>Ga0326727_10014790_pt1 | contig 16908 bp, 18 predicted proteins | sample MB2enrmetagenome_FD_207643 | JGI IMG/M metagenome (GOLD analysis project Ga0326727, IMG submission 207643) | Lab enriched peat soil microbial communities from McLean, Ithaca, NY, United States - MB29MY | ecosystem: Environmental > Terrestrial > Soil > Wetlands > Peat | place: USA: New York...
CTATGGGTCTCAAAATCAAAGAGCTTGTCGTCATTCCCTATCTGGCCGGTAACTTGGCTTTGACGTAAAGTCATTTTCTGCCAGAAAAAGCACGAACTATGGAGTTAAGTGCCTAAATCCTACCATCACCGTAAAGAGCGCACCCATCAGCGCGATAAACTCCGCAGGTCCGGCAACCGTGTTGGGTACTTCGTGGACGCGGGAGCGCGCTTTGCGCAGAAAATCAATTGGACGTCGAGGGGTTTCCACCTTTTTTATAAAAAGAAATAAGAAACTCACCGTCCTTCGGCGAGAGGTCAAATCGTGTGACGGCTTCATTTACGAACTTCTGGACAGATGTGTCCGGGTTCTCGTTGATCTGCGCCGAAATCCACTTTACAGCCTTGCGCAACGCTTCTCCTTCAGGCATTACCGTGGTCATATGTCTAGCCTCCAATAGAAGATTCACATCCCGCGCCCAATTGAACCCATTATACTCTGAATGCCGGCCGTTGGGTAAGCCGAATAACCCGGTCTCCCCGCTAAAATGGCCCCTTCGCGTCCCGGATTTTGCGCATATATAAGATAAGATGAAATTCAGCAAGCTTGAACTTCGATCAAATGTCCAACCGCCCCGAAAAAATACCCGCTCGACTGGACAGTTGATATAGATAGTCATTAGTTTGGAACTTTCACGGCCCGATCGAGCCAAAAGCTGCCAATCTTTATTCAAATCAATGAGAAAAATGATATGGCCACCCGCTTCATGATATTTTTGACCGCCCTTTGCGTTTGCCTTATGTCTGCCGTGTACTGTCCGGCTGTGACTTCTTTCGAAATCTATGAGGCGAGCACTCTCAGCCAGGTGTTAAAGAAGAACAAGCTGGTGGTAGGAACGGAGGTCACGTTTTTCCCCTTCGAGTATGTGGACACGGACGGGCGGCCCATCGGTTTCGACATTGACCTGGCAAAGCTGGCCGCACAGGAACTCGGCGTCCAGATCGAGATAAAGGACATGGAGTTCAGCGGCCTCATCCCAGCTCTCCAGGGAGGCAGGATAGACATGATTATTTCCGGGATGACCCGGACGCCGGCGCGCGCGCGAACGGTCTCCTTCACCCAGCCGTACTTCGTAGCCGGCCTGTGTGCTCTCATCAGCAACAAACGGGCCCCGGATGTTTCGGAAATCGGCCAGTTGAATGCCGAGGGCCGAATCCTCGCGGTAAAACTTGGTACGACCGGCGATATCGCGGCGTCGAAGCTGTTTCCAAAAGCCCAGATAAACCGGTTCAAGGAGGAGACCGCATGTGTACTGGAGGTCGTCTCGGGCCGGGCCGACGCCTTTATCTACGACCAGTTGTCGATCGGCATGCACCACGCGCAAAACCTGGAAACGACTCACACGATTCTCAAGCCGTTCACCTACGAAGCATATGCGATTGCCATAAGAAGCGGCGATTTCGATTTTTTGAACTGGTTGAACCTTTTTCTTGAGACCGTAAAGGCAGATGGCAGGTATGAGGAACTCCGCAAGAAGTATTTCGGCGACCTTCAGTAGCGGCCGGGAAAAAGTGAATGTCTTGGCCTGTGGGACAATACTGGCCGTATTCGTCCTCGGTGTGTACCTGCTCCTCAGCCGCATGGAATACGCCTGGAACTGGCGGGTCACCTGGGAATACCGCAGGCTCTACCTCGACGGCCTCTATTACACTCTCGCCATCTCCGCGGGCGCCATCAGCCTCGGCTATATCCTGGGCCTCGCCGGCGGAATTGCGAGCATCTCGGGAAACGCGTTCGCCAGGGAGGCCGCTAGGCTATATGTCATATTCTTTCGCGGGACCCCGCTTCTCATCCAGATAATCATCTTTTATTTCTGCCTTGCGGCATCCATGAACTACGACAACGCCGTTGTAATAGGGATCGTCACCCTGGCTGCGTTCTCGGGTGCATACATAACCGAGATAGTTCGAGCCGGAATAGAATCCATAGATCGGGGTCAGACGGAGGCGGCCCTCTCAACGGGTCTTACCAGATGGCAGACCTTGAGATATGTAATCTTTCCCCAGGCTTTCAGGCGGATCATTCCGCCCGTAACCGGCCAGTTTGTCTCGCTGATCAAAGACTCATCCCTTCTTTCGGTAATCTCGGTCCGCGAGCTGACCAAAGCATCCGAGGTGGTAAACGCTACAACCTACAAGACTTTTGAAGCCTACCTGCCGCTCGCTTTGATGTACCTGCTGCTGACCTATCCGCTCTCCCACCTGACGCAGAGGCTCGAAAGAAAGCTTAGGACGGATTAGGCGGCATGGTGGCGCTGAATTGGATATCGGATGTTTTGATCAACAACTACGCAGAATTGCTTTCACCTTGACTTTGAGGCAATGGTTGGATATTTTGAGCGCTTACTGGGGGATCGTCCAGTGGAAGGACTGCAGACTCTGGATCTGCCTACCTAGGTTCGAATCCTAGTCCCCCAGCCATTTTCATTTTATGGTCCCATCGTCTAGTGGTCTAGGATATCGGCCTCTCACGCCGGAGACACGGGTTCGAACCCCGTTGGGACTATTTGCTTTTCGGGCTATTTCATTCTTGCACGTGGTACTTTGTTTTCGCCTCGGCGGCGCTGTCCTCAATTGCACCCCCCATTTTGAAGGAATTGCCACAGTACTCCGAAAGCTCGTCTGCGCCCTTTTCAACACCGTCAACGTATTTGCCATAGACTTTATAAACCATTTTCTTCAAACTTTCCGACGCCTTTCCGATGTCTTAGATCGGATACTGCCGCCGTTAAAGTGGTCATTTCTGGGTCAAAAAGGACATTTTAAGACACTAACTTAGCCAATCAGGACCATTCTTTCCTTGAGCAGCCCAGCTTTAGCGTGGTCGGACCCCAAACGAGCCAAACGAGGTGGGCCAGAAGCAAAAAGGGCGAGGCCATTTCTGACCCCGCCCCGAACCTTTCTAAATCTATGGCGTATACCGCCCCCGGTTGCGAGTCGCTACAGTTTTTTATGGTTAAGCCGGGACGTATGCATGGCTACTCAATATCCATAAATGAGGGTGCATCCCATCCATTCATGGGGTTGTGCGCCGTTGCCCACTCCACCGCTCACACTGGACCAATCTCCGCCTGCCGTGTTGCCAGTTCCACCGCTCACGCTGGCAGCCCATCCAGTTACGGTATTAAAATAACCAGCTACCAACCCGGCAGAATTTGTGTATGTGTGATCCATTCCAACAATGAGGTTGTGCGAGCCGGTTCGTAGCGCAGAGGTGTTGTAGATTATTTCGTTATACCCGATCACGAGGTTGCCGAGTCCGGAAGGTGAACCATTCTCGTAAGTTGTCCCGGAACCGCTTTGGTTGTGCACATTTGCCCCTGAAAAGATTACGTGCGGGCCGGCCAGACCGTTTATCGTAGAATTATCTACGTACATATATTGCGTTATTTGTTGCATATTAGCTATTTGGGCAGCCTGATTGTTAACTAATGTTGTCAAGACAGCAACCTGGGCTTGAAGGGTTGTTATGTTTGCAACCGGTCCTTGCGGTCCCACTGGCCCCTGGGGACCTCCATTCACCCGTTAAGGAACTCTGGTTCATGGTGCATACCCCTACCTGGTTCGGTCCGTCAAAGATACGATAGTGCGCATCGGTGGTGGCGCTTGGGTGTCCTGCCCAGTGTACATAGACCGAATAGGAACTGGTAGAGGTTGCAGTAACTCCATAGACGGACGAATCGAAGTTTATTTCTTTGGAGATTCTGTCTGTCCCGGTACAGCGGGCATATGAATAGCTGTTATTGTAGGCGCGAGGACTGGTAGCTTTAGTCCATTTACCTGTAAAAACCGCATTACAGTCGCCCATCTCAACGAGGGCATCGTCCTGGGCACGGACAGCTATCGTCTCCTTATCCATTCGATGCCGATCAACCGGTGTGTGCGTCCAAAAAGATTGTAGTGGTACTCGTACAGCATGGCTCCCATCAGTGGTAGGTGGGCGTGCATTTCGCAATGGCAGTAATTAAAGTGCTCCTGATCTGTTCAATTTACCGACTATCAGATTGCAAGCCAGCCCCCCCACCCCCGTGGTGTGAGTTCTGGAAAAGAGCGTATTGAAGCCGACATGCCGGGGGGAGGAGCAAGAGCAAGAACCCGGTTTCTCTCCATCGTACAGAGGACTATATTGGATAACCCGAATACGAGAAGCGATCTGTGCCGAAGAGACCTTTTTGAAGTCTCCGTCTTCCTCTTTCTCATCGTGCCATCGATAATAATCTCATTTTTTGCCTTAGGAAGTGAGGGCATGAGTTTCCCGGTCACCGCATTCTCGCTTATTTTCCGAGATATTGCCCTGACAAGTCTTATCGTCTTCTTTCTTTGGCGAAACGGTGAGCCTCTTACACTCATCGGGTGGCATTTCAATGGTCTATTGAAAGACGCTGCCATTGGAGCCGGGTTGTCTGTGCCTGTGATGACTGGTATTCCGTTGATGGAGAAAGCTTTCCAACACCTTGGATTATCCTCCAACATTAGCCAACTCCCTCAATTCCTGAGTGCGAAAGGTTCCTTGCAAATATTGCTTGCCGGCTTGCTGGTAATCGTTGTCGCCGTAACAGAAGAAACTATTTTTCGAGGCTATCTGATGCTGCGCTTTAATGCTCTCACTACCAGCTTGGCCTCTTCGGTCATCATCACATCGGGTATTTTTTCGCTCGCCCACGGCTATGAGGGAGCCGCCAGCGTTGGAACCATTGGCGTTCTGGGCATAATTTTAACTCTTATCTATATCTGGAGAAAAAGCCTGATTGCACCCATGGTGATTCATTTTTTCATAGATTTTTTCCCACTGGTTTTGATGCCCCTGCTCAATGCCAAGTGAGGCTTTTATGCGATCATGATTAGGGTAGGCAAAGCTAACTATTTTGAACATTGACGGAATATCGTTAGCTTCAGTAGCTTTTCCCTCGATGGTCCACAAGTTGACGACGGGACTTCATGGGAGATAGGCTACTTCTACGCCGGAAAATCACCAGAACGGAAAATCATCGTGGTCAGGACTGATTTCCGCCGGGTGGGGGAGAGCAGCGGGGAGGTGGTGAATGCCATGATTGAATGCTCGCGTGACTGGATTGTGAGGTCACGAGAGGCGCTTCTGGAAGCGGTTTCTCAGCTTTTCCAATGCGTCAGACGTAAGAGAGGATTGGTCCTTATTTCCTCAATGCATTCGTCCAGTGTAAGTTCCTGAAAAATCTCCCACCATTGGCCAGTATGCCGCATGTATGCCATGTTGAATCTCTCGTCTCCGGCATATTCAAGCCTTGCAAACCTCACTTCAAAAAATTCAGAAATCGCAATGGGACCAGGGGATCGCCATGTTGAACAACAACAGAAGTTCCGCTTTTTCAGAAACTATTCGGGATGTGAGATTTTTCCACCTGCTTGATAGACCGACCAAATGACAGCTCGCACCGTATGCACTATCATAGACATTGATTTTCCACTCGTTTTGGGTGCGGCTCTAACAGTCATGGTCACTTGAAGGAAAGATACCCTCCATGCCGATTCTATTCATCTCACGCGGTACCATGTCCGGCGTCTACCAGTTAGTGGACTGCCTCCACGAGAGCACGGGGTTCAGGTGTGCTTCTCACGAAAGCCTGACCAAAATCGTGAACCGGTACGGCGAACTCGCAACCCGTGTGGTGGAACAGCTTGCAGATGCCATCTCAGCATACGATCAATTCAGCAAGCTGCGATGGCCATACCTCGTATTGATGCGCCACGCTCTGCTGGAGGAAGTTCTCGAAGACAATATGATCTATAATGGCTACTCCGGCCATTTTTTGTTGCCGACCCTTCAGCATTTCATCCGGGTTCGCATCGATGCCCCTTTGGATCTTCGGATAAAGATGACCATGGAACGTCTAAAATGTGATGAGAAAGCCGCGCGAGATTACATCACCAAAGCCGATGACGAACGGATACGGTGGGCCCGGTTTATGTTCGCCCGGGACCTTCGAGACCCGAAATACTATGATGTGCACCTGAACCTGGGACACATGAGCCTCAAGGCCATGTGCGGTATTTGCGAGCGGGCGATGTCAGAAGAAGAGTTCAAGGCCATCCAGGAGACCAGGACCCAGGTAGAGCAACTTCTTCTTGCAGCGAGCGTCGAGGCGGCATTGGTTACGGACGCTCGAACCCACACGCTCGAGATCGCCGCAAAAGTGGAAGAGGGAGTTCTCGGCGTGTCGGGTCCCTATCTTAAGGGCGCTGAAGTGAAGACGGTTATGGAGATCGCCGCAACAGTGCCCGGGGTCGAAAAAGTCCGATACACTCCCGGCTACGCACCAACGTTCGATTTCCAACGGTAAAAACCCTGGCGAAGGAGTTCACAATGGATGAAAGCAGATTTCATGATGAACTGGCAGCCGCATTAGATCGCATCCAGTCACTCCTGAGCCGGTCGCTGGAAGTTCAGGAGCAAAGCACGGAGACCGAGAGAGCCATTCACGCCCTTGAAAAACAGCGTACGGAGACCACTTCCGGTTTGCTCGAATATGCCGATACGGAGAGTGCCCTGGCGCAACAGCGAACAGGCATGGCAGAGGAGAGAACGGCACTCGTTCGGGAGCAGACAAGCCTTTCCACTAAGTCGACCGAACTGGCCACTATCCGCACGGATCTTGGGCGAGAGAGGACCCTTATGGCGGGCCAACGCACCGATCTGGCCGTATTGCGCACCGACTTCTCCCGTGCCAGAACCAACCTCGCCGAGCAGCGCACCCGCATGGCGGGCACTCGAACCATCTTCTCCAAAGTGCGCACCGAATTGGCCCGCGGACGAACTTACCTGGCTCTTATTCGAACCGGCCTGGCTTTGCTGGCTCTGAGTGTGGCCTTTTTCCGCCTTTTTAGCCTTTCATTGTGGTCTGTCTTCGATGTCTCGCTTGGCCTGGGCAGCCTGGCCATGACCTTTGTCGGCCTTTCCGGCTATTGGCGGTCGTCGCGCCTGATCAAGATGCTGGAAACCGGAACGGTCGAAGCGAAAGAACTGACCGTATAATCTTTCACGATCACCCAAGGCGATGGCCTCTTCAGGACACATCTCCCGGCAGCAAAAGCAAGGGATTCATTCCAGCGCTTACCTTCTTTGCTGACTGGCCGGGATTTGCCTACCTTCGACAGGCTTGATTTTTCTTCCGCCAGTTAAGGGCCGATTTCAAGATCATTACCTGAGGCAGGGCCATCTTTGAACGGAGCGGCGTCTTACTAGAAATCCATGATGCTTGTTGCGAAATGATCCCAATAGGTAACCATGCCTTCTTTCCATTTGACGACGCGCACCAGCCGATCTTGAGAGATTACGATAGCAATTGCCTCATGCACGGCATTGCAAAAACGAAAGACTGAGCGGTGCCGCGCACCGAAGCTTCTTGAGTATATCTGTTCTCTCTGAAGCCCCTCTATATCCAATGCGCGAGCCACTGTCTTCAATCCCTTCAGTCCCCCGGATATCATAGCCCCAAACCCCTGCAACTCGAACGCCTCCGTAAATACCACCGCACCATCCACCGCTGTCAAATCTGCAAAGAGATGCGCGAGGTCAAAAACAGCCTCATCCAACAGAGCAAGGGATTCATCGGTGCTAGCCGCATACTCATCCCATCCAATGAGCTCGCCATTGTTTGCTTTCCGGCCATGCACCTCAGCAATTGTGTTCATAAGGTTCACCAGCAAAGTCTGAAATCTTTTTCGTGTGGTCTCATCGGTCACCATGTATTCAATGCTTAGGTATGAGTTCTCCTCGAATACTTGCCCAACCATTTCCGGAGGGATCATGAGGATTGTGCCACCGTGACCGGAATTTCTGACAGAACTGATGATACGCCTGACCACTTGTTGGGCAATTGTGCGAGCAATACTGGGATTGAGATCCGCCCACGGCTTCCTGGCTACATCCTTTGCCGCTAAGTGTAACCCCCACAGCCTGGAGCGAACTGAGGCAGAGCCGCCGGAAAGCCAGGCTGAGTCAAAGACTTCGTGTGTAGGGGAAGTGATCTGACCACGATTTAATGTCGCAATCGTCAAAGGACCTTTGCAGACGGTTATTCGACCAGGATCAGTCACGTAAACGACCAGTGAAAGGGGCAGAGCGGGTGCGATTTTCCTTCCGCCGTGTACATTTTGAACCCATCGAGACCCGGAGTGGACAATACCCCAGATTTGCAGACCCTCTTGAATGCCATGTCTTACTCCAATCAGAGATCGATAAAAATCGGTCGCTGGAGATAGCCTCTGTAGTGCATACTCATCAAAAGGTTGCGGCTCGCTAAACGGAAGTCGATGCAGGCCGGCAGGTGGTCCGTCTTTTCCATCGAAACAGCCGGGCTCTCTCAAAATGAGACGGAACCGCACGGGTCTGTCTTCCTCCCTCATAAGACTCGCCTGGTAACAACATGAGAGAAGATGCTCGAGAGTGTCCTGACCAGGGAGAGAATCCTCAGGGCCGCAATCGATTACTTTGCTCAATTCATCTAACCGAGTATCGCCCCAGTGGTCAGTAACATAGCGGGCGAGATCCTGTGCGTTTGCAAGCGACATATCTATTCCTCATTACCTCTCAAACAAAAGGCCGGCTTCTATTCTTGGCCAACGCGAGTTGTCGATTCTTCGGTATTTGTTTGGCGTTTGATGTGCGTTGCCGATGAGACAAGTCCCCAGGCGCTATTTCGTCGCGGGGCTAAACCTTGCAGACATCCTACCTGTCCAGATATAATCGACTTTCTCACAACCATCGCCCTGATCGACTACGGGTATATTCATAATCATAACATCTCCTTACCTTCGATCAATTTGAGCCTCCCCTTTTGAACTCCAAACTCCTTGCAGCTCCCAACGGTTGGGAGAAGAAAGTCGATCTTTTTCCGTCGTTGGCCTGGCATGAGGTCCTGGTACTCAACAACAAAAAACTCTCCTCCGACTTCCAGTCGGAATCGATCTCCGAATTTAAATTGCTTGGCTAAATCGGGGCTAAATGCGACTAACCGGTAACGATCTGCGGGAACAATTCGATGCCCAGATGCGGTGATGTCTGGGTTGATTCTCTTCGTACATCGCGGGACTGGTGCGTAGGCTGTAACCCTTACCTGTAGAACTGGCAGCGCGGCAAGCACGCAGATGGCAAGGGCCGTAAGCCTTTTGAGAAAAACTCTCATTGGGCGCGGCTCCTTTATCTGGTGTTGTCGACCATCCAGTTTTTGGTATGGCCATTGACAACATAAGTTAGAAACTCCTGGTTAAGGTTTCGGTCAGGCGTAATTTAAATAGGTGAAATTACGGGTGAATACGGTTTTAGGCGTAATTTGGAGGAGATGAAATCCCTTGGTATGTGCCGACTGTATCACGAGGACAAAGAAAAAGCCACCCCCCTGCCGCATTCAAGCAAGCTGCCTTGATGATGAGAAGTTTTGCGAGCAGAATCCGACCGCAAAATAAGGTTTTGAGCCATCGGGCCTTATTGGGATATTCGTACCTGCTGCCCAGAGGCAAGGATAGAGCAACCATGGATGGAGTGAATGCCTTCGTGCAAGGCTCCCGGGAGCACTGCTGGATGAGTGCCCGGATTGGCGAGTGCGGGAACGTGGAGGTGAGAAAATAATATTGGATCGATCAGGCGGGGCATCTCTGGCTGGACAACCCGATGGACAACCTTTGGCATGTATCTGGACGCATCCGGAATCCCTGGATGTTTCCGGGAAGCCGTGAGAGAAATGTGGGGGTATCAATGGCCCATGGTTTTTCATCTCCGGCACCCATGTATGAAATAGATTGGCCAGGGCAGGGCAGGGGAGGCTTGGACTCTAGAATTGTTTCCCTGAGTTGCGGAAGAAGCTAATAAAATCCATGCAGAGCTGGAAATCCGGCTCGCGGCAGGTCTATCCTGAAGGAAGCTCGATCTTATATGAGCTCTGAGACATGCTTTCTTGGGAGGAAGCGAGAAAAATTGGGGGCCTTTTTACTTCATCTTTGATAATCGTCGATCATCGAAAAGCCAATATCAGCTTATTTAAAGGTAGGTAGGATTAACCGCCCGGCCTCTCACGCTGAAGACACGGGTTCGAACCCCGTTGGGACTGAACGCATTGTGGTTCGGCGTGAAAATTGGGGGTAAATCGGGAGTAATCCTCTCAAAACCTCTGGTGTGGAAACTGGATTGCAGGTGGAGACAGCTAAAAAAACCCGGAGCCGTGGGGGGCAAAGACCAGGACTCCGGGGCTTAGTAAGGAATCCCTGAAGGAGGAGACCTATCAGGAACACCTTAATCTAAACATTGCGGTTTGTGGAGTCAACCCACCTTCAGGTACACAAGTTCTGCCTGATAATCTGAAGAAAGCAATGACGGGGGGAAGATTAATCTTTGAAATTTTCCTTAAAGTATTTGTCCTAAATGACCGATTCATTCGGTGAAAGGTTCCTTAGCAACAGTATAGGTTCTCCTCTTTCAGAAGGCGTCGGCCCTCTCGCAGCCGGCGCTTTCGCCTTTGGGTTCTTCAAGTATTTCCTAAAGGTAACTGAGGTCCGATCAGCATTGATCCGCTTGTGCGAGCATCAAAACTCGATCACGCTTGGATTGGAGCTTTTCTTAGTCGAATTTATACTGTTTGGCCGCTATTTTATGATCGACTTTTGCACAGGGTCCTAAACGAAAACACCTACAGAAGGAATTAAAAAAAGATGGCGCAAGGTACGGTTAAATGGTTCAATGATCAAAAGGGTTATGGGTTCATTACAGTTGAAGATGGTGGAAAGGACTGCTTTGTTCATCATAGCGCAATCGAAGGCACCGGCTTCAAGAGTTTACAAGAAGGTGATCAGGTCGAATTCGTTGTTGAGCAAGGAACGAAAGGCCCCCAGGCAGCCAAAGTCAAAAAGATTTAATCTCACTTAGCCCTGTTGAAATCCCGAAAGATCGGAGTTTGTTATCCGATCTTTTTACTTTGATTCGGATTTGCACATCATTATCGGGAATGATTCAGCCCTCAAATCCGGTATTGTCTGAAAATTCGAAAGCTGCCTCATGCCTCAAATCGTATTGGGGAAGAGGGTGGGAGCGACTTAACCATGCTTCATATGATCGTCCGCAATCGAGTCGCTGATTTCTCAGAGTGGAAACGCATCTTCGATTCTCATGCTGAAGCTCACCGCGAGGCTGGCTTGCGACTGATTCACTTATGGCAAAGCATTGAGGACGAAAACAATGTATTCTTTCTTTTCGAGGTAGCGGATATTGAGAAGGCCAGAAAATTTGTAACTGCCCCGGAAGGAACGGAAGCAGGCAAGGCTGCCGGGGTCCTTGAGGGAGAAATTCATTTTTTGAGTGTCACAGGGGGGTATTGATGGAAAGGTGAAGATGTCGTTGCGCAAGCTGGCCCACATCTATGATGGATGTCTTCTTCACCTGCGTAAATTCCCAAAGAGGACCAAAGGCCCCGGACCGCTATCAGTCGCCGGTCACTGCAGGTTCGACGACAGCTTCCGGCGCCAAGATCCGATACACGAGCCCGCCGAGTGTCCCTCCGATTAAAGGAGCTACCCAGAAGAGCCACAACTGGATGAGTGCCCATCCACCTACAAACAAGGCTGGGCCAGTGCTGCGGGCCGGGTTGACCGAAACATTGGTCACGGGAATCCCGATCAGATGAATGAGAGTGAGACCCAATCCGATCGCTATTGGTGCGAATCCTTGCGGCGCCCTGCCGTGCGTCGACCCCATAATAATTATCAGGAACATAAACGTCAGTACAACTTCTGCGACAAAGCCGGCAAGCAAAGAGTAACCTCCTGGTGAATGTTCGCCATAGCCATTGGCGGCAAACCCGCTGCTGAGGTTGAAGGCCGGGTTTCCACTTGCAATCAGATAAAGCACCGATGCAGCAAAAACACCACCTGCCACCTGAGCCAGGATATAGGGCAACAGGTCGGAAGCGGGAAAGCGTCTACCAGCCCATAGACCGACGGAAACGGCGGGGTTGAGATGACAGCCGGAGATGTGTCCGATGGCATAGGCCATTGTCAGCACCGTGAGGCCAAAGGCAAAAGCGACTCCGAGCAATCCGATGCCGACTTTGGGAAATGCCGCAGCAAGTACTGCGCTCCCACATCCTCCAAATACGAGCCAGAAGGTGCCTATGAATTCAGCCGCAAGCTTGTTCCCGAGATTCATACCGGACTCCTTTAGTTGGAATGACGGTTGTGGCCGGTTGTGGAGGTAACGCTATATTTAGAGATAATAGTGTCAAGCCAGTAGCCGGGCAAGTGTTTGTCAGTGGTTTTTCTTTCCGTCTCCGAAGTTTACTACAGGACATTCTTATAGCTTGTTCCATTGAATGTTTTCAGGTAGAGGCAAAGCATTTTCTACTAAATAGCCGAGTAAATAGCCGAGAAGGCTCAATCCAAGCTGGAATGGACTCAGAACACAGCGGTTGGTTCAAATGCAAAATTCGAAATCTTGTCTCGTTGTAAATCTCATCTCGATGTCGCTGATATTGTTATTGCGTTGCTCGATGGTCCACAAGTTGATTGACGGGACTTCACGGGAGATAGGGTACTTCTACGCCGGAAAATCACCCGAACGGAAAATCATCGGGGTCAGGACTGATTTCCGCGGGGCAGGGGAGAGTGAGGGCGCCGTAATAGATGCGATGATCGAGTGCTCGCGTGACTGGATTGCGGGAAGTAGGGAGGAGGTTTGGGGGACCATCACAGACTCGCCTGGAGTATAGGTTTGGCCCCCTTTTTAGAAAATATTGCGCTACTCCGCTTGCATTCTACAAAAGCGGCAACGTTTTCGGGGCCTGGCTGAAAGAGAACAACGTCGCCTTGGCATCGACAAAATAGAAGGTGATAAAGGTCTCGTCATCCGCCCCTTTGGGATAAATCCGCAGAAGATTGGGCGCCTCATCGAAAGCCTGGGCCTTCGCCTCTCTACTGCCATCAAAGGCAACCTTACCACGTATTCTCAGCCAAGTGTCGTCAGTCCCTTTGTCTGATATTTCGATCTCCGGGCTCGCGACTAATTGCCTGTAGACATCCTTGGTGGTGTTCGTACAGAAATAGAGTAAATTATTCCTTTTCATGACAAAACCGAACGGGCGGACTCTTCCTTTGCCTTCGTCTACGGTAGCGAGGTGAAAAACGGGATTGGCCTTTAAGTATTCATAGGCAGTTTTCAATTTTATCCTCCTTGTAATCGGTTCTCTCTGTGCCTGTTTTCAGGCCCAGAGCGCGTAACATTCTCATGATATATATGCTTAGGATTTGTTACGCAAGCAACATCGACTGCCGTCGTTGTGATAGCTCAGTGGCGTCAATGATGGCCATAATGGAATGGTCGAGATGGCTTTTTCAGTCACATCCACAGCCGATTTTCTTCACCTTTTCCGCCGTCCTGACCTGCTGTTGCGGAATCTTGGAAAGTTATCCCAACCAGGCAGGAATTCAAAATCCTTAAGCAGACTCGATTACGCACCGGCTATAAGCTCCATGCCTTTATTGAAGGCCCTGAGGTTGATATCGAGCATTTTCCCGGGGAATCGTTCTTCCAGGAGAGGTATAAACGATTCTTTGCTCAAGGGTAATATGCCTGCACCCACGATTGCTCCCAGAAAAATGACATTGCTGTAGATCGGATTGCCCATCTTCAAAGCTTCTTCAGTCGCATTGACATATTGGGTTTGCGAAGACATTTTCTCGATGGTTCGCTTAACTTCGTTCAGGTCCGGATAGGCAACACCACCGGTAGGATAGACAGGTCTGGGATTTACAATCGTTATAGTATTTCGGTTGCCGAATTCTACCAGGGTCCTCAGCGTCTCTACCGGTTCCATGCCGATGAGCACATCCGCCTTGCCCTTGAGGGTGACCGAGCTGTAGAGAGTTCTTTCCGAGATTTTTATGTGGCTCGAGACCGATCCGCCCCTCTGGCTGACTCCGAACGTATCAGCCACACCTACCACGTAGCCTTCATTTACCAAAGCAGCCCCGATAAACCCGGACAACAGGACATTTCCTTGACCTCCCACGCCGGAGATGATGACATTATAGGGCTCTTTTTTCAGTTTGCCCGGTCTCATCGGTTCACCTCCTCTTTAACTATGGCGTGTACCGGACAAATCTCCGAACACAGGCCGCATCCAACACAAAGCACATCATCTATGGCCGCCTTACCGGTTTCATTGTCCACCATCAGCCCCGGACATCCGAACAGGCGGGTACAAAGCCGGTTGCAACCACAGTTGTCCGCCAGGCATTTTGAACCATCCACATGTATCTTATAGACCGAAGGGATTTTTCTTTTCGCCTTTACCAACTGACACATGTGCCGCATGATGACAACCTTGGGGCCGCCGTCTTCCTGCATTTTTCTCAAAAGGGTATCGGTGGTTTTTTTGAGATCGAAAGGGTCGCAAATTTCAACTGAAGCCCCCATCGCCCGGCACACCGCTTCCATGTCCACTATCGTCGCCGGCTCTCCCGTGGCCAGTTGTCCGGTACCGGGATGGGGTTGAAACCCCGTCATGGCCGTGGCGCTGTTATCGACGATGACAAGGGTGAAATTTGAATTGTTGTAAACCCCGTTGGCCAGGGCCGGCATTACAGCATGGTAAAAAGTGGAATCACCGCACATCGCAAGAACGGGCTGATCGAACCCGAATCGACCCAATTTTCCCAAACCGCTTGCCACTCCCGTGCCTGAACCCATAGCGTGCATGGTTCGCGATTGGAAAAACCCCGGCCCTGCAAACCCCATGGAATAACAACCGATGTCCCCGCATAAAAAACCATTCCGGCCGTCCAGTTGAATGGCGTTTTTGATCGCCCAGAAACTTGCACGATGGGGACAGCCCGGACACATGTTGATCGGGCGGTTCGGTACGAGTTTGGCCCCTTCCTCCGCCAAATCTTCATAGGCTGAATCACGGGGTTGATAAGTTACGCCCAGGATATCGGCCAGGGTATTGATTACGATGTCGGTGCTAAGTTCGTTATAGGGAGTCAGGTGACCGGAACGGGCGCCGAAGAAAGTGAGATTTGCCGTGGCCGGCAGCAGGCTGGCAGCCAACTCCATGACACTTCGTTCCACAAATGGGTCCATTTCCTCGACAAAGAGCACTTTGCGGGTGGAACTCAGACGCCGGGCGACCAGTTTTTCCGGAAGAGGCCAGGTGGTGCCCAGTTTCAAGATCCCAACCCGTTCGCTCATCTTCAGTTCATTCACGCCTTCGATGCAATAGGAGGTGGAGGCGCCGCAGGTTATGATCAAAAGATCGGGTTTTTCCGGTCCCATATACTGGTTGAAGGAAGAGCTTTCGAAAATCTCCCGCGCTTTTTCGAGCTTTTCGTGCAAAACCTTGTGGAACACTGGAAAAGGACCCGAGGTGAACTTGCTCTTTCTGGGATTATTCATATCCCAGATTTCCGGGAAGAAGGGTTTGGGTTTAGCTTTCCCGGGCAATTCGCCCAGCACCACGTTGCTTCGGGTATAGGAGATCCTTCCCACACCACGCACGAATGTAAGAAGATTCACCGCCTCGGAGACCTCAAAAGCCCATTTGATCATTTCCTTGGCTTCCTGGGCGCTGCTTGGTTCCATCAGCGGATTGTCTATCCACTTGCTTATGGTTCTCGAGTCCTGTTCGTTGTTGCTGGTTCCACCGCCCGGATCGTCGGAAATAAAAATTACCATGCCCGCGCTGCCGATGCCCGTCATGTTCAAATTGACGATAAAATCGGCTGCCACGTTGGCCCCGTTTTGCTTCATGACACCAAAGGAGCGGATTCCCGCAAATGAGGCGCCGGCCGCCACTTCGGTTGCCACCTTCTCGTTGCTGGACCACTCCACGTAAATGTTCATCTCCTCGGCCACTTCGGCAAGAGCCGGAATGACCTCCGAGGTCGGGCTTCCGGGATAGGCGGCCGCCACCCCGACACCGGCTTCGATCACCCCCCGTGCAACCGCTTCGTTGCCCATCAGGAGAACTGTCGATCCGGGCCTGTTCACTGCAATATTTGCCATTTGTAACCCCCTGGTGATTCAACAATAAAGACTCGTCTATTGAGCCAGGAACTTATGCGCGATGGATTCCGACAGGCCGCTCAAATATAGAAGGTCCTTTTCGCTGCCGGTTTTTTCCGTGATTTTTTTAACTGCGGCGCTCTTTCTTTTGAGCGCAACCGATTTCAAATGTCTTATCCTTTCCTCCGGCAGGGGCTGAATTTCGATAATGCTTTTCCGGTCCGCCAGGGCGATAAGATCGGCCCCTTTCGGACTGCGGACGAGCACGGTATTCCAGCCCGGAAAAGCAGAACCGGCTGAACCAATTGAAATATCGGAAAACTCCGCCGTCAGGTCCCAGCAATAGTGACAGCCCGGATTGATATAGGGTTTGATCTCATCGAGGGAAACTGACCCGATCTCCTGATTTTCGAGGTGGAAGTCAAACGAGTAATGAGGGGTATGAGGTATCTCGAATTTACAAACCTGCGAGAGTTCGCACATCGTTTTCAAATACGGGTGAAAGGTCCTTGGGGAAAGCGCCCAGCCACAAAAAAGACCCAGCGTGAACCCGATATTTTGCGGATTGGGACTGTTTTTAGGAGCGCACTGTTTCATCTTGCCCACAGCTTCGATCTGGCATCCGGTACCCACTATCGCCAACCTCTCCGTGCTCTCCCCGGGAAGACTCCGGTATGCTTCCAACCCGAAGCCCACTTCATAACTTGACCCGGCACACTGGAGCAATTCCCGCCGGCTTCTCGCCAGGTATCCATGGGGCGCCCTGTCTTCGTCCATGCGGGTACAGGCGACAACCTCTATAAGACCCTCTTGAAGCGCCAGGGCGAGCAGACTCGTTACCGTTCCACC
>Ga0326727_10014792_pt1 | contig 16907 bp, 20 predicted proteins | sample MB2enrmetagenome_FD_207643 | JGI IMG/M metagenome (GOLD analysis project Ga0326727, IMG submission 207643) | Lab enriched peat soil microbial communities from McLean, Ithaca, NY, United States - MB29MY | ecosystem: Environmental > Terrestrial > Soil > Wetlands > Peat | place: USA: New York...
AACCGAGGGGCGGGCGGAACACCTCCGCCCGTCCCCCGAAATCATCGGAGGGATAGACCCCAATGCCTTGAAAATCCAAAGCCTCCCCAACGAAAATGCTTGACTTCCAACAGAGAATCTACGGGGCGGGAATCTCTCGTTTGAACGCTTACCCAGGGTTTCACCCTGGGCTATTTTCCTTTCCTCCCTACGGGAGGAACCGCGTAATCGCCTATACTGCCTGCAGCGATGGACACAGTTGGCAGCAGCCCAAACCGGGTTTGCGCGCCCGCCCAGGACCGGGTTTCATCATGCTGAGAGTTGGACTCACCGGCGGACTTGGTAGCGGCAAGAGCACCGTTGCCGGCTATCTGCGCGAACTCGGCGCCCAGGTGATTGAAGCCGATGAGTTGGGGCGCGATCTGATGGAGCCGGGCCGGCAGGTTTACAGCGAAATTGTGCGCGTCTTCGGACCGGAGGTGGTCAGTCCCGATGGCCGCCTGAACCGGGCGCGGCTTTCCGAGCTGGCGTTTCAACACAACCGGATCGACGAACTAAACCGCATCGTTCATCCCGCGGTGATTGCCGCGCAGCAGAGCTGGATGGACGGCGTTTTTGCGCGCGACCCGGCTGCCGTGGCTGTGGTTGAATCGGCGTTGATCTTTGAAGTTGAGCGCGATGCCCGCGCGCGCGGCGAGACCGATACCATCTTGTCTGATTGGCGGCGGCGCATTACACGCTTAGTTGTGGTCACCGCGCCCGACGATTTGAAGATCGCGCGGTATGTGGATCGGATCTGCGCTTCCGGTGGTGACCGCGCAGCCGTCGAGGCCGATGCCCGCCGCCGTCTGGCGCGTCAGATTCCCGATGCCGAGAAGGTGACGCGTGCCGACTATGTGATCGAAAACACGGGAGATAGGACCGCGCTTCACGCCCAGACCGTCGATGTTTGGCAACGGCTCAAGACGGAGAGCAACAATTTCCTTCGTAACATGTCTTTAGAATAGAGAAGGACGGCTGTGCCTTCCCTGCGGAACATCGGCGCGCCGCCCGCGTATCACAGTTGTCAGGTTTCAGTTGTCAGTTCAGATGAGGTCAATCCTGCTGCAAGGTTCCCAACTGAAGACTGACCACCGATGACTGACGGCTTAAGAAAGGTCTTGCATGTTCAGAACTATGAGACTGTTGCGATTCGTTGTTTTTGTTGTCCTGATTGTGGGTGGATTCTGGTTTCTCACGTCGCATCTCTTCCTCCGTTCCGACGGTCCCGGCAGTTCCGGCCGTCCCAGTTGGAGCCCGCTTGCTTTCTTCGGAGGTCATGGCGACAGCTCGCCACTTCAGCTTACCGAGGCCCAGGCCGCGCCCACCTACGACGCCGAGGAACAGAACAATATTGCGGTCTATAAACGGGTGTTGCCATCGGTGGTCAACATCACTTCAAAGGCGCTGGTCTTCAACTTCTTTTATGGCACCGTGCCGCAAGAGGGCCAAGGGTCGGGCTTCATCCTCGACAAAGCCGGCCACGTGCTCACCAACTATCACGTCATCGAGGGCGCCAATCGCGGCGTCAAGGTGATGCTCAGCAACAAGAACAGTTATGACGCCAAGGTGGTGGGCTCAGACAAGGCGCACGACCTTGCACTCTTGCAGATCGACGCGCCCAACCTGCAGCCGGTTACGCTGGCCGACTCGAGCGAGCTCTCCGTGGGCCAGAAGGTCTATGCCATCGGCAACCCATTCGGGCTGGCCGGCACCATGACGCGCGGCATCATCAGCGCCATCCGTCCTATCAAGAGCGCTGACGGCGCGCCCATTGCAGATGCGATTCAGACCGATGCGGCTATCAATCCGGGCAACTCCGGCGGACCGTTGCTGAACTCGCATGGAGAGGTGATCGGGATCAACACGATGATTGCTTCGAACGGCGCGGATCAGAGCTCCGGCATTGGCTTTGCCATCCCGATCAATACGGCCAAGGCGGTGCTTGCCGACCTGACTCGCTATGGGCGCGTGAAGCGGCCGTCGCTGGGCATCGTCTCCTATCCCATCGGCCCCGACCTGGCCGAACAGATGGGGCTTGCCGTGGACTCCGGCATCCTGGTGCAACAGGTCATACCCGGCGGCGCAGCTGAGCGGGCAGGAATCCACGGCGGCAACCAGCAGGCATACGTCGGCAACCAGCCGATCCTGCTCGGCGGAGACTTGATTGTGGCCATCGATGGCCACGAGGTCAGCGATCCGCAGGAGATAAACTCCCTGATGGACAGGCACCAGGCGGGCGACACCATCAGCGTCACGTTCTATCGCGGACGCCGGCAGATCACGCTCAAGTTGATTTTGGGAGAAGCGCGGGACGCGAATACATAGAACTTTTCAGTAAATAGACTCTTGAGGTAGCGCCGGTCTCCAGACCGGGGTCCCCGGCGAGCGATTTGCGCTCGCTGGGGTGGGAGACCGGCTGTACTGGCGGCGTCCTCGCCGCCAGCAGCGATGTCCGGGTCAGGAGACCCGGACGACAGCCGGCCTGGAGGCCAAGGCTACCTATTTGCGAACAGGCTCTCAGGCGGGATCCTGCACCGGCGGGAACTGCTTGCTGTGCTCGGCTTCCCTGTCTAATTGAGCCCGTTTCGGGACCTCGATCAGGTCCTGATCGTGCGCGGTTTTATGCACTTCGTCTTGAGCTGGTTTCAGTTTCGTGACGATGGACTGCATGGCTTGTGCCTCCTTTTCGGTTGAACAATATTCATGAGAGTCATCTGCTTTGAAATGGCACGGCAACTTGAGCCCTCCCGTAGTGTTGTGTCTCCGAAGTTTGTTGAATAATGAGAAAAAATAACCGCAGGTCCTTCGACTGCGCTGGGCGCAAAAAACGCGCCCAACTCCGCTCAGGATGACAGTCCATTTGTGATGCGAACTTTAGAGACACGATGCTAGAACCCGGCCCGCGCCTCGCTAACCTCTGCCTGCGCCAGTTGCATCCGCGCCAGCTCCACCGGCTCGGCGTAGTGATTGGCCAATATCCGAGCGGCCATGCCGTTGTCGATATAGGGCTGAACGGCGGCCAGCTTGATAGTGGATTGAGCAGCCATCCGCGCCAGCGCGACCTTGCCGGAGATGGACTGAACCAGCGCCAATACCGCGCTCACGATGGTTGCCACGCCCTGTATGCAGGCCAAGGCGTGCTGCTGGCTGGTCGTATTGGCGATCTTGGCCGCTTGCAGCAAAGCCGCGTTCACCTGCTGCTGGAACGTGACTATTTGAGTCTGAAGTTGCGCCAGCACGCTGGCCGTCGGGTTGGCAAGATAGGCCTTGGCCTGCGCCACCAGCAGGTTCGAGGCAGCGTCAAATCCAACCGTCGCGGCGGTGAAGATCGGCGCATCCTGCGGCGCGAGCAACGCAGCGGTCGAATCCACCGTTGCCACGGCGCTCTGCAGAGCAGGCGTCCAGTTGACGATGTCCTGCGCCACCGTGGTTCCCGAGCAGCCCGCCACAAACGGCAAAGGCAACAGCAGGGCGATCAACGCCCAGACGCCGAGCTTGGCCGCGGAGTTGGAACGCAGGTCCCCTTCGGCAAGCTCAGGGCAAGCTTTCGACTCGCTGCGCTCGCTCAAGATGACGGCCTGGTTGGATGGATCGCGCGCAAGCAGTCCCAGAAGGGCTGTGGCGATGGCGCCGGCCAGCGTAACGATGGTGCCGCTGCCCGCCGTCCCCAGGGTCACGCCCTGCTGAGAGAGCACGCCGGCAATGGTAACGGCCGCGATCAGCAAGCCCGCGGCCGAGGTCCGCGGGTGATTCCAAACGTTTGAAATAGGGTTCATTCGAAGAGCTCCTTTAAAAGCAGAAAAGCGGCCGAAGCCGCCCATGTTATTTGTCCGGTTCAGTGGCCAGCCCGTCGCGGGCCAGCCGCTGGACTCGGGAAGTTGCAGCCTCGCGGATGCGAGCGCCGCCTTGGTTGTTGCCGCGCTCGCTCGCGTTAGCTGCCGCGCAGACTGCGACGGTCCCGCGCCCCGGCGCCTTCCGTAGCAGGAAGGCGTACACATTCGCCGGGCGCGGCATTTCCGTCGTTCATCTGGCTATGTATAAGCCTAGACAATCGCCGGTATATCTTCTGCAACACATGTAACTTTGTAAGAGCTCCTACGTCAGCGAGTTACAGCAGCAGCCTGGCACAGAGAGCTTGACGGCGCAAAATCCGGCGGCAGGAATCGCTCCAAGGCCGAAAATCATGGACGATTCTGCGCTTCTGAGCGGTAAGCCCAGACGCCGGCGTGCAAGGCACACCGGTTCCAACAACGGCAGGCGCGTTTCCGTACAGATTCATGAGTGTTCGCGGGAAACCCGATGAGTAGGGGTGACACCTCGATTGAAAGGGGGAATAGCTTGACCATTCCCGATGTGAGCCATCCTGCCTGGGCGCGATTCGTCACAGGAAAAGTGGCTGTACAGTGCAGCAAAGCAACCTTCAACCTACTAGTCCACAGCAACAAGATGAACTACGAAAGAGATTCGTCGTCCGCCAATGTGAAGTTACTCATCGCCAAAAGTCACGAATTCCTTACCAAGTTCCAGTCCATTTTCGCCAACGAAGTCGCCACAATTTTCAAATAGAACGCGAGGAGAACATATGTCTGTAACCGCAAGTGCCACTTTGCACTCCATCCCGGAGGTGCAAGCAGCGATCGCCGCGGGAGAGTCGTTGTTTCTGGCCGGCAGCCGAGAGGCGCTGAGCCAGCTCCCGCGGGGCAATTGGGTAGGTGGAACCATTTGCTACTTCATGACCGAAGAAGGCGGTCAAGTGTCGAACGACCGTATCTTTGTCACCAGGGTCCCGGCTTTTGCGCTGGGAGCTAAACCTGCCAGCTACGGCCCGCGGGATCTGGCCAAGATTTATAGCGACGCACCCGAGAACGGCTTCACCTTCGTCGTATTGCCGGCCGCTACCGACGTTCTTAAAACCTTTGCGGAGCAGGCCCCAACCTTCGACGGTTTCCTGCTGCGTCCGGTTGTGGGCTGGGTCTCAGGAGTGCCTGTGGATCGCATCGGGAAAGACTTGCCAGCCGTATTCAACGGGGAGACAGGGACTGTATCCGAGGATAGTTGCGCTGCGCTGCACGTCGCGCTGCCCGCCAACTGGATGGCCGATCTCGATATCGTCAACATCTTTGAAAGCGGCAACGGCGATCTGATCCGATTCGAGAAGGCCGGTTTCCAGGTGACCGATTGCTCGATCGACGGCAAACCGGCCAACCTGGCCGATTACATCGGCGCCAACAAAACCAAGACCGAGTTCCCGCTGGTGGGAGACTACAACGGCACCTCGATCAACGTTTCCATCCTGAGCGTAGACCCGCTTGCACACGTGGTCGATCTCTATGCGCCGGTCTTTCCCGGAGTGGATTATCGGTTTGCCAAGCCGGTTGCGGACTACGCTGCCGCCTTTGCCGCAGCCACTGCCGCCGAGGACAGCGATCCGGCCTTTGCATGCAATTGCGTCCTGAACTATCTCTACGGCAAGCTCGAAGGCAAAAAGACCGGGCACATTACCGGCCCCATCACCTTTGGAGAGATTGCACACCAGTTGTTGAACCAGACCATGGTGCGGCTGACTCTGCACGATGTCGGTTAGGCGCGCGCAAGCTTCGCTTTGCCGCGTGAGGAAAAGCACTTCAGAGGAGACAATACATATGATTCGCGAAGTAATTATGCAGTCGGGCCGAGGCTTCCGCCATTTGCCCCATGCGTGCCTTATGGCCTTGGCCGGCTTGGCGATTGGCCTTATCCCGGCCGCACACGTTCATGCCCAGGCTTTAGGCTGGGAGGGCGAAACCGGCGTTTTCGTCACGCCGATGGCCTACACGGCTTCAGCCGAGGGCCAGAAAATCCATCCCGTCGTGGCCTACCACTATTTTTCAGCAGGTTCTGTCATTGGCGACTTTCACGAGGTTTCAACGGAAGTGGGCCTGGGCAAGCGCGCCGAGGTGGGCTACACGCACGAGTTCCACATCGAGGGTGGAAATCCGTCGCTGAGCCCGCTGTGGCAAAACGGCATGGAGATCTTCAACGGTAAAGTGATTCTGTTGCCCGAGAACTACAAGAAGCACCTTGCGGTTCCGGCCATCTCGGTGGGCTTTATCGCGCGCACCGGCGTGCGCAACGTCGGCAACTACCTGACCTATAACAACGGCTCGAACAATGGCATGAACAACGGCGACATCTATGTTGTGGCCACCAAGGTTGTGACCCAGGCTATCAAGAAGGTTCCGCTGGTGCTGAATGCCGGCTTGCGCGGAACCGATGCGGAGCTTTGGGGCATGGGCGGCAACGCGCCGAATTGGCAAGCGCGGCCTTTCGGGGCATTGGCGTTTGTGTTCACGGGGCCCAATAGGAGCACTATCATCTTCGGTGCGGAAGCGGCCACGCAACCCCATCACCCGCTTTATTTCACGTCCCTGACCGACAAGGGCGGCCTGCCTTTGAACATCCCCACCACGTTGACTTATTGCACGCGCATCGTGCCCAGCCCCAAGCACAAGTTGAACGTCGACTTCGGCGTGGCGCAGATCGCAGGATACGTCTATGGAAGCGGTTCGACGGGCGTCAATCTGATGGCGCGTCATACGTGGGGAACTCAGGTCACCTACGGTTTTTAAGCCGCGGCGCCTCGTTGAGGAAGCTGAATGCCGCGCAAGAAGGCCGACGCCAGGGTTGAGTGCGCCGGCCTTCTTCATTTTCAGAAAGAACCTCAGCGGCGGTCATGCATTCTTACCGCCTGGCGACGGCGCGTGTCTCAAGCGCGGGCTGCGCGGCCCTCTTCTAGAGCATTCCCAGTCTATCTTTAAGATTGAAATTTGTGGTTTCCCACCCATGAATCCAAAGGCGATTCATGGATGGGGCACTCAGCGTGTTGTTAGCACTTGGCTCGAAAACGCACTGAATTAGCGCTTCCCATATCGCCGTCCGCGAATCTCGTATTGGCCGCTCGCCACGCGCGCGATGGCCTCGGTGTAGGCAATGTGCTCTTCGGCCAGAATCCGTTGCGCGAGCGAGTGAGGGTCGTCGCTGTCGAGCACGGGAATCGCCCGCTGCTGCACGATGACGCCGTGGTCCAGCTGGTCATCGACAAAGTGAACGGTGCAGCCGGCGACCTTCACTCCGTGCTCGAAGGCATGCTGCTGCGCGTCGAGGCCCGGAAAGGCGGGCAACAGCGATGGATGAATGTTGAGAATGCGGTTGGGGAAGGCGGCGACAAACTCCGGCGACAGCAGGCGCATGTAGCCGGCCAGACATACGAGGTCAACGCGATGGGCGCGCAGGCAGGCAATCAGATCGGCGTCGTGGTCGGCGCGCGTGCGGCCTTTGGAGATGAAGACGGCCGTGGGCAGGCCTAGATCGCGCGCTGCTTCGAGGCCGGCGGCCTCGGCGACATTGGAGATTATGAGAGCGATCTCGACGCCGGGGAGACGGCCGGTCTGGATCGACTCCGCAATGGCCAGCATGTTCGACCCGCGGCCTGAGATCAGGATTCCGAGGCGGAGGGGCGGACCTTTCGACGCGAGTTCCAAAGTCTTCCTTCAGGGGCTAAAGCCCACGCTCTTATTTATTGCACTTGCGGCACGACTAAAGTCGTGCCCTGACGCTTCTTGCCGTTGCGAACGAGTCTTTCAGCTGGCCGCGGCGGATAAAGGCCCCCGTTCACCCATTCACTTATTCACTTATTCACCCATTCACTGATTCACCGATTCACTCATTCACTCATTCACTTATTCACTTCTTCACTCATTCACTTATTCACTCATTCACTTATTCACTCATTCACTCATTCACTGATTCACTCATTCACTTATTCACTCATTCACTTATTCACTTATTCACTCATTCACTTTTCACGTGTACTGCACCCGGCGGTCGCCCTTGACCACGCGGCCGATCAGATAGAACTTTTCCTCGGAGCGGTTGAGCAGATTTTTGGCGCGCGTAAACTTGGCCGCCGGAATCGCAGCAATAAGCCCGATGCCCATGTTGAAAGTGCGCATCATCTCCTCTTGAGACACCTGGCCCAGCGCCCGCAGATGCTCGAAGATGGGCAGCACCGGCCACGACCCCAGCTCCACCTGAGCCCCAATATTCTTAGGCAGAATGCGGGGCAGGTTCTCGGTGATTCCGCCGCCGGTGATATGCGCCATGCCGGTGGTCAACCCCGCGGCAACCAGCTTTTGGATCACGTGAAGGTAGCTGCGATGGGTCTTCATCAGCGCCGCGCCGGCCTTCTCTTTGATGGCGGGCACGTATTGAGTAAGGCTGTAGCCGGCCGTTTCAAACAGCAGCTTGCGCGCCAGCGAGTAGCCGTTGGTGTGCAGGCCTGTCGAGGGCAGCCCGATGAGCACGTCGCCGACCGTGATCTCCGCGCCGGTCACCATTTTGTCGCGGTCGACGGCGCCCACGATGAATCCTGCCAGATCGTATTCTCCATCGGCGTAGAAGCCGGGCATCTGCGCCGTCTCGCCGCCGATGAGCGCGCAACCGTTTGCCTTGCATCCCTCAGCCAGCCCGTTGACCACGCTCTCGGTCACTTCCGGATCGAGCTTGCCGCTGGCCAGGTAGTCCAGAAAGAAGAGCGGCGTGGCGCCCTCGACGGCGATGTCGTTGACGCAGTGGTTGACCAGGTCCACGCCCACCGTGCGATGCATGCCGAGTTCGAAAGCCACCTTCAGCTTGGTGCCCACGCCGTCTGCCGAACTGACAAGGATGGGGTTCTTCCAGCGCTGCATGTCCAGCCGGAAGAGCGCGCCAAAGCCGCCAATGCCGCCCAGAACGTTGCGGTTGAATGTCTTCTGCGCCAGGTATTTGATGCGCTGCTTGGCCAGGTCGCCGCCGGCCATGTCTACGCCGGCGTCGGCATAGGTTAGGGATTTGGATTTGGGCTCGTCTTTGGTCTTCAGTTCGTCAGGCACGGAGAGGGCTTTCTGCGGATGGAATGTTGAGCGGCACCGTTGGCCGGAAAGGTCGATTCTAGCAGCATCGTGACGGTTTCGACTTTAGTGTAGCGCCTGTTTTGACCGATCGGGCAGGCACTAGAGAAAGTGCTCGCGCTCTTCGGGTGTGGCGAGTGGACAGGCTTCGAGCCGTCCCCAGATGCGGTAGCGCCATCGCGCCATGAGCCGATAACCCAGGTCGCGCACCGGGCGGGGAATCCAACTGAAGACACGGCCGACAGCCGGCCACGGACGCGGCAATACACGGAGCATGGCCACCGCCGCATCCGAGCGGGCCATCACTTGCTCAACCTGACCGCCTGGATGATCCTGGCCGCCTGCGCCGCGCACGGCAAGCATGGTGTCCGGTCCGGATTCCAGGTCAGAGGAGGCGAAGCCATGCCGCGCCAGCAGGTCGGCTACAATCGGCGACTCGGAGGCCACGAAACGAAGCCGGTCATTGCGGTCGCGCCGCAGGAACCACCGAATTGACTTGTTGCAGAAGCCGCAATGGCCATCGAAGATGACCAGCAGCCGTCCGCCGAGCTCGATTCGATCTGTCATCCGCACTTTGGATGATAGAAGACCACAGGTGGGCGCTTGAATGTGCAACGGCTTGTGCAGGCGGATCACACACGAAACGGATAGATCGTAGGTTGCGGGCTTCCGCCGGCTCACGGCAAACGTCCCAGGAAGGTTGGCTTCGGACCGTTATTCGAGAAGAAGAACATTCTTGCTGTATTGCGCTCCAGCCAGATACTTGATTCCCTTGTCCATCGTGACCAGCACTCCGCCTTCCTTCACCGCGAGTCCAAGCAGATAGGCATCGGTGATTTGCCGGTGCCCGAATACCCTTTGAAGAAAGGGAGCGGCAAGGGTGGCCCACCCGGTCGAAATGGGCCAGAACCTATATCCGGGATGGTTGACCAGGGCTGCCAGCACTTTGGACGCTTCCTGAACCGTCAACTTACCCACTTTCGGATTCGCGGTTGCCCGGAGAAGGCCCGCTTCGGAAAACGCACATAGACCCCAATCGAGACCTGGAGCGCTAAACCACTTCAGAATTCTCTCGTGATGCACGTGCTCTTCCTCCGTGAGGGCGATCAACACGTTCACGTCGAGCAGATATTTCGGCCTACCCAATCTCGTCCTCCTGAGCATCCTTGACCATCTCGGGAGTAATAACCCCACCGCGAGAGCGGACGATCAGCAAGCCGTTGGGCGCTCTCTTCAGCCGTGGCGAAGGGGAGTCGGAAGGCGGCGCAGAAGCGCCCTTCCGCACCAATTCACCAATGGCCGCGCCAAGGGTCGTTCCCCGCCCTTTTGAGTAGAGCGATGCAAGTTGATAGACATCTTCATCAAGCGTAATACTGGTTCTCATGTTGCAATTATGCACCATACGATGGCAAAGCGCAACGATTCAATTTGATGCAAATGCATCGCGCCTGCACCACAGTTGGAGGTCGATCTTTCGCCTCCGATCAGCTAAAGGCGCCTCGAAATGTGCTGAATATCCCGGCCGTCCCGCTCGCCTTCTATACTGGACCAACCATGACTGCCCAAACCGTCCGCACCCGATCCCGGGCCTTGCAGCAGCGCGCCGAGCGATTTTTCCCCGGCGGCGTGAACTCGCCGGTGCGGGCGTTTCGCGCAGTCGGCGGCGCGCCACCATTTATTGAGAGCGCCCAGGGAGCCTGGATCACCGACGCGGACGGCAACCGCTATATCGACTACTTCGGCTCGTGGGGACCGATGATCCTCGGACACGCCTTTTCGCCGGTCGTCGAAGCCATCGAGAGAGCCGCGCGCAACTCCGCCAGCTTCGGAGCTTCGACCGCTTCCGAAGCCGACCTGGCCGAACGCATCGCCGCCTGCTATCCGGCCATCGAAAAAACGCGTTTCGTCAGTTCCGGCACTGAGGCCACCATGTCGGCCATTCGCCTGGCACGGGCCGCCACCGGCCGCAAGGTCATTATCAAATTTGAGGGCTGCTACCACGGCCACTCCGACGGCCTGCTGGTTAAGGCCGGCTCCGGCGTTGCAACCTTTGGAATACCCGGGTCGGCCGGCGTGCCCGAGGAGATCGCCCACTTGACCCTTGCCCTGCCTTACAACGATCTTGCCGCGGTTGAGGCCGCGTTTGCCGCGCATCCCGATGCCATTGCCGCCGTCATCGTCGAGCCCATCGTGGGCAACGCCGGCTGCATTCCGCCAGCGCCCGCCTATCTCGCGGGCCTGCGTGCTATTACCGAGCAACACGGAGCCCTGCTGATCGTCGACGAGGTCATGACCGGCTTCCGCGTTGCCCTAGGCGGCGCTTGCGAGCTCTACGCGCTCGATCCGGACCTCGTTACATTAGGCAAGATCGTCGGCGGAGGCCTGCCCGTCGGCGTCTTCGGCGGGAAACTTCGCTTCATGGATCTGCTGGCCCCGCTCGGTCCCGTCTACCAGGCCGGAACTCTCAGCGGCAACCCGTTGGCTATGGCCGCCGGAATCGCCACGCTTGGCTATCTCCAGGAACACGCGGCGCAGCTCTATCCGCAACTTGAAAAGACAGCCAATGCCGTAGCCCAAGGCGTGGCAGCCGAAGCCGCCCGCGCCGGAGTTCCACTCACCCTCAACCGCGTTGGCTCCATGTGGACCTGGTTCTTCACGCCGGGGCCTGTCGCCGATTATTCAGATGCCGCCAAGTCCGATACCGCCGCTTTTGGCCGTTTCCACCAAGCCATGCTCGACGCCGGCGTCTGGCTGCCGCCCTCGCAATTTGAAGCGGCGTTTCTGAGCACTGCCCACGGTCAAGAAGAGGTGGCTGCGACTGTCGATGCCGCTCGTGAGGCATTCAAAGCCGTCGAAGGCAATGAAAATGGACACACTGAAGATACCGAAGTTTGAGAACGAGACCGATGAAGCCAACTGGCTCTACGAGAACCGCGAGGGGCTGGCAGCGGCGTTCCTGCAGGCGGCACAGGAAGGCCGCGTGCGCCAGGGCACTGTGAAGCAGCGCGGCGTCACGCCTGCGGCTGCCCCCACGCATCCAGCGTCACAAAGCGATGCGTATTCTTGAAGCGCGCGGCGATTAGCCCGGCGGCCGCGACAGACGGGCCACGATAGCCGCCGCGGTCCCGATGATCGCCGTCGTGCAGCACGATGTTCGATGCGCGGCCCCGCTGTTGCAGTTGGTCAATCCTTCGTGTGAGCCGTAGTGCGATTGCGTCTGCCGATGGCTCTTTCCAATCCGAGGTCATTGCGTTCCACAAAACGGGAACCATGCCGAGTGAACGCGCCAGGCGAAAAACAATTGGCCGGCGTGCACCAAACGGCGGACGAAAATACTTCACGTGAACGCCGGCAATCTGCTGCAGCGCATCACTGGTGTTGACCAACTCCTCCTTGATTCGGGCAGCTGAAGTTAGGGCAAGGTTGGGATGGCTCCAGGTGTGGTTGCCGATCAGGTGACCATTTGCCACAATTCGCCGCACCAGCTCCGGCTCGGCCTGCGCATGATTGCCGACCAGAAAGAATGTGGCCCGAACATTGTGGCTGACCAGCACTTCGAGCAGCCGCGGCGTCCATGCCGGGTTGGGGCCATCGTCGAAGGTCAACGCCAGCTCGCCGGGGCGCGGCGGCGCAATCAATGCTCTTCCAAACAGCCTCGACCCCGGCCACATCGCGGCATAAGCGCATCCGCCCGCGGCAAGCACAGCCGCGCCTACTCCGGCTGAGACTTCGGTCGCGATTGGTGAGAGCATCGTTCTGTCCCTATTTCCAGTTTGCGCCGTCGGATAGAAGGTCGGCAAGCGAGCTTGGTCCGCGCCCCGAAAGCGCAGACCGAAATGGAACACCTTCGACCCTCCCTCGCACTCCCCGCCGTTAAACGATATACTCATCTTGTTCGGGTCGCATCCTGAGTTTGCGGAGCGGCACTGGAGACAACATGACCCTCGCCAGCTTCCCCGGCGGTTGTAGTTCCACGCCGCCCAGCACTTCCAATACAGCCCATTCCATCACCAAGGTCACCGTGCCTGCGCTCACCGAGATGAAGCGGCAGGGCAAGCCTATCTCCGCGCTCACGGCCTACGACTACCCAACCTCGCGGCTGGCGGACGAAGCCGGAATCGACCTGCTGCTGGTGGGCGACTCGCTGGCCATGGTGGTGCTGGGCCACGAAAACACCCTTGCCGTTACGGTGGACGAGATGCTCCACCACGCCCGCGCTGTGCGGCGCGCCGTTCGCCGGGCGTTGGTGGTGGCCGACATGCCCTTCGGAAGCTATCACGGGGAAGTTGCGCAGGGATTGGCCAACGCCATCCGTTTTGTCAAAGAGGCAGGAGCCGAGGCCGTCAAGATCGAAGGCGCGCGCATCGACATGGTCCGCGCACTCACCGAAGCGGAGATTCCCGTCATCGGCCATCTCGGCCTCACGCCGCAAAGCGTGCACCGCATGGGCGGCTATCGCGTCCAGGCCCGCACCGCCGAAGCTGTTCTTCAAATCAAAGCCGACGCCCGCGCTCTCGCCGATGCCGGAGCCGGAGCAATTGTGCTTGAGGGCGTTCCCCGCGAAGTGGCTGCCGAGATCACTGTCGAGCTGGCCATTCCAACCATCGGCATCGGCGCCGGGCCCGATTGCGATGGCCAGATACTGGTCTTCCACGACCTGCTCAACCTGACATTCTCGCCGCCGGCCAAGTTCGTCCGCCAATACGGTGACGCCGCCGCGCTGATTCGCTCCGCCATCGAGCACTATCGCGAAGATGTCGAGCACCGGGCCTTTCCTTCCGACGAAGAGAGCTATCATTTGCCCGAAGAGGCGCGCAAAGCCCTCGACGAGATTGGGGCGAAGCGAACCGTGCCAGCGCATGACTTCAATAGCCTGCCCTGAGCGCAGACGACGGGTGCCGCAAAAGCCGCTAAATGATAATGGGCTTTGCAGGCTGCGGAATTGCCCGCTGCTTTGAAAGGGCACGACTTTACAGGTTGCGGAAAAACGGGGAACAGGAGGCGAATTGGCCGAAAAACTTCCCTCAGGAGCTAAAGCCCGCGTTGATTCTACGCCACTTACGGCACGGCTAAAGCCGTGCCCTTTCAAAGCAATGAGTTTTTCCGCAGCCTGTTTAGTCGTGCCGCGGATGCAACAGAATCAACGTGGGCTTTAGCCCCTGAGGGATGTTCTCTAGCTGCTAGACAGGTATTTCCATGAAGATCCTTCGCACCGTAGCTGAACTCCGCTACTGGTCACGCCAACAACGGAGCGGCGGCAACACCATCGGCCTCGTTCCCACCATGGGAGCTCTGCACGCCGGCCATGCTTCGCTCATTCGGGCTGCGCGGGATTCATGCGCGCAGGTCGCGGTAAGCGTCTTCGTCAACCCAACCCAGTTCGGACCCAACGAAGACTACGCCCGCTATCCGCGCAGCTTTGACGCGGACTGCGCTCTGGCCGAGGCCGAGGGTGCAGATGTCGTCTTCGCCCCATCGGTCGAAGAACTCTACCCAGCCGGCTCGGCAACGTTTGTCGAGGTTGCCGGCCTCAGCGATCGCCTCGATGGCCAGTCTCGTCCAGGCCACTTTCGCGGCGTGGCCACAATCGTCGCCAAGCTGCTCATCGCTGCCGAGCCCGACCGCGCCTACTTCGGCCAGAAAGACGCCGCCCAATGCGCTGTCGTCCGCCGCATGGTCGCCGACTTGCGCCTGGCGACCGAGATTGTGGTTTGCCCCATCGTTCGCGAGGCAGACGGACTGGCCCTGAGCTCGCGCAACGTCTACCTCAGCGCCCCCGAACGCGAGCAGGCCCTCGTATTGAGCCGCGCAATCCGCGAAGTCGAAGCTCTCGCAACTTCCGGCGAGCGCCGCACCAGTTTTCTCATAGCGGCCGCAAGCCAGATCTTTGCGGCTGAGCCAGAAGTGCGTGTCGATTTCATTGCGCTGGTCGATTGGACCACGCTTGAGCCGGTAGAAATCGCCGCCTCCGGCAGCCTTTTCGCAGTTGCCGCTTGGGTTGGAGCCACTCGCCTTATCGACAACACGATTCTCAGTTAGAGCACGCGCTGCCCTTTCAAGAAGCCGAGGCTGCGGAACCTCTGCGACTCTCTTTGCGTAACTTTGAGCGGAGGTCGTCTTGGCCAATCGCTCAGGAGTTCCGCGTCACAACTTCCCCAATCAGTCGCAAGAAGAAGTTAGCCCGGCATGGCTGAACCTTACCATGCTCCTTGCATGGCTCGCGGCAGGGGCGGTAGCATTTCTTCCCTTTGCATTTGACACGTCGGCCTGGGACGCTGTGACGTTGCGGGTTCCGGGCAATCAGGGCAACTGGTGGCACTTTCTTGCCGGCGCTCCGGCCTTTCTCGCATTTCCCATGATTTGGCTGCGGCTGCGCCCATTCTTCTCAACACAACTTTCCACCGCGATTGGACGACGCTTGATCTGGGGCATCGTCGTTCTTTCCGTTGCGGGTTCGCTAGCAGTCGAGGCGCCGTTTCTATTGCACCTGGCCGGAACCAGCGAGTGGCAACGTTTCATAGTGCTGGGCCTGGGCTTCGGCATCGTCGCCGCCAGCGCCGTAATTCTGTTTCTGCGCCGCCGCTACATCGCGCCCACACGGGCCTGCCTGGCCGGTCTCGATACCGCTTACCTCGCCAACATGGCATTGTGTCTGGTCGTTTATGCCGGCGCGCCGGGAACCCTCGCGTCAAGATCGGGCTGGTTTGTGGCCGCCGTGATCGTCTGGCCCATCTTCATCGAGCTCATTTGGATATTTATCCAAAGCTTCAGAACAAGCGCGGCGCCAATCAATCGTCGCACCGCGTGACCTACGTTCCATCCTTGGGGCGGCTTCTTCGTGCCAAGACTGGGATTCACATGCAATTCCGCATTGCGCAACCATCCGTCACGGCTGCACTCTGTTATCAATGCCGGAACTGCCCGACATCTCCGCCTACATTACCGCGCTGGAAGCTCGCATCTTAGGCCAGCCATTGGAGCGCGTCCGCCTGGCCAGCGTTTTTCTGCTTCGTACCGTCGACCCGCCGCTCTCATCCGTCGAAGGAAAGACCGTTCGCGAAATCCGCCGCATCGGCAAGCGCATCGCCATAGGAGTCGAAGACAACCTCTGGCTGGTTCTGCACTTGATGATTGCCGGCCGGTTGCACTGGAAGCCGCCGCAGGCCAAACTCGCCGGACGCAATGCGCTCGTTGCCCTCGACTTTCCTAACGGTTCACTGACCCTCACGGAGGCCGGCAGTAAGCGCCGGGCATCTTTATATGTAATTCGCGGCGAAGAGAGCCTGCGCGCAATCGACCCCGGCGGCGTCGAGATTTTTTCGACCGACCTCGAAGGCTTTCGCGCCGCGCTCACCGCGGAGAACCGCACGCTAAAGCGCGCCCTCACCGATCCAAGACTGATCAGCGGCGTGGGCAATGCTTATTCAGATGAGATTTTGCACGCGGCCCAGCTCTCGCCCATTACTCTCACGCACAAACTCAAGCCCGAGGAGTGGGAGCGGCTGTTTGGGGCCACGCGTTCGACCCTCACAATGTGGATCGACCGCATGTGCGCCGAAGCGGAGAGGAGCTTCCCCGAAAAGGTGACGGCATTCCGCCCTGAGATGGCCGTGCATGGACGCTTTGGCCAGCCCTGCCCACGCTGCGGCTCTCAAGTCCAGCGCATTCGCTACGCCGACAACGAGACCAACTACTGCGCCCGTTGCCAGACCGGCGGAAAGGTATTGGCCGACCGAAGCCTTTCACGGCTGCTGGGAGCGGACTGGCCGCGCACGCTTGACGAGTTGGAGGCACTGAAGCGGCGCTAAGAACCTATCCGTAAACAAGTAGCGCTGGCCTCCAGGCCGGCTGTCGTGCGGATCTCCTGATCCGCACATCGCTGCTGGCGGCGCGGACGCCGCCAGTACAGCCGGTCTCCCACCCCAGCGAGCACAAATCGCTCGCCGGGGACCCCGGTCT
>Ga0326727_10014793_pt1 | contig 16907 bp, 14 predicted proteins | sample MB2enrmetagenome_FD_207643 | JGI IMG/M metagenome (GOLD analysis project Ga0326727, IMG submission 207643) | Lab enriched peat soil microbial communities from McLean, Ithaca, NY, United States - MB29MY | ecosystem: Environmental > Terrestrial > Soil > Wetlands > Peat | place: USA: New York...
TCGAACATCCAATATCGTTCCCAAGGACGACTGGAGAACCCTGAAACATGCCTCCATCCGGACAACATATACGCCCTGACTGGGATGAATATTTTATGGAAATCGCCGAGGTGGTTGCCAAGCGATCTACCTGCATGCGCAGGCAGATCGGCGCGGTGATCGTCAAAGATCGGCGGATTCTAACCACTGGGTACAACGGCGCGCCATCGGGGTTAAGTCACTGTGCGGACATCGGTTGCATGCGCGATCACCGGGGGATAGAATCCGGAACGCGACATGAGCTCTGCCGTGCGCTTCATTCCGAAATGAACGCCATCATTCAGGCAGCCCAATACGGCGTATCGACTCGAGGATCGACCCTTTACTGCACGCATCAGCCTTGCAGTGTATGCGCCCGCATGATCATCAACGCGGGCATCTGCAGGGTGGTTTACGCCGGCGATTATCCGGATGAGTTTTCAATGGAACTACTTGGCGAATCGAGCATCGAATTGGTCCGGTTGATCCGCGAGCCCGGGCAAGAGCATCGCACAGTCGCGGAGGCTCTCGCTGAATCATGAACTGGATAGTCATCGCCTTTTTTATCGCTCTCATTGTTGCCTTCGCCACCACCCCCAGTGTGCGCCGGATAGCCATTCGGCTCAATGTCCTGGTTCACCCTGGAGGCCGGAGGGTTCACACGCGCCCCATGCCGATGTGGGGCGGGCTTGCGATCTTCGGCGCATTTGCCGTCGCCGTTCTCCTGCTGATGACGTTTGCCGTCCATAAACCCGGCGCCATGATGCCGATCTTCGGCGTGATCGTGTCGGGGATGCTGATCCTCACGTTCGGGATGATCGATGACATGAAAGAGTTGTCAGCGCCGGTTCAAACGGTGCTGATCGTCGCATCGGCAATCGTTCTAATGTCATTCGGTGTCAGGATTCAAATACTCACAAATCCATTCGGGCATCCCGCGATGATTCCTATCCACGGCGCCCTGTCCTGGGGATTGACGCTCGCCTGGATATTCACAATCACCAAGACCATCGATTTCATGGACGGACTGGATGGTCTGGCCGCCGGAATCGGAGCGATAGCGTCGGGCGTGCTGGCAATAATGGCAAACCATTCCGGCCAGACCAATGTCGCGCTCATGGCGGGCGCTCTTTGCGGGGCGTGTGTCGGTTTTCTGAGATTCAACTTCAACCCTGCAAAGATATTCATGGGAACCGGCGGCAGTCAGTTCATCGGATTCTCGCTGGCGGCTATTTCAATCGTCGGCGCGTTCAAAATGACTGCGGCGATTGCGATTGCGCTTCCAATGCTCGTCTTCGGCGTGCCGATTTTTGACGGGTTTTACGTGGTTGTCAAACGGCTCACCAAAGGCCAGCCGGTCAGCAAAGCGGACAAATCACATCTCCACCATCGCCTCCTCGACCGCGGGCTAACGCACAGGCAGGCTGTTATTGTCATTTGGACCATCATGATCATCCTGGGGTTCGCGGCACTCGCGCTCCTCTGGCACTCGAAGGTCCGATAGCACACGGGGGTTGATCTTGCCGCTTAAGATAATGACAGTTTTCGGAACAAGACCCGATGCCGTGAAGATGGCCCCCATCGTTCTGGAACTTCAGAAATTTCCTGAGAAGGCGGAAGTAATCGTTACCGTCACGGGTCAGCACAGAGAGATGCTCCAGCAGGTTCTCGACGTCTTCCGAATCAAGCCCCGATACAACCTCGATATCATGAAGCCAAGACAGACCCTTACCGAAATCACCGCTCGTGCGCTCCAGGGTCTTGAGGAAATCATAGTAGCCGAGAAGCCGGATATTGTCCTTGCCCAGGGTGATACCACCACTACATTCGTTTCCGCGCTCGCCGCTTTTTACCACAAAGTGGCAATCGGGCACGTTGAAGCCGGACTGCGCACGGAGAACAAGTACGACCCCTTCCCCGAGGAAATCAACAGGCGCATGACGACGGTTCTCGCCGATCTTCATTTTGCCCCAACCGAAGCCGCAAAGACCAATCTGCTTGCAGAAGGCGTGCAGGCGTCGAAGATCTTCGTCACGGGAAACACGGTCATCGATGCCCTGATCTCCGTTGCTGAAAGACCCTGGACGTTCGATGATCCGGCGCTCGCCGATCTGGACAAGGACGGAAGAAGAATAATCCTGGTGACCGCTCATCGCCGCGAAAACTGGGGAGATCCGATGGTTCACATCTGCAATACCGTCAAACGCCTGGTTGAGACGTTCCCCGATACGGTTGTAGTCTTTGCTGTTCATAAGAACCCGATTGTTCGAGACACCATTTTTCCCATTCTCGAGGGCATAGACAGGGTGCATCTGATCGAGCCGCCGGACTACGCGCCCTTCGTCCATCTTGTCAAGCAGGCATATCTGGTGCTTACGGATTCAGGCGGGATTCAGGAAGAGGCCCCCAGCCTCGGCAAGCCGGTTATCGTCATGCGCAAGACCACCGAGCGTCCTGAGGGCGTGCAGTCGGGAACAGCTATCCTGGCGGGCACCGACGAGGAAAATATTTTCCGGGAGGCTTCGGCACTTTTGACCCGACCGGATGCGTATGGTAAAATGGCACACGCTACGAACCCTTATGGTGACGGCCACGCCTCGGAACGGATACGAGAAACCGTCTTTCGTTACTTCGGCGTCGCTCAAGGCTGATGTTCGGCATTCGATGTTCGATTTTGGATAGGAACGGGCTTCTCGTTCAGAGATAAGTTAGCCCTAGGACTTTCAACAATCGAAATGAGTTTCGGATCCGAAATCTAATATCTAATATCAATTATCCGGCCTCCAGGCCGCGAAAGGAATCACATGACTGCACTTCATGCCATCATACTCGGAGTGATTCAGGGACTCTCCGAGTTCATACCTATCAGCAGTTCAGCCCACCTGATCCTCATTCCCGGTTTGCTGCATTGGCCGGATTCCGGCCTGTTGTTCGATGTGGCCCTCCACTTCGGCACGCTTATCGCCCTTGTCGTGTACTTCTGGAAGGATTGGCGCGACATGCTGGTCAACCAGTTTAGCGCCGATGCCGAAAAGCCCAAACTGCTGTGGCCGATAATTCTAGCGTGTATCCCTGGAGCGATCTTCGGAGCGAAACTGGGGGAGAAGGTGGAAGAGAGCTTCCGAATGCATCCGAGCCGCATCGCGGTACTGATGGCAGTCATGGGTGTGGTGCTCTTCATCGCTGACAGAGCGGGGAAGAAAGAACGACCTATTGAGAAGATGACGCCTAAGGACTGGATCACTGTTGGTTTAGCGCAGTGTCTGGCAATTCTCCCGGGAGTTTCCCGATCAGGCATCACGATGACCGCCGGGCTCTTTACCGGACTCAAGCGCGATGCCTCAGCAAGGTTCTCATTTCTCCTAAGCATGCCTATCATCCTTGGATCGGCCATCTTCGAAGGGCGTCACCTGCTTCACGGCCTTCCGCCCGGTGAGGCGCACGTGACCGCCAGCGCGCTTATAATCGGAATTGTAACTTCCGGCATTGTAGGATATCTGGTGATCGGTTTCTTAATGAATTATCTGAAGAAACGCAGCCTGGACATTTTTGTGGCTTACCGAATCATATTCGCGGCATTGGTTCTGTTGATGCTTCATCATCACTGAGTGGTCCAGTTTTTTGCCAAACGAAAGAGAGCCTTCGGGTTAACCCGGAGGCTCTCTTTTTGGTATAGCTGTGGCATATTGGACGAATAAGACCTATCCGATTTCGGAACGACGCGGGGCCGCATCCAGCAACCTAATCCGGTGCGTGGTGCAGTTTGCACACGGTATGGGGCGCCTGATCGATTCGGAATCGCTTGAGGATCCGTTCCTTGCAGTACTGATTTGCAATCTGGCCTGAGTCAACGCAAATCCACACACTCACATATTCATTGGAATTACGAGCGGCGGCCGGTCTCGACGGAGCAGCCTGGGTATGCTTCCGCTCGACAGGAGCCGGAGCCGGAGCCGGGGCGGACGCAGGAGAAGGCGGCGCGGATTGGCCGGATGAACCGGAGACCGCCGGCATTTGATTCTGCGGCTGTGATTGGCTGTTAAACGGATTAGCGTTGCTCGAAGTTCCGGGCTGGCTTCCCTGGCCGGAGTTGGCATTCGTCGAGTCCGGGGATGTCTCCTCGCCCCGATGACGCCTGTGCCTCCTGCCCTGATCCTGATTGTCCGCATTGTCACTCGGCTGGACGACAGGGCTTTGAGACGAGACCCTTGCCTTTTCGTCAGCATTGATCTTGAGCGCCTGCTGCATATAGGCAACCCAGGTAGGAATACATCCGGTGCCGCCGAAAACATGCCTCATGTGCTTGCTGTAGTTATCGTTCCCAACCCAAATGGCTGTGACCAACTCCGGAGTGTAGCCGACGAACCATGCGTCACGATCGTCATTCGTAGTACCGGTCTTACCGTGAGCATCTGGAACCACTTTGGCGCGAATCCCGGTTCCCATTGTGACGACACCGCGGAAGATATCATTCATTATATCAGTCGTCTGCTTGCTGAGAACCTGTTTTGTGACCGGTTCATTACTTTCCACTACAGCCCCGTCGCCGTTCTTATCCGATTCTGTTATCTTGACCACCGTCATCGGCTCTGCGCGCACACCATCGGCGGCAAAGACCCCGTATGCGGAGCACATCTCCAGTGGCGTGACGCCGGTACTTCCCAACGCCAGAGAAAGATTCCGACCGAGTGGCGATTTAATGCCGAGCAGCCGGGCGTACGAGATGACCTTATCAATACCAATCTGATCGGCCATGCGAACCGCGCAAATATTAACCGAATAGGCTACGGCCTTCTTTATCGTATATGTGCCGCCGTATTTGCCATCATAGTTCTTTGGCGACCAGGCGTTGTCCCCTGAACCATACGTGATGCGCGCATTGGAAAGCCGGTAGTTTTCGTCATATCCGTTGTCGATCGCCGCAGTATAGACAAACGCCTTGAAGGATGAACCGGGCTGACGTCGCATCTGGACGGCTCGGTTGAACTGATCCTTGTAAAAATCTTCGCTTGCGCCGCCGACCATCGCTCTTATATAGCCGTTGTGGGGATCAATGCAGACCAGCGCTCCCTGGGACACATCCAGTCCCCTCGCTGCCGCAACGTGGGATCGAAGTTCCTGCTCAGCGACCTGCTGCATCGCATAGTTGAGGGTGGTATAGACGTGCCAGCCGCCCCGGTAAACCATATCCGCGCCATATTTGTCCGATAACTGCTTGATCACATATGTGACGAACCACGGAGCCTTGTACTTGCTCATACTGTTCGGTTTGATGCCCGCAAGTCGAATCCTGGACGCCTTCGCCTCGGCGCATTGATCATGCGTAATATAGCCAAGCTCCATCATCCGGTTCAAAACGACGTCTCTGCGATTCACTGCCTCATCCATGTCCTCGTACGGCGAATAACCGGACGGCCTCTGTGGAAGTCCCGCTATGAGAGCACACTCAGCAAGTGTGAGGTTCTTCACATCCTTGCCGAAATAGGTCTTTGCGGCAGCCTGCACTCCATAGGCCCGGCTTCCGTAATAAACCTCGTTCAGATAAAGCTCGAGGATTTGCTTCTTGGAGTAGTTTCGTTCCAACTCTATGGCAAGCACAATCTCCTCCAGCTTTCGGAAGTATGTCTTTTTGCGCGTGAGATAGATGTTTCTGGCAAGTTGCTGAGTGATGGTGCTGCCGCCCTGGGAGAGATGGCCGGATCGAAGGTTTGTGAAGAACGCCCTGCCCATCCCGACGAAATCGACTCCCAGGTGCTTGTAGAACCGCCAATCCTCTATGGCAACGGTCGCATTTTGCAGGTCTTTGGGGATATCGGTAAGGGCGACAGTTTCACGGTTCTCCTCATAAAGCTGCCCGAGGAGTACGCCGTCGCTGGAGAAAATCTTTGTGGCTTCAGTCGGTTTGTAGGTTTCCAGATCGATGCCTGTGGGCAACATTTTGGACACGTGATAGAAAGCGCCTCCTACAACACCAATAACGGTGGCGAGGAACGCCAGAACTATTACCTCTACCCAAATCAAGAATGTGCGAAAGCGCCTGCGTGAGCTGCGCCTTGACCGAACAGGCATGGAGAATCTCCTACTGGACAGATTATATTTTTTAGGAGCGCATATTGTCAAGAAACTGACTGGCTGGTTATATGCATCCGGAGTGCATTCGAATGGCTTTTCATTCATGTATACGCAAAGCTCGGGTTGTTTGTACCCGCGCAGGGGTGCTATAATCGGGGTGCGCTCTACCGAATCCACACGCAGGTAGCAGTTCGCGTCCGGAATTCCACTGATTCCCATGGGAGAACTAAATGAACCGAATATCCATCCTCGGCGGGGGAAGCTGGGGAACCGCGCTTTCTCTGCTCCTTGCAAAGAAAGAGTGCGAAATCAAACTGTGGGTTTGGGACAAGAATCAAGCCTCGGAAATGCTCCGAACGCGGGCCAATCCTTTCCTTCCAGGCTATAGCCTGCCGGAAAACATACGAATCACCACCTCGATGTTGGATTCAATCACTGATGCAGAGGCCGTGGTATTTGTGGTGATCTCCGAGGGCGCGGCACAGGCCGCGCGCGACCTCGCCGCGATACTCCCCCCAGGCGTTCCGGTGGTCTCAGCGACGAAAGGTCTCAGCGCTGATACTGGATTGACGATCTCCCAAATGCTCGACTCGGCGCTTGAATCGCGTAACCCCGTCACGGCGATCTCCGGCCCAAACCTGGCCGTCGAGGTCGCGCGTGGAGTTCCGACTGCCACCGTCGCGGCATGTACGGATCTGAGCGTCGCTCAGGCGATCCAGCGGCTCTTCATGTGCTCTTCCATGAGGGTTTATACGAATACCGACGTTATCGGTGTGGAACTTGCGGGCGCACTCAAGAACGTCCTAGCAATCGGCGCCGGCATGTCCGACGGCATGGGTTTCGGCGACAACACGAAGGCGGCCCTCCTCACCCGCGGCCTTGCGGAGATTACGCGTCTCGGCATCAGACTCGGCGCACGGCAGGCAACGTTCATGGGACTCGCCGGAATCGGCGACCTCATGGCGACATGTGCCAGCCCGCTCAGCAGAAATCGAAGGGTCGGCCTGGGACTCGGGCAGGGCAGGAAGCTGGATGAGATTCTCGCTGAGATCGGGCAGGTCGCGGAGGGAATCCCGACCACTCGCGCCGCGTACAACCTCGCCCATCGTACCGACACCCCAATGCCGATAACCGACCAAATCTACCAGGTGCTTTTCGAGGCCAAAGACCCCCAGACCGCAGTGCTGGAACTGATGAATCGTGAGCCGAAGGATGAAGTTTGGTAGCGGGGGCATTCCCTATCCCGTCGCGAAAAACCTCGCCACATCCTCCAACCTATTGGATGCTTTGGTTGCAGAGCAAAGCGGCGCTGCCGAAGCCACAATCCTGTTAATCGCTAAGTCCCTGAAATCGTTTTCGGAATACTGGAGGGTACCCGGCGACGACAGGGAGGAAGCAAGAGTCAGGGCATCGGCGCATGTGCTGGGAGTGGCTGGGTTCCCGGGTGCCTGCCCATCGCTCCACTACTCCATTACTCCCACTCCGACTCCCTAATTGCCCCTCACGTGCCAGGAGCTCCCCAGGATGGAGTAGTTCTGATCTTCCAGATGTTATCTCCGTTCAGGTCGCCGCCGAGCAGGGTCCTGCGGTCAATTTCGCGTGCTGTTCGAGTTCACGGCGTAGAGTTTGCAATCGTCCGATCCCACATATACCGTTCCGTCAGAGCCAATAGCGGGGGAGGATTGGAGTATGCCTCCTCCAGTCGCGAACGCCCACTCTTGCGTGCCGTTCGGGTTCACGGCGTAAAGTTTGCCGTCTTGCGATCCAACATATATCGTGCCGTCCGAGCCGATCGAAGGAGAGGACCATATCTGGCCTCCCGTCTCGAACGCCCACTTCTGCACGCCGTTCGGGTTCACAGCGTAAAGGTTGTGGTCTTTCGACCCCACGTATACAGTGGCGTCGAGGCCGATCGCAGGAGCGGACAGCACATTGGCACCCGTCACAAACGCCCATTTCTGCGTGCCATTTGGGTTCACGGCGTAGAGTTTATTGTCACACGATCCGATATATACCGTGCCGTCCGACCCGATTGCGGGGGAAGAGTATATCGGTTTTCCCGTAGCAAACGCCCACTTCTGAGTACCGTTTGGGTTCACGGCGTAGAGTTTGCTGTCACACGATCCGATGTATACCGTGCCGTCCGACCCGATTGCGGGGCAGGAATGGTGTATGTAGTCCCCCGTCGCGAACGCCCATTTTTCTGTGCCGTCCGGATTCACTGCGTAGAGTTTATTGTCAAGCGACCCCACGTATACCGTGCCGTCGGAGCCGATTGCGGGAGAGCCGGTTATGGGTTTTCCCGTCTTGTAGGCCCACTTCTGAGTGCCGTTCTGGTTTACAGCCTGAAGGCTGTCATCGCCCGACCCAACATATATTGTGCCGTCTGAGCCAATAGCGAGGGACGAGCTCATTATCCTGCCCGCCGTCTTAAATGCCCACTTCTGAGTACCGTTCGGGTTTATGGCGTAAAGGTTTTCATCGCCCGATCCAACATATATTGTGCCGTCCGAGCCAATTGCGGGAGAGTTGACCAAAAAGGCGCCCGCCTTACGGGAGGGTTGTGCACTGGAAAAGGTGTCGTACTGGCTCCCGCCCATCCATATGTAGCCCGTCATTTCGCGCGCGACGCCTTCTCCTCCGTTTGCAACGGCACGGCCGCCTCTTCCATGAAACGCATCAAATGCCCACTTCTCTGCCGGAGAGGCGGGGCCGGTGTAGGGGCTTCGTCCGGTGTGTCGGGGGTCATGGCCCTGCATCGGCCAGGGGGTGGATGCGATCTGGGCGTTGGACGCCGCGCAGAGTGTGGCAACTACGATTACGTTCACGCAAAGGGTTCTTTTCATTTTTGTTTGTTCCTTTCCATTCACTCGGTCAAAAATGTGTATTCCTGGTCGCCAGTTTATCGGGGAACGGCATTCCGATTGCTTCATTATCAATTGTAAAGCAGGTGGTTTGATGTGTCAAGAGTGGATTCTATAAGTGTGGATTCTATAAGCAAAGCCTTACAGCTTCATTACGTGGTGAACCGATTTTTCGGGGCCTCAGGCAGGGAATATGGAAAAGTGAAAAATGATGAGCGACCGGACGAGGCGACGGATGGCGACGCGTGGAACCGCAACTCCCCTCCTCCATAGGGACTAGGGGTGCCAGGCATCCCATATCCGGCATCCAGCGTCGGATCCAGTATCCGCTACTCGGTTGCCAAAATTATATGAAAGAATCGCTCGACGTCCTCGATCCGATTTGTCACCGGGCACTGGGGAAGGAAGCGGAGGAATTCGCGACCATAAGCCTTTTTGACCAGGCGTGAGTCAAGGATCGCGACCACCCCTCTGTCCGTTTTGGTGCGGATCAGGCGTCCGAAACCCTGCTTAAGCTTGATCTGCGCCTGCGGGACGGAATATCCGTTGAACCAATCGCCGCCCTCTTCCGTGATCGCATCCGTTCGAGCCTTGTTGACCGGATTCTCCGGTGACGCGAACGGCAGCTTGTCGATCACTACGCACGATAGAGCCTCGCCGCGAACATCGACCCCCTCCCAGAAGCTGTGAGTGCCGAAGAGCACGCCGTTCTTGCCCTTTAGAAACTCCTGCACAAGGGATTCATTGGACATATCGCCCTGACGCATCATCGGAAATGGCAACCGGCCCCACAGGCGATCATAGACCGCGTTCAGCATTCGATGCGAAGTAAAGAGCAGGAACGCGCGTCCCCCACTCGCCTTCACAAGACCCTCGATCTCCTTCGCCACCATTTCGGTGTAAGCCGCCTGCTCGCTCGGAAACGGCAGATGCCGGGGAATATAGAGCATGCACTGGCGGGAGAAATCAAACGGCGAATCCTCGATCTTTTCGATGCACTCAGGCATCCCCAACCGTTCCTTAACGAACTTGAAGGTTCCCGAGTTTGCGAGAGTTGCCGAGGTGAGGATGGCGCTGTCCACGTTCTTCCAAAGAAGGTCGCCCATGGCTTCGGCGACGGAGAGCGGCGAATGCCGAAGAAAACAGGTCGGCGATTTCCCGTCCTGCCGCCGATCACCCCACTTGAACCAACCGTCCGTTGGGCCGAAGAAGAGGGTCTCGATATCCTCCTGGAGGTGGGCGCACATTCGGCGAATCACATCTATTCGGTCCTTCAACTCCGGCTGGCCCGTGGTATCGATATCGCCGATCTCATGGTACAGCCCCTGGAGCGTGGAGCAGAGCATCGTGGCCGTCTCTTCAAGTTGTTCCTGGCCGGAATGACCGTAAATATCCCTGAAAAAGAACTCGGTCTTTGGAAAGCTTTGAAATGGGCCGAAAAGCTGGGCGTTCAGATCGTCGAGGACATCGAGCTTTCGGGACTCTACACCTGCCCCCCTCAGTCTGCGAATGCGGTTCAAAAGCGAAGGAATGCGAAAGCTCCCAACTTCGACGCCGAACGCCTTAGTGGCCACATCCTCAAGGTGATGCGCCTCATCGAAGATGACGGCGTCGTATAGAGGGAGGATCGCCATGTTCGGATCGACCGACCGGATGCCGAGGTCGCTGCAGAAAAGTGAGTGGTTCGTGACGATGATGTCAGCGTCTTCTGCGGCCTTCCGGGCCTTGTAGTAGAAACACTTGGAGTTGAACGAACATCGGCGGTTATGGCAGGAGTCCACCTCCGAGCAGATGTCAGACCATCCCGGAAAGGAGAATCCGAGTTCCGCGATATCGCCGGTTTCGGTATCCTTCAGCCATTTCTGAATCTTGAAGAGATTGGGGTCCTGAACAAGTAGCATCTGGGCGAATTCCTGGTCGAAGTTGCGCAGGCAGAGATAGTTGCCGCGCCCCTTCATGACGGCGGCTTTGATCTTGCGTCCGGGAAGAATCGTCTCGAGGAAAGGGATGTCCTTGCTCATCAACTGAGATTGCAGGTACAGGGTGAAGGTGGAAACCACCACTTTCTTCCCCGCGCGGGCGTGCTCGATGGCCGGGATCAGGTAGGCAAGGCTCTTGCCGACGCCGGTGCCTGCCTCGACGATGCAGTGATCCTTGAGCGCGAGGGCCTGCTCGACCGCCAGCGCCGCCTCGATCTGCTGGGGTCGATGCTCATATCCGGGCATATTCTCTGCTATTAGGCCATCCGGGCCGAGTATATTTTGTATGTCCATGGCTAAAATCCAGAAGACAGAAGACAGAACACAGAATACAGACTCTAGAAGTTAGAATAAGTGGCGACTTAGGCAGCATCCTCCGCCTCGGCGGATTTTACCGCCCATGGGCGGAACGTATCCCGCCGAAATTCCCCTCCTGCTAAGGAGGGGCTAGGGGAGGTTCTGGAAGGCCAACCCTAAGTATAAATGGTGCTCTCCGGATTACGCTCACCCCCCACCCTCCCGCCAGAGCGCAGGCGAGGGGGTTCTTCGCGCGAACACCCAGCCACCAGGATCATGAACCGCCCGGCCTGAGCACAACTAACACGATGCTTCGGTCGCAGAGCGAAGCAGCGCTGCCGAAGCCCAGAGATATTGGACTTGGCGCTGACACCACAAGGGACTATGCAGCAGAATTTCTCACCCGAACGCCTGTTCCGAATTTCCCTTATATTCTAACGTTTTTTCCGGGGATTCTCAAGCGTATGGTCCGGCCCAAAAAAAAGAGGCGGGGCAAGAGCCCCGCCTCTTCGTTCCAGTCAGCGATCCAACAACCATAACGCTATTGGCTGTTGGCGGAGAGAGACTTGTCGTCAACATAGACTGCCTGATCTGCGACCAGCCAGTCGAGATTGGAGGGTTTCAACATGGTCGTCAGGGATTCGTTTAGATTTCCCTTGCCGAGTTGAGCCATAATCGGTTTCCCGCAAAGCGTGGACGGCACGATCACCGGAACCCCGTACTGCTGAGCCACGCTCTGGAGCGAAGCAAGAACATACTCGGATCCATCCACCGGAACCGGCTCGTTGATCGGCATACCGAACACATCCTTATCCGATGATGCCCTCTGCATTGTTGGAATGATAACCACCTGAGAAAACGCTCGCTTGTGGTACTTCCACGACACGACGAGATCAATCGGACCCGCGGACGCCTGCGATCTATCCACAATCACCGGCACGAGAACCGGAGCATTATCCAGCACGCTTCCCTGCCAGTCCGTGGCAAGTTCGCCATTTACGTTGGAATCGCCCGGTTTCATCAGCGCAACTTTTACGCCCACCCGCTGAGTAACAGTGTCCCTGAGCAGGGCGTCCTTGTTAAGGGAAAGCATGACCCGGTAAAGCATCCTGCCGTCGCCGTTGTCCTTGCTCGTCACACCGATCCAAAGGATATTGCGTCCGAGTTTTCTGGCCTGCCACTCATGCTTGAGATCAGATCCATATTGAGTGAGAGGAGACGAATCATCTCCGCCCACTGCCGAATCCGAAACACCGGCCTTGACTGCAACCGCCGGCCCCATTCCGCCGCTAAGATACTGATAGGCAACCTGAGGCACTTTGAACACAAGTGTAGCCAAAACAACAAGCGCTCCAGCCACTGCCAATCCTCTGGCCGGAATGAGTTTCGCAGTCAGGGAATCCAGCAACGGCGCAGGATCAAAGCTGAAGGTGAACAACTTCCGCCTGGTCTCGTGCTGCTGGCGTGCAGCCCGCATAACTACTTCGTGACGAAAACTCGACGGTACCTCTACCTGAGTCAAATCATCGAGCATCCACCAGACATGACGAATATCGTTCAATTCCGCCTGGCACGATTCGCATTTCTCCAGGTGTTCTTTGACGAATTCCCGCTGGCACTGATCGAGTTTGCCTTCGATATATTCGGAAAACCATTCTTTAACTGTTTGGCACTTCATGGCGCGATCAAACTCCCGACTACGAAAGCGAGAAGCCGACGTATTCAGCACTCAACAATCCGAGGTCTGCCGGATCTGGCAGCATCGAGTATACGAATTGCAGGGTTGCTGTTCGTAGTCAATTATTTCGACGGCATCAACCTTCGAAAAGTTCCAGTGATGATTTCAGCTTATCCCTCAGGGCAAGTCTTGCCCGGTTCAACCTGGACTTTACTGTGCCTATGGGCAAGCACATGATTTCGGCGATTTCTTCGTATGTTTTGCCGTCCATGTGGAACATGACGACCATTAATCTTTGGTATTCGGGCAAGAGGCTGATCGCGTGATCGAGGGCGGCTCTGCGCTCTCTGGCTTCGAGGAGTTCGCCCGGCACGGGCGAGGGGTCAACGATCTGGCGTGCGACGGAATTTTCTTCGAGTTCCAGATATTCATCCAGCGAGGTTGTCTGGTGGCCCTTCTGCCGCTTGCGGTGATCGAGATAGACATTGGTGGCAATGCGATAGACCCACGTTGCAAAGCTGGCATCCCCGCGAAAACTGGTGATAGCGTTGAAGACCTTGACGAATGCCTCGGAGGCGACATCCCCGGCGTCATCGTAGTTGCCGGTCATGCGATAGGCGAGGTTGAACACCGACTTCTCATATCGGTGTACCAGCTCATCGAATGCGCTCAGGTCACCCTGCTTGCACCTATCGATTATTTGTCGTTCGTCCTCTTGCACTCGCCCGCCTCGTTGTTTTCTTGGCAGAAGCTAGAAGCTAGAATGGTCTGGAACGTGGATGTCGCCAAAGTACCGCCGGAATTCCCCTCCTTAATAAGGAGGGGCTAGGGGAGGTTCCGGGAGACCAACATTACGGATAAATGATGCTCTACAGAATACCCACACCTCAGCCCAGGCCTCGAAATCTCCCGCATTTCTAACTGCTTACGGCTAAATGCTAGCTGCTTCAGAGTATAAGTTCGACACTTGACGCGTATTTCCTGCATAAATCGACAATCGGCGTTTTCGCTGAATAGTTCGTTCCCCGGTCGGGTTCTCGATCAAAACACATCGCATCAACATCATCGCTCTCTATTGTATTATACCACAGATAGGCGGAAGGGCATAGGGCGGAAGGGAGTGGAGGGGGAGTAATGGAGTGCTGGTTCAGAATCACAACACTCCAATACTCCAACACTCCCAACACTCCAACACTCCAACACTCCATTACTCCATCACTCCGTTCCCTCCCGACTGCCCTGAGTAGCGGGTGTACCTACCTTCGGCGGGCCAATGCGGGCCAGGAAGCCCAAATATCGCCACACGTAGCCCCCTCTCCTGCTCCCTGGCGGGAGGGAGGGGTGAGGGCGATCCGGATCTGCATCGCTTCCTGACGAGACCCGGTGAACGACGGGGCGTATCGAAGGGGCATCATTCATCACTTCCTCCAGTTGACTTCCCCATCGAAATATAATAGTATGAGTGCGAGTTGTTCAACTCTACGCTTGCCGGTCGCAACATCAACCACTCACAGGCTACCGGTACAATAACAATCACAGGTAAGTTAAGGAGTAATTCAATGGAGAAACGACAATTCTTCCTGGAACCGAGCGAGATGCCTACAAAGTGGTACAACCTTGTGGCCGACCTGGGCGAGATGCCCCCGCCGCCTCTCAATCCGAAGACTAATGAGCCTGCGGGACCCGGCGATCTCTCGCCGATCTTTTGCGATCAGATCATCATGCAGGAAGTAGCGAGCGAGAAATGGATCGACATCCCGGAGGAAGTGCTCGAAGCCTATTCAATGTGGCGTCCGACCCCTCTTTTCAGAGCAACGCGCCTTGAAAAGGCGCTTGGAACTCCGGCGAAGATTTACTACAAATATGAAGGTTCCAGCCCTGTGGGAAGCCACAAGGCGAATACGGCAATCCCGCAGGCGTATTACAACAAGCTCGCGGGCATCAATCGCCTGGCAACCGAGACCGGCGCCGGTCAGTGGGGCACGGCTCTTTCCCTGGCCTGCAGCATCTACGATATCGAGTGCGTGGTTTATATGGTGAAGTGCAGCTACGAGCAGAAGCCGTACCGCCGATCGATGATCAAGCTCTGGGGCGCGACCATCTATCCCTCACCGAGCGAGAACACCCAGTACGGGCGCAGCGTGCTTGCCAAAGACCCCGATTGCCCAGGAAGCCTCGGGATCGCGATCAGCGAGGCGATCGAGGACACGGTCACTCACCAAAATACAAAATACTCGCTCGGCAGCGTCGCGAACCACGTGCTTCTACACCAGACCGTAATCGGCCAGGAAGCCAAGAAGCAGATGGAAAAAGCGGGCGATTATCCGGATGTGGTCATCGGATGCGCGGGCGGCGGCAGCAACTTCGCCGGCATCGCGTTCCCTTATCTGGAAGACAAACTCACCGGTAAATCGAACGTTCGGGCTCTGGCGGTCGAACCGGCCTCCTGCCCGTCGCTCACCAAGGGCGAGTACAAGTATGATTTCGGCGACACCGCGCAGATGACGCCGCTTTTCAAGATGTACAGCCTGGGCAGCGACTTCATTCCGCCGAGCATCCATGCGGGCGGACTGCGATACCACGGCATGGCGCCGCTCGTCAGCTTCGCGTACAGCAAAGGACTTCTCGACGCCGTCGCGTACAAGCAGACGGAGGTATTCAACGCCGCCGTCCTCTTCGCCCGAACTGAGGGGATCATTCCCGCGCCGGAGTCGTCTCATGCGATCAAAGCTGCGATCGAGGAAGCCCTCAAGGCGAAGGAAGCGGGCGAGAAGAAGACCATCCTGTTCAACCTGAGCGGCCACGGCCATGTTGACATGGCCGCCTACGATCAGTTCCTCGCCGGCCAGTTGGTTGACGAGTAGTTTCTGAGACGGGAAGACAAGAGGACAGGAAGACAGCGTCAACCTGATCCGACCCGTCCGACTCCGACCGATTCCGGGGCCAACTGCTAACCGCTAACTGCTAACTGCTATCGGGGAGATGCACATGGTAAAGCCAACCAGCAGTAGAAAACCGCTAATCACCAAGGAAGGCGATATCGAAATTGCCTACAGGATTGTTGGTGAGGGATCGCCGATCCTGCTGATCATGGGTTACGCCGGAACCATGGACCTCTGGGCGCCGGAGTTAGTCGCGCTCCTGGCGGCCAGGCACAGGGTAATAATGTTCGATAACAGGGGTTGTGGAGGAAGCACGAGTTCCTCCGAACCCTTCTCTATCGAGCTTTTCGCCCGTGACGCCGCCGGTCTCCTCGACGCCCTGGATATCAAGCGCGCCGATGTCCTCGGCTTTTCGATGGGTTCCTACATCGCCCAGCAGTTGGCGCTCGATTTCCCCAAAAAAGTCCGAAAGCTGATCCTATACAGCACGGATTGTGGGCGAAAGGAGTGCGTTCAGCCATCGTCGGAAGTCATCGAGGCGCTGACAAACGTGGCGGGTGACGATCCCGAGAGCAAAGGGCGCCTCATGTCCCTCCTTTTCCCGCCAGAGTGGCTCAAGGAGCATCCCGATTCCCGCACATTCATGCCCAAGGCGAAAGAGGTCGTGAGCGAGGAGACGGCTGCCCGGCAGAAGCAGGCGATTTACGATTGGTCAGGCAGCTACGAGCGCCTGCCGGAGATCACCCAGCCCACACTGTTGGTCACCGGAACCGAAGATGCGATAATCAACCCCGCGAACTCATTCATGGTCGGGCAGCGAATCCCCGGCGCGTGGGTGATCCAGCTAAACGGCGGCCACGGGCTCATGTTCCAGTATCCGAAATACCTCGCAAAGATCGTCCTCACGTTCCTTTCACAAACGCAACACCGCAAACGGAAGTAACGAATCCTTGGAGGCGCCTCCGATGAAGAAGTTGAGCGTTGGACTTCCCAGGCAGGCGGGTATTTGCCGAGGGATGATGACGTAAGCCAGGGGTGAGCTGGCAGGTCTTCATAACAGGTAAGAGCTCGAAAAAAAAACATATCGCAGGATGGGCGGCAGGTTGACAATGATGAA
>Ga0326727_10014794_pt1 | contig 16906 bp, 13 predicted proteins | sample MB2enrmetagenome_FD_207643 | JGI IMG/M metagenome (GOLD analysis project Ga0326727, IMG submission 207643) | Lab enriched peat soil microbial communities from McLean, Ithaca, NY, United States - MB29MY | ecosystem: Environmental > Terrestrial > Soil > Wetlands > Peat | place: USA: New York...
CCGTCACTCGGTTCTATGCTCCCCAGCATGTCTACCAAATCATGCGCAAAATCCATGAGTTCGACGCAGCTCTCCGCGAAGCATTCGAATCAGGCGCCCATGATAAAGGCGTGTACTTCATCCAGCGCGACGCACAGAATCGGGTGATTCCGTGTTCGCCAAACAAGTTGATGTTTTCGGAAGTGGTCAGTATCAGGCCGGGGCGTAGATTGCTACCGACCGGCTTTCAAACGGTTGCCAAGTCCGTCGGCAAAAAGTGCCTCCAGACACTCGACGATCGGATTACAGCGGAGTTTGGGAAAAGCGGTGAACAGCCGATTCTCATACCGGTGGAGAAGGCTCTGGAATTGTTGGAGCTGGCATACGCTAACCTCGAATTTGAGGAGCCCGGAGACGACAGCCGGAAGGGGTACCTGGCCGCACTGGAACATCTGTCTCGGACTTCAAAGAATCCCGACCTCCGGGATAACGTTTGGCTGCTTACGGCCACGGACCGCAACACGCCTAGATATTTCTCCCAGGGGCGCTTCTCCAACAACCCTGATACGAAACAGCAAGCAGATGTCCTGGCTCCAAAGGTGGACGACATTCCAGCTTTGATGCTGCTCCGCCAGAACGGTGAGGAGGTGAAGGGGTGGCGCGGTCTGCCGTTCTGGTGGCCGGTCATCGTGACGCCACGGTCGGCTATCACGTCGATCTTTGCCAGCGATGAGCCAACGGTTTCTTGAGTAGACTTGCTAGCCGGCGCGTTTGAATGGCATGCACTCATCCGCAAGAGCTCTGCAATCATTATCACGCAAAGCCGGTGCAAGGACCGGCGCAACCCACATTTGTGGCCAAGTAAGGGAGAAGCACATGTCGATGCCGTTCACGCAGCCCCCAGAGACTGTGACCTATCGTGTTCGAATCAACTCAGAAGAATGGACAGAGTACAAGACCCCTGTCAATTCGTCGAAGTTCGTCGCCGACAACATCAAGTTCGGGAACGAGGCTCTAGTCGAATTTCGCAACGCCGCGAGTGTTCAGACGGTGCTGAACAACTTCAACAAACGAATTGATGGATGGCTGAGACAACTCGGCCACACCGCTGGGTTCGTGAGTGAACCGACCGAGGCTGGGATCATCTACCGTCTGACGAACTGAGGATTCGACCCGCGGCGCAGAGGAGTAGCCGCAGGTAGCGCCTACGGTAGAGCTAACTTCACAGGATTGATCAAAGCGAACGTGAAAGGGCACGGGCTGGAATTTCAATGTGCAAGCGCGTACTGAACATCGAAATGAGCAACAATAGGAACATCCACAAAGTTCTGTTAGAGGAGGCGTTCCTTTGCCGTCTGCTGAAATAGCACTTCAGAAGAAGCTTGCCGCTCTCAAGCGGCATACTGAAAGAATCGAGGCCGTCGCTGAATTTCTAATCAGGAATCCAGAGCTTGCGGCTCGAGCAACCCTCAAGCGAATGAGCACTGGAACAGGGCTCTGCTTCGAAGAAAAGGGGTACATTCGACCAGTAGCGACAGCGCCTGTTCGTCTTCAGCTTGAAAGGCACATTGAAGATTGGGATAACGAGGATACCAGCTCAAGGATCATCTTCAACGACGTACGGTCCTCATCTCCCGAGGAGCTGAAAGATGCCCTGAAACAGATCGGCGTCGACTTGGATAGGCTGGATGATTACGAGTTTGAGAATGGGGACGAGGACGACTAGGACTGTCGTGTTGATTAATAATGTGAAACGGAGATCACACCAAGATTCTGCATTCCCGCCCAACAGTCCGTGACAAGGCGATGTGCACCGCCGCAAGGACTCAGGGCATGGTAAGCTACTCGGCTTCAATTCACAACCGCTTCAAGCGCCGTCTGCTCCAAAGTGTAGATGTTGACTGAAGGGCAGACCTCCCTGGCAATCTCGCACAGGTGCTCGTGATGTGTTAAATAGATAACCTGCCCCAATCCGCTCATTTCTGCCAGTAGCCGGAGGGTTTCGCCGGCACGCGGATTGTCGAAGCTCTCCAGGACATCGTCGGCAATGAAGGGCAACGGCTGGTGATTGCGCACAAATTCGTGATAACCCGCAATGCGAAGAGCGAAATACAATTGACGCCGCGTACCGTCCGAGAGCTCGTTATCCGTGCGAGATCCTCCTCTCGAGACCCGCGCAACCAATGTCTCGCCAGTCCCGTTCGGCTGGGTTTCGAGGCCGGTATACTGATCGGAGCATATCCTCCGAAATGCATCGGAGGCCCGCTGCAACATTGCGCTACGATGACGTTCGCGGTATGCCTGAAGCGCTATCTCAGCCGCCAGGGACCCTGCACGTAAGCGTAGATATTCCTCCGCGCGGTCATTGATTTCGATCAGGATCGTGCGTTTCTGCTCTTCAAGCTCCGCGATCTTTGAGTCTGCCCCGACCGCGTCTACTCTGTCCTTGGCTTTGCAAAACTCGGCATAGAGTTCCCGCGCCCTGTTTTGCTGATCCGGAAGCATCCCGTTGAGTTTTGCGATTTCTGCGTTTAGGTCTTCCTGCACTGCTGAACCAAGAACTGCTTCGGCCTCGGCGAGGGTACCTTTCCCCAATATCCGCATGATGCTGGCCTGCTGGTTGGCTACGCTCTCGGTGAGGGAGTCTCGCTTTTTTATCTCCGCGAGTTTAAGTTCAATCTCGGCCAGGGAATCCACGCCAAGCACCTTGACCATTTCGCACTTGCGCGCGGTGTGCTGCTCGCACTTCACCGCTAGATCCCTCTTCTCCGATTCGTACCTAGCCTGTTCCTGCTTCTTTCTGTCGAGGGCCGAAACGGTGTCCTGCACGGACTGGATGTATGCCTCGATGCGCTCTGCAATCTCGGAACCCGTGCCTTCGCTGTCGAGATTGAGGGCCGCGGCTAGGCGCTTGCTTTCACAATGCAGTTCCTCCTCATCTGACTCCATTCCGCGGATGCGCCTGTCGATGCTCCTGAGTTCGGTGAGTTCTGTCTCTAGCCTTGGCAGTTCGGAAAGGATCTCGCGGACGGTATCGATGGTCGGGAGAGCGAGTTCGCCGATCCAGCAACTGCTGAATGCAGCCGCCCACTTCCTATTCCATTCATCCACTTCCTTTTGGGCTTTCTCCTCTTCGCGTCGGCGTTCGGCGACATTAGTTTCCTGTTCAGCGATCTTCTTTCGCAATTCCCGCTGTTTGGCAAATTCGCCGACAATTTGGCCCGCGATGGCGATCAGGTCCTTGATTCCTGAGCCTTGAGGAGTCTGCTGGCCGGCTTTGGCAAGAGCGTCAGCCAAACTAATTGTCATGCCCGCCAGTTCGATATCGGCATCAGTCTTTGCCTGTTCTGCTGCGACGAGCGCCTCCCATAATTCCAACGCTTTATCGCGGCGGGACAACCAGTTTTCGAGATTGACAAGATCCGTGCTGAAGGATGCTAGGCTGGGAGAGATTTTAGTCACTTTTTCAGCTATGCGGTTGCGCATCAGCTGGTGAGCTTCAGTCGCTGCCTCCCACCTCTGTTGCGCGGGGCCGAGGCTGGCCGTAAGATAGGCAAACTTCACCTGCAACTGCCGGTGCTTCTCAACATCGGAAAGATGGGCGACCCGGCTATCAATCGCTTCGTCATGGCGCTGCAGGGCAAACTCAAACACCTGTGCTGATTCGGCCTGCAGGTCCTGTTTATGCTGCAACCATGCCGCATCTCTCTCTTCCCTGAATTTCTTAATGTCCTGGTCGCCGAGCACGCCTGTCGCAGCGGATATGGCGCTGAGCTGAAGTTCAATGTCCTCACGCTCTTTTTCGAGCCGGTCGTACTCACCGTCGCAAAGATTCATTTCTGCAGCGGCATCCGACAGGAGAGCTTTGCGGCTCTGGACCTGTTCAATTGACGGGCATTCCATGGCCACCAGTTCGTCTACCGTGCCCGGCCACGGAGAGAGAAGCTTCAGTTGTTGATCCAGCCTGGAACTGGCTGCGTTTAGAGCATTCTGCGCCAGCGATGCCTTACGAACGTAGTCGACAGTGCTTGCTTCTCTGAGGAGGTCTGAAAGGCTTGCAATTTCCGACTCGCCAGGGCCTGCGGTATCCGAACCATCGTCTTGGCGAAAGACCGCTGCCTTAGCCATTGAGAGAGCGGTCTCGGCCTTCTCCCGTTCTTCCGTGGTTGTCTGCCGCTTACTCGCGACACCAGACCACGACTCGATCAGGCGGTGCAACCCGCCCGACTCGGATACGCTCAGCACTAGGCGCTCAGGGTTCTTTTCGCTGGCTCTTTCCAGCCTTTCGAGGATGCCATCGATGGTCCCTTTGCGAGCGATCCGCTCTTCCCGTTTCGCTGGGAGGTCCACCGCAGAACCTACGCTGCGCGAGCGCAATTCCTTAAATCTGCCCATTCCCGTTTGCACCCGCAGGGCGATTTCATCGACGGCGAGGCCTTCGATTTCATCTTTCACCCGGGACAGGTCCCTTTCGATCCGCAACTGTTCCGCCGCCAGTACGGCCTCCTCTTTTTTGAGCAGATCGAGATCGGACGTCCAGGAGGCGGGCACCTTAGGCAGAGACTGGAGCACACTAAGCTGGTCCTGAAGGCGGTTCAACTCCGCATCCTCGGGCAACGCTAAGAGCAAGCGGTTGATCTCCGCGATACGCGCACTCGTTCGACCATCTTCTTCGATGGCGGCTTCATATCCCTGTTGCAACCGGTCACGAGTCTTTGTCATTTCCGCATAAACGGAAACCTGCGTGTCGAGCTCGGTGCGCTGAGCTTTAATCTCATCCAGTCGGGTCTTAAGATCGCGCAGGTCTCCTTTTTTCGCATGAAACTTGTAGAATGCCTCGGCTGTGGCCTTCACCTCGCTGAGCCGCTGGCCTAAATCGGCCAAGCCGGCGCTCGCCGAAAAGAGCAACACACCCAGATCTCCCTTGCTGGCAAGGATGCTCTGTCCGCCTTCCTGCAGGTATGCATCGTCGAGGGAGAACATTGTGCGATACCTCTCCCTATCGAGGCCACCCAGTTCTCTTTGAATCACTCCTTCGCCGATCTGCCGTTCCGCTTTGTCGAGGAGACTACCCTGGGGCTTCTTGATGCGGATGAACTCCTGTTCTCTATCCGCGAATTCCAATAGTGCCCCGATTCGCATCGTGCTATACGGATGCAGGAAATTGAAAGGCGTCTGGCCGCCGATTCCGAAAAGCAAGTCCATGTAGGCGTTCAGGAGCGTCGATTTCCCAGCTTCATTTCTGCCGTAGATGACATGCAGATCAGAATTGCCGACCTGTTTAACCTTGAATGCGATCGATTGATTCGTGAAGCAGCCGTAGCGAGTCAGATCAAGTCTGGAGATCCTCATCTAGTTCCCGCTCCTTTCGACGCTAATGCGCGCCAGCACATCCTCGGCGCCTTCAAGCGCAATTTGCGACAGGCGTTTCTCGTTTCCGACCTGATCCTTCCCCAGGATGTCTCGGCATTCTGGAGGCAGCTGACCTCTCAGTTCATCAGCAATGCTTACAAGCTGCAGCTTGAACGCATCGGTGCCCAAAATCTCCTTATCTATGAGATCGCGAAGTTCCACCACCGGGTCTGTGCTGTCGCTCGTGCTGCTTCCCGGCGAGGCCGGTAGCGAACATGCCACATCGACTTTCTCGACCCAGCAATTGCCTATGGATGAAGCGCGGAATTTAGCCTCCGTTAGGAGAAGATCCTGGTCTCTGCGAATCCTCCAGGCCAAAGGCGTGTTGCCGTCGATGCACAAGCGGGCCACCAAGTGATCGGCCTGAATGCCATCCTGGGCAGACTCAAGTGCCTCCGAGATTGCATTCACCAAATCACTCCACTCTGTAATGGTCGAGGCATCTAGATGGACCAATTTGAATTGCGCCAGGGCGGTAAACCGTTCTGCCACTGTGATCTTACGATCATCTCCCACCGTGACCAGTGACACCGACTTAGGACCGGACTCGTTGATGTCCCGCCCTTGCGGGTTGCCGGGCATGACAATGACGGTCTTGCCCACGATCATGGATCTCTTATGAATATGCCCAAGCGCCCAGTAGTCGAATTCTGAAGCGTGCAGGTCCTCCGGATTGCACGGAGCGTAGGGGTCATGTCCGACCGCGCCGGACATGCTGGTGTGCATAATCCCGATGTTGACATGCCGGTCAAGCGGAGCTTTGTACTTCTTCAGCAGGCTTTCGGGCGCATGCGGCTTGGCAAAACTCAAACCATGGATTGCAACCGGCACGCTTCCTTCCGGCCGTTTCGGCCTCACCACATCCGCAACGGACGAGAACACCTTCACCCCCTCACGAAAGACGAGTTCCCGCGTGATTTTGGATTCGGCATCGTGGTTCCCACGGACGATGAAGGTCTCGATCCCGTGTTGATAAAGGCGTTCCATTTGCTCGGCGAGGAACAAGGCTGTCTTCATGGACGTTTGGTCGCCGTCGTAGAGGTCGCCGGCGATTAGCAGGGCGTCGACCGCCTCTTCTATGCACAGGTCAACAGTTCGAACGAAAGATTTTCGGGTGGCATTACCAATTAGCTGCGCCAGATCTGGATCGCGCAGGGCCAAAGATTTGAGAGGCGAATCAAGATGGATGTCTGCGGTATGGACAAAGCGGTATGGTAAAGCCATTTCTGTTTCCCCCCGGATGCTAAAAAGGCGGTGTAACCATTAAAAGGCATTTTGCCGGTCTGCGGGACAGGTAGTTTTGAGCGCCCACGAGGTGCTAACCTTCAACCTTCGTGGGGAAGACTTTGCGAAGGTCACCATTGCCCTCTACGCCCATCTACTCTTGATAGCGCCATCTCCACACACGGTGGCAAAGCCGGGATTGAGGCTGTTGAAGTCACACGAGTTTCTCACGGCACTGCGATGTTCTATGCTCTGGAGATCAATGTCTATGAGCTGATTGACCGGAGCACCGTGGAGAAGACGCAAAACCTCGGAAAGCGCCAAGCTCGCGGCGGTGGCCCCGACAAATGGAGCGCCAACAGCTCTGCCTGCCAAGAGCGTTACTCCGCATTTGTCCAACTCGCCACTTTTGAGCATGGCTTGATAGGCTGGTCCTTCCTGCACAGTCTCAGTGGCACTATCAGTTTTCCACAGATTCGTTGTCGGGCGGCCGTTAGGGAGCGTGTGAATACGCATTGTTCTGAAATCTCGATAGCCGCGGCCAAGACCTGCCTCGACAACGAAATCAAAACCCGCTTTATCCAAGGCGAGACGACCGAGCACGTTGTCTAAGCCGCACAGCCCGATGGATGGCTCTCCTATCTGTCGTCGCACGGACGAATCGAATAGGCGTTCGCAAATAGTGGTGGTGAATCCTCTATGCTCTGCCCACGCCGCCATGGCACGTGTCTTTTTCTTGCCGAGCATTATTTGGTTCGAAAGAATCGAAGTACTCAGTGTAGATGGCGTCACGACATCGACATCTTGCAACACCAGCGAAAGCGATCCTGGATCTGCATATGGCAGTAAACCTAATCCCCATAGGTACGCTTGGCCCAAATGGCCCAGACCCAGCAGCCAAAGTTGATTCGGCAGGTAAGTGAGTGGAGGCTCACCCCCCGTATCGGTCAACCAATCTGTATTGGCCGCGGGTTCCCACAGCGATAGCCCGACAATTCGATTTCCTGCGGCGGGGGTTCCACCGCTCACGTAGAGAAATGTCTCATTAATTGCAAGAGCAGCCGCGAGCATGGCAGACAGAGGCATTTCTGGACCGGCAGTTGGGGTAACGGTAGAATGACCCGGAGCAATTCCGCCTCGCCAGCCTGCGCAGATGGTCCGAATACAGAAGCCTTCACGACGGGGCCCGGGTGGACCGCCAATGATGATCGTGGGCCGGCCGAGTGCAGAGCCGGATACCTCTCCTCCGAGTTTGGCAACAGCATCCGCTAAGGTATCCCCACGTGCTCCTCCTACGCGAAGCGGGACATCCAGAAAACCTTCTACTAAAACACCGCCAAGAAACACACGACGCGCCAATGCCACTGCGGTCAGCAAAGTCGCTTGCTCCAACGGCTGGTGGGCCTGGTCCTTCCCAATGACGAAGGCAATGCGATAACCATGAAAGAGTTCCTCGGCCTCTTTGAGTGTTCCGACTGCGCCACTATCCAGCGCTAGTTTGATGAGCCGATGGAGCGTTTCGGAAGGCGCGAAAGTTGCCATGATTAACCTCGCAAACCTATACAGAAGAAGTTGCGTCGGTTCTTGTTCGGTACCGCAGTCCAAAGCTTAGCGCCTTGATAGCGATACATACCGATCTCAGACCTCCGCACAGGTGTGGCTGCAAAGCGCGGCACAATCAGAGCAATGTGGCCGACCCTGGAGATCATTGGATGATTTCTGTCCGAGTTGCTCTGATCCGACGCTCCAGGGTGTGTGTGAACATCGGCGACCACGGTGAGACTACGTTGCTTACATATCTCCCAAAGGTGCCCAAAATAGCGTCCGTCGAAACGAACGATGCCGGTGCTAAGGCAGTTGGGATCGAGATCGTCGTAAAGAATAAAATCGACGATCTGGGCCAGCCCATTCTGGCGACGGCCAAGGAGAAACGCACCGCTCTCCCGCGTATGCCCGCAGCCGCGTTGCCGCAGTCCAATCGTCAATCGCCGCCAGACCCAAAACGAACAGCGCAGCTCACATCGCGGTGTAAACAGCCATTGCGTAATCGCGGCTTTGAAGAAGTTCATGCACAAGCTCCAGGTATTGAAGAATTCCGTCAGCCGGGCGCCAGAGCTTTGACGGCATTTCTGTTCGCCAATTAGGGTGTCCAGCGATGCTTTCCCGGTCGCATGGTAGGTAGAGTGCGGCGCCGCTCTTCCAATCTGGCCGAAACACCGCTTTTACGCGGCCTGAGAGGCCCAGCGGCCATCTGTCAAAGGCAAGTACGGCGTTACGATCGATATCCCAGGGCCCTGCAGTTGGCGGTGTCTGAGGATATCCGGTGCAGTTGAACCGCAACGTGAACGCGCGTCCATCTTTGGCCGTCACACTGATGAAAACGAATGGCCACGCAGTCTTGAGGAGGCGCCACCGTCCTTCTGCTTGGCCGAGGCGGAATGCAGGTTGCGCTACATCCGCCTCAAATGCACGCTCGTCCGGTGCGCTCACTTCGTCTCTCCACTAGATCCGTTGACACGCTGGTCGGGCACGAGATCAAAAATGACCTGGCAGTGTGGACAGGCAGCGAGCGCCCCTATGTGCGTGCCGGGTGTGGGCCGATCATGTGTGCCGGCTATTTGCAGAACGTGTTCGCCAGCCTCTTCCGGGGTCATGCCAAATTTGCTTTCGGCAGCCCACCGCTTTATCCGGGCCACGGTGGCAGAGGGCCCAAAGCGATGCTCCACAGTTTCCCCGTTGAAAATGACGCTAACTTTGACATGGCGGCACCGGTGCAAATGCACCTTTACGCCATGGGAACCCATACGTTCACGAACGACGATGAGCTCGTCAACGGGTTCATCGGCGTTCTCAAGGAACAGGATCATTTCGGCAGGAAGGCTGTGTTTCTCAATGAGAAGGGCCTTAACCGCACCAAAATTGTGTTCGGCGGGCGCCTCCAGGTATTGGATTTCGCGGCGTCCCTCGATTTGGTAGAAAATGTCGACAGATTCCATGGCTTACACTCCCTTGGAGAAACATGAGCTCATGGCCTTATTGCCCGTCTCTGTCCCTCACTCTGTTAATCGCACGGAGTGAAAGAACCCGGAAGGCGTCAATTCAAATTTCTTTTACGGGAGGGTCAAACCCCCATGCGGAGTCGCTGCACAAATGAAAAAGTGCGGACAGCGCGGGCAGGTGACGGCATCAAGGTTAGTCGGGAAATGTCCGCCGGCAATGTCGGCCAACATCCGGTTGCTCTTCGTACGCCGATTGTTCATCATCGTCGAGGAGATTGTGACTAATTCGATCACCTCATCGGTCAAATGCACTGCCTCCACTGAGTAGTTGTTTCCAAACTTCGCTTGGCCTGCGAGGTGGTACAGGGTGTATTCGAGGCGGCCATTCTCATCGCTTCGCTTATATCCAGTGTGGATACGCCGAAGAACAACCGCGCCATTCGGAAGCTCTGCAAGTTCATTGGGCTCCACCATGACACGCCCACCTGGCATGTCAATCGCTATGGATTCGGAATCACGGAAACGACGGCCCGCTCCGGCACCGATGAGAGCTACCACTAATCGCGACGCAAGCCGTCGATAGTCTTCCGCGAATCCATGGCCAACAGGCCCACGGATCTTCCAAATTTCTTCGAAGGCTTTCTCTGCTTCAGCAAGGCTAGGCTCACCTCCCTGCCGAGCGTCGGAGAGCCAGCGAATCAGGTCATAGATACAATCGTGGGTCTGGGAGAATGCGGTTGTCTTCCTCTTGCCACCAAGGCCAAGTAGATGGGTGTAGAAGAATCGCCTGGGACACTTCTCATATAGACTCAGGTGGCTATCGGTCACGTGGCGATCAGCAGCCCTATGAACGGCAATCGAGTACGACCTCGCGGCATCTGCCGGCAGCGGCAAACGCGATGGGTGGCCAACCTCTCTGACAAGAGAGGACGGAAGCCAATCCAAGAAAGGTGATGGCGAACGGTTATTCCCGTTTGGCTGGCGCCGGGCCAGATAGAGACGCAAATGAGTCCGAGCTCTCGAGAGAGCGACGAAAAACAGACACTCTTCTTCATGATCGTGCGATTGCTTCCCCTCGTCTGCGACAGATAGGGTCCCAGCGCTCTCGATCATCCCCTGTGGGGGAGGACACCTTTGCCCACGGTTGGATGAGGGGAAGCTGGCGACGGTCAAGCCAGGGACATGAACCACTTCGAATTCCAAGCCTTTGCTTCCGTGAACTGTCATGAGTCGTACAGCATTCAAATGGAGCGCTGCGGCAGGTACCTGCCGCAGGTCCCGTTCTTCTGCTAGCAGGACCAACTGACGAACACGATCAAGAGTTCGCTGAATCGGCAGTCCCCAACCGACGCGGCTCTGATCGCGCACGAAGTTCAGGAATTGCCAAACGGCGACCGCTCGCATCTTGTCGGTTATAGCGTCTTTAAGAGACATCGAACATGCCAGGTCAGTTCTGTCGAGGAGGTATGTTGATAGCAGATCCCACGCAGAGGATGTCGCTGCAATTCCGTCAAAGTCTTGCGCTAGAATTGCCAAGCTGGCACTGCCTTGCGAGGAGAGTCCAGGGATTTTCGATGCCGTCGCGAAACCTCCCGGCGAAGGTTGATTTGCTGCTCGCAGATGGAGGGAGGCGCAGTAGACATCCTGAAGGGATAGATTGTAGCGAGGCATCGCACCAACACGGGCCAAACCGTCAGCATAGGGATCTACGGCAAGACTCAATATGGCAAGCAGATCCCGTACTTCCTCCCTTTCAAAAAGACTGCCAAGATGAAGAACGGGGATACCGCGCGCCTCTAGTCCTGAAGCGATCTCATTCAGGCGTCCATTCGTCCTGCACAGGACGGCTTGCTTCCGAAGAGGCGTTCCCGCGGATTCGACTTCACGGACACTAGCCGCTATCCCTTCGATTTCATCGTCCAATGTTTCATATCGGCGGATTTGTGGAGAGACCGAGCTACGACCTCGCATGGCTGTGAGCGCCAATGGCAACATTCCGCGTGAGGCACCCATGTGCCCAGCGACGGAAACGAAAGTGTCCACGATCTCCTGAGTTGAGCGGTAGTTGATGGAAAGTTGATCAGTCTTTGCATACGCGAAATCGTTGCCGAATTCGGCCATATTGGCTGACGAGGCTCCTCGAAATCGATAGATTGATTGCCGAGAATCGCCTACCACCCAGAGCCGCTTGCCGTCGCCTGCAATCACCTTAAGAAGGCGACCACTTGCTCGATTCACGTCCTGGTATTCATCGACCACGATATGACGGTGCCGCAGTTTAACCGCTGCCTGCAAGTCCTGGTTCGCTTCAAGCAGCAAGGTAGGCCGCATGATCAAGTCGCCAAAATCCACGCCGCCTCGATCGCGCATGGCCTGTTCATAAAGGTCGTATAGTTGTGCAATCTCCAAGCATTTCTCGGCCGCAATTCGTTCATCGTCGCTCCCCGCATGTTCTCCCATCGCTAGGGCTAGTGCTCGATATCGAATTGGATCAACGAGTTCATCCTTCGCGCGCCCTATGGCGGTGACCACGTCGCGAAGGACCATCGCGGGATCCCACAGATTGCGATAATGCACCACGGGGAGGGTCGGCAGGATCTCTTCCAACATCTCAATTGCATCACTACGATCGAAAAGACTCGGATTAGGTGAAAGCTGCAACCTGTCGTGGTATCGGCGGACAAGATCGAGTCCGAATGCATGAAATGTTCCGATCCAGACGCGCGGCGCAGCATCAGGCGCTGCGTTCACTATCCTTTCGGACAACTCACCTGCTGCACGGTTCGAGAATGTCAGTACCAAGATGGACGCGGGATCTGCTCCCGCCGAGAGTAAGGACAAAACACGTTTGACGACCGTACGTGTCTTACCAGTACCAGGGCCTGCTTGAAGTTGAAATGGGCTCTCTCGATGCGCAGCCGCTCTATCCTGCGATGGGTCGGGGGCAAAGATGTCTGCGGGATCTTCATGCTCGTGGTCCGGTGCCTGTGATGGAAGCAGGAGGGCGTCAAAGAGCTGCTGGCGGACCAGATTCTTGGGCAAGCCAGTTCTATTTGCGATCGCGGTAGCGCCCATCCTGTCGTCTATATGCAGGTGGCGTGCAAAAGAACGAGGGAGAAGGAATTCACGGGCGAATATATTCGCCTGTAGCTCTCTTCTCTCACGTGCCCCGTAATCCTCAACGCGCTGCAGTCCAACCGGCGCAGCCTCCAGGGAACGTGAGGGGTCTATGTCGTCTCCGGAGCAATTTGTAGAGCCTGAATGAATACAGACATGACCAATTTCGTGGGCAATGAGCGTTGACCGCTCGGCAACATTCTCCGTTATCTCGCAGCAGATTGTACCGCTTTGGTCGTCGAACAAAGCCTTAGCACCCTTAAGTCCAGCGTCTCCTTTAGGGAGAAAGGTCATCACGAGATCAAGATCCTGAATTGCTCCTTGCACCAATGCGTCGGGATCAAGAGCGTCAACGCCTCTTGCTACGAGCTTGCTGTGCATTGTAGTGGCGGAATCGCGAATTAGTTCAAGAGAGTCCATTTCTCTGTTGTTCGTCAGTGAGCCCAGATGTCTTTACAGCCTCGCTAAATGTTTGTTTAGCGTCCAGCTGGGGCTTAGTCGTGGCTTTGTAATACTGGCCTTGTATCTGTGGTTGCCCCCGGGCGTTTAGGTAATTCATGAGTACGCCCGGCGGGACCTCCAGCTCCCGCGCCAAATGATCCATAAATTTCTTTGGGATCGTTTCCGGTTCTATTTGTCTATCACGTAGCTTAATAACGAACGCGGTATTGACGTTAAGCCTTTGAACCACACCCCGAAAGGCTGCTCGATCCAAAGTTGCGAAAGGGTTGAGCGGGATCTCATTAGCCGGCATACCTTTCTGAACAGAGTTTCTCTCTGAATTCTGAACGGCATGGAGCCGGTTATAGAATCGACTCATGGCACGAGAAACAGCTGGACTCAATTTGTCTTCTGCGAGAGTGGTCCCCGGTACATCCGACTGAGATACCTCACGAAGAGAATCAATAGCCAGCATTATCGCGAAATCGGTCAGGTCTTCCGCGTGTTCGGGATACCGACGCACGAACTCATCGAGTAGTGATGCGTCGGGAACATCTTGGGCCAACGACAGTTCATAGAGCGCATCGCTCAACGCTGCAGTGCTATGGTTTTCACTCATCTCATACCTCCTGCTCAAACTTTGCGAGTTTTGCTGCCGCCCGTCTAAGACGGGCTCTAATCGTGCGACCAGTCACGCCACAGATCGTCTCAGCCGTAACTCTGCTTGGATCCTCTGATTCCACCTCGTACCCGAGCAGATGGCAGAGAACAACTGCACGGCGCTCCTCTGAAGGCAAAGCGGAAATCGCTTCTAACAAGCGCTGACCAAGCGCTCTGGCTTCTTGCGCGCCGGCGGTTCGGTACGCCTTCGATATGCGAGACAATACCTCATCGTCGGTCTCGGATCTTTCGTCTCCTTCATCTGGCAACCATTCCAGAGGTTTAAGTCGCGTGATCTCCTTGCGGACCACATCAACGCGAAGAGCACGAAAAGCCCTATTGAACCTGCATTCGAAGTAGTCAAGCTTGTCAGGGTTGTCGCCGAGCCCGTCTTCGGCGAACATCTCTCCAAATTGCGAGAGAATTTCTTCCCTGACATGGGCAGCAGTCCTAAGACCATCATCAGGAACGGACAAAAAGAGATTCGACTCGCACCGCTTCAGCAGAGTCGGAAATAGCGCATCCATCAATTGTTCGTTCATCCTACGGCGTGCATCCCGCATCAGATGGACCAACACCTCGGTTTCAAGGTACTCGTCGGCGCCGCAGTCCGTAATCCGCAACCGACTACACAGCGTTTCCAAATCCTGAGTTTGGGCGAGATCGATGGCCACTTCGACAGAAGCACGGCGCACGTACAGCAGCCCATCCTTTTGGCGTTTCGTCAGCGGTTTGACCATCTACCCTCCCTACAAAACCCGGTTCCATTGACGGAGAAGTGCCGGCTCTACTGAGTTGATCGTGATGGGGGGCGCTGCCCGGAAGGCGAGATCACTCTTTTCTTGAGACTAATGCGTGACTAGCGAAGGATTCGACCATCTTTGCCTGAAAGGCGGATTCTGTCGAAATCCAATGATTCCGGATGTAGGGTCGAGGCGTCGAGGTAAGCCGCTAATAAAAAGAGACTTAACCTAGACATGTCGGACGCGCATCGGAAAAGCGATTTGCTTTAGGAAAAATTCCAGAGACGGAATTGTTGCTACTGATCCGGCATCAGCCAACTCGAACCTTCCGATCACGAGTTTCGCTATTTCGTTTGCCGGCCATAGTGCGGGAAATGTGCCGAGAAACTCTAGATGAACTGATCACCCAGCCTTCCAAATCCTGACGCCCCCTCAAAATCCGCAATCCACCACTGCCAATCAGGAGACCTTCCATGAGACTCCGCCGGAACCAACTCTGCCCGATCCACCGCTCCCTCTTCTGCTGCGGAAGAGAGTAAATCCCGAGGGAAAGGCGCCCGCGCCAAATGGGCGTCCGTCGGGTTGAGGACTCTCAACATCACCGGGGATACAGGGAACTCCGTTCGAACGGCGAAATGCGGAAGCTCCTTGACCGGAAGATAGTCGCCCAGAAGGGCATCTGCGCCCTCTGCAAGGAGCGGTTCTCCAATTACGGCGACGTGGTACCCGATCATATCCATCCCAAAGGCATGGGCGGTGCTTGGCGGGACGATCACCCGGACAACATTCAGGCCGTCCACTGGTGGTGCAATGGAGAAAAGGGATCATCAAGGATCTGAATGGAATCCCAATACATGCCGGGTCCGATCACGGTGTTCTGGCCTGGATTCGTTCTGAGCGCGGCCCGGTGTCCCCCTTCAAGTTGGCTGTATATAAATGACGTAATACGATTTATACAACAAGACAACCTGCGGCTTATGCCGTTTCACGTTCTCTACTCTGCATGAAAACCGTCTCCTTTTAGTATGACAATCATCCACCTTGTGGTTGATTATCATAAACTTTGAGGCTATTATCTCTATCATGATCATGAAGCGGCGCAACCTCATGGATCGTCTCCGGGACGCTCTGGCCGATACTCCGGTCGTTCTCGTCAACGGAGCCCGTCAGACCGGCAAAAGCACTCTCGTACAGTCGGCCGAGCTGGCCAGCCAGGACCGCCAGTACCTGACCTTCGATGATCCAGGTATTCTTGCCGCCGCCCGCCGCGATCCAAGCGGATTCGTAGCCGGCCTGAACGGCAGGGTCACACTCGATGAAGTTCAGCACGTCCCCGAACTCTTCCCGGTGATCAAAGCCGCTGTCGACCGGGATCGCCAGCCCGGGCGCTTTTTGCTGACCGGCTCGGCCAACGTGATGCTTTTGCCGAAGCTCTCCGAATCCCTGGCCGGCCGCGTGGAGGTGCTGACTCTTTGGCCCTTCTCCCAGGGCGAGATCGAAGACGCAAAGGAAAGTTTCGTCGATACGCTGTTCTCACCGGAGCCAGTTGCCTGGGCAGGAAAGCCAATTGCATTGAACCGCGCCGGACTGTTCGATCGAGTAGTCGCCGGGGGGTATCCGTTGGCCATGTCGCGGCAGACCGCGGCGCGGCGCAGTGCCTGGTTTCAGTCCTATGTGCTGACGATCCTCCAGCGGGACATTCGCGACCTGGCGAATATCACCGATCTCGCGGCCGTTCCCCAGCTGCTGTCGCTTGTGGCTTCGCGCGCGGGCGGTTTGCTGAATTTCGCCGATCTGTCGCGGACAGCCGGCATTCCGCAGACGACGCTGAAGCGCTATCTGACTCTGCTGGAGGCCACCTTCCTGGTGCAACTGCTCCGCCCCTGGGCGAGAAATCTCGGCAAGCGCGCCATACAAACCCCCAAGGTCTTTCTGAACGACACAGGTCTGCTGGCCTACCTGCTGGGAATGACAACGGATCGCCTGCAAGCAGAGGGAAATGTGGCCGGCGCTATGCTCGAAAACTTCGTACTGATGGAACTGCGCAAGCAAGCCGCGTGGAGCGCAACGCAGCCTGAGATCTATTTTTGGCGGACAGCATCGGGCCAGGAAGTCGATATTGTTCTCGAAGATCGCGCCGGGCGCGTCACGGGGATCGAGATCAAGGCATCCTCAACACTGGGCGCCAGCGATCTGCGCGGACTGGAAGCGCTAGCCAAGGCAGTGGGCCAGCAGTGGATTCGCGGAGTAGTGCTCTACACCGGTTCTCAGGCTATTCCCTTCGCAGCCAATTTACACGGTGTTCCCATCAGCCGTCTCTGGTCGGAGTGA
>Ga0326727_10014795_pt1 | contig 16902 bp, 19 predicted proteins | sample MB2enrmetagenome_FD_207643 | JGI IMG/M metagenome (GOLD analysis project Ga0326727, IMG submission 207643) | Lab enriched peat soil microbial communities from McLean, Ithaca, NY, United States - MB29MY | ecosystem: Environmental > Terrestrial > Soil > Wetlands > Peat | place: USA: New York...
GATGCAGCTGTTATGCATCTATGCGACGAACTCAATGCCACGGAAACGGTCTACCCCGGTACAGATCTCCGTTTAGTTTATGAATTGGTATCATCGGGGATTCCCCGAGATCAGGAGTTCTGAATTTAGATAATATTTATATTGAGTTAAGAAAAAGGTGCTAGAGGTGGGTGAGGTGTGTTTTGTTCAATAAATACAGTATGATATAAAACAGCGAGGTGGAAGAGAGGTGTGTTGAGGTGTTGCCTCATCGCAAAGGAAAATTATTCCCGTTGTCCCATGAGGTAGTTCTGGACTCCCATCTGGCTTATCTGGTCGAGCTGGGCTTCAAGGTTGTCGATGTGGTCCTCCTCCTCCTTGAGAATCGCCTTGAGCATTTTGCTGGTGCCGCTGTCCCCAACCTTGCCCGCCAGCCGGATGCTCTCGTTGTATCCCAGAATGGCGCTTTCCTCGGCGGATCGGTCGTTCTTATGCATTTTCGATACATCAGCGCCGATGTTGACCTTGTTCAATTCACTGACAGTGGGCCGCCCATCGAGAAAGAGGATGCGGGCAATGAGTTTCTCGGCGTGTTTCATCTCATCAATGGCCCGTTTCTCGATCAATTTATGAAGTCGCTCATAACTCCAGTTATCACACATTTCCGAATGGACCATGTATTGGTTGATGGCAGTCAACTCCTCGACCAGACGCATATTCAGATGCTCGATGATTTCTTTGTTCCCTTTCATGATTTGCCCTCCCTATTTTGAAAGTGTCTAAAGACAAACATGCCTGGGTATGCAGACTCTTCTTTAATTGAAACAGATTTCGGGCGAAGGGCAAGCCCCGCAGACTGGCAACTCAACAAAAATTTCGTTTCTCCCCGCGTTGCAAGTATTACCCAGAACCACAGGGATCAGGTCACATTATAATAGATAGATAAGAACTTTCCCAACACCTCCCATCTACCTCTTTTTACTCTGAATATTGTAATAAGTATTCGGATTTTTGATTGCTGAACCTATCCAAGCTGCACCATGCTACTGGCTGCCGCAAAAGATAGAAAATTCTTTAATCGAAAAGGAATATGGTATTGCAGGGATTGTATTTTCAAGCCCCCGTGTTACAGAAACGTGATAAAATAGAAACTATAAAGTAATATGCTAATTTTAGAGTTAATTACAACTTTAAAAATGATGACAGGCTGCTAAAATAAGTAGGGGAATTATGAAAAGACTTGTGCTTTTTGTAACGGTGGCTTTAGGGTTAACGGCTTGCACTGGTAGCGAAATAGTAGTTAGGCCAGACCCATCAACTATAGATACTAACTTCAGGTCTAATTGTGGCACAATTGCTATAAAAGAAAGTACAGCGTCTCGTGTTTATCCGGCTGCTGGCAATCTTGTACCTGATTTTGCTAACGCACTGGAACAGAGTGGCTTAGCAGAAAAAGTACTATATCCGATACGACCTGATGATAAGCCAGATATCACGTTGGATGTTAAGTTCGATGTAGTTGCCGACCTAAATCGAGGTGGAAATGCAGCCAAGTCAATTTTTATTGGTTTAACTTTCTTTTTAATCGAACCTATACTCTGGTTGGATTATGATTATTCTGTGACAGGTCAAGTTGATATTATTAAGGGGAATGCGCGGGCACAAACATTAAACCCTAAAGCATATGCAGAAATGTCCATTAAGTGGCTATCGATTGACAGTCTGCAAAATCTTGAACAAGATACGCTCACGAAATTAAAAAGTTCGGTGTATAAGCAATTTTTAACAGGATTAAATATCTACTGTAAAACGCGGTAGATTTGGCTTTTGCCAGTGTGGCGAAATCTATTATTCAGACAGACAACATATCGGGAAACAAATTCTATGCAAGAAATGTCTGCATATCATCGTTGTTCAAGAAAACGTGCCAGTGTCAGCTGGACAATCGACGGTATAGGCTTAATATTGCGAGCTTTGCACTCTTTTTCATCTTTGTCTGTCCTTTGTCTGGTTAAGAGTCATGAAAAGTGGTCAATTCTGTTTCGTGATATTTCCGCTTGCTTCCGCTTCTCCCTAGTCAATTCTTCCAGGATTTCCTTTCTGAATTGCAGCCTCTTCACTTCGTAAGCGTCAGCATCCGTACCGGCGCCACAGTAATACTTTTTGGCCTTGGTCATATTCCCCTTTGCCATTTCAAGCTTGCTGGCCAGTTCGCGCACCGCAGCATCTGCACACTTTTCGTCATTTTCCATCTCTTCCGGTGAATAGCCGTGGCTTTTTGCCCGGTGCGGCATTAACTGCCAGACGCCGAGTGCACCTTTATCTGACACAGCCTTCCCGGAAAGGCCATATCCGCTGGTTTCAGCCAAGGCTATCTCAGCCAAATCCATGGGCATAAAAGTCGTCCCTAGGGTTTTCAGGTAACATAGGGCTGCCAGCCAGCGCGCCCGCTCCGGAACGGTATACCGTGAAAACGCAGCGGCTATGGCCGCCACCTGACTTTTTCTCTCTTCAAGTTTGATCCCCTTCTCCATTACCCGGCGAATCTCCCGGTCAATCTCCGAATCCCCGGCAACCGGCTGTAATTGTGCCTGCCTCAGATGTGACTGATCGCATGATACGCCGATCAACAGCATAGCTGCCAAAATCATTAATGTCTTTTCCATAGAATTTTTTTTCGGTGTTTTCAGGTTTGCCGGATGGCCAGTGTCCAGGTGGGCACTAACTAGTTTCCTTAAGGAAACCAATAGAACCTCAACCATAATATTCTGATGGACAGTAACCAAAAAAAGAATACGAAAGCGTAATCAAAGTGAAACAGGAAGACCGGGAGGCTCCAAGTCAATGGCCGGAGCCTTTCGAGTTTAGTATCACCTGTGATGCAGTGATTCTTTACTAATCCCCGTTCATGTTAGCGTTTGATTGCAGCTTTGTATTGTGTATCCGGCTTTACCTCCTTTCCTTTTGATGTAGAGACCAATAAGCTAATCTCAAGATGCGGCCCCTTCAGTCGGAGAGAACGATTCAACCGGGTGATTGGATATCCTATGATTGGGGAACAATCAGCAGATTACTGATAGCTGAAAAAGTACCAGCAACGTCATTATCGTTGACGCGAATATAGCCATGCAGGAGATTTCTTCACCTGGGAAGAAATGTTTAAAATCTCTAAAATCGTTGAAAGTCTCTTCGGTAAGATGCTTGGGTTCCATAATATAACTCCCTTCCATTCTACTTCTCTCGGGAAAAGACTTCCTGACCTGACAGTGCTTTGATTTTCGTCCGATCTCCGATATCAGGAGAAATATTCAAAAGACCCGCAATGTACTGATCTTTCTGCGGTGTGATTATTCTTCGCCGTGGTGTCCCAGCCGGTATGGACACAATTCCGATGGAGAATGACAGTCACTCCATGTTTTCTGTAATGCTTCATCATCAAAAGGGCAAACTCTTCAGGCCATGTAATAAATTGTCCGTGAACTTCAAGGGTTAACATGGTTTGTCACCTCCTAAAGTATTCGGAGCTCCTTATGAAGTTTTACAGAAGACTCATCAAATACGCCAATATGTCCCATGCTAGCGTTGTCTTAGAAATATAAACGCAATAGACGTGCCATCATCTATTTGTCTCTCTTACGTATTGAATTAATAAGCATTTCAGTAATTAGGCAATGGTACAAAATAACGATCACTACATAACGCTTGTAAAGAATCTGATACAATTTTTTTGCTGAACAGTTAAGCATGTCGTAGAGCGTCCACTAAATAAGAAGGAATTATACGTTAAAGCTTATAGCAATACTGTAAAGCTTGTGATACATATGCGTTTAAGGATCGCAGCAATGCCTTCAATTAGATGATATTTTTGTTTATTTAGTCTCAGAGTGTTCCGGCAAATCCCTCTGATCTGGGTTTAAGAGCGTCAGCAAAAACTCCTCCCAAGCGATCAGCGCAGCTTTCTTCTCTTTACCGTATCGGTATTTATTATAAGCCCAGATAAGGTATGACGATACCTCGCCCTAACCTCTACCTACCTCAGAAGATTGTAATGTATTGATATAGTTAGTGAAATATCACCTCTATCACCTCAACCACCTTTTTATGAGATTCATACAATATACACGAATATTATATTTTTATATTGACTTAAGAAAAAGGTGAGAGAGGTGGTTGAGGTGTGTTTTGTTTAATAATTACAGTGTGATATAAAACAACGAGGTGGAAGAGAGGTGTGTTGAGGTGTCTCACTCTTTTTGGCTGATAATCATTCAGAAGTCGATATAACGCCAAACCTTAACATTTGGATAAAGCTCCTCACCCAAATGTAGCTGGCGTTGCAGTTTTTCTTTTTCAAAATCCATATTTTTCTCAAATCCAACGGTCATAGGCGTAGCAGCTTGTCTGCTGACGCCGGTGGTTGGACAGCATTTTATGATATTTTGCGACTCATTGTTCTACCCTGGTGCCTTTAGATAAGGCCACGGCTAAGAACGGGACCGTGCTACTTATGGTACTTTCTGCATTATAATGCCGTGAATTATGCGTGTGAGCTCTTCACATGCCTTTGCCTCTGTCGGTGCCAAGATAGGGACTGGTAAGAAGAACGCCGGAATATACACACCGCTTTGTTGCGAGGCAATTGCGTACGATAGCTTGTCTGCACTCCACATGTCCAAGATGGCCGCGCTGAAAGAAGATTTCCGGCTGCCCCAAGAATAACCGAAGCAACCTCCACCGGGAACGGGAGGGGTGCAGATGATCCTGCCTTTATCGACCTTTGTTTTTGTGCCGCCATGGAACACGAGTAAGTAACGCACGCCAATTACTCGCGCCTTTTGTTGGACTGCAGGCTCGAAGAGCCAACTTCGCACTTCTTCGATTGTTTTCGGTGCTGTCGATGGCTCAAGCCAAGGAAAGAACTCCAACCGAACATTATCCAGCTGTATTACCTCGATTGGTGGAGAAGATTTCCTGAGCCTGTTGCCGACACAGGTCATCCCGAGAGAAGCATCCGTATAGAGAAAGTTGCTTATGTTCGGGACAAGCAAGACCCGAGGTTTATGTTCCGTGGAGCCGTCTTGGCCGCTGAATACGGGACGGGCTTCTGTCGTCGCAATCCCCTCGCTTGCAAGCCAAGATCGCACCTCGGGACTACGAGAGAAGCTAACCATGAACTGCGCAGTTGCATCTCTGATGCAATAGGCAACCTCACTGCCGACAGATTGAATTGTTGATGATAAGCTGCTTTGTTCCACATCCCAGTTCAACCCTGGCGATGTGATCGACCAACGGCCAATCCTCTCGCCCTTTCGCGAATACAGTTCAATCTCATTGTGAAACACTCTAGGCATTGTGTAGGTATATGAGATATCAGACAACTCGACGACACCGGCCAATCCGTTTGGAACTGTTCCTGTAGATGGTGGTACGTCTAGGTCTACTAAGTTGGCAAACATTTGCTGAAGCGCCCATTGGAAAGTTTTTGTTGCCGCTTCTCCAGCAGGCACTCTCCATAAATGTTCTGCAAGTACGCAAGTCCTGACCGTTGAAGGGACATAGATACCAACAGAAAGTGGCCACTGCTGCACCATGGCGTGGGTAGAAGTTGTCGGGAGAACATCCTTTCTTACGTCGTATGTAATCGAGCAACCCGTAAAGAAGTGGACGGCAAAGAGGAATCCAACACATCGAATCCATATGTAGAACATTCCAGGAGTTGTTAAGGGGCTGTGATGTGATTGCGGGGGTGGGTCCATTTCTAACCCTTCCCTCCGGAATTTCCATAGGCGAAAAACAACTGCACCAGTTCTAGAGCATATGAAAGTATAGATAAATTTCTTCATATTATAAGCTCCAACATCTTAATCAGCTGCGTATTAGCCGTAATATATTAGGGGTTTAATTTACAAACAAGCTAATTTTGCTAATCTAAACATGCAATTGCCGCTGTAGTTGAAAATTATTTGCAGTTGATTTGCTGGTTTTTATTACAATGTTTCATTACCTGAATTAATCCAACCATTTCAGTATAATAGACATAGTAAATAAATTTATACCTGGAAATGGAGAAAGACAAGGGAAAGCTGCATCATTTCCCTTCAGTTCTGTAGAATTTCGACAAGCTTTCTCAAGGAAGGTGGGACCGACACTAATGTCGGATTATTATCCGGTTCGGACTCCAATTCCGATCCGCCGATGAATATGGTTTGGCCATCCACAATCATGCCGCCACGGACGTTGGCCACTGCTTCAGATCCAAGCCATTGTTTGCCATAATCGTCGGGTATTTCCAGTTCCCTTTTGAGCGCGATGGCAGCGAATGCACGGTCGCCAAACATCAAGCCGTCGCTTTTTGGGTCGTAGGAATAGTTCGAAGGCTCGAAGCAGCGGATACAGACCCCCCATTCGCTGTTTGTCCCTGATAGAATGCTGCCTCCCATGTTGAACAGGTACAAGGATTTCGTTGCTTGCCCATTACCACAGTGTGGGCAGTGCCCAGTCATTATCCCCATATTCCAAGCTTTGAATAGGTGCCAAAAAACCGGTTGCAGGCAAGCTGCTGCGCTTTTAACCGTAGTTACTCCCACTTCCCATGGGAAATAATCTTGCTCAGGGTGTCTGTCTGATAAATACCTGTTCCGAAATTCTGAATTTGGCGGGAAGGATGTTGAGGCAAGCGGATAATTTGCTAAATACGCTTTAATATCAGGTCTGCAATCACTGGCCGGTGTTCAGAAGCCTTTTCAGTTCCGGCCCAGCATCGACGGGATTGGAAGTGCGAACTTGTCATGATGTGATCAATCCGCATCCACGGGAAATGCATCCAGGGAAGCCTGTGTTCAAGTAGAAAATGGCCGTATGTGTAACCATAGCCTTTGCCACTTTCGGCGAAGGCGTCATGAAGTCCGGCATTACGCAGCATTGCGCATGCCAGAGATGCATCAGGCGAGTTCAAATCTCCAGCTACGATAACAGGCCCTTGTTCTTTACTGATGTATTCGCTTAATGTTCGTGCTTGAATGAGACGAGCCTCCACGTTATTTTCAAACATTTGAACAGCTTGCGGCAGGTACGAAGGTTGCCTCTTTACTGGTCTGAACGCGTTGAGTCCTTCTCTGGGCGTCTCAAGATGGACGTTGTACACTGTGATAACTGCTCCACCCATACGCAGCTCACACCGCAGTAGAGAATAGTTCTCACCGGGAATAGAGATCGAGCGGATTTGAGATTCGGAAATTGGGAACTTGCTCGCCAAGACATACTGCCCGAAAGATCTAACATTCCATTCTCGGAAGAAGCTTCCTAGTGGACCGTTTAAAATGTGCTCCGCATCCTGAAGGAGTACGACATTGGGCTCATAACACAGAATGTCGTTGATCAGGGCTGTAATGTCCCGTTTACCATTTTTGGCGTTGCAAGTCATTACCCGTATATACATACTACCGGGCCGGTCCGGAGGCAAGTGCAGCGGCCAACAAAAGCCCATGATTGGCCCTGCAACCCAAAAGACACAAAGGACAGGAAGCCAAATCCAGCGCCGGGCAAATTTGAGCGTGAAACATGTCAGAAGAATTCCAGGAATCAACCACATTGACTGAGGTAAATAGAGATTCAAGGCTCCAAGCCACCAACGGTCTGCACCGAACCAATTCAGAACCGTTATTGCGGCGAGAATTGCCCCATAGAAAAAATTGACGGAAAACAATGAGACAGCTGCGTGCTGATGAGATTTGGTAGCCATGTTAACGTAACATATTGGTTGCGTAAAAAAAGCGACTTGGGCAATAAAGATTGCCATCCATTTTATGTCATAAATAGGTTTGGCAAACAATCCATAAAAAAAAGTGGGCAATATGTAATATTACCTATTTAATATAAATATCACCTTAGAATTTGATTGTCAATTCAGAGTTAATTTGCAGTACAGCGATTTTCCCTCGATTATTAAGGCAAATTTTAGCTGTTCTTCTACTTATGTCTTAGGTATAAGAGAAGACGATCATATTAATTATTTGGATTTTGGCTTGTCAGCAAAATCTGTAATGGCATAGTGGTTCAGGCAACTTGCCAACTGTTTGATATAAAGCAATTTTCAAGCATTCGTTGGATTTGAAACCGTATGATGTATCCTGATAGTGAGTTTTGCTTTGAGGTTCAAACCCTCAACTGCTCCACAGGAAACATGGCCTTTTGCCTTGAACCAGTTCAAGATCAGCGGTTTGTGATTGCGGAGCATTTTGGCAACCTTCTTCATCGGTTCAAGGTTCGTTTGCAACGCCCTGGTCATCCAGTTCTCCAGGAAGCGATCTGCTTAACGTGCCTGCTTGTATTCCCAGAACCGCTGGAAATCCTCTCGCATGATGTACGCTTTGACTGACGAAAGGTTGAGCTTGAGTAAATCTCCCAGATGAGCCGTCTGCTTCTCGGAAAGATTCTTCGGCCGCTTCAGGAGTAGCCAGCGGCCTCTTTCGAGAACATTCTCCTGGTTCTGGAATTTAAACTGCTTGACTTCACTGCGACGAATCTCATCGATCGCTTCGTTGAACTTTCTCATAATGTGAAAACGGTCGAGGACATTCAGGGCATTTGGGGCATTTTGGGCTATTACCTTCAGGTACGGTGGCCACATATCGCTGCAGACGAATCTGAGCTTTCTGCTGTGTTCTTTTTTCGAACTCGTGGAAAAATCGCAGCAGGGTTTTCACCCACGTTCGGAGCCGCACCACAGAAGACTTGTGAGCCCGGCATTGATCTGATAGACCATGGTCAAGTACTTTTGACCATAAAACACGGCAATCTCGTCAATCCCGATTTCCGTGATGTTGTCGAGACTGCGATTGGCAAGGCCGTAATGAACAACAAACCTTACTGCTCGATAAACACTGTCCCAACTGGTCTTGAATACTTCGGCCGTCTCTTTCCAGGAGAGTCGCCTTGCCCAACGGGCCAGATAAACCTGGTAAGAAATCGTCGTTCGCTCTTTACCATAACTCCACGGCATGGCTTCAACTATGGCCCCGTGATTCGGACAGATAAGCCGGCGAGGGGAATAGCGAAAGTAAAACTTGAAGATCCAAAACGGTACATACTCGAATTAGCGGGAACATGCAGTTTGCCCTGTTTGCCGCACTTGGAGCACTCAGGTTTTGAATTCGCCCAGCATTGATCTCAATCACCAAGGCTTCTGCGCCGTCTATAATTTCAAAAGTGACCGCGCCAAACACAAAGGACTTGAAATGCTCAACCTGATTAAGTACAGTTTTAGGATAAGCATTGCCTCTTCTCCATCAGGTAAGATTTTTATCTCGCAAAAATCATCCTGACCTCAATACGGAGGCAAAGCTTCTTTTTTAAACCATCCATGCTACAATTTAGCGGACAAGGCTAAACACGTAAACAGCACCTTTGGTAGAGATAAGAAAAGCAAACAGAAGAGGCTAAATATGCAGATTTTAGAGATGATATGGAATGGGATAAGTGGTCTTGGAGCCGGAACCGTGATACTGAAAGCTCTGTACATTCTGTTTCTTGGAGCATTATTCTGGATGATTTGTGAACTGCTCAAACACATAGTTAATGTTTTTGCTAAACTAGCACTCAATGCTTTGCGCTATCTCACGATTGCCGTGAGAGGGTGGCCAAAGAATTCTGAAGAGAGTGAAAAAAGTGAGAGTGGAGGCATGTCTATCCTCAAGTGATATACGGCTTGACATCGAAACTAAAGTTGTTAAAGTGAACCAATGTCCGGGACTGGTAACGGGTAAATAAAATCTATCGGGAGTGAGAAAGAAAATGGCTAGAGGAAAAGTAAAATGGTTCAACGACTCAAAGGGGTTTGGATTTCTTGAGCAAGAGAATGGTGAAGATGTTTTTTGTCATTTTTCCGCTATTACTGGTGAAGGATTCAAGTCCCTGCAAGAAGGGGATGATGTTGAATTCGATGTAGTCAAAGGCCCAAAAGGACTTCAGGCTGCTAACGTAAGAAAAGTTTGAGACCATTTTGCATTAGAAACAATTAGCCCTTGTATATTTAAGGGCTTTTTTATTTATAGAGTGTAAAGCTAGAGCTTGATAGCGGAATCAAACATATTTATCCATTAAGGGGAACTTCCTTCAATGATATGCCCATATTGTAAAGAAACGATTCAAGATGGAGCCATTAAATGTCGCTACTGTGGCTCTATGCTCAATCTTGATACTTTTCAAAAATTGAATACCGATAGCATCAGCAGTGACGAAATACGGGAATTTGTTGGCCCCAATGCTCACTATTACATATACCAATTTTCAAAGTTCACCATATCGGGAACAGAAAAATTTACCCCGACATGGAATTGGTCATCTTTCGGATTCACTTTTGTCTGGATGTTGTACCGGAAAATGTACATACAAGCACTGATCACGTTTATTATTTTCTGCATACCCGGCATAAATTTCATCATGCATATCTTTGCTGGAGTTGTAGGTAACTATCTTTATTTCAGACACGTAAAAGAGAGAATCATTGAAATTCGGACGATTCAAGCAACACAGAATTTTTATCCAGTTCTTCAAGAGATGGGTGGGGTGCATAAGTGGGCAATTTTCGTTGCGATTGCCGTCAGTATAATCTTGGTAATACTTTTCATCCTATTTTTTGCTTCAATTACTACATCTATCGAAAGATTCGGAGTGCTGACAATTTAATCTTTGTGGCTGCGATTCAAGGTAGATACTTTAGATAGCACAAATGAAAAACCCACTAATACCAATTGGTTGGTGGTTACCAATAAGTTCAGTGGGTTTCGTGTTTTTATTTAATCTTTGAGTACTTTGTCAAGTATTTATCCGATTCCTTGTTTCAATCGGATCGATGTTGCACTTTATTTTCGATACCAGCACGGTGGAGTAACCTCCATCTAGAAAGTAAACCCCCTCTTGATCGATTTGTGCTTCTTTCCATCTGGCAAAATTATATCACTCTGAATGCAAAATGATAGTTTATTGAAATTATTTTGTTCGATTATACTGATAAATTGCAAGTCAACATGGATGGGTGAACGCAACTACCTAAATTACCGCAACAATATTCGCAGTACCTGAAACAAAATCAAAAACTACCTTAACCTTTCCTTCCTTCAATTGCCCCAGAACTTGTTCAACCTTGTCATCCAGAGAATAGCCGTCATCAGTCAATGATGACCAGTCTCTCGTTACAAATTCTTCGATCATACTTCGCAACGTTTCCGAATTTATTTGCTCGTAAGGGACATCTATTCCTTCTTCCTGAATGTCGGTTTGGATATTCTGAAACATTGTGCGAAATCCGGAGTATATTGCTCACAAGGACCTAACCGGATAATGCTGATTTATCATATGATTTACGTGGTTTATTTTGATTATCTATTTTAAATAGTTCATCCATAGCTTTGTTTGCCGTAAGTACAAACCCTGACTTAATGGCAAAGTCTATAATCCTAACAAGTCGTTTCAGTGGCTCATTTGCTGTCTTTCTACTGATGATAACATAGTTACGTTCAGTCCTTAATATATCACGAATAGATGTTTCACCAAATATTTGTTTTTTATTACGTGGATATCTTAGTAATATATTTTGACATTAGTTACCGTGTCCAATGTGTTCACTTGTTGAAGGTTTATATCACCTATTATATCAAGTAGTAACTCGCATTCAGACTGCATATTTTTAATAGTACCAATCCTAACATCAGGTTTTGATGTTTTATAATGTATCTTATAAGCACCAATGACATTACTAAAGCTTTTGTTTAGTTTTAAGCATTCACTTAAATCGGCAGTTACCGATTTCTTCAAGTTTTCTAGTGGGGTTAATTCTCCAATAGTTGCTGCCTTCTGTACTTCAAGTACTTGAATCTCTGCTTTTAAAAAATCCATGTAAAGTTGTTTTTTTTTCATCATCCGATAAAACAATTTTGTCTTTCTTTTTCTTAACTCGTTTGTTGTAACGAGTTATTCTCCTCTCGACAATATTCCAGATTTCTTCGGAGTCGGTTTTTCTCAATGCTAAGGATTCCTTAGAATCTTTTAAACGGTTATCGATAAAATTTGACCATTTTTGTACGGATTCAAAATTCTCTCGACCCCTACCCATCATTGATCGGACATCATCTAGCAAGTTCATGGAAAAGAATTTTTGTTCACGAACCTACTGTCGATACACTCGGGTTTTTCGTTTTTCGGATTCCTTTGGAGGAGGAACGCACCCATTCACATCACTTTCTATAAACGTTAGATAGTCGTTCAGGTAAAGGGTAATCAAGGCTTTTTTAATGTTTGGGTCAAGCATCCCTGTCCTAAGCTGAAAAAATAACCTTTGAGTCTGATATTCCAGTTCGACGGCGAATTGGATCGCCATTTTTCCATTAGAGGTTTTAAGACTTTTATATATATTTGGACGAGGAAATAGATGCTGGATGTCAGCAGGTACACGGCACATAAACTGATACCTTGTACCACGTTTGATAACATGAAGGTTACGCATGAATTACACCCGAAATGTATGCAATTTGTTATGCAAACACCAAAAACCGGGTGTAACTATATGTAATTACAATAATTGGCGGGCGGCATGGGATTCGAACCCACGACCCCAGGCTTCGGAGGCCTGTACTCTATCCATCTGAGCTAACCGCCCGTTTCTTTCATATCTACTATATTTCCCGCTTTAACTCAAGCTTTATGTGTGAAGAAAAGGGAGAGGTATATTTGGTAGGTCTATTAGCCACTGAAGCGTATACCGGAAGATGATCTACAGCCTTTATCGAGATGTAGTGAATTATGAAAAGCTGTTCTGCTTTTTGCCTTTGCGGGATGACTCCGGAATCGTAGCTAATTTCTATCCGGAACAAGTCCTTTTCCGCATTGTAAGCATAAGTCTCCACGCAAACCCTCAGTTTCCTCGTCAGGAAAAAAATCCCCCGTTGCCGATTTGAAAACCAATTGTGTCTCAATCGTAGCTTCCGGGTCGACACTAGCTAGGCTGGCTGACAGTGATACACCGAGCGGCGTGGTCATTAACAGCGCTGATTATTGTCAGAATAAGAAAAGAAAGAAATATCCCGAATTGCATCTTGTACTCAGTGCCATTTCTTTTAATGATTGATGAAATATAACATAAAATCAGGGACAAGTATAATAAATTGACACATATAATACTTTCTGTTATAGAACAGAATGGAGTGAATTAAACGTGTCGAAAAGGTGCTGTAGAACAAACGTGGAGTCGCGACTAGAGTTGGTTTATTCACGGGAGGAAATAGACGCTGCTGTAAAGAGGGTGGCGGATGAGATATCCCGCGACTATGCGGGTCAGGAATTATTACTGGTCGTTGTTCTTAAAGGGGCTTTCATCTTTGCTGCCGATCTTGCCCGCAGGCTCGGATTGTCAATCGAAATTGACTTTGTTAAGCTAGGCAGCTATAGCGGCTCGGAAACCAGAGGCAGGGTGGAGCTAACAAAGGATGTCGAGACAGCCATAGCGGGAAGAAATGTTCTGGTGGTGGAGGATATCGTCGACACGGGGATAACCCTCGCTTTTCTGCTCCGGCATCTGGCGGTCAGAAGGCCGAAGAGCCTCAAGGTTTGTACGTTGATCGATAAAAGGGAGCGACGGCGGATCGCAGTTACGGTGGATTATGCGGGGATCGTCTGCGACAGGGGGTTCCTCGTCGGCTACGGCCTGGATCTAGATGAATGCTGCAGAGAGCTCGAAGCGATCCATGAAGTCGCGAATTTACCTTCCTCCGGAGGATTGAATGATAATTCAATGTGACCAATGCAATACAAAATTCAAGCTGGATGATGCGAAGGTGCCGGACAGGGGAATAAGAGTTCGTTGCGCCAGATGTAAGCATGTTTTCATGGTGCAGAAAGAAACCACTCCTGAGGAAATGGATCTTGATTTTCTTCTGAGCGGACTTGGCGCTTCGGCTCCTGTTGCCGAAAAGGGCCTTCCCCAGGGAGGCGAAGCCACAACTTCGTCAACAGCAAGGGAAGAATGGCAGATGTTTGCGCAAGGACCCGATTCAGCAGGAGGTGGGACGGGCGAACCTTCCGCGGTTGATGGTACAGAACTGGCCAAGTCTCATGAATTTGACGAGGAATTTTTTTCGGTTAAAGAAGAACCAGTCGCTCCGGAAAAGAAAAAGATTGACCTCGGGGAATTCTCATTTGAAAACGAAGAGACCCAAGCTCCACACGAAGCGGTTGCCAAACCTGAGACCCCTTATGGGGAATTAAAGGGGTCCGAGTTCGGTGAATTTCCCTTCGAAGAAGACATTATGAAGGAATCAGGCACCACGGTTATCCAGCCAAGCGTTCCTAATGAAACTGAAGAGTCTGGCTTCGACTCCGCCGATTTTGCAAAAGGTGAATTGTCTGAAATGAAACCTGACGAGGATTTGGGGGATGTTGCCGGGGGTGAACCCAAGGAAGGAGAGTACATCTTCGGCGAAGGACAGAGTGCGCAGCAGACCGAATATCAAGCCATGGAAAGAAAGCCGGAACTTTTGACGGAAGCTGAAGAAGCTTTTGGTTCCAGCGAATTTGCTGTTGCGCCCGGAGAGCGGAATGATTTGGAAAACCCACCATTAGTAGCGCAGGAAGAAAAAAAGGAAGCCGAACCGAAGCCGCTTGATTTCGGTGAAATTGATTTTGGGGACACAAGTGCTGTCGGACCAGCAGTGACTAATGAGGTGGAGCAAAAACCGGACTTCGGTGTCTCTCCGGAACCGGTTGAGGAAGCAGTCTCTCCCCCTTCTTTTGTTTCTTCAATGCCGTCCGCTGAAGAAGATCTGCCGCCGCTTGCCATTTCCACAAGAAAAAAAGGGGGATCTTTTTTATCGATTGTAGTGACAACGATTGCTGTTCTTATAGTGCTGACCATTGCCGGTGTTGGCTTCTATGTTTTAAAGGAAGGGCCGGCGGCTTTCAACAAACTAGGGCTTTCTTTCCTAGCCAAGTGGGCAGGCATGGAAGTCGCTGAAGAAGGGGGAATAGCCATTAAGAACCCGAACGGAGCCTTCATGGTAAATCGGGAGGGGGGGGAGATATTTGTTGTAAGCGGTGAAGCGGTCAACAATTACAAGAAACCGCGGGCTTCCATACAGGTAAAAGCCGTTGTCCTTGGCCCGAAGGGTGAAATAATTATGCAGAAGACCGCGTATTGCGGGAATGTCCTCTCTAAAGAGCAATTGGCCACCCTGCCGATGGCGAAAATCGAGGAAGCAATGGGAAGTCCTTTCGGTGATTCACTTGCTAACCTTGGTGTGCAACCAGGCAAGAGTATCCCATTTGTCATCGTCTTAAACGGGGTGAAGAAAAATGCTGCGGAGTTCAGTGTGGAAGTCGTCGGCTCAACTGTGGCCGGTCAATAATCCGGATCTTTTACTATTAAATCAATAAGTTGTATGCAATGACTGGTTTTGTTGCTGGGGACTCCCGTGGTTTTTTTTAACTTCGGGGGTCTTTTTCTAACTTATTTCTGAATCCGTGAGGAGCGGAAGCCTGGGGACGCGAAAGGGCCTGAATAAAAGCAGCTTTTTGAGTATTTATTAACACTCTCCTGATCCGACCTACCGACGAAACTTTCCCCCTTGTGTTTTTACAATACTATTACAACCGTTGTCGGCTGTTTCTGTTAAGCTAAATTAGCACGTTTACTATAGTGCGGAGGCAGCCATGTCAAAACCATTAATAATCGGTAAATATGAAGTGAAATATCCTCTCATCCAAGGGGGGATGGGGGTGCGGATATCTGGCGGTTCGCTGGCTGGGCACGTGGCCAGATGCGGAGGGGTCGGCATTATTGCGGCAGCGGGGATTGCCCTCAATAGCGGTTTTTATACGGAATATAATTATGTCCAGGCTGATATCGACGGTTTAAAGGCTGAACTTATAAAGGCTTATAAAATTGCTCCCGATGGAATTATTGGGGTCAACGTCATGGTGGCGCTCTCCGATTTTGAACTGCTGGTTAAGGCGGCAATAGAGGGAGGAGCGAAGATCATTATCTGCGGCGCTGGTCTTCCCATGACCCTGCCGGGGCTAACTGCCCACGCCCCTGATGTGGCACTGGTGCCGATCGTCTCTTCGGTGCGGGCCGCCCAGCTTATCGCCAAAAAATGGGACAAGGGATACAACCGGTTTCCCGATGCCGTAGTGGTGGAAGACCCCGATACGGCCGGCGGTCACCTGGGGGAAAAGTTGGAAAATATTGGCACCGGTGACTATGACCAGTATGCGACTGTGCGCGGGGTAAAGGAATATTTCCGGAGTGAATACGGTAAAAATATCCCGGTCATAGCGGCAGGGGGGGTCTGGGACCGGCACGATTTATTGCAAGCCCTGGAACAGGGCGCCGATGGAGTGCAGATGGCGTCCCGTTTCGTCACGACGGTGGAATGTGACGCCAGCGACGAATTCAAGCAGATGTACATCGACTGCCGGAAGGAAGATATTGGCCTGATCATGAGCCCGGCCGGCCTGCCGGGGCGAGCCATTCTGACTAATCAGGAAGATATTGTTCTTTACGATCAATTAAACGATACCTTATGCTCCACCGGCTGTCTGAAGAAGTGCAGCTATAAGGAATCCGGGGAGAGGTTCTGCATCGTCAAGGCTCTTGATCGTGCCCAGCGTGGCGATGTGAAGACCGGCTTGGTGTTTTGTGGTAGTAATGCCTGGAAGGCGGACCGGATGACCACCGTGCAGGAGGTATTCGACGAGTTGTTTGCAGAGGAAATGGTGGTGGAAACAGAAGAAGCTGCGTGACTTTGAAAAAAACAAAAAAACTATTGACAAGGATTTGTTAATAGGGTAGAGTGCACATTCTGCCGACGAAATCGGTTTGGTCTTTGAAAACTAAATAGTAGACGTAAATTGCGGGCATTTATAGTTAATTAA
>Ga0326727_10014796_pt1 | contig 16902 bp, 14 predicted proteins | sample MB2enrmetagenome_FD_207643 | JGI IMG/M metagenome (GOLD analysis project Ga0326727, IMG submission 207643) | Lab enriched peat soil microbial communities from McLean, Ithaca, NY, United States - MB29MY | ecosystem: Environmental > Terrestrial > Soil > Wetlands > Peat | place: USA: New York...
TCAGCTAGTTACAGACACGGAAGTATAATACCGCGATCCTGCCCCGGTTTTCCGGAGCAAGCCTGGTGTCGGAATCGCGGAAATCGGTGCCCAGGGTCAAATCAGGAGGAAGGCGTCGCCTCACCCACCGCGGTCCCTGCGACAAGCGTCGGCCTTACTTCGCCGACAATCGCCAGATCCCGCCATCTTGCCGTGATTCGATCACGATATGCGGCCGGCGGAAAACCTCGTCGCGAAGGCCGTCTTGGATTGGGGCGTGTGAACGGCCATCATGAGCGGATCAAGACGTTCATCAACCGCCAACTACGCGGTGTCTCGACGAGATACCTCTCGAACTACTCGGTCGATTCACCATAAGTGAAGGTGGTCGGCATTGTCAGTAGCGCCGGCGTCCCCGCCGGTATTGCCGGCATAGAGGCCGGCGCTACTGCAGCCATACAACCCTTCAACTTAACGGAAGAGGCCGACTACCTTGGATGTGCTCGGGCCATACGGCGGCCCGGCTTCGCCTCTCCAGTGCTTCTTGAGCAGGTGGTGGCAGCATGATATCAGGTCGCTTTCTCCTGGTTCTCGTCGCAGGCAGTTTGATCGTATCGACTTCCGTAGAAGCCGCCACGTGTGAGGACAACGCACGTGACAATGCCGAAATGACGGATTGCGCGATTGCCTCGGCCGACCGAGCCATGGCCGAGGCTGGCAAGCATTACCGGAAAGTGCTCGATACCGCCAAAAGGGCCATGGCAGAATGCGACCTCCGTATCAACTTCGCCCCCAAAATCAACGAAAGCCAACACCTCTGGGAACAGGCGACCAGAGTGCAATGCGAACTTCAGGGGGACGTGATTATGGGCACCGCCGCAGGTATCGCCACGGCAGCCTGTATGCAGAAATCGGCCCAACAGCGAATCAAAGCCATGGATGAGGTCTCAGAGACCATCCTCGGCTGGTGCCCTGAAAAATGACATCGGAATCATGAAGCTAGAGTCTCGTTTCGTTCTTCATCCACACCGAAGTGAAATTGCGCCACACTGATAGGAACGCCAAATTTTTCGTTCATACCTGGTGAAATACTCAAAGAAGAATTGCGCCGTAAAATCGTTGATAAACTGGATCTTAGAGCTATAGACCTTGAAGACAACGATGTTTTTAGTACAACTTTTTCCGATTTCGCCAGAAGCATCAATGCGTCAACCGCGGGTCATCGGGAATTTAGGCGATGTCAGCGATATCCGTAGCCCCGCCTCCATCGGCTGCAACTCGCCCAATTGCACCCTTTAAGCCTATCTTCCGTTGCGAATCTTCGGGATGCATGGTCGATAGGATGGCGCAGCTCAGCCAATCCGAGTCTTAATTAGTTGTGCCCGGGTAACAGCTGCCTCTAATATGCCGCCCCATTTTCAGGGCGGCTCGCCGCCCGCATCCTGGTACTTGCGTTCCCATGCCTGCGTTCCGGACCCCGTCCTTTCTCATCCAGATGCTGTTCTGCTCGCTGCTGTGGGCGCTGGGCTTTCCGTTGATCAAGATCATCGGCGCCGACGTCACCCCCTGGCCTCTGGCCGCCATGCGCGGGATTCTGGGCAGTCTGGCCCTGGCACTGTGGTTCGCCGCGCGTGGCACCCCATTGCGTCCGCACGGCCGCGAATGGCGGGATTGGATCGTGCTGGGACTGTTCCAGGGTTGCTTGCCCAATGTGCTGATTGCCGTCGCGGTGGCGCATATCCCGTCTGGGCTCGCCTCGATGATCGAGGCCGGCTGTCCGCTCCTGGTGGCGGTCGTCGCCCATCGCCTGTATGCGGACGAACGACTGGACGCAAGACGCCTGGCCGGGCTGCTGGTCGGCTTTTCCGGGATGACCATCCTGCTGTGGCCGTCTGCCGTCAGCGATGCCGGCGAGACCAGCCTGGTCGGCGTCCTGGCCGCCCTGGGCGGTGCGGTCAGCTATGCCTTCGGCAATCTCTACGTCCGCGCCATCCCGGCCATGGACCCCAGCCGTCTGGCGTTCGGCCAACAGCTGTTTTCCGGGCTGCCGGCCCTGGGCCTGGCCTTGGCCGAGGGAGGCCCCGGCGCCTTCGCCGGCGTGCCCGAGCATGTCGGCGCCCTGCTGGTGTTTGGCCTTTTGGCCACGGCCTTGCCCATGCTGACCTATATGCATCTGTTCCGCCTGGCCGGCCCGACGCTGGCCTCGACCATCGGATATCTGATCCCGGTATGGACCGTGATCATCGGCATCGTGTTCCTGGACGAGACGATCGCGGCCAGCGCCATCCTCGGTGGCGGCGTGGTCCTCGCCGGCGTCGCCGTCGTTTCGCGCCGCAAGGCGTCCCTCAAACCCGCCCGGCCTGGCCGCGGCCTTCCAAAGGAAGCCGGTACCCCATGACCCCGATGTTTGTCGGCATCGACTTTGGCACCACCAACAGCGCCGTTAGCCTGGTGGGTGCCGACGGCATCGCGCAGCCGGTCGACCTGTCGCGGCCGGACAGCGGCAAAGCCGCCGAAACCCTGCGTTCGGTGTTGGCCTTCGATCGTGCCCGCCGCGATGGGGCCCGTCGCCTGCAGCCCTGGATCGGCCAGGAGGCCATCGACGCCTATCTGGACGGCGACGGGGAAAGCCGCCTGCTGCAGTCCTTCAAGAGTTATCTGACCAGCCGGATCTTCACCTCGGCGATCATCTTCAATCAGCCCTACGCGCTTGAGACCATGATCGCCCTGGTGGTCGAACGCCTGCGCCATCTGGCGGAGCGGCAATCGGGCCAAGCCGTCACGCGGGTGGTCGCCGGCCGTCCGGTCCGCTTCGTCGCCGACGACGGCCAGGCCGAAGACGACTATGCCCTGGCCCGCCTCAACAAAGCGTTTGCCGAGGCCGGGCTGGCCGACGTGACGTTCGAATACGAGCCGATCGCCGCCGCCTATTATTATGAGCAGACCCTGGACCGGAACGAAACCGTCCTGGTCGCCGACTTCGGCGGCGGCACCAGCGACTTCTGCCTGGTCCGTCTGGGACCGGACCGACGCCAGATGAACGACCCGCGGCAGGCGATCATCGGCACCGCCGGCGTCGGCAATGCCGGCGATGCCTTTGACCGGCGCATCGTCGAACAGGGTGTTGCCCCGTTCTTCGGCCGAGACGTCACCTATGCCAGCGACGGCAAGACCCTGCCGGTCCCGGCCTGGATCTTCGGAAAATTCGCCCGCTGGCACCACATCGGCTTCCTTGACGTGGCGTCGACGCGCTCCATGCTGGCCGAGATCATGCGCACGGCCGACCATCCGGAGCTGGTGGCCAATCTCCTGACCCTGATCGAACATAACCTGGGATACCTGCTCTATCAGGCGGTGGAACGGGTCAAGATCGCGCTGTCGCACCAGGAGCAAACCCGGCTCACCTTCAACCATTTCCCCATCGCCGTCGAACGGACCGTGACTCGACAGGAGTTCGAGGGCTGGATCGCCCCCGAACTGGAGGAGATCGCCGCCTCGGTCGATGGATTGCTGTCCGATTGCGGCATGGCCGCCACCCGCGTCGACCGCGTCTTCATGACCGGCGGCTCCTCGCTGGTGCCGGCAGTCCGCAAGATCTTCACCGACCGCTTCGGCGAGGGACGGGTCCTGGCCGGTGGCGAGTTCATCTCGGTGGCCAATGGGCTGGCTTACCGTGCGCGCGAACTATCAAAATTCTCATAGCACTGCGGTTGCAGCCTCGATCGCACCATCCGTCATCTTCCCACTACCTTTTCGCCGGTTTTCCGATACTCTTGGGGTCGGGAGAACGACATCGTCCCGCCGGTCACCGCACATGGCGCCAACCCGGACCGGACGCTGCCGCCGTGAGGGGGGGACCCAACGGTGGGGACCCGCACTGTGGAAAGGAACCATGGCGATGGAAAAGGCCCAGCCCGTAGCATCGGTCTGCTTTCTCGACAATCGCAGCATCAGCATGGACATCGAAAATGTACATGCCATCGAGTCCGGTGTTCCGATGCGCCTGGGCGAAAATGAATGGTTCTGTGAACTGCTGATCCGCACCGCCACCGGCACCGTCGCCCTCCAGATGCTGGCCGACCACCCCGACCGTTTCTTCGTCCGAATGCCCGACGCCCCCGCCGAGGAATAACCCGCCCTTTCCGCCGCGCGCCGCGGCATTACGCCATGCCGGCAGTATTCCTGCCGACCACCGCGCAGCGCACGAAGATGCCGCAGAGCAGGTGCGCTAACGCGCCAGCCCAATGACGAGACATTGCGGTCATCGGAACGCGATATTTCTGATGTAAAGATAATAATACATTACTAAATCTATGGGTTTTTTGCGTTGCGCCGTCGAAAAGGCCTCCGGCAGCGTTGCCACCCGGTCGCGCCGGCTGTGCCGGACCCTCGATCCGGCAACGGCAAATAACTACTTTTAGTTTTAGATCAATTCAGATTCGCTCGCGTTTTCCGCGGCATCGGCCCTGACATGCCGCCGGTCCAGGACCTAGGGTCAATCGACGCCGGGAATCCCATAAGGACACTATGGGAATGTATTATTCTACCATTGCGAGTATTTCGACAGGTCCCCGGACCACAGGTCCTGAGGCGGACTACCGCGCCCCTCGCACGACCGGAAGTTTACAGCACACCGCCAAGGGTTGCTTCACTATCTTGCCTTTTCAATTGGTTACGCAGTTGGCACGAATTTTGATAAGACAAATTCATTAATGATCGACCGCTTACCCTCTTGATGGAGCAACCCATGCGAAGCGCCCTCCGCCGAATTTCGATCCTGGCCCTTTCCGTCGCGGCCCTTCCCTTGATGGCCTCCGCCGCCAAGGCCGATCCCTATTTGCCGAACGTGTCGAACCTGAACTTCGTCAATTATACCGGCAACGCCCCCAAGGATTATTTCACCAACGTCAATCCGGTTGGCTGGACCGGTGGCAACGGACTGATCTTCATCGACGCCCCCGGCACCGCCGACAACGGCTCCTACCTGTCGGTCTACAGCCCCTTCCCGACCAACAGCCCGGTCGGCGGCAATTTTGTCGAGGCCGACGGCAACCCCAACTATGAAAGCGGCTTCAACCAGGTCATCACCGGCCTCACTCCCGGCAAGACCTATACCTTGAGCTTCTACCAGGCGGCCAGCCAACAGCAGGGCTTCGCCTCCGGCTTGGCGACCACCGAGAAGTGGATCGTCTCGCTGGGTACGGCGGGGCTGCGCCTCCACAGCGGTGGTCCGGTCGATCCGACCTACGGCCCCACCGACACCTATGACAGCGCCGATCCGAATGCCTCGATCGTCGCCACCCAGACCATGACCACGCCGTCGGGCGGCGTCACCGGTTGGCAGTATGTCTCGATCAATCTGACCGCCGACGCCACCACCGATCTGCTGAGCTTCCTGGCCTGGGGCGACAACGGCAGCACCATCAATCTGCCGCCCATCGTCTTCCTGGCCGGCGTCAATTCCCCGGATGTCCTGCCGCCGACCGTTCCCGAGCCGGCGACCCTTGGCCTTCTGGGCATGGGCCTGTTGGGCATGGCCTACGGCCGCCGTCGCAACAAGCGGGCGGCCTGATCCTATCCGCCGATAAGGACGCGGACCGGAGCAATCCCCTCCGGTCCGCGCCTTGGTTTCCCCGTCGGGCAGGCGGGCTGCGAGAGAGGTACCATGACCTTGGCCTTCGACCATCAGCACCTTGTCGCTTTCGGCTGGAGCGTCATTCGCCTGTCCGCCTGGTTCTTCCTTCTGTCGCTGCTGTTCCTGCCGCTGGAACGGTTGTTTTCCGTCCATCGCCGACGCTTTCTGGCGCGCCGCCTCCCGGGCGACGTCGCCTATTTCTTCCTCAGCGGCATGGTCCCCGGGCTGCTGCTGGCCCCGCCGATGGCCCTGGCCGCGACGCTTGCCCAACATGTGATTCCCCATGCCCTGCCCGACACTCTCGCCGCCCTGCCGCTTTGGCTGCGCGCCCTGGCCGCCCTGGTAATCAGCGAGATCGGCTTCTATTGGGGGCATCGCCTGGCCCACCAGATTCCGCTTCTTTGGCGGTTCCATGCCATCCATCATGAACCGACCGAAGTCTATTTCTTGATCAGCGCGCGCGCTCACCCCATCGACAACGCCTTCATCCGCCTGTGCGGCCTGATCCCGGTCACCGTCCTGGGACTGGCCACCCCGCTGACCCCCGCCGGCGGAGCGGTTTCGGCGCTGGTCGTCCTGGTCATCACCATGTGGGGCTTCCTGATCCACGCCAACCTGCGCTGGCGCTTCGGCCCCATCGAAGGCGTCATCGCCACGCCGGCCTTCCACCACTGGCATCACACCCTGAGCGGGCCGGTGGACCGCAATTACGCCTCGATGCTGCCGGTGATGGACCTGCTGTTCGGTACCTACTACCTGCCCCGCCGCGACTGGCCGACCAGCTATGGCATTGCCGCCCCGCTGCCCCAGTCGGTGCTGGGACAGTTGCTCCACCCCTTCCGCCCTCACCCCGCCGATCCTCTGCCAGCCGCAACGACGGCCAATCCGCAAGCTTAGCGGCGCAGCCATTACCTGGAACACATCCTCCTCGCCCCGCTTGCGGGGAGAGGATCGAGGTGAAGGCGCCCGCGTCGGCGCGCCGCATGACTCAGGAGAAAATCCGTTTATTTTCCGAGTCATATGTCGCGCGGACGCGGGCCACCCTCATCCCGGCCTTCTCGCGCCCAAGGGCGGGAGAAGAAACGTCAGGCGGTCTCAAGAAAGCAGTGGATGGCCTCGACCACCAGGCTTTCCCGTTCCCGATGCGGCACATGACCGGTGTCGGACAGGATCTGGGCCTTGCCCCGCGCGCCGGCGATACGGCGGGGATGTTCCTCCGAGCCATACTCGTCCCCATCGCCGTGCAAGGCCAACACCGGACAGCGCACTTGCGTCAAAGCCGCGTCCAGGGTCCAGGGAGCGAAATCGGGGGACAGCCAGCTGTCGATCCAGGCGTCGACCACCCAACGGGTCTTGCCGCCGTGATATCGCTCCAGTTTCGCCAACATGGCCGGATCCTCGAACAGGGCTTGCGCGGCGCGGATGCCTTCGACGGTCTGGTCCTCGACGAAGGCCTGGGCAGCGATGGTGATCAATCCGCGGCATCGATCCGGGAAAAGCGCGGCGGTCTCGACCGCCATGCCGCCCCCGACGCTGTGTCCGCAGGCGACGAACGCGCCGATGCCCTCCTGGGCCGACAGAACCGGCAGGACTTGACGGGCCTCTGCAGCGATGAAATCCAGTTCCAGCCGCCCCGGATGGGGGTCAGAACGGCCGAACCCCAGGCGGTCATAGGCGATGACGGTGCGCCCGGTCCGTTCAGCCAGCCGCCCGGGAAAAGCGCGCCAAAGGTCGACGCAGCCCAGGGACTCGTGGAACAGGAGGATGGGCGGCCGGCCGGCGAGCTCGGCACCGGCCGGGGTCCACGCCTTGGCAAACAGACGCCCCTGGGTGAGGCCCACGGTGAAACAGCGTTCTACGATCATCGGAAACGGAAGAGGCAAAGGCAGGAAGGCGGGGCGCCGCAACCTGCGCCCCGCCGACGATCCGGCGTCATTCCACCATTTCAGGCTCTTCCTTATGGGTCTTGGTGCCGCCTTCGAGGAAGGTGAAGGACAAAGCCCCTCCGACCACCCCAACCTTCACCACACCGCCCTTGGCCAGGCGTCCGAACAGCAACTCTTCGGCCAGGGGCTTCTTGATGTGCTCCTGGATGACCCGCGTCAGTGGCCGAGCGCCATAAAGCTTGTCATAGCCTTTCTCGGCCAGCCAGGCCCGCGCCGCGTCCGACAGTTCGATCGTGACATCCCGATCGCCCAACTGGCTTTCCAGTTGAATGACGAACTTGTCGACCACCCGCGATACCACGTCCGGACCCAAGGGGGCGAAGGAGATGATGGAGTCCAGGCGGTTGCGGAATTCCGGCGTGAACAGACGCTGGATCGCCTCCTGGTCGTCGCCCTCGCGGGCCTCGCGATTGAAGCCGATGGCATGTTTGGCCAAATCGCTGGCCCCCGCATTGGTGGTCATGATCAGGATGACGTTGCGGAAATCCACCGACTTGCCGTTATGGTCGGTCAGCTTGCCGTGATCCATCACCTGCAACAGGATGTTGAACAGATCGGAGTGAGCCTTTTCGATTTCGTCCAACAGCAGGACGGTGTGGGGATGCTGATCGACCGCGTCGGTCAAAAGGCCCCCCTGATCGAAGCCCACATAGCCGGGCGGAGCACCGATCAGCCGCGATACCGAATGGCGTTCCATGTATTCCGACATGTCGAAGCGGGTCAGTTCGATCCCCAGGATCCGTGCCAACTGGCGCGCCACTTCGGTCTTGCCGACGCCGGTGGGACCGGAGAACAGATAGCAGCCGATGGGCTTTTCCGGCTCACGAAGACCTGCCCGCGCCAGCTTGATGGCCGACGACAGGGCTTCGATGGCGGCATCCTGACCAAACACCAGGGTCTTCAAGTCCCGTTCCAGCGAACGCAGCACCTCCATGTCGTTGCTCGACACGCTCTTCGGGGGCACCCGGGCGATCTTGGCGACGATTTCCTCGACGTCGCGCACGGTCACCGTCTTGCGCCGCTTGGACTCCGGCAGCAGCATGCGCGCCGCCCCCACCTCGTCGATGACGTCGATGGCCTTGTCCGGCAACTTGCGATCGCCGATGTAGCGCACTGCCAGTTCCACCGAGGCACGGATGGCGTCGTTGGTGTAGCGCACCCGGTGGTGAGCTTCGTAATAGGGCTTCAGCCCATGCAGAATCTTGACCGCGTCCTCGACCGACGGCTCATTGACATCGATCTTCTGGAACCGGCGGACCAGGGCGCGATCCTTTTCGAAGTGATTGCGGAATTCCTTGTAGGTGGTCGACCCGATGCAGCGCAGCCCGCCCGAGGCCAAAGCCGGCTTCAACAGGTTGGAAGCATCCATCGAACCGCCCGACGTCGCCCCGGCACCGATCACGGTATGAATCTCGTCGATGAACAGGATCGCCCCTTCCAAGGCCTCCAGTTCGGAGACGACCGCCTTCAGGCGCTCCTCGAAATCGCCGCGATAACGCGTGCCGGCCAGCAGGGCCCCCATGTCCAGCGAGAAGATGGTGGCGTTGGCCAGGACATCGGGAACATCGCCCTTGATGATGCGCCGCGCCAGCCCTTCGGCGATGGCGGTCTTGCCGACCCCGGGATCGCCGACATAAAGCGGATTGTTCTTCGAGCGGCGGCAAAGGATCTGGATCGTCCGTTCGATCTCCTGATCGCGGCCGATGAGAGGATCGATTTTTCCCTGAGCCGCCTTGCGGTTCAAGTTGACGCAATAGGCGTTGAGCGCTTCCTGGCCTTTTTTCACGACGGTCTCAGCCTTTGAATCTTCGTCCGCCCCATGCACCGGCCGGCTCTGGTTCCGCCCGGGCGCCTTGGCAATACCGTGCGAGATATAGTTCACCGCATCGAGCCTGGTCATATCCTGCAGTTGCAGGAAATAAACCGCATGACTTTCACGCTCGGAAAACAGCGCGACGATGACGTTGGCCCCGGTGACCTCTTCCCTGCCCGACGATTGGACATGAATCGCGGCGCGTTGGACAACGCGCTGGAAACCGGCCGTCGGTTTGGGATCGCCGACCCGGCCGGTGACAAGGTCGGCAAGCGCGGTGTCGATGAAATCGGTCAGATCCCGTTTCAAACGGTCGATATCGACGTTGCAGGCCCGAAGGACGGATACGGCGTCCTGGTCCTCGGTCAACGCCATCAACAAATGTTCCAGCGTCGCGTATTCGTGGCGGCGCTCGGACGCCAAAGCGAGTGCGCGGTGCAAACTCTGCTCCAGGTTACGCGACAACATCGGCCTTATTCCTTCTCGATAGTACACTGCAGCGGATGCTGGTTTTGCCGGGCCAAATCCATGACCTGGGTCACCTTGGTCTCCGCCACCTCATACGTGTACACGCCGCAGATACCAACGCCGCGCTGGTGGACATGCATCATGATGCGCGTCGCCTCCTCTCGGTCCTTGCCGAAAAAGCGCTCAAGAACGTGTACGACGAACTCCATCGGCGTGTAGTCGTCGTTCAGCATCAAGACCTTGTACATCGAGGGCCGCTTGGTCTTGGGCCGGGTTTTGATCACGACCCCGGTCTGCGGTCCGTCGTCGTTTGGCTTGTCGTTCTTGTTGTCGCTCATTCGTGCAGTTCGAAACGTCGGTGTCATTGCCGGGACACATCCATCATATTGGTTCGCAACGGCCGGGGAAAAGCCCCCTGAACGCCAAAGACTCATCGCCCCTCACCTCGAGCCTGAAAAAACAAAGCCCAGCGGAGGTCCTCCGCCGGGCCCTATCTTATCCTACCCGGCATTGGGGCCGAGTGTGGAGGATGTTTTAATCCCAATACGCCGTCATGCCGCCGTGCGAGTGAACCGATGAACAGCAACATCAACCCTGACGCTAAGAGGCGCAATAGCCTCCTCGGCCACCTTGCTGGACAACTGGGTGATCTTCGACCCTTCGGCGACAATCTTGTCGAGGCTGGACTTGACCAGCGAGGACGACAGATCGACGGCCTCCTGGAACGTGCGGGCGCCGGCAAGGGCCTTGGTGGCCGCCACCGACTCCTCCAGGGTCTCCTGGGCCAGGACCACCAACGTCTTCGACAGATCCTGGACTCCACGCGCCACGACGGTCCCGGATTTCACCCAGGCGTCGAAATTATCCTTGTTGAACTTCAGGATCTCGTCGTAACCGGCGAACACCTCGGCGGTGGACGGGACCGGCACTTTGGCCGCTGCCTTTTCCACGCTCTTGACGACCTCGACGCTCTTGGCGGGAACGCTTTTGGCCGGGGCCTCACCCTGCGCGCTCTCGGCGACCACCTCGGCCTTTGCGTTTTCGGCAGGGGCCTCAACGGTCTGCGGTTGGACGGCGACGACTTCCTCGCTCTCCGCGGCGGCTTCGACGGCCGGGGCTGCGACGCTCTTGACGGATTTGGACGTGGGCATGTCAGCAGATTCCTTCGATCTTGAGTCCACCACCAACCGCCCGGGAGAGGGTTCGGTGCCGATCCATGCCGCAGAAAGCGGCCGGCACCGTCCCTTCGCAGGCGATGAAACGGAAAGCCGTGTTCGCTCCGGGACTTCGGCCGCCTTCGTCGGCACATCGCCGATCCCTCCCGTGCAGGAGCGACATCGACAAACGCGCAGATTGGCCGGGTGGCCTGTCAACCTTCCGGTGCAAACCGGTCAGCATTTTCTGCAATGCAACATAGTAAAGGTACCACGCCCGACAACCCTTGCGTCAACACCTTTTTGTGCGATGCAACATTATCGTCACACCCACCGCGGCGCTGCGGGACGCCGTTACGATCGGCCGATCATTAACCAAATTCTAAGGCGGGTCGGTTATGGTTATCTGCCCACTGAGAACTTCGGCCATTGCTTGACACCCCTGGCGACAGGGCGGGTCGGCTTGGACATATCCGAAAATACCCCGATGCCTCATCCGAACTGTGGACAGCCAGTGGAGGATTTCTTACTGTTGGATAGTGCCAGTTCTTGACAGCCTCAGCGCAAGGCAACAAAACGTGAAGTTGAACGCTCAAAAATTTCTGTCTCTGTTCACCATCAACGCCGCCGCTGGCGGCCGGATGGCCTCCTTTGCCTTAACAGTTGTAATGATGCTGGGCTTGACAATCTCGCCCGCACAGGCAAAGCACCATCATGCCAGACATGCCGTACCGATGGTTCACTCTGCCATGGTGGTCGATGCGGACACCGGTGAGGTGCTGCATTCGGAAAATGCCGATCAACACTCCTACCCGGCATCCTTGACCAAGATGATGACGCTTTACCTGCTGTTCGACGCGCTGGACCGCGGCCAGGTCAGAACGACCGACCTGATGCCGGTGTCCGCCCATGCCTCGGCGCAGGCCCCATCAAAGTTGAACCTGCGACCGGGCCAGACCATCGGGATCGAGGACGCCATCCTTGGCATCTGCACCAAGTCCGCCAACGACGCCGCCGTCACGGTCGGCGAATTCCTGGGCGGATCCGAGCCGGCCTTTGCCGAGATGATGACACGGAAGGCGCACGAACTGGGCATGCGCGAAACCGTATTCCGGAACGCGTCGGGACTGCCCAACCCTGGGCAGCACAGCACCGCGCGCGACATGGCCACCCTGGCCCGCGCGCTGCTGCACAACCACGCCCGTTACTACCATTTCTTTTCGACCCAGCAGTTCACCTACAACGGCGACGTGATGCGCAACCACAACCACCTGATGGAGTGGTATGAGGGCGCCGACGGCATCAAGACCGGCTATATCGGTGCCTCCGGCTTCAACCTTGTCGCCTCGGCGAAACGGGACGGCCGCCGCCTGATCGGCGTTATCTTCGGTGGTGAAAGCGCCCCCTCCCGCGATCATCACATGGCCAAACTGCTGGATGCCGCCTTTACCCGGACGCCGGGATCGTCCGGCGTCGACATGGCCAGCCTGCCCGAACAGAGCGAGCCCGAAGAGGCGCCGGCAGCCAAACCGGCCCCGGCGGCACAGACCCGGGCGGTCATGCGGGCGATGGCCAAGGCGCGACCGCCGGTGAAAGTGGCCAAGGCCGCCAAGCCCGCCCAGGATGCCGACGACGATGACGACGACGACGATGCCTCCGGTGACGTCGATGAAGACAACTGGGGAATCCAGGTCGGCGCCTATGGCCAGCAGGCCAAGGCCCACCAGGCGGCCGTGACCGCCAAACAGAAGCTGGGCAAGCTGGTCGCCGACGGCGACGTCAGCATCGCCCACGGCAAAGGCCGTCACACCGTCTACCGGGCGCGCCTCATCGGCCTGCCCCAGGAAACCGCACGCGAGGCCTGCCGGCGCTTGAGCCGCAACCACATGTCCTGCTCCGTCATCAACGCCGGATAAGGCAACAGCCGCCGCCGGTCTGCAGAGGGTATGGAAATTTTCTCGGTGGGACAGGCGTCCTTGCCTGTCTTCCCCGGAAAACAGCGGAACTGAGCCAGTTCGGCTTCGCCGAATGACACGCGCTTCAGGCCTGTCCCACTAGTTTTCACAGGGCCCCCACGTGACCCGGGAAACCAACCGGGCCCCGCGTGAGGCCATCAGATAGAGGCCCATATGGTGGGCCAGTTCGCGCGGATGGGTGGCGGTCGGGGGCAATCCCAGGCTGTCCACCACCGGCCGCGGCAGGTCGTAGGTGGCACACCCCGGTTCGTACACCACCACTTCCGCCAGACTGGGCATCAGCCCGTGGTTGCGCGCCGACAGCATGGTCAACACGAAATCCATCACGCAGATGTCAGTACAGATGCCCACCACCAGAAGGGCCGACAGGCTTTGCGCGTTGACCCAGTCAACCATTCGGTTGCGACCGCTGCCGGGGTCGATGGCCCCAACGAAGCCGTTGATGCAATCCTTGCGCAGCAGGGTCGCCGTCCCCTGATCCTCCAGCCAGGCCAAGGCCGGCACCAGGTTTTCCTGTCCGGTGCCGATTTCGCAATGGGGGGGATAGGGCGGTTCGGGACAGCCCGGCCGGTGGCTGTCCAGGAAGGCCAAAATCGGCTTGCCGGCGGCCACGAAAGCCCTGGCCAGGCGGTCGGTCTCGTCGACCATCCGCGCAACCCGGGCATCCGGTCCCGCAGGGGCCAGCGGCCCCTGCCCGGGCGTCGCAAAGCCGTTCACTTCATCGACGATAACCAGTCCCGCCGCGCCCTTTGCGGCATCGAACGCGCCAAGGTCGAGGGGCAGGTCGGACAGGGTGAACTGGCTCATCGGCACATGTCCTCCGGCGTCAGGTGATGACGGTTGGCGCCGAGCGGCCGGTCCGGACCGCGATCTCGGCAACCTGGCCGGCCAGGGCGATCAGGTCGGCCAGCGCCTGCTGGGTGTCCTGGTCGTGGCTGGCCGGATCGGCGACGAAGCGCTCGATATAGACCCTCAGCGTCGCCCCCTCGGTGCCGGTCCCCGACAACCGATAGACGATGCGCGAACCGTCCTGGAACAGCAGGCGGATGCCCTGGCGGGCGCTGACCGATCCATCGATGGGATCGGTGTAGGAAAAGTCGTCGGCGGTCGTCACCGTCAGTCCGGACAGGGTCGCCCCGGCCAGCGATGGCAAGCGGGCCCGCAGGCTGTCCATCAGCCCTTCGGCGGCAGCACTGTCCAGCGCTTCATAGTCATGACGGGAATAGTAATTGCGCCCGAAACGACGCCAGTGTTCACGCACGATGGCCTCGACCGACTGACGGCGAACCGCCAGGATGTTCAGCCACAACAGCACCGCCCACAGGCCATCCTTTTCCCGCACATGGTCCGAGCCGGTTCCGAAGCTTTCCTCGCCACACAGAGTGGCCTTCCCGGCATCCAACAGATTGCCGAAAAATTTCCACCCGGTGGGCGTTTCGAAGCAGGGAATACCAAGCTCCGCTGCGACCCGGTCGGCAGCCTGGCTGGTGGGCATCGAGCGGGCGATACCGGCCAGGCCCCCGGCATAGCCGGGCGCCACCGTGGCATTGGCGGCCAACACCGCCAGACTGTCCGAGGGCGTCACATAGAAATTGCGCCCCAGCACCATGTTGCGATCGCCATCGCCATCCGAGGCGGCACCGAAATCGGGAGCATCGGCCCCGCTCATGGTCTCGACCAGGGTATGGGCGTGAACCAGATTGGGATCGGGGTGGCCCCCGCCGAAGTCCGGCAACGGCTGGGCATTGACGACACTGCCGGCCGGCGCCCCCAGAAGGTCCTGCAGGACCACCTTGGCGTAGGGGCCGGTGACGGCGTGCATGGCGTCGAAGCTGATCCGGAAGCCCTCGGCAAACAGCTTGCGGATGGCGTCAAAGTCGAACAGCCGGCTCATCAGCTCGGCGTAGTCGGCCACCGGGTCGATCACCTCAACGGTCATGCCGCCCAGCGTTTGGATCCCCGGCCGATCGATATCGATATCAGCCTCGCCCTCGATGGTCAGATAGCGCCGGATCGTCTGGGTCTTGGCGTAGATCGCCTCGGTCACCTTTTCCGGTGCCGGCCCACCGGCGCCGATGTTGTATTTGATGCCGAAGTCCTCGGATGGCCCGCCCGGATTGTGGCTGGCCGACAGGATGATGCCGCCAAAGGTCCGGTGCTTGCGGATGACGCAGGAGGCCGCCGGAGTCGACAGGATGCCGCCCTGGCCGACCAGGACCTTGCCGAAACCGTTGGCGGCGGCCATCCGCAGGATGACCGCGATGGCGTCCCGGTTGAAATAGCGCCCGTCGCCCCCCAGGACCAGCGTCTTGCCGGCGAAGCCCTCAAGGGAATCGAAGATGGACTGGACGAAATTCTCAAGATAGTTCGGCTGCTGGAAGACCGCGACCTTCTTGCGCAGTCCCGAGGTTCCTGGCTTCTGACCGGAGTGGGGCGTGGTCTGGCGGCTGACAACGGGCATGTTGGGCTCCGAATTCCTTTCTGGAGAATAACGGTCTACCGCAGATGCGCCCATGAGTACAGACGCCTTCGTCCCCACCCTGGCCACTTGATCTATCCCCCCGCCCTTTGATGCTTCTTGCGGCGCCATCGTCATCGTCACTACGATGACGATTTCGACGATGGCTTTTTCGAGGACCTGATGCGCAACGCAATGACGGTGACCTCTCTGAAGCGCAGCCTGACCAACGCCACCACCATCGATCGGCCCTTCCGCCACTGGTGCCCGCGAGACATGCTGGACCCCGACAGTGCGACGGCGCTGGCCACCCTGGCGATGGTCCGGCTCGATGGACTGAACCTGGAGGCCGGTCGGCGCGAGGTCAACAACAGCACCCGGCTGTTCTTTGACCCGCCGCACCAGCAAGAGATCGCGGCCATGCGGACGGTGGCCCAGGCCATGCAGTCCGCCGAGGTGGTCGCTGCCTGGGAAACACTGTGCGGTATCGATCTGACCGGCTGTTTCCTGCGCATCGAATATTGTCGCGACGGCGATGGATTCTGGTTGGAGCCGCATACCGACATCGGCGCCAAGCGCATCACCATTCTGACCTATCTATCGACCGACCCGGACGGCCCCGATTGGGGCACCGACGTCTACGACGAGCGCCAGCGTTTCGTGCAATCGGTTCCGGGCGACTTCAACAGCGGCCTGGTGTTTGTTCCCGCCGCCGACACCTGGCACGGCTTCCGCAAAAGGCCGATCCACGGCCTCCGGCGCACCCTGATGTTCAATTATGTCGGCCCGGAATGGCGCTCGCGCGCGGAGCTGTGCTTTCCCGACTGCCCGGTAAAATAATGGCGTGAGAAAAATGGACGAGCCGGTCGATTCAACGTCAATGAAAAGCGGCAAATATTTTCAGTGGCGCCGGCGATGCCGGCACGGAGGCCGGCGCTACTGAAATAATACCACCATTCAATTCAATTAAATCGACCGCCTAATCGGTCGACTCACCATAAGTGAAGGTGGTAGGTATTGTCAGTAGCGCCGGCGTCCCCGCCGGCATTGCCGGCACAGAGGCCGGCGCTACTGCAGTCATACAACCCTTCAACTTAACGGAAGCGGCCGCCTAGTGTACTGACGCAGAGATTCTGACGGATTGGTTTTGGTCCATTGTCGAGCGGGGCGGGCGGCCCGCCCGCCCCCCGCACGCCGATAAAGGTGCCGCCAACCCGTCAAGACCCCTGCAACGCACTACTGGTGCACGAGAGGTGGATTCGGTGGGCTCGGTCGATCAGGCCGGGCGGCGGGCGTCGCTGCCCGGACGGCCGATCGAGGTATAGTGGAACCCAAGGTCGATCATGTCGGCCGGATTGTAGATGTTGCGAAGGTCAACGATGATCGGCGCTTTCAGCAGCGACTTGACCCGATCGAAATCAAGGGCACGGAACTCATTCCATTCGGTCAGAATGGTCAGCACGTCCGCATCCT
>Ga0326727_10014798_pt1 | contig 16900 bp, 11 predicted proteins | sample MB2enrmetagenome_FD_207643 | JGI IMG/M metagenome (GOLD analysis project Ga0326727, IMG submission 207643) | Lab enriched peat soil microbial communities from McLean, Ithaca, NY, United States - MB29MY | ecosystem: Environmental > Terrestrial > Soil > Wetlands > Peat | place: USA: New York...
TTCGGAAAACCCGGGCGTCTATCGCGAACTGCGCGAGCACGTGAAGGTCCCGATCGCCGTGGGCGAGCAGTTCGGCAGCAAGTGGGACGTGAACGAGCTCATCGAACAGCAGCTTATCGACTACGCACGCGTGACGGTTCCCAACGTGGGCGGCGTCACCGAGTACATGAAAATCCAGGCGCTCTGCGAGACCCATTATGTGGGGCTGATCCCGCACTTCACGGGTCCGGTTTCTGAGGCCGCCCTGGTGCACGCTTGCTCGGTATTTTCCGGGCCAGTGCTGATGGAAATGACCGGCGACGGCCACCACAACTACGCGCACTTGCCGGAGTGCTACGACTTCCGCGACGGCAAGCTGTGGCCGAACCGCCGCCCCGGCCTGGGCGTGACGCTCGACACCAAGCCGCTGCAACTGGTGGCGGAAATCACCGAGCCCAAGCGGCCCATCCCCATGCTCCATCGGCCGGACGGGTCGATTACCAATTGGTAGGGGCGAGCATTAAACAAGCACAGTGCGAGGGGGAATTAGTGGTGTCCTCCACCGCCACCGCCACCACCTCCGCCGCCTCCACCTCCCCCACCGCCGGAGTGCCCGCCGCCTCCACCGGAGAAGCCTCCACCTCCACCTCCGGAGTAGCCGCCACCTCCGCCGGAGTGCCCGCCGCCGGAATAGCCGCCACCCCCGCCACCGGAGTGGCCGCCGCCCCATGACCCGCCGCCGCTTGAGCCGTGGGACGCGATGACGGCTCCCGAGCCGCCGGATGAGGACGACACGATGGGGCCGCCCGACGAGCCGTGGTTACCACTGGCGCCACCATTCCTTCCCCCTCTGCTGGAGGCATTGCCCCGGAACTCACCCGGCGTGCCGCGCACCGCATAGTGTCCCCCCAAAGTCGTGCCTTCAGAAGCGCGCAAAGGTGCATGACCAGAATGGGAATGAGGATCCGCAAGCAGGGCACTCTCCGTTGCCGCATTGCCTCCCATCAGGATGGTCGAGGGCGCGGAACCGTGGTGCGGTCCAAAGCCTGCTCCCCACCCCTCGGTCCGGACGGGCGCGGGCGGCGCCGTTCCGGCCGTGGTATTGCCTTTGGAGGTGATCGCCGCTCTCAGCGACGGCGCGCTCATGGGTCGCGGGCCCGGTTCGAAGGGCGGGCGCACAATCGCATATCCCGGCGTGGGCTGAATGTGGCTCATGGTCTGGGGCGTGATCATCTGGCGATTCTGAACCACACTGCTCGGAACCCTGACAAGTCCCCTCGGGTAGTGGCCTGGGCCAGGGCCGGGACGAGGATGCACGGGTTGAACGCCACCCGGTGGGAAGGGCCTTGGGCGCACGCCCAGGGGCGCCCAGCCGATCCACCCTCGTCCCGCATACCAATTGACCAGGGAAGGGGCCCAGAATCCGCAACCCTCCATCGGCATCATCCAATACCAGCCGAAGCTCGCGTCGAAGTCCCACAACCCGCAGTGGTAAGGTAGCCAGCCCCAGGGCTCGCCGGAAATCCATGTCCAGCCGAAGCCCGGGTACCATCCCCACTGACCATTGGTATAAGGCGACCAGCCTGCCCCTGCGTATGGCGACCAGCCGAATCTGCCACCGGGAAGCGTTACCCATTCGCCGTAAGTATTAAGCTCACTAAAGCCGTAGCTCGGTCCAAACGGATGGATCGCCTCGTCCTTTGTTGTCAGCAGCACCTGCTTATCCCGTGCCTCCGTCCACTGGTCCCAGGCGTCCTTGTTAATTCCTTCCTGGAAGTGGAACGCCAATTCAGTGCCGCCGGATTTATGTTCCAGAATCTTGCCTTCGCCGACTTTGGAAGACAGGGTGGGAGTGGCGACGTTTACCGCGCCACTAAAAACTTCCACGCGAAAGTGGTCCTGGTCCAGGTCGGTGCGGAATTCGCACTTGCCATCTGCCGTCACCGTGGCGTCGGCAACCTTGACGTGATAAACGTCAAGGTATGCGGGCTGAAAGTAGATCGTCCCCAATCCACCATGTCGAATGGTCGAGGCCGGAGAGTTGTGCCCGGGCAGAAAGTGGAAAGTGGCATATCCCTGCTCAAAGGTCGTGCCGTTCAGCTTGTTGCCGTCGGCATCCAATGCCAGTTGGTGGAAAAACAATTTGGAGAGCTCGCCGATGCGCGCCGTGGAACCGTTTTCAAATTCCACTTCGGCATAACTGCCGCTGGAGGTGGAGACCTCGAAACCCTCCTGGATGGGCGAGTTAACCATCGCCTTTTCCTCTTCCGCCGAACCCGGCCGCTTGACCATCACCGTGCCACTCACGTAGCTCAGCCGCACCACCCGCGCATGTGATTTTGCAACCTCCGAATTACCCGACGGCTGGTACTCCAGGAACTTTCCTTTTCCCAGGGTGATCGCGCTGGCGCCTGCCGAGACCACGACGGTGCCCGCCACCACGCTCAACTGCACCCTCCCGGCGCTGAAGTCCGTTTTGAATTCAGTTTTGCCATGGGCAGTAAAAGTGGCGTCAGCAACCTGCACTTTGTACACATCCTGATGTTCAGGGATAAAATGAAAATCGGCTTGTCCTTGTTCCAAGGTGATGACGGTTTGTCGGTTGCCATCGGCATCGGTGGCTAATTGCGTGAACCTGGTTTTGGTGAGTTGGCTCAATTGAATCGTGGCGCCATTCGCAAGGTCCACATCCGCATAGCCGGCACTCGAAGTCAACACCTCCATACCTTCCTGAATGGGGGTGTTCACCCGTGCCTCGCCCCCTTCGGCTGCGCCGGGAGGCTTCACCGCCACCCCGCCGCTGACGAAACTTATTCGCGCTGTGCGCGTAGGGGAAGATTTCTGTTGTTGGCTAAAGAGAGCTGCTGGTGGGAAGATCAGCCCCGCGACCACAACCACGAGTACACGTCGTATTCGATCGTATCTCACGGTCGGCCTCCAGCGGAGATTTTACATCCGCTTTACATATCTTTCGACGAGCCATCCGGCGAAATAGTTGCAGTTCTGTGGCTCTATTCGAAAATTTATGCGGAAGTTTCAGTTCAGGCCAACAAGAGGCACTCCCTTGGTTGCCGTCGTTGAGGGGTATCACGGCGTCGGATGGAATATGCGGACAATTTGTCGTATCCAGCCCTTAGTGGTGTCCACCACTCGAGCTGGAAGAGGAACTATGCCCGCCGCCCGCCGTGTTCACGGAGGGCGCAGGGCTGCTAACATTGCCACTCGGACCGCCGCCACTGGGTGGCGCCATGGGGGCTCCGCCGTCGTGACTGGAGGTCTCGGCCTGGTGCCCGTGCGGCAACAGGGCGGGTCCACTCGATGGGCCGCCGCGCGAGAATTCAGGTTCTTGCGGCCCCTTCATTCCCTTTGCCCCGCGCCCATCGTTTGTACCGGCGAAGGCATCACCGCGAAACTCGCCGACGGCGCCGCCCACGGCATAGTGCCCGCCCAGGGTTGTTCCCAAACGTACGCGCAGCGGTTGATGGGCTGAGTGCCCTTCCTGCAGCGCCTGCTCTTTCGCCGCATCGCCTCCCATCAGAATCGAGGTCGGCGCCATCATGTGCGTGGTCCCGGCATGCGGGGTGAAAACCTCATCCCCACCTCCGGAGAGTGGCGCCCCGGAGAGCATTGCTCCGGCGCCCGGTTGGAAGGGCATGCTCCTGATTCTGGTTCCCGCCGTCAGCGGCAGATGGCTCACATTCTGGGGGCTAATCATCAACCCATTCTGGATCGTGCCGCCGGGGACAGTGGTGACCAGAGGAAGTCCCATAGCGCCAAACGCGCCCAGGGGCGCCCAGCCAATCCATCCCGGCCCTGAATACCAACTCACCAAGGCTGGAGACCAGGCGGCATCAGCGTTGCCCATCATCCAAAACCAGCCGAAGCCGGGGGAAAAATTCCAATTGCCGAAGTGATAAGGCATCCATCCCCAGGGCTCGCCGGAAATCCACGTATAGCCCATGCCCGGGTACCAGCTCCACATCCCCATGCTGTAAGGTGACCAGCCCGCCGACGCGAAGGGCGACCAGCCATAGCCGAAACCGGGGAAAAATCCCCACTCCCCGTAAGCATCGAGATCGCCCCAGCCATAAAGCGAGCCGCGCGGCCCCACGGCCTGGTCGGTAAGCGATAGTTGCTCCTGGACATCGCGCCCGGACGTCCATTTGTCCCAGGAATCCTTCACGATTCCCTGCGTTTCGTTCAGCGCCAGTTCCATGGCCTCGGGGTTGAATTCCAGAATTTTGTCTTTGCCCAGTTTCACCGTCTGGGAGGGCGCCGCGATCTGCACGGAGCCGGAAAATACTTCCACCCGCACCTTGCTTTGCCCAAGGTCCGTGCGGAATTCGCTCTTACCGTTCGGCGTCAGGGTTGTCTCTGCGATCTTCACGCTATACGCATCGTGGTGCTCCGGCAGAAAATGAAAGGTCGCGTAGCCTTGCTCAAAGGTGAGGCGATTGAGCTTGTTGCCATTCTCATCCATCGCCAGTTGGTCAAAGTTCACCCGGGAGAATTCACCCAGCCGCGCCGTCGAGCCATTTTCGAATTCCACCTCGGCATAACTATTGGCGGAAGTCGACACCTCGAAGCCTTCCTGAAGGGGCGTGTTCACCAGCGCCTTCGCCCATTCCGTGGACGCCGGGCGCTTCACGGCCACGGTGCCGCTCACATAACTGAGCCGCACCACGCGCACGTGCGAAAGACCCTTTTGCGCAAGCAAAATTGTGGGAAGAATCAGGATCCCTAAGACGAACATCAGGAACCCATGACGTAAGGCCTTACACACCATAATTGGCCTCCTGCCTGGAGCTGGTCTGAGTATACGCCACAATGAAATGGGCTGCATGAATATCTTCCCCGCCTGCGCTGCCGGTTGAGTGCCGAGCTGCCTGGGACCTCATCAGCCGATGAGATGCGCTTTCTGCTATTCCCTGTTGCCTTCCCGCCCAAATCATGTGACGCTGTAGAGCCTTTGGGCCAAGCCGGCCGGAGCTACCAAAATCCTTTTTATGAATTCCGCCGCGCCAACTCGCATTCGTTGGATACTGGTTGGCTGGATCTTTCTGATGGGGGCGATCAGTTTTATCGACCGCGTCAACATCTCCATTGCCGGGCATTCCATCTCCCAGGATTTTCACCTCAATGACGTGCAGCTCGGCAAGATCTTCAGCGCCTTTTTTATCGGCTACGGACTCTTTCAGATCGCCGGCGGTTGGACGGTTGACCGCCTGGGCCCGCGCCGCACTCTGGCCCTGGGCGCCGCGTGGTGGGCGGCCTTCACCGCTCTTACCGCCAGCTTCCCCGCCGGCATCGCGCGTGCCGTTCTGATCATCTGGTCGGTGCGCTTCCTCCTGGGCGTGGGGGAATCGGTGATGTATCCCAGCTCGAACCGCTGGGTGGCCAACTGGATTCCTACCGCCGAGCGCGGGCTGGCCAATGGCCTGATCTTCGCCGGCGTCGGCGCGGGCTCCACCTTCACGCCGCCCATTATCCGCTACGTCATGGTTCACCTGGGTTGGCGCGCCTCCTTCTGGGTGTGCGCCGGATTGGGACTGGCGGCCGCCGCGGGATGGTACATGATGGCGCGCGACCATCCTGACCAGCACTCCTGGTTGAATGACGCCGAACGCAAGTGGATTCATCAGGGCATCCCGCAATCTGACCCCCTCGTCGCACCCAAACTCTGCTGGGGCACCATGCTGGGGAGCAAGGACGTTTGGGCCCTCAGCCTCAGCTATTTTTGCTACGGTTACACCCCCGCAATTTTCTTCACTTGGTTCTTTCCCTACCTCACGCGGGTGCGCGGCGTGAACCTTCAAACCGCCAGCTATTACACCATGGTGCCTTTCATCGCCATGTCGCTGGGCTCGGCGTCGGGCGGCTGGATTGCGGACGCCGTGTGCCGGCGATTCGGCCGCTCGTGGGGACGCTGCGGTGTGGCCACCGCCGGCATGGTGGCCGCCGGCCTCTTCATGGCCGCCGGTTCGCACGTGGCGAGCGCCGCCGCCACCACCGCGATCCTGGCCGCCAGTGCGGGCTCGCTCTACCTCGCGCAAAGTTCTTTCTTCGCGCTCTCCGCCGACTTCGGAAAGGGCTCCGCCGGGTCGCTTTCCGGCTTCATGAATATGGGCGCCCAAGCCGGCAGCGCCCTCACCGCCATTACCACACCCGCCATCGCCGCACATTATGGCTGGACCGCTTCCTTTCTTACCGCCGCCATCTTCTGCGTAGTCGGCGGCTCCCTGTGGCTGCTCATCAATCCCAATTGCTCGCTTACCCCGAGTGAACGGACTTCATAATTCATAATTCATAATTTCATCTTACCCCTTTCCTTTCAATAACATTCTGGCCTCGCAGCGATAAGTAGCTTATTTATCATAAACATTCTGGCCTGGGAGCGATTTTGCTCCACATCAATTTTGTATCTGCCTTGTTTTCAGAGACGTTCTGGGATAAACCTTCATTTTGCAGTATATCTCTCCCTCTTCTCTCTAGGCTATTAATCGCTCCATTAACAGGCTTAGTTTCAATGACTTGATACTCTGGTCCGATCATCAAGAACCCTCAATTCTTCGCTAACCTGCTGTGTTTTCATAAACATTCTGGCCTCATAGATGTCTTCCATCAATCTCCGCCCTGTGGGCACTGCCAAGGATCTTTTCCGCACGCCCGTGATGGACCCAATCTCCTCAGTTCCGCGATTATTGCACCAGGCTTCACCCTCCCGCGCAAAGGCCCGCTTGTCCATCCTTCTCTGCGTTCTCTGTGTCTCCATGCCTCCAACACAGAGGACACGGAGTTTCTCTGTGGCCTCTGTGCGAACGCTCTTCCAGCCACGGAGGGCGCGGAGACACCGCCGCGTGTCGCGCTTTCAGGTCCGCAACTCTTCGTGGCCGCGAGCAGACGCCAGCCTCGCCGCCTAGTTTACATGCGGTCATTGTCAATGTCAAGACTAAAATGGCTACAAAACTCGGCCTAGCATAATTGACAAATTGTCTCGGGTGGAGGTCCATGGTGCGGGAGGCAATCCGTAGCGCGGGCGCCCCGTCCGCTGGGGCGTGGGCAGTCAGAGGCGCTGACCGGATTGCGCAGAGCGAAGCTCTGCGAATCGGTGACTGCGAATCTACGGCGAAGCCCCAACCGCAGATCTTCCTTAGCACCGGCCGCTGATCCCAGGGTCAGGGAGCCCTCCGCCCAGCGTGAATTCACGGAATATCCGCATCGGGGCGAAGGAGGTCCCGGATATCTTTGTAAGGCAGGAAGAGCTTGGTGGGCCCTTCGGCGTGGGGGCCGATTTCGTAGTCCTGAAAGTAAAAAACCAGACCGTAGGTGTTGATGGCGAAATTATCGTTCAACTGGAATTGGTCGTTGGGGAATCTAAAGCGGGTGTTTTTCAAACTTTCCTGAGGGCCGAGGCCCTTCAATTCCCGGAAGCGCCGCTCGCCTACGGCGTTCAATGGCACCGTAAATCCCTGCTTGAAGATGTCAGTCAGGTGGATGCGCTCACCCGTGGCGGGACGAAAGTTGGCATAGGTGAGCCATTCGTTGGGATGCGCCCCGCCCGTATAGCTACCCACAAATAACGACAAGCTCAAGGCTCGCGGGGACTGGTATTCAACCTCCAGCGTGATCGTCTCAATCAAGGGGCGGGAGAAGGACGGGCCGGGTTTCGCTTCCCCCTGGCGGGTTTCCCAAGTGCTGTCCACGAACTCGTCAATCACCTCTTGGGGATTCTTGGCGACCCGGCCGCCAGGCAATCGCAGGACCCAGTTCGCGATCGCCGCAGTCAGCCTGGCGCCGGCCTGCGCGTTCTCAGCGGAGACAACCTTCAAGTAGTCGATGCTCGCCGTCACGCAGGGACCGTCATTGCAGTTCCCCTTGGTTTTCGAGAAGCTTACCTTCTCCAGGCGAAGCGGACCTGTTCGAAACGGAGGCAAGGGCGCCTGCTGCGCCCGCGCCGCAGCCCAAGGCAAACCGAGGAACAGCAGCAACACGATAGGAGCATGTTTCTTCATCTCTTCCTCGATCCTCCCTTCAAGAGCAAACCAACATCACGTGCCGAACCTGCGACCACGCGAGTGTAGCACCGCGTGCCCAGCCGGGAAAACCGGCGTAGCGCTAACCGCCGTCTTTGCGCACTACGGCTTTCCCTATGGAAGAACTGCGGTGCCCTGCTTGCCTTGTTATCCGAACGGGTGTATACAACCGCAATCATCGTGAAGCCTCGCGCTTCAGGGGAGGGACAAGATGTTCAAGCACCTCTTGTTAGCTGTGGTTCTCGTTTCTTGCATTCTTCCTTCCTATGCGAAGAAGAAAGAGCAACCTCCTGACCCCGCTTGGGCAGGGATAACTGCCCGGGGACGGATGTTAGCAGAATACGACGTCGCAGCTTGGCATGCCACGGATGCGGTTCTTGCCGCGCATCCGGCAAAGGGGAGCGTTACAGGTTATGTCGCGAAGAAAACCGACGCCGGTTGGGTGGTTGCCTTCGGCCGGCTCAATGACACGCGCGACAAGTTCCTGATTGCATACCAAGCCACTCAGGGAGCAACTCCTGAGGATTTCAAGGCCGCGCAGAACATACCGCCCCAGGAGGACACGGGCTTCTTCTACTTGGCGTTCAAAGCCCTTGATACATCCCGGCAGCACTTTCAGGGGGACAAACGCCCGTATAACGCTTCCGTCCTCCCGGCGGATTCAAACCAGATGTATGTGTACATCTATCCCGCGCAAACCAAGACGGGAATCTACCCCCTGGGTGGAGACGTTCGTTACCTGATTTCGCCTGATGGATCGACCATCGTTGAGAAGCGTCAATTGCACAAGTCAATCCTGGAATTTGACTTCTCCGGAAACTCGCCAACCAAAAAAGTGGAAGCGGGTTTCCACACCCACGTCCTCAGTGACGTCCCCGAGGATACTGACGTGTTTTATGTCTTGACCAGGAAACCTCCTGTCCCGGAAATGATTGGCGCGGGGAATAGACTGTATGAAATCCTGGTCGATGGAACGATCATACGTGCGAAATAGGGATCTTATAACCATTGTGGCAACGGCTTTAAGGACCGTTAATCATTTGCAGGATGGCGAAAAGTTCTGATGGAGGGGGAGATTGATGAAACAACTCATGGGGCTGTTTGTGTGTGTTCTCGTTGCTCTTGGCGTCGCCGCGGCGCAGGAGAAAACGAGCAAGGCCGCGGACCAGGGCATCAAGGTCGAAAAGATTGTCGTCGCAACCTCCGTGAATAACCTCGAGCCGGTGGGCGAAAACAAGGAATTCGACGCTTCCGTGGGCACCGTTTCCTGCTGGACCAAAGTCACCGCCAAGACCGTTCCCGCGACCATCAAACACGTGTGGTACTTCGGCGACAAGAAGGTCTTTGAATACCCTCTTGACGTCAAATTCCCCTCCACGCATACCTGGAGCAGCAAGTCAGTCAAGTCCGGGAGCTGGAGAGTCGACGTGACCGACGACGCGGGCACGGTGTTATCCTCAATCAATTTCACCGTGAAATAGCGCGTTCCTAGGGGCACCCCTCGTGCCCCTACGAGACGGTCAATGTGTTTTCGGTGAATGCGAAGACCGGATTGCGCCCCGATGCATCGGGGCGGTTGGGGCTTCGCTGCGGATTCGCGGTTACCGATTCGCAGAGCTTCGCTCTGCGCAATCCGGCAGTAAAACCCTGATACCTGACACCTGGTCCGCGTCTCAGCGCCTCGGCGGTTAAGGTCGCAGAGCCACCACCACGGCGTCGCGCGCGGGAACACCCACGTTGATTTGATCGCGGCTGAGCACAACAGATTGTTGGCCCCAGAGGTCCTCGGCAGAGGTAAACGGAACCACGCCCGGCGCGAAAGAGACATTTACAGTTCGACCGCTGCGTGTGGGATTGGTAATCCAAAGGTACCCCCCACCCAAGCCGTAATGCAGCCTGGCCTGCACGCTGTGGTCATTGACCTTTAATCGCGGAGTAACCCCTGCCATCGTCAAGAGGCCTGCGAAGAATTCTCGAGCCACGGGAGAAGGGCGCCGGTAATAGCCTGCCCCGGGAAATGAGCCCATCAACAGGGTGCGGCCCTGTCCGAACCGGTGCTCTACCGCCGCAACGTGGCCGTTCGAGTAATGGCCGACCGCCTCTCCCCCGCGTAATTCATAATCCTGCCGGATGTAGCGGCCCGCGATTTGGCTTCCCTTGATTTCCAACGTCAGCCCGTCGGAAATGTCGGGAGTGAACTCCACGTAAATCTGGCGCGCGCCAAAAACCTCATCGAGTCCGTAATTGGGTTGCGTCGCCCCCACGTGGCCGTGATCGCCAAAGTAGGCGGGCAATCCCTCGCTCACCAATGTGCCACCCTGCTCAACGTACTGCCGGAGTTTGGCTACGGTTTCCTACTTCAACATGACGGGATAGGGCAGATAGACGATTTTGTAGAGATGGAGGTCGTCGATCGCGACAAAATCCGGCTGAATGCCGGAATCGAAAAACGCCTGGTAGGCGCCGCGGATGGATTGGGAATAAAAACTGGTTTCTCCCTGTTGCACATAGTTGAAGAGTTCGGATTCGGGAACAAACACCAACCCGAGGTCTCCCTGGACCGGATGAGACATCCAGAGATTGGGGTGTTCGTTGGCCCATCGTGCCACGCGGCCGGCCATTTCCGCTTGCGGGGTCACCGAGCCATCCATGCCGAAGGGACCAAAGGCTCCAAACAATGGGCCGTCGAGGAGAGGCCGCCAGCGACAATACAGAATGCCACTGGCTCCCCCGGCGCAAGAGACGAGATTCCAGAGCCGCACATCTTCCGGATCGGGAATGCGGCCGTCCTCGCGCGGCCGATCGATGACTTGCGGCTGCATCCAGAGCGGGCCTCCCTGCGCCTCGGCATGCCAGAACGGCTTGCCGCGCGCGCCGCACCGAACCAGGTCCAGCGCCTGGAATTGCTTCCACGGTTCGTCGCCCTTGCGCGCCGCAATCCACGTCAGGCCCCAGGTATCGACTTTCGAAGCGGAACGCCATTCGTTATGGGTGGAAGAGGGCAGGGTTTCAAGCGTTCCCGCCACGCCGTGTGCGGTAATCAGATGGTGCGGATCGAGCCGGCGAAATAGCTTCACCCGCCAGTCGAGTAAATCGAACGCATTGTCGATGCGAAATTGCAACCAATCGAGGCTGTCGGGATAGCCGGAAAACGATGGGGGCGGCTCGACGTCATCCCAGGTTGCGTAACTATAGCGGAACCAAACCTTGCCCAGTTGTTCGAGCGATCCATATTGGGCACGCAACCACTCGCGCCACTTGCTCTTGGTGGCGTCACAATAGCAGTACATGGCGCGCGGACTTCCGCCGTTGTACGAGTTCTCATTCCACAGGTCATAGCCGAGCAGGGCGGAATGATTGTGGTAACGTTCGACCAGAGCAACCAGGAATTTCTCCGCCGCGGCCAGTACATCGGGATTATCGAGGCACAATCCCGGAAAGCCTCCCGTCGCACTGCTCTCCGAAATGTGGCTCGCCTGCACGGCGCCATCGCTCGCCCGGTAGCGGGCATGAGCGTATTGACGAAAAGCCCACTCGGGAGCGCAGTTGTCGATTTCGGCGATGACCACGCGAATGCGGTTTTGCGCCGCCAGGTCCATCATGCGGTCGTAGTCGTCCCAATCGTACTTGCCGGGAGCCACCTCAATGGCCGACCACATAAACCAGTGGCGAAACGTGTTCATGCCCAGGCGCGCCGCCGTCGCGTGGTCGCGTGCCCAATCCTGCTCGGGGGGATTCGATTTCCGGAAATAGACGGCGCCATAGGGGAAGACCGGCCTCGCGTTGACTTTGACGCTGCGCCTCCTATCCTGAGAGCCCGGGTCCTTGGGCGCTTCCGCCGCCTGACCCATGGCGGCAGTGGCGGTGAGAAGGGCCGAGTTCTGAATGAATTCTCTGCGCGTTATTTCCATGCTTTTAGGCCTCCACTCATATTCTGACCTTCTAAGTGGCCGATGGGAAAATCGATTTCATTACGACGCTTGACGCCCAGCGATCGGGAAGCAAAGTTTCCGTGCGAATTGAATTGGTGTCAAGGCAAAGTGGAACCATTGCCCTCCGCATAGACATCCCGTTTCTCCGGTGCTACTCTGACACCCGCATAAATCTTTTCATAGCAAGGAGGCCATAAAATAATGCGAAACAAATCGGGCAAGTCCAGCGCGGGGGACGGCCGCAGCGGCCTGAACCGGCGTGCATTCTTTGCGGGCGCCAGTAGCGCTGCCATGGCATTCAGCATCATGAAGCCGGAACTGGTTCGCGGGTCGCAAGTGAACTCCAAAATCACTGTGGGCTCGATTGGCTGCGGCAGTCGCGGCACATGGATCGCCGGTCTCATGCAAAAGCACGGTGGATTCGAAATCACCGCCGCGGCGGATTATTTTGCCGACCGCGTGAACGCCTTTGGCGAGAAGTACAACGTGCCCGCGGCGCGCCGCTTCACGGGCCTGAAGGGTTTCCAAAGATTACTGGATTCCAAAGTTGACGCGGTGGCCATCGAGAGTCCTCCTTACTTTCACGCCGAGCAGGCCGCCGCAGCGGTGGAGGCGGGCGCCCACGTGTACCTGGCCAAACCCATGGCGGTGGACGTTCCCGGCTGCCGCAGCATCGAGGCGAGCGCCAAAAGAGCCGAGGAGAAGAACCTCGCCTACCTGATCGATTTCCAAACGCGCACCGATGCCTTTTACCAGGAAGCCATCCGGCAGGTGCAAAAGGAAGACGCCATCGGCCGCATCGTCAGCGGCGAGGCGTCGTACGTTGCCGGCTCTCCCTGGCCGAAAATGATTCCGGACCTCGCCGTGAATCCCCAGGATCCCGAACGCCGCCTGCGCGCGTGGGGAGTGAGCCGCGCGCTCTCCGGCGACATCATCACCGAACAGAACATCCACGCCCTGGACGTCATGACCTGGGTCCTTGACCAGCATCCGCTGAAGGCCCTGGGCACGGGCGGCCTCACGTCCCGCACCATCGGCGATGTGTGGGACCACTTCTCGGTGATTTATTGGTTCCCCGAGGATGTGCTCGTCACTTTCTACTCCAAGCAGTATGGCGCGGGCGCTGACGATATCGCCTGCAAGATGTACGGAACGGACGGCACGCTCGACACCCACTACTCCGGCGATGTCGGTATCAAAGGCAAGGTGAATTATCCGGGAGGACGCGACGGGTCGCTGTTCGGCAACGGGGCGAGGCGCAACATCGCCACCTTCTGTGACCAGGTCACTTCCGGAAAGCACGATTACTCTACCGTGGCGCCCTCGGTGCGAAGCAACCTCACCACCATCCTCGGCCGAACCGCCGCCTACCAGAAGGCGGAGTTCACGTGGGATGAACTGATGCGGTCGGAAGAACGCCTCGACCCGCATTTGGAAGGGTTGAAGGATTAGGGCGGTAGCAGCGCAGCCTCCTTGTGGGCAGGGCCGAGCGGCGCTCGGCCCGGTGGCTGCAGGCACGCCCCACGTGCCAGTGAAACAAAAGGAGGCTTTCCATTTATGCGCTACCGGTTGAACCGCCGCAGGTTTCTGAAGCAAGGCGCCGCCTCGTTGCTTGCCGCCTCGGCATGGCCCCAGCCGAATCGCGCCGCCCCACCGCCGCCTTCCCATCCCGAGCATGAGTGGCGCGTGTACGGCGGCAATCCGGCCGGAACCAAGTACTCGCCACTGGATCAAATCAACCGCGCCAACGTGCGTCAGCTCAAGGTCGCCTGGAAATATCACACCGGCGACAGCCGGCTGAAGCCCTCCACCACCATCGAGTGCAATCCCCTGGTGGTGAACGGCGTGATGTACCTCACCACCGCGCAACTCAAGCTCTGCGCGCTCCAGGCGGACACGGGCAAACTCCTTTGGCAGTTCGATCCGTTCGAAGGCATGGAAGAGAACAAGCCGCGCGGAGTGAATCGCGGCGTGGCGTATTGGGAAAACGGCAGTGACCAGCGGATCCTGTTCGTGGCTCACGCGCACCTGTTCGCGATTGACGCCAAAACCGGCAAACCGATTCGCGATTTCGGCCAGGGCGGCAGCGTGGATTTGAAACGCGGCTTGGGCCGCGACATCCGCGATTTGACTTACGACGTCACCTCGCCCGGCATCATTTACAAGAACTTCATCATCCTGGGAGCCATGTGCGGCGAAGGCCCGGAGCCCGCGGCGCCCGGCCACATTCGCGCCTTCGATGTGCGCACCGGCGTGATGGCTTGGATTTTTCACACCCTTCCCCGCCCCGGAGAGTTCGGCAACGACACGTGGCAGGGCGACTCCTGGCGCACCACCGGCGGCGCCAACGATTGGGGTGGAATGACCCTGGATGAAAAACGCGGTTGGGTTTTCGTTTCGACGGGCTGTGCGGCGTTCGATTTCTACGGCGGCCAGCGCCTGGGCCCGAACCTTTTTGGCAATTGCGTGATCGCGCTGGATGCCGCCACCGGCAAGCGCATTTGGCACTACCAGGTGGTGCACCACGATCTTTGGGATCGCGACCTTCCCTGCCCGCCATCGCTCGTGACCCTCAACATCGGCGGCAAGCAGGTGGACGCCGCGGTGCAGCCCACCAAGTTCGGCCAGCTTTTCATCCTGGACCGCGAAACGGGCACGCCCCTGTTCCCGATTGAAGAGCGGCCCGTACCGCCCTCGGATGTTCCCGGCGAACAAGCCTGGCCCACCCAGCAGCAGGTGCTGAAGCCGCCGCCCTACACGCGCCAGGTTTTCACCGAAGACGACATCACGAATATCTCGCCGGAAGCGCACGCGTACATTCTCGAGACTTTCAAGAAGTCTCGCAGCGGCACTTGGCAACCTCCCAGTTTGCAGGGAACCATCGTCTTCCCCGGATTCGACGGCGGCTCGAATTGGGGCGGCGGTTCGTTCGATCCCACCACGGGCTGGTATTACATCAACTCGCATGATGAACCTTGGATTATGACCCTGGTGCCCGCTCCGGAAGGCGCCGGCTATCCGTACTCGCACACCGGCTACAATCACTTCGTCGACCAGGAAGGGTACGCGGCCATCAAGCCACCCTGGGGACAGCTCACCGCGTTCGATTTGAACCGCGGAGAGATCGCGTGGCAGGTGGTGCTGGGCGAGTTCAAGCAATTAACCGCGCGCGGCATCCCGCCCACCGGCACGCAGAACATCGGCGGGTCCATCGTCACGGCCGGAGGGATCGTCTTCATCGGCTCAACCCAGGATGAGATGTTCCGCGCCTTCGATAAGACCAGCGGCAAGCTCTTGTGGCAAGCGCAACTCCCCGCCGGCGGTTACGCGACCCCTTGCACCTATCAAGCGGGCGGCAAGCAGTACGTGGTCATCGCGGCGGGTGGCGGCGGCAAGCCTCGCACGCGGTCAGGAGATGCCTACGTGGCGTTCGCTTTGCCGTGAGCAATTTCCGGCGCAGGCGCGCAGAGTGTTGTAACGGAGCCATCGCATTGCTATCGAACCTGAAGTCGACAGCCTCCCTGCCGCGCTCCAAGGCCGTTTACGCCGCCGTCATGGCCCTCGCCCTCTTTGCGTTCGCGGCATGCGGCGCGTTGCGCGCTCAAGACAAGCCGCCCGCGCCGCAGACCGCCAAATCGCAGCCCCTCCCTTTCAGCCACAAGGTGCACACGCAATTCTTTCCGCAGTGTCTCGATTGCCACGCGATATCCTCCGAGGGCTGGACGATGAACTATCCCCCGGAGGAAAAATGCATGACGTGCCACGCGACCGTCAAGACGGACAGCCCGGCGATCAAGAAGCTCGCCGGGTACGCCGCGCACAAGAAGCCCATCCCCTGGGTGCAAATCTACGCAGTGCCGGACTACGTCTACTTTTCACACCGGACGCACGTGACGAAAGCGAAGCTGGATTGTGAATCTTGTCACGGCCCCGTCCGCGAGCGTGACGTGATAACCCGGGAGAAACCCACCTCCATGGCCGCCTGCATCAGTTGCCACAAGGAAAAGGGCGCACCCACCGGCTGCCGCACGTGCCACGACACGATTTGATGCCGGGGTGCGGCACGAGTTCCGCTACTTGCGTTTGTAGAAGGCCACGCCGTCGGGCGCGTAGATAATAATTCCTTCGACCTTGCCTGTGGCGTCCTCCTTGAACTCCACACTTTCCCCCGGCATGTCGATTACCCGGAAGGTGGTCCCGTGATCCGGAGCCAATGCCAACTTCGGTCTTCCCTGGCTGGCAAACGCCAGGGCATGGCCATCCAGAATGACCGTAAGAGGCGCCACGGGTTGGTCATAATCCCCCACAAACGCGCCGAGGAAGGCCGGATCGAACATGCGCTTTTCCGGCACGCGAGTGAAGACGATGGGCTCCACCGTTGGTTCCAGCGGCATGCTAAGGCTCGCGATATCACCTTTCAAGTCGGTAATGAAGGTCACCTTCAATTTCTCGAATTCATCCTTGGGATTGGCGGGCACCTGAAATGTGTCGTAGTGAAAATGGTCCAGAGGCCGGATGATGCGATTGAGGGTTAATTGAAAGGCATGGCCCGTTGACCCGCCGGCGAGCGCGATGGTCACATGCCCATAAGCCGGGTGGGAGAATTCCCCCACGTACTCCTTCAATTCGTGGGAAGGATGGGTGCCAGGCTTCTGCCCGGTATAACCCTGATGCTCTGCCGCCTCTTCGGCCCCATTGCCCTGCTTCTCGATGGCCAGGAACCGCTCCGGCCAGTCAATCGGATCGAGGCCTAGCAGGCGATCAATGACGTTGTCGGCGATAACCTCGGGAAGCGTTGTCTGGTCCAAATCGGCCATGACGACGACCCCCGCCTTATCATCCGGAAGGAATTTGAAGCTGGTAATAAAACCGTCAATGGCGCCACCATGCTGGATGACCGCGTGCCCACGGTAGGTGGTAATGTCGAACGCCAGGCCATAACTGGCGCCGCCGTAC
>Ga0326727_10014799_pt1 | contig 16899 bp, 11 predicted proteins | sample MB2enrmetagenome_FD_207643 | JGI IMG/M metagenome (GOLD analysis project Ga0326727, IMG submission 207643) | Lab enriched peat soil microbial communities from McLean, Ithaca, NY, United States - MB29MY | ecosystem: Environmental > Terrestrial > Soil > Wetlands > Peat | place: USA: New York...
ATCAAGCACCACTTCACCGGCATCCGGCACCAATGTTCCCTGTCCCATAGCCATTCGCCGGAAACCGCCATAGCCTGCCTATCTTCTATAGCCACACGCCCCTTCCGCAAAGTGTCGGCGGCGGTTCCTCAAATGTGTGGAAGAACCCAAATCAGAATGCCAGAATCAAGAGCGCCCAGACGTTGCGACACCGTGTTCTGCGCCAGCTTCCACTCACGGAACATGGCTACCTGATACTGGCGAATGTGTTCCGGGCCTAACTGGTCGGGCGGACGATGGAAGTGCAGGGCAAAGTGCTCGACCGTGCGAATGTAGCTGCGAATGGTTCCCGGGGCGTAGTTGCGACGCTCCAGCTCCTCAATCATGATCTGACGTAAATGGGTCACAGAGATACCCTCCTCTGCAACACAACCTACCGCAACGCCACAACCGCTCGCTCAGCCCCACGCGCAAGCGTCCGCCGCAAAGCGGCTTCGTTCAAGTCGCCTTTTGACCAAGTTCGCGCTGGTGCATCTCCGCGACTGTGAACTTGCCGCAATCCCTGGCGGGAAGTTCGATACCTTGCGGAAGGGTGATCACGACGAAGCCCGCAACATCGCCACCCAGCGTGCGTTGATTAGCTCGATTCATCCAGGAGACTACTTCTAGTAGCCGCCCTCACTTGTGCTGAATCGCCTCAGGCACGCGATCCCGATCCAGCGGCCGCAACTTTACCGTCCACTCCAGCGCCGCCCCCACAGGGGGAAAGCAGACCGTTGCGGTGCAAGCCTGGTATTCGAGTTGGCCGGTGACGTGCATCTCCGATTCCTGAGCGAACGACGGCATCGTCTTAGAGTTTACTTGGGCCGACACGATCGTGGACAGAACCGTCTTGCCCGTATACACAGGGACCACTTGGTGTAGCTCCGGAAAGTTCATCGTCTCCGGCGCTGGGTAGCTCACATTTTGCGCAGTATAGAGATCGGAAGCATCGATCTTCACCGAGACGGGGCGATAATCCATCTTTTCCGCGCCGGCCGCGTACACATGCGTCTCCGGGCCCGGCGTCAGGCTCACCAGAAGCTTGACCAGGAAGCCGGGAGTCACCTCGTCATCGGATTGCGACGTGGTCACAGTCACGTGCGGCGTGGCATCCAGCTGCCGCGAGGGCACCGGCAGCGAAAAGCCATTGAACAGCGCATCGTATACGTTGCTGGCCGTCCAACGATTCGCCACCCCTGACCCGAAGAAGCGCTTCCTGATCGTTCCGTCTGGATCGATGAGATAGTAGCCCGGGTAGGGAATGCCCACCTGCATTCCCGTCGCCTGGGTATTGCGAATCCCAAAGGCGTCGATCACCGAGGAAGTTGGGTTAGAAAGCAGCGGATAAGTAATCGAGCGGCGCTTGGCGAAATCCGCAAGGATCGCCGGCGAATCGTAGCTTAGCGCGGCGATCTGGATTCCCTTGGCCGCGAAGGCGTTCTGCGACCGCTCCAGATCGACCAGCTGCCCCTTGCAGAAGGGGCACCAATCCGCCGACCGGAAAAAGAGCAACACAAGCCCCTTGGGCCCGGTTAGCGAGCTCAGGTTCTGGGTCTTGCCAGTCTGGTCTTGAAGGGTGAACGAAGGAGCCTTGGCCCCCGGTTGGAGCCCGCCAACTTCCTGGCCAGCGGTCATGAACGATCCTGTAAGCAACGCCAGACCTACGACCGTAATGCGCCAGACAGCCGCTTTCCAGTACATGCTATCCTCCAGAATCCGTTTGGGCTGAAACTTCCATTTTGCTTGCCCGATGACGAGAGAATACACCCCCGAATGCCCGGCTCACCTATTTGTTCGCATTCGCCCCAACGGCAAAGACCCTATCGTGCTCCGCAGGTCCTCTGCACAGGCCAAAAAGCCATGACTTGCCTGATTTCGAATCCATTTCACGGACACTCCAGCTGCATCGAAGGCACAACAAACACGCAAACGTGTGCCCTGTGGAACGACGCAGTTGCCAAATCGAAGTCGGTCAAAGCCACTTGGCCATATAGCTGGGTCGAGGGCGTGGATTCTCGACGTTCAATGCGAGGTCAGAGACGCTCACCTTCAGGGCGATTTGGCGAGGCCCGTTCCAGCGCAGTCGCTGTCTGGTACCAGCCGACGGCTTTTATGAGTGGAAGCACCTGGGTGAGAAGACGAAGCAGCCCTATGCCTTCACTTTGAAGAGCAGGGAACTGTTTGCCTTCGCTGGTCTATGGGATGCGTGGAAGGAACCAGCCAGCGGGGATTGGATCCTGAACCTCATCCCCCAAATCGAGGAGCGAGGATACTTATGCTATCCGTGGATTCTTACTGCGCAGGAGTCAGGAGGAGGTTACCGCCTAGCCTCTTGCGGTGTATTCTCCTGCCAGTCGCAGATGGGACTTCGGGTTCGGATATCACAGCCAGCGGGCAGAGTTTCTCTGGAACGTCCTTTATACACATTGAAGCGTCCCATCGGGCGAGTGTGCAGCCCAGCTTGAGGCATTTCCGTCTATTGTCGAGGGCTTCCCGTAAGAGAGCTCTTTCAGTTTCGCTGTGGATGAGCAATGAGTGGCTGTCGCTCATCTGCTTGTGGGTCATATGGTGGCCATTGTCCCACAGAATAGTCTTATCGGCCTGAATAGTGCCTGTTGCTCCGTTTGCTATCCATACAACACGTGTGCCCGTTTCAAGGCTATTGACGAATGCACGGATGCTATGACGATTACCTTTGAGTTTCATAGGGGGTCTCCCTCGATACTCTCTGTGCGATGGTTTAGCACTGCCTTCGAATGAGTGTCAATGCATCCTTCACCTGCGGCGTCTAAACCGTAATTTCCATTCCGCATACCACCCGTGCCAATCCGGATAACGCTGATCCCGTTTGAACTCATGATCAGCCATTCGGTAGCTAGTCTCAGGCTTTCTGCATCTCTCGCATCGATTCAGCTCTGGAAGAATAGAACTGTTGAGCAGGTAGCCCAAAGAGAACGGCGTCCCATCCGTGTTGCCACTGGTGATGTAGCCGCATTGGGGATTTCTCAGCGAGGGCGATTCAAGGCGTCGGTCAACTTCCACCCACCGTACTTCTTGCGCCAACGGCAATACGTCTGCTCAGTGATCCCGGCTGCCCCAAGCATCTCCCACTCACTGAATCCATCTCCATCACCGGCCGCAAAGTCGTCCTCCAGCATGTCAAGGACCTCTTCACCTGCTAGACCGGATCGCGTTACCCAGGCAGTACACTCATTCCATGTATTGCCTCGCGCTCGCCAGCCTGCTTCTCGCCCTCGCTCTCCCACTCAGAGCCGCCGATGTCCACGTCCGCGTCGATACCGCTGCCCCGCTCGCCGCACCTGGCAACGAAAATAACACCGTCTTCCCCACCATCCAGAACGCCCTCGACCACCACCCCTTAGCCACTCCCACCCTCGACGGCATCCCCGGCCGCGTCCTCATCGAAATCGTCCCCGGCACCTACCACGAGCGCCTCTTCATCACACAGAATCACCCTAACATCACGCTCATCGGCCTCGGTAAATTACCTTCCGACGTCGTCATCACCAACTCGCTCAATGCATCGCAGGCCGGCGGCACCTTCTTCACCGCAACCGTCCAAGTCGAGGGCCCCGGCTTCGAGGCCGACAACCTCACCATAGAGAACACCGCCGGTAACACTGGCCAGGCCGTCGCCGTCGCCAACCGCTCCGACCGCTCCATCTTCAAGCACTGCCGTTTGCTCGGACATCAGGACACGCTTTTCGCCGACTTTGGCCGCCAGTACTACGTCGACAGCTACATCGAAGGCGCTGTCGACTACATCTTCGGCAACGCCGCCGCTGTCTTCGAGCGCGACGAGTTGCACTCCAACGGCCCTGGCTACATCACCGCCCAATCCCGTACCTCTACTGATCAGCCCACCGGCTACATCATCCTCAACTCCCGCATCACTGCAACGCTCGATGCTACCGCCCACCAGACCATCTACCTCGGTCGTCCCTGGCGTCCCTACTCACGCGTCGTATTCATCAATACAGAGCTGCCCGCCAGCCTCAACCCTGCCGGCTGGAATAATTGGTCCAACTCCACCAACGAATCCACCGCCTACTACGCTGAATCCAACTCCTCCGGCCCCGGCGCTTCGCCCACGACGCGCGTCCCCTGGTCTCACCAGCTCACCTCCTCCGAGGCAGCGCAATTCCTACCCGTCGCATTCCTCGGCGGCCCCGACCACTGGAACCCCATCGCCTCCGCCGCCGCATTGGGACAATCCAATGCGCCCTCTTTACTGTCCAATAAGGTGTCCAATAACTGACTATTGAGGTCACATTACATGCTTTTATATCATCGGGCACGACTGTAAGCCTTTGATATTACATGATGTTACCTCCAGATCGAGATCATGAAAACCGCTGAGATCGAAAGGGCTCCGGGGGTTCGAATCCCTCTCCTTCCTCCAATAAGGGTAAATACATACTTGGCTAACCAGAGGGAAATCACGGGATGTCGTGGGAAATCGCGGGAATTACTTCTTGCCTGATTGCTTGGGTATCGCGAGGGTTTTTACTGGGCACGGATACGCGATGGCTAAGGCGAGATACACTCCGACTGGTTTCGGCTCATCCATTACTGTTGGATGTGCTTCCATGTAGGCCACGTAAACTCGCATGAGCGTTCCTAATGTTGCAGTGTCAGCGCATATTGTCGGGGTGCCTCCATTAAACTCCTCTCCATCAAGGAATCCTGAAATATATGCTTGGCATTTAGTTCCTGCCACTAATTCACTCGTCGTGGCGGTGGATCCTGTAGGCGAGTCTATGATAACAATGCCCGTCTTGCATGATTGGTAGAGGTCACCGATGATAAAGGCCAGCCCGTCCGCGGCCTCAAGCAATCCGACTTCACCGTCTCTGAAGACGGTCATCCCCAGCCCATCCGCAGCTTCGCAGAATATGACAAGACCACGCCCCCAGCACCCGAGCTCACCCTCCCGCCGCGTACAACAATGCTCGTGTCCGCAACTTTACCTGGAACCCCGTATTTCCGACAGGTTCGATAACCACTAATTTGCCGAAGGCCGTTCGATGTGATCGACGACGAAGCTCAAGCGAGAATTGTCATTTGTCTACGAGGTGGATAGAATAATCGGAGAATATAAATAATGTCCGAGGTTTATACCCATGACCACTGGACCCAATACCAAGACCGCGACTGAGCGCGCAGTGAGCCTCTTTGAGGCGAATGGGGGCATTCTCAATACAAAGAAAGCGATCAAGCTGGGCATACACTCCCGAACGCTCTACGCGCTCCGGGACGAGGCCAGGCTTGAGCGGATGGAGCGAGGCCTCTACCGGCTCGTCGATGCCGCTCCCATTGGGAACTTGGATTTCGTAACCGTGGCCCTGAAAGTTCCGAGAGGCGTTATCTGCCTTCTATCCGCTCTGGCTTATCACCAGATGACGACCCATATCCCGCACGCCGTTTATCTGGCGATTGGAGCAAACGATCAGGCTCCTGCTATTCGCTATCCTCCACTTCGCCTCTTCTGGTATTCCAAAGCGGTTCACGAGAGCGGCATCAGCGAGGCGAAGATGGACGGAACGATTGTCCGCATCTACTCAGCGGAGAAGACGCTGGTCGATTGCTTCAAGTTCCGCAACAAGATTGGGATTGACGTTTGCGTGGAAGCACTCAACCTGTACCGTCGTCGAGGCCGCATGCGGATGGATCTGATTGAACAGTATGCGAAGCTGTGCCGCATCCAAAGCGTCATGCGTCCTTATCTGGAGGCGGCGCTATGACCGTCGCAGTCGTAAAGAACATGGGCGCATCCGTTCGGCAGCGTCTCCTCAACTACGCGAAGGCGAGCGGCAGGCCCTTTGCCGAGGTGTTGCAGTATTACGCAATGGAGCGCTTTCTCTACCGCCTCTCCGTCTCTCCCCATGTGGAGATGTTTACGTTAAAGGGAGCCTTGCTGCTGACCGCTTGGCAGGCCCCCATTTCGCGGCCGACGATAGACATCGATCTTCTTGGTCGTACGGATAATGCTGTGGATATGATCGTCAAGCTCATGCGTGAGATCTCCCAATTGGAAGTCGCAGATGATGGGATAGTCTTCGACCCAACATCATTCGCCGGCGAAACCATAAGGGAAGATGCCGACTACGCCGGCGTTCGTACCGAGTTCGTCGGACGCGTCGATAATGCCAGGGTCCACATGCAGATCGACATCGGTTTCGGGGACGTGATGACACCCGGCCCGGAGACGCTAACCTATCCGACAATCCTCGATTTTCCCGCTCCGACGCTCTTCGGCTACAGCCGGGAGACCGTGGTCGCCGAGAAGTTACAGGCGATCATCCAGCTCCGCTTGTTGAATACGCGGATGAAGGACTACTTCGACCTCTGGCTGTTGACTCGTCAGCCGGAGTTGAACAGGGAAGTCCTGGCTACGGCAATCAAGCGGACGTTTGCAAATCGGGGAATGGAGATTGATCCGGCTCCCGTCGGACTGTCAGCGGCCTTTGGCAAGGACCCGGCTAAGCAGACGCAGTGGAGCGCATTTCTAAAGCGGGCGAGGCTCACAGAAGCGCCAAACAATCTCTCCGAGGTCGTGATAGAACTGCAAGAGTTCTTCGTGACGATTCTCTCTCGGGTCTAATCGGTATAGTGCAAGATGGACTCAAGAGGGTCGATGAAGTGCGGTGGAAATCGGGGTGTGAATGCCATTTTATGCGGGTACCGATACGGGTACCATAAGATATATTGCGTATATCTTATTCATTTTCAATAGATTCGAATCCCTGGGGGGCAACCAACGCAGACACCCCACGGGTGAGAACAATAGGGTAGTGGTACTGCGAAGCAGCAGAGGATTTTAGAATTCGAGCCTTCCCTGGAAGGCGATCATGCGCGGCGAGCTGTCGCCGCCCAACCCTACTCCCAGCAAACCAGTCGGCGGAGAGATGGTGCTGGTGAACGCGCCAAAGCCAGTCTGCGTGGCCGGTTCGCCCGGCATGCCCGCCTGATTGCTGGGCAGGGCAAAGTTGGGATGGTTGAAGACGTTGAAGAACTGCGTGTCGAAGCGGAAGGCGACGTGTTCCGTGATGGGAATTTTCTTGGTCAGGTAAACCTCGGAATAGGTGAAATGCGGCCCGCGAACGTTGTTGCGGCCTGAGTCGCCGAACTGGCAGTTGACGGGTGAATCTCCTCCGGCACACGCGCCGGTGCTGGGATCCACCACCGAGGCGAAGGCGTCGGGGTTGAGCCATTGCAGACTGCCAGTCTGGGTGACGCCGGGAACAGCAGTCTTGCGATAGAGCGGAACGCCGGGGACACGGTTAGCATACTGCGGACCGCTGCCCTGGAAGATGCCGTGATTGTTTGCGGTGTAGGGAGCGCTGAGCACGCTGAATGGCAACCCACTGTGCAGGAACGCCGTCTCCGACACCTGCCAGCCGCCCAACGTCTGCCTCAAGAATGCTCGTCTGGAACGAAAAGGAATCTCATAGATCCCAAAGGCCGACAGGTTGTGGCGCACGTCGTAGTCGCAGTTGCCGTACTCCTTGCGCAGATCGCCGGGTAGCGGGGAGAGAATGCCCAGGCTGGAGAACGCAAGCAGGCCACCGTTGGATACTTCGTCGAGACAATGGCTGAAGGTGTAGTTTCCGCGCAACGTCAGGCCGCCGAATTGCTTCGTCACGCTTGTTTGCAGCCCGGAGTAGTGACTGCCCGCGTCCGTGCGGAATTCGTTCACGCTGCCGAAGCGCTGATCGATCGGCTGGTTGTAGGCAAAGGGCGCGAAGCATCCATCGCACACCGTCTGATAGCCATTCAACTGGACTCGATAGGGCTCATGCACGGCGCGCGTGCCAACGTAATCCACACGCAGCCCGCCACGCGGACCCAGTTCGCGCTCGATACCGAGGCTCCATTGCAGAAAGTAGGGAGTCTTCAACGTGCCGCTGGGAAATGTGTTCATGTTGACCGCCAGAGGACACGTGGGAGCGCCGGCAGCCAGACCGGCACATGGGACGCTGCTCGAATGAAAAACGGTCTGAAAAGATTGGTTGGCCTGAACGGTTGCGTCTAACGCGCTGCCGGAGGCTCCCGGCGCAATGCCGACGCCGCCCACCTGACCGTTGATCCCGCCGACAAAAACCGGGGCATAGGGAGGGTTCGTCGCGCCCATGTCGGCAACCTGCGCAGGGATGATGTCGTTGAAGACGCCGCCGCCCGCGTGAATCGCCATCTTGTCCGACATCTTATACGCCAAGGAAGCGCGCGGCTGCCAGCTAAAGAGCGGCGTACCTGGGAAGAGCCTTCGCACGCTGGTCTGGATCGCATGATTCAATGGCTGGGTGATGTCATGCTCCATGTCGAGGAACGATCCCGCTGGCCGCGCGAACAGGCCGTGCTGGTTGACCGGGTTCGTGTTCCAGGTCACGCGCAGTCCAGCGATCAGGGTCCATCGGGGGCTGGCTTTATAGGTGTCCATCGCGTACAGGTCAAGGTTGCCCAGCGCGATGCTCTCTTTCTGCGTGACCGGAAAGGCTGCCGTCGCCGTTGACGTCGCGCCATAGATGAACTGCGCGAGATCGTTATAGACGACGGTGGGGACGACGCCTTCGCCCAGGTCGTAGTCGCTTACATCCAGCCTGCGCGAGTTCTCGCCGAACTTGAAGCTATGGGATCCGCGAGTCCAGATCAGGTTGTCGTTGATCTGCCACTGCGTCACCTTGCGGCCCTGGGTATAGGTCTGGTCGTTGCCGCCTATGGTGCTGAACGGCGCGTTGGAGCTGCCCCCGGCCAGCACGATCGGAAAGGTCTGCAGCACCTGCGGATAGTTATTGGGCAGAAAGAGGCTGGAATACCAACTTGCGCCGGGGTTGATCTGATTGATCAGATTCGGCGTGAACAGGTGCGTGTAGCCAACCACCAGCGTCCGCTGCGGCTGCGGAGAATATGAATTGAAGATCGAATTGATCGCATCGGTGTAAGCGGCCTGCAGGCCTGTGTCCTGCTGGAACCGGTACCAAATACTGTTGTTTGCGTCGATGGTGTGGTCAATCTTGAGGACGATCAGGTTCTCGCTGTCGCTGTTGTTCATCGACTGCGTGCGGATGTTTGCACAACCCGAGCCGTTGAACAGGTTGGTTGAGGTTTGAGTTCCGGGTAGTAACACCCCATTCGAATCTAGCGGGCAGGAGAGAACGGGAGTCGCTGTGCCTGCCGTATTGCTGTAGAGCGAAAACATCTTCTGGTAGAACGCTACTTCCTGCGGTTGCGCGGGCAGCACGGTTCCGTTGATCGGATCGGTCCCACCCTGCGGCAACTGCTGCAACACATATTGTTGATAAGCGGGCGATGGTACGGTCGTTCGAGCAACCAGCGGAAACGCCATGCGTATGCCTTCGTAATGCGCGAAGAAGAATAGTCTGTTCCTCCGGATCGGCCCGCCAACACTTGCGCCAAACTCATTCACCGTCGAGCGAGGCTTCTTCGCAATGTTTCCCGGCGTATCATTGGCATGAAGAAAGTAGTCCGTGGCGTTGAACAGCGAACCGTTCCATATCTCGTACACATCTCCGTGAAACTGGTTGGTGCCAGACTTGGTGAAGTAGTTCACCTGCGACGCCCCGTAACGGCCCTGATCGACCGCATACGAATTGGTGTTCACGGTCGCCTCCTGCAGGGCGTCCAACCCAATCACAAGATTCGTGGAAAGACCGATATTCAGTCCCAGAAACGGATCGTTCGAGTCGTAGCCATCCAGAATGTAGCCGTTCGAGGTCGCAGGCAGTCCGTTGAACTCGACGTTGCCGTAGCCGCCCGCAGCCTTGGCGTCGTTCGACGATCCCGCTGTATTCATCAATGCTCCCGAAGCAAATTGCGCGATGTAGGTCAGGTCCTGGCCTGGATTGGGCAGGCTCTTGATGGTTTTCTCTTCAAGCGTTGTGGACGTATTCGCATTTTCAAGACTCATCAGCCCCGATTGCGCGGTGACTTCGATGGACTGCGAAGTGGCTGCGGGAGACAGCGTGAAATTGACAGCGGCGGTCTGGCCCACCGAAACGCTGATGGGTTGCGACTGTCCGGGGCCGAATCCCGCTGCGCTGACCTCAATGCGGTAGGTCCCCGGATTCACCTGGCTGAAGAGAAAGCGCCCATCCGCGTTGCTCTGAACTGTGCGGACCGCGCCGGTATTCACCTCAGTTGCCTTGACCTGCGCATTGGCAATCATGGCGCCGCTCTTGTCGGCAACGCTCCCCGCAAGAGCGCTGCTGGTGCCGCTCTGCGCCCAAAGCGGCAGCGCCCGCGTCCCGGCCAACGCCACGAACAGGGCTACGGCTGTAGCTGCGAATTGAAGGAGGGGACGCAATTAGGTTTACCTAACAAGTAGGCTTACCTAATTTAACGATTCTGTCAAATGCTAGGGACGCCATCCATCCTCCGCCGCGCACATTTCATGGCTTCCAGAGCATGGGCCAAGCGGATGTTGGCGAACCTGCAGGTTCCTTTTTCGCGGTGACCGGATGGAGGAGTATGGTCTGTCCGACCGCCAGACGACCGATGCGAGTGACCGCGAAGTAGATTGACGCGGATACAACATGGCAATGGCTCTCATCCGCGTTATCCGGGAATGACCTAACACAACTGGGGACTAGAGATCGTAATGCTTCAGGGCGTTGCGAAGAATGCCGCGAAGGAGCCTTCCACCTACTGTGGGCACGCCATGTTTCATCTATCCGTTGAACCCGCAATGACCGTCGCATCGCTGCAGTCGGAGGCACACTTGCAAGGCACCGCCGCCGCATTGCCAACCAGGCCGATCTCCTTCATTTGCGGATAGAAAGAAGGGTGGGTATTCTCGGAAGGCATGATTACTACGCGGCGCAGGTTTTCGATGTCGGGGCTGTTGCTGGCCATCGGTCTTCCCATTTACCGGGCATTGCCCGTATGGGCGCAGAAGATGCTGCCCCTGGAACCATTTCCGGAGGCGCCTGCGCTGCAACCGCCGGACTCGTTGACCATGCAGGACCCGGCGACCTTCGCCGAGGTGAAGATGGACTTTCCCATTGCGGCCGGGCCCTATGAGCCGACGTGGGATTCGATCAACCGGAATTACCCCGCGGACCCGGCGTGGCTGCGCGAGGCCAAGTTCGGGATTTGGGTGCACTTCGGGCCGCAGTCCGCGGGGCAGAGCGGCGACTGGTACGCGCGCAAGATGTATCAACCGGGAACACCCGCGTATGCGAACCATGTCCGCGACTTCGGTCACCCATCGCAGTCGGGATATAAGGACGTGCTGCATACGTGGAACCCGACCCAGCTTGATCCGGCAAAGCTGGTGCAAACCTATCGCGACGCGGGCGCGCGCTTCCTGATCGTTCAGGGAGTGCATCACGACAACTTCGACAACTGGAACTCGGCGTACCAGCCGTGGAACGCGGTGAATATGGGACCGAAGCGCGATCTGGTGGGCGAGTGGGCCAAGGCATCGCGGGCCGCCGGAATGCGCTACGGCGTCTCGTTCCACCACGAATACACGTGGTGGTGGTGGCAGCCGGCGTTCGGCAGCGATACCACAGGAGACAAGGCGGGCGTGGCCTACGACGCAGCGCACCTGACACTGGCCGATGGCAAGGGCAAGTGGTGGGAGGGCTACGATCCACGCCTTTTGTACGGCATCAATCTGCGCGCCTACAAGGACGTTGCCAACGTGCAGTACAGGCCGGAGAAGGGGATATTTCAGGAGCACCAGGCCTACGCCCACTGGTATACCACGCGATGGGCCATGCGGATCATGGATGTGATCAACCAGTACGATCCGGATTTCATTTATACCGATGGAGACACCACGCAGCCGTTCAACGGCGAAAAGACCGGGACCGGAACCAAATGCGACGCCGTCGAGCGCGTGATCGCCGACTTCTACAATCGCGCTCTGGCCAGCCGCGGCACGGTGGACAAGATCAGCATTATCAAGTTCCATACCGGCACGCGCGGCGTGGCCACCACATTGGAAGGCGGCTTTCCCAGGGCCATCAAGACCGACCAGGTGTGGATTGGCGAGAACGCGGTGGGTGACTGGTTCTACGCGCCCAACTTCACCTACAGCGCCCGCGCGCTGGTGCTGTACATGCTGGAGGTGGTGTCGCGCGATGGCATCTACGCGGTGAATGTGCCGCTGCGCCCGGACGGATCGCTGGACGCAGGCAGCATGAAGCTGCTGCAGGACGTCGGCGAATGGATGAAGATCAATGGCGAAGGCATCTATGGCAGCAAGGCCTGGGTAAAGCTGGGCGAGGGCGTGACCGACGCCAGCGGCAAGCTGCGGACCCTGCCCTCGGGACAGCTAGGACAGGCGCAGGCGGAGTTCCAGTTCGGCCCCACGGACTATCGCTTCACCTCCGGCAAGGATGGCTCTGTGTATGTCTTTGCGCTGGCTGTGCCGCAGCCTGGAGCGCAGGTGACGATTGCATCGCTGGGCAGCGGTGCGGGTCTGATGAGCGCGCCGGTGCGGTCGGTGAGCTTGCTGGGGAGCGCGGAAAAACTGGTCTGGAGTCAACGTCCGGGGGGGCTGGTGGTGACGTGCCCATCGCAGATGCCTTCGCAGATCGCAGTCACGTTCAAAGTTCAGCACAGTTGAGTGTTATCTGAAAGGCCCTGCCATGGCGCGTTGCAACATCCCTTACCTAATGACACTGATCGCCTCTTTCGCCTTCAGCAGTATGCTCTTGCATGCTCAAACATCTGCAGCGCCCGTGGCGATCTCATCGAATACAGGGTTACATCCGAATCTAGCTGGGCAGATCGGCAGGCCGTTGCGTTACCACCCAGAGAACGGCGATCTGGTCATCGAAGACGGACCGGAGTATTTCAACCGGTCGCTGTATGGCGGCAATACGGCCTTTCGTGTGGATGGCGGCGACAAGCCGGAGTTCATGATGTATCTGCCGGGGCGCGGAGGCAATCTGAGGCTTGGCATCCAGACAGGCAGCCATGCGATATGGCTCAAGGACGCGAGCCATATCGTCACGCGGTATCGGCCTGGTGAGCTCATATATACGGTCCAAGACAACGCTTTCGGCGCCAAGGCAGTGGTCACGGTCGAGGTATTGGCCTATGCCGATACGGAAGGTATGATTGTGCGCGCGCAGGCGAAGAATATGCCCAGCGGCACGGAACTTATCTGGGCCTACGGCGGAGTCAATGGCCAACGTGGCTCAAGAGATGGCGACATCGGCACGGAAAGGGTCCCGATCAGCCAGTACTTCCAGTTCCAACCTGCCTTTGCCGACGACAATGCGTTTACGCTCGGCGCGGAGGGGTTCACGCTGAAGAGTCAGCATGCGACCATTGTCGGCGTCACGCCCATCGGCGCGCGCGAGCATATCGCCGATGCCGACAGATGGAATGACTTGCCGGCGCTTTTGCAGGATTCGGCCCCTGCACCCAAATGTCAGGTCGTGGTAGGCCATGCGCCCTTTTCGGTAGAGCATCCACTGTTGCTCTCGCTGCAGAGAGTCAGCGACGGATCAAGCACCGCAGGCGATCTTAATGTCTATCAGGAGGTGACAACACGCAAGACGAACACACCTGCAAAGCAAACGGCCGCGCCTCTGTTGCCGGTTTTTGAACGGGCAAAACTAGCGGAACAATTTGCGACGGCGGAAAAGCATTTTAAAAGCCTAAGAACGAAGGTCCGTATTGAGACACCGGATCCCTATCTCGACGCGGCCATGGGGTCACTGAACGTTGCTGCGGACGCCCTGTGGGACACGGATGAGCACGCAATCATGCACGGAGCAATTGCCTGGCGGACCAAGCTGCTGGGCTGGCGCGGCCCCTATGTGCTGGACGATCTGGGCTGGCACGACCGGGCACGCGAGAACTTCGAGACCTGGATTCCAAACCAAAATACGGACGCCATCCCGCCTGTCCTGCCTCCCGCCGACAAGCAGGCAAATCTGGCGCGCAACGAGACCGGCCTGCATTCGAACGGCGATCTTTCCGGTTCGCACTATGACATGAACATGGTGTTTATGGACGCGCTGTTTCGCCATCTGCTGTGGACTGGAGACGCAGCGTTCGCGCGCAAAGTTTGGCCTGTGATCGAGCGGCACATTGCATGGGAAAAACGCCTGTTTCGCCGCGAGTATGGCCCCGATAAACTGCCGCTTTATGAAGCCTATGCCACCATCTGGGCCAGCGACGATCTGTACTACAACGGCGGCGGCTGCGCCTATGCTTCCGCCTACAATGCCTATGCCAATCGCATGGCCGCGCGGATCGCTGTACTGGCTGGGCAAGACCCCAGACCCTACAGCGAAGAAGCCGAGCGAATCGAAAAGGCGATGCGCACGCTACTATGGCTGCCCGATCAAGGCACCTTCGCCGAGTATAAGGACCTGCTCGGAACGCAGTTGGTCCATGCCGATTACGGACTCTGGAACTTTTATCACACGGTGGACGAAGAGGCCGTTACCCCGCGCGAAGCCTGGCAGATGGGAGACGATTTGCTGACCCATCTGCGGCCCATTCCAGTGGAGGGCCCAGGTGTGCCGAAGGACGCGCCGTATCACGTGCTATCCGAAACCGACTGGATGCCCTATTCCTGGTCGATCAACAATGTCGTGATGGATGAGAATATGCATACCGCCCTGGCCTTGTGGCAGGGTGGCCATGCCGAGGATGCCTATGTGCTGGCTAAGGGAGCGTTGCTGGCCAGCATGTATATGGGAATATCGCCGGGCAATGTTGGGACAATGGACTATCTCGACGTGTACCGCCGCGAAAGCCAGCGTGATTTCGGCGATAGCGCAGGCACCATGTCGCGGGCAATCGTCGAAGGTTTGTTCGGCGTACATCCGGATGCGCTGGCTGGAACTCTTACAATCTCACCGGGCTTTCCCAAAGATTGGACGCATGCGCGCATGAGTCACCCGGATGTTGGCGTCGATTTCGCGCGCAAGGGACGGGTGGATACCTGGGAGATTACCCAGACTGGCCATCGCTTCCATACGCTTACCCTTCGGATTCCGGCGGCATTCACCCATATAGCGAACGTGCAGGTCAACGGTGAAAATGCAAAATGGCACTCCGATCCGGCGGCGGTGGGCCGGCCGGTCCTGGAGGTTGTAACCAAGGCGAGTGAAAGCACCCATATCCGCATAGTCTGGACGGGCGAAAGGGTCAACGCAGCGACGATGGCTGCGGCTGCACCGGGCGAAGCCGATGGAGACTTCAGGCTGATGTCACGCGGCGCCTTCCGGTGGTGGGCCACAACGCCGAAGGCTGAAAAGGCCGATTCGATCTCGGCGAAGCCGGTTGACTGGCAAGCGGCACGGCCAGGCATCCTGTTGGAAAGCGTCGACCTGACGCGCTGGTTCAACGATCGGGTCAGCGCCATCTTCGCGCCGGGTAAATATCTTTCGCCGCGTTCGCCGGGCGTCAGCCTGGAACTGCCCTGGCAGGGCGCCGGCGCCTGGGCCGGCCATCTCACCACTCTGCCGGTGATTGATGACAGCGGCTTGCGCAAGGTTGTCGGCGATCATGGCGGCAAACTCACCATGCCCAACGGAATTTACTTTTCCACGCCCTCTGCGCCTGAGGCAAGCAACATCGTCTTCACCTCGCAATGGGACAACTATCCCCATGACGTTACGATTCCATTGAACGGACATGCAAACCACGCCTATTTCCTGATGGCAGGCTCGACAAATTTCATGCAAAGTCGCATCGACAACGGAGAAGTGGTGGTGGCGTATGCGGACGGCAGTTCAGCGCGCTTGGCGCTCAGAAACCCCGAGACGTGGTGGCCGATCGATCAGGACTACTTCATCGACGACTATCAGTTTCCGCTGGAGTCTCCTCTGCCGCCGCGTGTCGATCTGAGGACGGGGAATATTCGACTGCTCAATCTCGCCACATTCAAAGGCGAGGGCCGCGCAGTTCCCGGCGGAGCTGCTACCGTGCTTGACCTGGCGCTGGACCCTGCGAAGCAACTGCAAAGCTTGACCGTGCGCACACTATGCAACGATGTCGTGATCGGGCTGATGAGCGCCACGCTGGAACGGCCCTAGCGTCGTTGCGATAGCGGGCGCATTCTGCACACTGAACCCAGTCAGCCTCTGAGCAGGGCGTACGAGGGTCAGTGCAGCACTCCGGTGGGATTATCTCCATTCGACCTCCGTGCTACTATTACCCCGACTCACATAGGCCACCAATGACTCACCTCTTCGTACTCTGGTTCGTCCTCTTCGCCGCGCAAGCAACCACCCCGACCACACCACCGCCCAACGAACCTCCTGCAACGCAGCCCACGCAACCAGCCGCAGCGGCCTCACCATCCACGGCTAGCCCTGACCAAGCTGCACGGCTTGGGCCGACATGTCCTAACCCGGATGCATCAGGCAATTACCACGTCGGTTGCGGTGTCACCCCACCGAAACTCCTCAATCAGTCCCAACCACGATTCCCCGAGATTGCGCGACAACAGAATATTAGTGGGTATGTGATTTTGTCCCTCCTCGTAGACACACAGGGCAACCCCGAGAATGTGCATGTCACAAAATCCATCGCAGACACAGCCGCCAAGTATCAGCGTGAAGCCGCACTCGCCCTCGATCAAGCTGCTATAGACGCAGTGAAGAGCTACAAATTCAAGCCAGCTATGAAAGATGGCAAACCCGTACCGATCACACTGAAGGTCTCGATTGGCTTTGAAGCCTATTAGGCTCTGTGATCCAGCAGGAGCATCACGGCAGCAGTTTGCCATTGATGACGTTCGTGATAGCCGGGGAGCTTGGAGCACTACTTGACAAGGAAGTCCTTGCTCAAGATTTGCCTAAGTTCCTTCCAAACAGAGAAACGGCCTCCGAACTTATATCGGAAGCCATTTAGAATCTG
>Ga0326727_10014802_pt1 | contig 16896 bp, 10 predicted proteins | sample MB2enrmetagenome_FD_207643 | JGI IMG/M metagenome (GOLD analysis project Ga0326727, IMG submission 207643) | Lab enriched peat soil microbial communities from McLean, Ithaca, NY, United States - MB29MY | ecosystem: Environmental > Terrestrial > Soil > Wetlands > Peat | place: USA: New York...
AAAAGCTCGCCCTATGGCGCGATCACTACAACCAGGAACGGCCACACAGCGCGCTGGCTGATCGCACGCCAGCTTCGTTCGCCAGCAGCTACGTGGCGGCCGCGGAGAGCTTCGCCCCAATTGCGACGAATACGGCAAGCTGCGGACCGCGTCAAGGGTTCGCTTCGCCGGCTAAGAACGCCGCCCTTGACCCGGTTCCTCGCTTGCCTGAAAATCTCCATAATCGGGGCGAAGCTCTTTTTAAGTTCGCACACGCCAGAGTTTCGCTATTGAGTCTCTGGAGCGAGCTTCAGGCCCGCCAATCAAGCTCGGGAGAGCCTTGACCGCCAAAATCTCCAGTTCCGATTGGTCCAGAAATCCGGGGCGCCTCACCGTGAGCTGTCGACGGAGAGATTCTGGCCGTGATTCTGGGGGCATCGGGGTAAGCTAGGAAAACCACGAGGCACATCAGAATCATTCCGGCGAGAACTCCCAGATGGGCGAAGATGGCGTCAACCCACCCGCCTTTTGAGGCATGGGCGCATAGCGTGAGCATCACGACCAATACACCGTGACCAGCCGTGACAGGAAATGTAAACGGACAGAACACCTTTTTCTGCAGATCGATCGGATTCGCTGGTTGGGGCGAGGGTCCGCTTTGGCCCTCCTCATCTCTCTCATTAAGGAGCTTCCATCCCATCGAAGCCAGCACAAGCCCGCCGGCAAGCTGCACTACGGGCAGGGAGATCCCAAACAGCTTGAGTACCGCCGCACCAGCCAGATCCATGGCGAGCAGGAACAGGGCTGTGCTAACGGCAATCTTTCGTGCCAATGATCGATAGACCCCCGCGGGAGCCTCTCCCACCATGCCAGAAACACAAGCGATGAACCGAGCGGATTGATCACGGGAAATAGAGCGCTGAATGCGAGCGCGAAGAATCCGGCAAACACCCTCATGACATTCTCAATTCGCAGGCCTACAGCGGGTTCCAGAATTGGGAACCACATCTGCTGAGTGGCGTTTTCCCCAAGAAAACGCCACCATTCGCTACCCTCAAAAGGCCACATGAATTCTGGAACCGCTTTAATGGTCTTGGACGCTACAGCGGCCGCTTTCAAAAAAGTTGAGCAACCTATTTGTGGATTGTGTCGTCAAAGACTCTGAAGATTAGTATTGGGCTGGTGGGGTCATGAGCAGCGTCGGCCGAGTGGGTTAGATTTCGATCTGTATGCCGGTGAAAATGCAACGACGGGGTGCAACTCGGCCATTCAGTCTCTTGGAGATACTCGGGTCCCTGGGGCTGGCTTTCTGTGTATTCGCATGGGGAATGCAATATAAGCTTTCGCTTTACGATTCACCCCAGGCAGCTTCTCATAAGATTCCACAGGCCAAGCTCCTATCGGGAAATGAGAGATCTGGAATCGCGGCCAACCCAACAGTGGTTCGAGCGAGAATCTCAATCAGGGATAGATATACCGTTCCTACTGCCAACTTCCTTGTTCTGCTGTTGCTGCAGAGCGTATTGATTTTACAATTGTCGGGGCGAAGAAGGCAGCGCACGAATGGTGTCTGGCATCTTCGTCGCGGTCTATTCAATATCTTCTTCGTCCGCCCCCCACCCATCCTCGCCTAGTCGTTCCTCTGCAGTCGATACTGACGCATTGGGCTCGGGCAGACTGGCCGGCAGTAGCGTGGCATATTCACCACGAACGAATGTGTCACATCATTTTTAACCTAGCAGCCACAAAACTTCATTTACAAGGTGCAATCGAGACATGCGAAAGCAGACGTCCTTGATTCTCGCCATTGGGTTGGCGTTTCCTGTGGTGACCAGCCTGGTTGCTTGTCGCCTAGCGGTAAGCAAATCAGAAGTGAGAGCCGCAACTGTTCCCTCCGCAAGAGTTGCCGTTGCGCAACGCGGCGACATTGCTCATGTGCTCACGCTTGCCGGCCAGTTCCAGCCCTTTCAGGAAGTCGACGTGCATCCCAAAGTGAGCGGCTACATGAAGCGCATCAACGTCGACATCGGCGACATCGTGCATCAGGGTGAAACCCTTGCCGTCCTCGAAGTTCCCGAGCTAAAGGCACAGCTCGAAGAGTCCGCTTTCCAGCTCAAGCAAAGTCAGGAGGAAATCGCGCGCGCCCAGCAGGAGGTCAAGCGCGCCGAGGCGCTCAACTCCGCGCTCCACGCCGAATCAGTGCGCCTGCAGCAGGCGGCAGCCACGCGGCCCGGCCTGATCGCGCAGCAGGAGCTGGACGATGCACGGGCGAAAGATCTCGGCTCGCAGGCGCAAATCGACTCCGCCAAAGCCGCCATGGCCGCGGCTCAGCAACACGCCGAGGCTGCGCGCTCCGAAAATGAACGCGTGCAGGCGCTCGAGAATTATACGACTGTCACTGCGCCCATCGCGGGCGTCGTGATCTGGCGCTATGCCGACACCGGCGCCCTGATTCAAGGTGGCACCAATTCAAATGACCAAGCCCTCCCAATCGTCCGGCTATCGCAGAGCAGCCTGCTCCGCCTGCGCGTGCCGGTCCCTGAAAACGACGTTCGATATATTCATGAGGGCGATCAGTTGCAGGTGCGCGTCGACGCCATCAACCGCTCCTTCACGGGAAGAATCGTGCGCTTTACGCGCAACGTGAACTTTGAAACCCGCACCATGGAGACGGAAGTGGACGTGGAGAACAGTGATCTCTCCATCGCTCCTGGCATGTATGCAAACACCGCACTCCAACTCGCGCACACTCAAAACGTCGTGACCATCCCCGTTGAAGCCCTGACGCTGAACGCGCACGGTCAACAGACCCTCTACGTCCTTGACAGCGATAATCGCATTCACATCCGCAATATTCAAGTGGGCCTGCAGGGCTCCAAACTGGCCCAAATCAGCAGCGGCCTCAACCCCGGCGATCGCGTCCTAATTGGCGGCCAGGAAAAATACCAGGAAGGCGAAGAAGTCAACCCGCTGCTCACTCCCGAGCCTGCCTCAGAAACCGTGCAGGAATCGGGCGGCATGATCGACATGAAAGCCGAAACCAACGGCGGAGGAGGCCAATAATGCCAAAGTTCGCCCTGCGCTATCCCTTTTTCATCCTCATGCTCTGTCTGGTCGTGATGCTCGTTGGAACTGTGACCGTGGCGCACATGACGGTGGACCTTTTCCCACCGATTGATATGCCTGTAGTCGTAGTGGCTACGTTCTATAGCGGCATGCCGCCGGCGCAGATCGAAGCCGACATCACAAACACTTTCGAGCGATTCTTCACGCTGGCCGCCAACGTGGACCACAGCGAATCACGCTCGCTCACCGGCGTGAGCCTCATCAAGATCTACTTCAAGCCGGGCACGGATCCCAATGCGGCGCTGAGCAACATCGCCAATCTTGCCATGGCCGACCTGCGCCGTTTGCCCCCGGGCACGCTGCCTCCCGTGGTGCTGGGCATGACCGCTTCCACGCAGCCGGTCTGTCTGGTCACGCTCAAGGGTGAAGGCCTGAACGAAACCCGTCTCAAGGACCTAGCGCAATTCCAGGTGCGCAATCAAATCTCCAACGTGCAGGGCGCCTCGGTTCCTCAGCCCTATGGAGGTACTTACCGCCAGATTCAAATCTACGTCGATCCGCTGAAACTCGAAGCGCGCAACCTCAGCCTGAATGACGTCGTCACGGCGGTCAATAACTCCAACCTGATTCTTCCAGCCGGCGATGTGCGCATCGGCTCGAAGGACTTCAACATTTACGCCAACAGCCAGTTCCCTGACGCCAACGCGATGAACGAAATGCCGCTCAAATCGATCGGCAACTCCTCAGTGCTGGTGGGCGACGTGGGGAAGGCGGTCGATTCCGGCGCCTTGCAGTACAACATCGTACGCATCGACGGCCAGCGCTCCGTCTACGTGCCCATCTTCAAGCAGGGCGGTGACTCGAACACCATCGAAATCGTCGACGGCATCAAGGCCGCGGTCAAGAAACTCGTCGATATTCCCGACACTCTTAAAACCGCCGTGGTCTTCGATCAGTCGGTCTTCGTCAAGCTGGCTATTGCCAATGTCACACGTGAAGCGTTCATCGGGCTCGTGATGACCGGCGTGATGATCCTCGTGTTTCTGGGCAGCCCGCGCGCCACCGTCGCGGTGCTGCTCGCCGTTCCGCTCTCTATGCTGGTCTGTCTGATGATTGTCAACTTCGCGGGCGGTTCCATCAACACCATGATCCTGGCCGGGCTGGCGCTAGTCTTTTCGCGCCTGATCGATAACGGTGTGATCGTACTCGAGAACATTTATCGGCATATGGAACTGGGTAAATCGCCTCCGGTTGCCGCGGCGGAAGGCGGCACCGAAGTCTCAATGGCGGTACTGGCCGCCACATTCACAACCGCCATCGTCTTCTTTCCCGTCACCTCGTTCAGCGGCGTGAGCAAGTACATCTTTACGCCTCTGGCGCTGGGAGTCGTGCTCTCGATCTTCGCGTCCTACTTCTTCGCCATGACGGTGGTGCCGCTGTTTTGCGCCAAGTTCGTTCGCCTGGACCCGCTCGGCGAGGATCACGAGGGGGATCGCGATGCCGTGGAAGGAAGCAAGCCCTCGTTCTTCAAGCACTTTCTGGTCGCTTTTAACGGCCACTTCCAACGGCTTCTCGCTCGCTATGAAGCTCTTGCCTACAGAGTGTTGCGCAGACCGGCTTTTGCCACCGCGGTCATGCTTGGTGGGCTGGTTCTGATTCTGGCCTTGAGCTACCCGTTCTTGGGCCGCACTTATTTTCCGCGCACCGATCCCGGCCAGTTCATCATCGACGTGCGCATGCCCAGTGGCACGCGGCTCGAAGTGAGCAACGAGTACATCGCCGGGGTCGAGAACATCATCCGCAGCGTTGTGAAGCCGAAAGACCTGGGCATGATCGTCTCCAATATCGGCGTCTATCCCGACCTGTCGGCAATCTACACCACAAATGCGTCCATGGACACGGCCTTCGTGCAGACGAGCCTCAAAGAGGGCCACAGCATCGGCAGTTATGAGTACATGCGCAGGGTGCAGGACGAACTCTCGCGCCAGATGCCGGAGCTTTCCACCTACTTTCAGGCCGGCGGCTTGGTGGATGGGGTCATTAATCAGGGACTTCCGGCGCCCATCGACATTCAGATCAAGTCGAATGACATGGACAGCGCCTACAATCTGGCGCGCAAACTGGCCACCAAAATTCAGACCATCCCCAACGTGAGCGGCGTCTACATCCCGCAGAGCATCAACTACCCCGGCCTGGCGCTGAACATTGACCGAGAGCGCGCAAGCCTAATTGGTTTATCGGCGCGGGATGTGGTCGACGACGTGATCACCGCGCTCACCTCTGACGGCATGGTAGCGCCAAGCTATTGGATCGATCCGCGCACTGGCAACAACTACATGGTCACCGTGCAATACGCTAATCAGTGGATCGACAATATGTCCATTGAGGACATGAAAAACATTCCACTGCGTGGGGTGCGGCCGGCCGGCTTTGCCCCAATGCAGGAGAGTCAGAAAGCCGATCCCGCTTCATCGGAGCCCATGCGCGGAGATCATGCCGCAGGCTACGTGCCATTGGGCGAGGTGGCTGATATTTCCCAGATCAATACGCCAACAGAAGTTGATCACTACCAGATTCGGCGCGTAATCGACATCTATGTCGCCACCAAAACCGAGGCTCTGCAGGGCGTGGGAGCGAAGATCGGCCGCTTGCTGGCCGATACCAGCCACGACCGTAACACGGTGATCGACATGCGCGGAGCCGTGATTAGCATGAACGAAGCATTCCGGGATTTCAGCATTGGCCTCATCATTGCCGTCCTGTTGGTTTACCTGATTCTGATGGCCCAGTTCGCTTCGTTCATCGATCCCTTCATCATTCTCCTGGCCATTCCACCGGGCCTGGCAGGAGTGGTTCTCATCCTGCTTCTCACCGGCAGCACACTCAACATCATGTCGCTCATGGGCGTGATCATGATGGTCGGCATCGTGGTCTCCAACAGTATTCTGATCGTCGAGTTCGCCGGCATTCTCCACAAGCAGGGTAAGCCGCTGCTGGAGGCGACCGTCGAGGCCTGCCGCGTTCGTCTTCGTCCCATTCTCATGACATCGCTGGCCACTCTGCTGGGAATGATTCCACTAGCGCTAGGTCTCGAGGCCGGCAGCGAGCAGTACGCTCCGTTGGCCCGAGCCATTATTGGCGGTCTCACGCTTTCCGTCGTTGTCACCGTCTTCCTGGTTCCAGCCGTGTATCTCCTCATCCACGCCAGGCATAGTACAACACTTGCCTCAGCGGAGGGCGTCGAACATGAGTGAAACCCATCGATCTGCGATGTTCTCTGCAAAACTTGCGGCGATTTTGGCGGTGACGGTGATTCCGCATGCCGTCGCGCGCGCGCAACAAACTCAGCTGTCCGACGCGCCATCCACGCAACTCTTCGCCGCCGCTCTGCTCCCCCAATCCGCGCCGCAGGCAGCAACGCCCGGCGCGCCGCAGAGCTCAGCTTCATCTGCTGGCCCGTCGCTCACGCTCGCGCAAGCTGAGCAAATGGCCATTCGCAACAACCCAAACGTCAGTGTGGCGCGGCTGCTGGCGCTGGCCCAGGCACAGGTCACACGCGAGGTCCGGTCGGCGGAAATGCCGATCGCAACGGGCAACCTCACTGCCGTGGATACGCACGAGAACAGCCGCATCACTGCTGGATTGCTAAACAATCCCTCCGTATACGATCGCGCGGCAGGCGGCCTCACGGTGAGCCAACTGATTACCGACTTCGGGCGCACGCACAACTTGGTGCGGAGCTCGCAATCGAACACAAAGGCGCAACTCCAAAACGAGCGTGCCACGGAACTCGACATCACGCTTACAGTGGATCAGGCGTTCTATCAAGCGTTGACGAGCCGGGCGGTGCTGAAGGTGGCGGAAGCAACGGTAAACCAGCGCCAGGCGACGGTGGACCAGGTTGGAGCCCTCACCAAGGAAAAACTGCGGTCGGATCTCGATCTGAGCTTTGCGGATGTGCAACTCTCGCAGGCCAAATTGCTTTTGCTGGACGCCCGGAATGACGCCGCCGACGCCATGGCGAGCCTGAACGCCGTGTTGGGCTCCGAGCGGGATGAGCAATACACGCTCGTGGATGAGACTACAGCAAATCCTGAGCCTGCGCCCCAAGATGCCGAAGCGTTGCTGCAAACGGCGTTTGCCGCGCGTCCCGATCTTGCCGCGCTCAACTATAGCTACACCGCTGCCCGCCAGTTCAGCAGTGCCGAGCACGATTTGTGGATGCCGACCGTTTCGGCGCTGGCCGCGGTAGGTGGCACGCCGGTGCGCGCGGATCAGATTCAATCCTCGTGGTACGGCGCCGCTGGCGCAAACATCAGTATTCCGGTCTTCAACGGATTTCTGTACAATGCCCGCGCACGGGAGGCAAAGCTGCGCGCCGATGCTGCCGGGGGACAAGTGAGGAGCTTGCGCGATGTGATTGCGCGCGATTTACGCATCGCCGTCCTGAATGCACAGAATGCGTTTCAGCGCATCGGCGTCACGCAGAAAATGCTGAACGAGTCGAACATGGCTCTCGATCTTTCAGCGGAGCGGTACAAGATCGGTTTGAGTGGGATCGTGGAACTGACCCAGGCGCAACTTGCACAAACGCAGGCAGAGATCGACTACGCTAATGCCCGCTATGCCTATCAAACCGCGCTTGCGGTGGTACGGTTCCAGACGGGCCAGTAGCCTTGTGAAACTTGCAACGTCATCTTCGGCGCAGTTGGATTCTCACTCCTCAGGGACCGTTTCTATGCCGCAGTGTGTGTGACCGTGTTGATCATCTTGATTTTGCGCCTTGTGTCCAGGAGATAGCGATCATGCCAGTGATTGGCGAAAGGCCCGAATTGAGCCTAAAAACCGTTATCTACGCAACAGATTTTTCTCTTTGCTGCAAGAACGTCGGCCTCTACGCCGCGCGCATGGCCGCCTATTTCCCAGCAAAGCTGCTGGTGACTCATGACTTCACAATGGAACAAACCGCGTTGGAAGTTGAAGTTGGTGACGGACGAGAATCAGCCAGAATCTCCCTCAAAACGTCGGTGTCTCAGTCAAAACGTGGAGCAGCGGCTGCTTCGATCCGTGCGGAAATACGGAAACCCGTTCCATTTTGCAGCTATTCTGATGATACTTCGAATGGGATTGAGGCCTTCTGAACTCTGCAATCTCTGCTGGGGAAACGCCGACTTGGCAAATGGAACAAATGATAGTCATCTTTCAATTAAATAAATCGCTTACGGAAAGACTGCGCCGCAAAAATGAAAGCGCGAGCCGCCATCGATTGAAAGTTTCGCCTCTGATTTACGGATTCAATGAAAGTTTCGTCGTTTTGAGCATTTGCGCAATATAGAAGGAGCACCGGGGTGTTGATTAACCAGTAATTGACGGTTAGGCGGTGATTTACCCGGAAGAGTTCGTTGACGATATTTCGGCATGTGGAGACCTATCTCGTTTTCGCGCGAGCATTCGAGCAATGGATCGGCGAATTGCGTTAGGTCAACAGCTGACGACACGCCAGAATGTCTTGTCGCCCCTTGCTCATTCCATCCGCTCTATCGGGCTACTCGGCTCGCAGCGCCATGATCGGATCGATGTGCGTCGCTTTCCAGCCCGGCGCAAAGGCAGCGGCCAATGCTGTCAGCAATAACAGAGACGATGCCAATCCAAGGCTGATGGGGTCCGTCGGTCGCACTCCCACCAGCATGCTCGTCACCAATCGCGCAAATATCAGGCTCAGCACCAACCCCGCCGCAATGCCACAGCAGGCCAACTTGGCAGCATGTTGCAGCACGGTGCGCAGAATTACGCCTTTCTCTGCGCCAAAAGCCATGCGGATGCCAATCTCGAAGGTTTGTTGCGCCACAGAATACGCCATGGTTCCGTAGACGCCCAGCATCGCCAGCAGCAGCCCCACTCCGGCAAACGACGAGATCAGCACTGCCCGAAAACGTTGCACCGCCATGGACTCGTTCCTCATCTCGTCCATGGTCGTAAATCGCAGCGCGATGAAAGGATTCACCTGCGCGATCTTCTCCTTTACCACGTTCATCAGAGCGAGCGGCTTGATGCTTGTCCGCACTACGATGTGAATTTGGTTGGCATAGAACGGATGCTGTGCCATGGGCATGTAGAGCGCTGGGCCCGGCGCGTCGGCGGGCGAATCCTGGCGCACATCGCCCACCACCCCCACCACCGTCATCCACTTGTCCGAATCGAGTCCGCACTGAATCTGCTTGCCCAGGGGATCGATGTTGCCAAAGCTCTGCTTGGCCAGCGACTCGCTGATGACCGCCGTGAAGGGACTCTCGAAAGTGTCTTGCGCGTTGAAGTCGCGTCCGCGTTGAACGGGAATGCCAATGGCCTGAAAGTAGCCGGGACTGGCCACACTAAAGACGGAAGAAGGCTTGTAGCCTGGATAAACGGGCAGTCCGCCCTGCGTCTGATAGTAGCCGTTGGAGCCATATTCTCCGGTGGGCAGCCCCATGATTCCGGCCACGCGTTCTACGCCCGGCACTGCTGCGAGTTGGGTAAATATCTGATTGAACTGCTCGACTGCGCGGTGCGCATCCTGCTCGGTATGCGCTGGAGCATCCGCATCGACCACGAGCAAACGTCGCGTCTGGTAGCCCATGTCGCGCGAGGCCAAGGTCATCATGGTGTGCAGCAGCAGCCCCGCTCCCACGGCCAAAACAAAGGTCGCCGCTACCTCCGCAATCACGAGCCCATCGCGAAGCCGCGCCGCGCCCTGCCGGACCATGCCGCGCGAGGCGTCGTGCTTCAATGCCTCGGCAGGATCGACCTTGGCTGCCCGCAGGGCAGGAAGTATGGAAGAGACAAGGGCCGTGAGCACCGCGAGGCCAAGCGTAAAGGCCAACACCCAGCCGTTGAGGTGAATCTCACTCGATCGCGGCAGCTCCTTGGGCGCCATCGCCACCAGCAGGCGAATTGCAGGGAACGCCAACAGGACTCCGGCCACCGCGCCGAGAAGCGAGACCAGCAGGCTCTCAAGAATTACAGGCTGCATCACCTGCGTGAGCGATGAGCCAAGCGCCTTGCGAATGGCGATCTCCCGCTGCCGCTCCATGGAGCGCACCAGTTGAAGATGTGTGACGTTCACGCAGGCGATAAGCAGGATAAAGCCAACCGTAGCCCACAGAAGCAGAAGCGTGGGGCGTGCATTTCCCGTGAGCGCCTGCTGAAGCGGCACCGCAAGGATCTGCTTGTTGCGGTTCTCGGCTGGATAGGAGGTCTGAAGACGCCGTGAGACTGCATCCAACTCGACCTGCACGGTCTGAAAGCTGACGCCGGGACGAAGCCGTCCCACCGCCTTGTAATTGAACGCCGTGCGCGACTTTGACTCCGGCAGCAAGGGACGCGCCTCCCACACCTGCGTCCTCGCGGGAAAATCGAAACCGGCCGGCAAAACGCCCGCAATCTCGATCGACTCATTCTCGATGTGCAGAATCTGCCCCACCGCAGCCTGCGCGCCGCCGAAGTTATCGCGGGCAAACTGCTCGCTGACCAAAGCAGCATGATGCGCGTCGGTATCGGTAAACAAGCGCCCCGCAACTGGCTGCAAGGGGAAGACGCGCCAGAAGTCCGCGTCCACAAAGGCCAGCGCGGTGTAGACCGCATGGTCGCGCAATTCGACGCCCAACTGTCCGCCGTTATAAAAGCTCATCGCTTCAAGGTCTGGCATCTGGCTGCGCACATCCGCCGCATCTGGTCCGGTCACGCGCAGCGAGGTGCGCCCAACATCTGTAAAGCGCGTATTGAGAACCGCGAGCCGATCGGCATTCCGATAAGGAAGCGGGGCCAGCAGAATCGATTGCACTGCGGTAAAGATGGCGGTGTTGGCGCCGATCCCCAAGGCCAGCGTAAGCGTTGCCGTCAACGTGAAGGCCGGATGCTTCAGCAACTGCCGGCCCGCAAAGCGAAGATCGCCGCAGAATGCCTCAATCGCGTTCTCCCACCCGTAGGAACGCGCCTGCTCCCGCGCCGTGCTCATTTTGCCTTCCTCCATTCGCGCGGCTCGCCGAGCCTCTTCTGCTGAAAGCCCGCGCGCCATCCACGCCGCGGTTGCTTCCTCGAAGTATTGATCCACTTCATCCGCAACATCCTGATCGCGCTGGGAGCGGCGCGCCAGGCTACGCAGGCCACAGCTCAATTGCCGCCAGAGAGACATGAGTTACGCCTCCGCCTTGAGCAGACGGGCAATCGCGTCGGCACGGCGAGTCCAGTCCGCGGTTTCGCTTCCGAGCTGTTTCCTGCCCGCGCGCGTCAGTGTATAGAACTTGGCGCGGCGCGAGTTCTTCGTCTGGCGCCATTCGGCGTCCAGCCATCCGGCGCGTTCCAGCCGCTGCAGTGCGGTGAGCAGAGATCCCGGGTTCACCTTAAAAACTCCGCGCGAGATTTGCTCGACTCGACGCGCAATTCCAAAGCCGTGCATGGGCTCCAGGCTCACGGTCTTGAGAATGAGCATGTCGAGCGTGCCTTGAATTACATCTGTATTAGGATCGGTCATGGAAATAGAGGCTAGCATTCTTTCCATATGACGGTCAAGATGTGACAGTCAGGCAGAAATGCTGCAACATCGCGATGCGGAATCTGTTGGCGGCGTTGCGAAACTACTTGGCGAGCGGCAAGGGAGGGTGGATTGTGACCAAATCGACGAGATCAAATCGAGCGATCCGGGAGCAGTTTGCCGCCACTGTCGCACGGCGCAGGATAGCTCCCCTGAAGCGCCGCGGGGAATCATAGGCGTCTGTCTTTCCAGTTGCCGCAGGGAGTGCAGCTGCCGTCTGTCGTGGCAGCTTCTAACTCATTTGTGAGCGCGCGACTGCCGGAGCTCGCCCCCCAAGCGCAGCACCCATGCCGCGAATGCGCCTGCCGCGGCGCTCAAGGGTACGACAGCGATGTGCCATACCAGTACGTGGGCCGCCTGGAAGTTCTGGCAATGCAGCTCCAACATCGCGAGACCGGCCAAGCCCGCAAGTGTGCCTGCGACCAAGCCCGCGGAGACGGGATTTACCGCGAAGCCGCGCCGGAGCAGCAGCCAAGCCAGCAACGCCGTGGGGGTGGCAAAGAGGAGGCCGGTGAGAAGACAAGCAATCCCTGCGGGAATGAAGTCGCTGGTCTGATAATCGCGGAACAGCAGCGCAAATACACCAAGCAACAGTCCACAGACGATCGCCAAAAGCGCACCTGGAGCGACGCGGCGCCGGCTCCCCGGAATCATTTCGTGGATGAACCCGATCCCCACCGCGCAGGCGAAGCCAATCAGGGAAGAGAAGATCAGCGCACGCTCGAAGAGGTTCATTTTTTCGATCCCGTAGAATCCTGCCCGAGCTGCGCCCGCCAGAGCAACGGCCGCGCAAACGAGGATCAGGCTGCCCGCCAACACCCATGTGGGTGGCAGCGGGCGAACCGGCCGGATCGATGATCTGATCGTGTCCGCAACTGCCTGCAGACTCCGCGGATCCAAACTGTGCGGGGTGCGCGCAGCCTCGGTCAGGACGTCGTCAATCCCTTCCACTTTCACCTCGATCCTCCGTTTCGTCACCTCGCCGGTCTCCTGTCGCTCATCGCTTCGCGTAGCTTCCTGTAAGCCCGGTGAACCTTCTGCTTCACTGACCCGACCGTGGAAGACGTAGCGCGCGCCGCCTCCTCCAACGACATTCCTTCAACCTTCAACATTACGATGACCTCTCGCTCGCCCTCTGAAAGCGGCCCCAGCAGCGCTTTCAGCGCATCGGCGCCGTCACTATTTCGCGGAGCAAGAGTTGCCATGGCCTCCAATTCCCGCTCATTGGAACTTGCCCGCACCAACTTCCGGTAGTGGTCCACTCGGATGTGCCTTGCAATCGCGTAAAACCATGGCAGCGGCGGTTCGCCAGGCCGATATGTGTGCCTCACCTTATGAATGCGAAGCCAGGTCTCCTGCAACAAATCGTCTGCGTCCGCCCGGCTCGACATTTGCACGATGAAGAAACGATGCAACTGGGGACTGATGCGCTCAACCAGCACCGTCGCCGCCGCCGTGTCGCCTCGCTGATAGCGCGTCATCAGATTCGCGAGATTTTCGTCCTCGGGCATAAGTTCCTGAGCGATAGTCCCCTTGCTATCTGTATCAGCGCTCGCGCGTTGGTACAAGCTGTTTATATCCGAAGGCGCGCCCTGCAGATCGATCCCGAAGTGGCACGGCTTTTGAGACTAATCCCGGAACTAAATTGTGTATTCGATCCATTGAAGCGAAAAGTTACACCCATGCCGCCAAATTCATTGAATTACTAAACTTGTCTCGTTTTTCCCTCGCCTACCCGCGTACCGCTCCCCCGCACCGTAACTTTTCTTCTCCGGCCGGCGAATTACCACACGTGATCGAATGACGTTGCCGAACGCCAATCAGCGGCACGCCAGATCACAATCCTCAAAAACTTCCAAGGAGATCGCGATGCACTCAGTTAAACTTCCCCCGCCCAGCCTCTGGCGTTCTAGCCTGATGCTGTCGGCGCTCGCTCTCACCATCCCGTTCACCGCTGCCGCCCAGAGAGAGCGCATTCCTCTTGTGGTGACCAGCACAAATGATTCCGCTGACAACGCCGTCGTCGTCTTCAGTCTGCAAACGGAAGGAGCGCCCTCGCTTCAAATGGCCCAAAAGCTGCCCACTGGCGGAAGAGGTGGCGCCAGCACCAACGCAGGCATCCTGCAATTCAGCGGCAATTTCGGAGCGGTTGCCAATTTCGGATCGAACACGGTTACTCAGATGGTGCGGTTCGGCAACTCCGTCGCAATCGGTCCCACAATCCATCTTGCATCTGACTGCGTGAAGCCCGATTCCGTTGCATTGACCGCCGACCATCTCTTCGTGGTCGGAGCCACATGTGCGGAGAGCTACGCGTGGCCGTTCGGATTTCCAGACGGTTCCATCGTAAATCTGACCGATCCTTCCGCCGCACAAATCGCGGTCGGTGAAACCTGGGCTGCCGTCACGCTGAGCTCAGGATCGGTTCTTCAATTGCCGCTCACTCGCGCAGACGGCGTCTTGAACGGATCGAGCACGTCTATCGCGCTTCCCAGCGATGCAGACATGGTTCCACTCGGCGCCGCGTTCTGGGCTGACAATCTTGGTTTCACCCCGGCTCACAGTCCCGACAGCTTCGCCATCCTCAACCAAAACGGAGATATCCATCCCATCGCTGGCCCAACGCCGTCCTTTCCGGTCAACGCTCCTTGCTGGGTCGCCAAGGGAGCGGGCAACATCTGGTACACGGGAAACTCGCCAGGCAAGGCGATCTCCATTTTTCTCACCGATAGTCAAGGCGGAGTGTTTTACAAATCTGTGCCGCTGCCGGGTTCGCCCACTGACATCACCGTATCCCCAGACAAAAAATGGCTTGCGGTCATTTACAACGCCGCCGATGGCGCGCACGTCGCCGTGTTCTCGATCGACGCATTCGGCGATCTCAGCCAGGTTGCAACCTCGAGCGCGATCGGCGTCGCTTCCTTCAGCGGCGTGGCGATCAGCGAATAACCCAGTGATCCGTCCTCGTTTTGCCCGGCGGTGTTGCCTGCCGGGCAGAGCGCAGGTCGAAACAGATCGTAGGTTGGACGGAACCATCTTCACTGGCGAAGAGAAGTAGCCTCAGCAGGCGAGATGAGGCCATTTCGCTATTGACGCGTTGAATCAGCTCCGCGACTGTGAAGGCAACAATTGCTTGTGCCGTTCACTGCCCCGCTCCTATGAGCAGCCGCTCGTCGACCCGCAGCTCATGCAGCGGTAGCAACTGCCGTTGCGGACCATGATGGCGCCGCAGACATTGCAACTGGGGGCGTCGCCCATGTCGTACATGGTGCGCATGGCGTCGGCTGCGTGGTAGAGGCCGCGGTCCTGGAGCGTGGGCACCTGCGCCTGGCTTGCCGCAGTGGCCTGACGCGGCTGCGCTTCGGGGGCGATACCGCCGCCCGCTACGCTTCCGTGTCCGCTCACCTGGTTGAGGCGCCTGGCCACTTCCTCGGCCTGGCGCGCCAGGTGCTGCTGATTCGAGGCCGCATACTCCTCTTCCATGTCGTTCTCCGGCAGCAGGCTGGGCGAGGCCGGCAGCTCCGGCGCTCGGGGTGCGAGGCCCGCGAACAGCGCCAACTGCTCGCCGGAAAGGAAGCGCAGGTTGAGCCAGCGGAACATGTAATCCATCAGGCTCTTGGCGTAGCCGATCTGCTCGTTGCCGGTCCAGCCCGAGGGCTCGAAGCGGGTGTGCGCAAATTTCTCGCAGAGCACCTTGAGCGGCACGCCGTGCTGCAGGGCGAGCGAAACCGAGGTGGCGAAGGCGTCCATGAGGCCGGAGACCGTCGATCCCTCCTTGGCCATGCGAATGAAGATCTCGCCCGGCTGGCCGTTGGGATAGAGCCCGACGGTGATGTAGCCCTCGTGCCCGCCAATCGAGAACTTGTGCGTGATGGAGGCGCGCTCAGCCTGCAAGCGGTGGCGCACGGCGCGAGGCGGCGCCTTCAGGTCCTGCTCTGCCTTGGACATCTCGGCGGCGTCAACGGCGGGCGCGGCGGTAAGCACCGGAACCGCGGCGGCCGTGGCGATCTCCTGGAGCGCCTTCTCAAAGGCCTGCGCGGCGGCGACGAGTTGTTTCGCGCTCACTTCGAGCTTGTCGGAGCCGCTGGCTTCGAGCGCCTTCAAGTCGGCTTCGGCGGCGGGTTGCGACGAGGAAAGTTGGCTGAGCACACGGCTGCCCACGAGATCGAGCGCGGAAGGTTCCTTCTTCGCGTCCATGCTGGTGTTCAGCGGCTGCGTTCCCTTCGACCCGTCGCGATAGATGGCGACCGCCTTGATGCCCTGCCGCCAGCTTTCGGCATAGGCCTCGGCCACGTCTTCAACGGTGGCTTCGGTGGGCAGGTTGACGGTCTTCGAGATTGCTCCCGAAAGGAAGGGCTGCGCGGCGGCCATCATTTTAATGTGGCCCATGTAGTGAATCGATCGCGTGCCCTTGGCCGGCTTGAACGAGCAATCGAAGACCGAGAGATGCTCCGGCTTGATGCCCGGCGCGCCCTCGATGGTGCCGGTGGCGTCGATGTAGCTGACGATCGCGTCCACCTCGTCGTTCGAATAGCCGAGCTTGAAGAGCGCGGCCGGCACGGTGTTGTTGACGATCTTGATCATGCCGCCGCCGACGAGTTTCTTGTACTTGACCAGGGCCAGGTCCGGCTCGATGCCGGTGGTGTCGCAATCCATCATGAAGCCGATGGTGCCGGTGGGCGCGAGCACCGTGACCTGCGAGTTGCGGTAGCCGTAGCGCTCGCCGTAGAGCAGCGCCATATCCCAGCACTCGCGGCTGGCTTCAAGCAATGCTTCCAGCTGCGGCACCATGAAGGGCTCGCCCGAGGCTCGCGACTTGCCGATATTGTTGACTTCGGCTCGGTGCATACGGATGACGTCGAGGAAAGGCTCGCGGTTGACGTAGAAGCCGGGGCAGGCTCCGCCCTGATGCTCCACCGACGCGGTGAGCGGCGTGGCGGAGGCTATCGGCGCGCACTGCGCGGCGATCACCGCCGACTCCAGATACGCCTGGCCGCACATGATGGCCGTCATGACCGCGGCCAGGTCGCGGCCGGCCTCGGAGTCATAAGGCAGGCCGAAGGACATCAGCAGCGCGCCCAGGTTGGCGTAGCCCAGTCCTAGCGGCCGGTAGTCGTGCGAGTTGCGTGCGATGGCTTCGGTTGGATAGCCGGAGTTGTCGACCAGAATCTCCATGGCCGTGATCAGCACCGAGATGGCGTGCCGGTAGGCGGCGATGTCGAAGGCGCCCGCGGGCGTGACGAAGCGCATCAGGTTCAGGCTGGCCAGGTTGCAGGCCGAGT
>Ga0326727_10014803_pt1 | contig 16895 bp, 7 predicted proteins | sample MB2enrmetagenome_FD_207643 | JGI IMG/M metagenome (GOLD analysis project Ga0326727, IMG submission 207643) | Lab enriched peat soil microbial communities from McLean, Ithaca, NY, United States - MB29MY | ecosystem: Environmental > Terrestrial > Soil > Wetlands > Peat | place: USA: New York...
GACCAGCTCATAATTTCGGTTAAAGAGACTATGGCCGCTCTGAAGCATGTTGAAGTCCAGCCATGCTTCCTGGTGAAAATACATCGAGGAACTTCTTACGCCCCTCGGATGGTAGGTCTTGAGATGTGTACCGCCATCGCCCTCGGCGATGCCCGCCGCCATGGAGCGCCAGATATCCTCGATGCCGTCCGGGACCCAATCACCGCCCAGAATCCACAGGACGGGCTTGTTTCGGTACCGCGTGCCGAGGAACTTGCCGTAGCTGAACGCGCTCGCCTTGTCGAGCACGCTCTTCTCCGGCGTGACGTACTCCTTGGACCATATCGGAACCAGGGCAACGTAGAGACCCAGGGATTCCGCCTCGTTAATGGCATAGTCCACGTGCTGGAAGTACGCTTCGTTGGGACGCGTGGGATCGTTGTTGACAAATACGGTCTGCCCGTAAGGGTTGGGCTTCTCGAGACCGCCATAGTGCGCGACGATCGCCTGAATCACGGTGAACCGCTTGGCGGCCCGGTCTTTCAGATAGAGATCGACGTCTTCCCGCGTGAGGTGGAACAGGCTCCACGAGGTGTCCCCCAGCCAGAAGAACGGCGAGCCATCCTCTTTAACGAAGAACCTGCCGTTCTCGGAAACGCGCAGCCTGGCGAGCGGCGCGGCCTGCGCCAGGCAGGCACTCAAGATTAGAAGAACAATCGCCTTCATCGTCTCACCTCGTAGTGGATCAGCCTGCCGGGAGCCGGGAAGTTCCGGGACGTAAGCGCGGCGGCGCCGCGGCCTGCGCCAGGCTTGCGTGCAAAGCCAGGAGCAGAACCGCGACGCCGCTCCGCATTACCGCACCACTAAGCGCACCGGACCCAGTACGCCGGAAGATGGCGGAGTGAAAATCCCCCGGACCCTCAGCTCCGTTCGCACAGGGGCGTTGATGGCGGTGGCCGAACCTGCGGGACCGACCTGGCCCGCTCGCCCGCCGCCCGCAGCCGGCGCGCCAGCCGATGCCGCACCCGCGGAGCCTCCGCGGCCTCCAGGGGTGCCATACACGGTGAATTGCAGATCGTTGGCGCCGGGTTGTAAAGCGGTGGTGATGTCCCACCGGTAGGCCTGCCAGCCTTGCCCGTCGAAGACCGCCCCGTTAACCGTGGGGCGGATGAACTCGCTCCCATTCTCGACTTCCAGAATTACGCGCTTCCCGGCGGGTAACGCGGAAAGAGTGATCTGCTTGTGATATATGGCCGGGCCGACGAAGGATGCCGCGCCCAGATCCTGCCAGGATTTGAGAGGAGTGGTCAGGTGTTGGCCGTTGAGGTCCAACGTCCAGTCTCCGTCCAGTTCCATCAGAGTCGTGCCCGTAACCAAGGCCGGTTCCGAACCGAAACCCGCGACGGCATTCGGACTGATGGTTATGAGTTTCGATTCGTAAGGTTTGAGAATCAGCGGGAAGCGCACGGAATCACCCTCGGCGGTGGCGCCGGACATGCCATGAACCTGACCCTGGCCACAATCCCACACCTGTGTCTGGCCTTTGCCGGCAACGGTTACAGTGCGCGATTCCTCCTTGTTGCTCTCATTGAAGAAGAAGTACATATCGCCGTCGGCCCAGATCCGGTGCATATACGTCAACCGCGGAAACTCGGCGTCCACCTTGACATCCGGTTTCGGCAGCGCCGCCAGCACGCGCGGCGTGATGTCGCCCGAGGGCTCGATCAGCGTGGCGAAGCTCAGGTCGGGTGCGTCTTTGGCATCCCGGAACGTCTTGTCGACCAAGAGCGTGGGCGTCTTGCCCACGAAGATCAGCTTGCCGCCCGCTTTGACGAAGGCCTGAAAGCGCTCGAGGCCGGTCTTCGTGATCACCGTTGAAGAAGGAACCACGATCGCCCGGTAGACTTGTCCGCTGAGGTTCTTGAAGCCGCCATCCGCGATGGTGGCCACCGAGCTGAGCGACTGCTCGTCGAAGTAATCCCAATCCACCTGGTGTTCGAGCAACTGCCAGCCCAGCTTGGTTGTGCTGCGGTCGGCCTCTTCGTCGCCGAGCCACATGCTGTTGGCGGGATGGTACAGACCAACCTGCGCGGCCGGGCGCCCCTGGGCCATCACATAGCCGGCCCGGTTGGTATACCTCACCAGGAGGGCGGCCTGGGGCGGCGCGTTGACCTGGGTCGCGCTCGCCTGATAATTCATTCCGTCGCGCACCACGGGGACGCGGATCTGCATCGCGTTGACGCCCCTCACCAGTTGATAATCCAACTGGAACTTGCCATCGACGCCGAGACCGCCGCCTTCCTCGGCCCAGACCTTAGGCCTGCCGAACAGGTGCGCGGCGGAGGAGGCCAGCTTGGGGAAGTTGTTGTTCACGTCCCAAGTTCCGTCCGGGATGTGCACCGTGAGAGGCAGCAGCTGGCTCAGGTTATCGATCCCCGGAACCTGCACGTGCCGTTCGTCGCGGAAGAAATCGCCCTCGGTGCGAGTCAGACGCATCATGACCTCTTCGCCGTTCAGGTGCACCAGGTATTCCATGTTGTTCTTGGCGCACCAGTCGGCTTGGACACCGTAGAAGCTGTCGCGGAAAATCGAGCTCCACACGTCGTAGTAGTCGGCTTTGACGCGCCGCGCCTCGTCAGTCAGCTGGTGAGCGAAGAACAGCGGCAGGTAGGGCTGGAGGTCGTAACCTTTCTGCTTTTGGAATTCCTCGAGCAGCCTGGGGGTCCAGGGGATGGCGCTTGCGAAATCGGTTTCATCGCCGAAGAAGCCCAGGACGGTCTTGCCGAACTGGTCGCCGAAGAGCTTCTTGTAGACCTCGTGGGTGGTGGACATAAACGCGCGAGTGGCATCCGGATTCAGGTAATCGATCAAGGGATACCGGGCATCCTTGTTGTAGGTGCCGTCCTCGCGGTTGATGTAGCGGGTCGGGGAACTGCGGTAGACGTGGCGCACGAACACCACGTCCCAGAGCCAGTTCGGCGTATACGGGTCGGAGCCGGTATTGGGCGCCGTGTACTTGAGCTGGCCGTCCTTGGGCATGGGGAGCACGGTGGTAGTGTGGTCCGAGCCATTCTCGACGTACACTCCCAGAGTGTCCGGCGGCAAAGGCATGGAGATGGTCTGGCCGGCGGTTAGCGAGACACGCATGTCGGCCACGATCCCCTGCATGACGAACTGCGGAAACTTCTCGCCGATCAGCCCCCCGGCAAAGCCGCTCGGGTAGGTGCCTTCGTCGGCAATCCAAACCTTGATACCGCGCTTGCGGGCCTCATCCACCGCGAACTTTATCAGGTCGAAGTATTCCGGCGAGAGGTACTTGGGGGTCATGCCGCGGGCGGGACCGAAGTTCACCACGTAAATGCTGTTGGCCACGAGCGAATCGAACTCTTGAACAATCCTTTCGCGGGTCAGCGGGCCGCCCCAAATGGCCCAATGTATGGCGCCATATTCGTGCGGCGCGTTCCGGAAGTTGGCGGACACCTGGCTAACGGTCGGCATCGTCAACTGTTGCCAAGGCCCCTGCGCCATGGCCGCGAACGAAACCAGGAACAGAATGGCAAACCCAATGAGAATTCTTCTTGTGTTCTTCATATCAAGTTCCATCTCTCTCTATTTGTCAAAGATGTTCGGGGAGCGTTCCGCGGGGCCGAACAGGGACCGTGCGGCTATCGCGCCACCAACTGTACGGGACCTAGTATGCCAGAAGCCGCGGGCGAAAACACTCCCCGGGTTCTCAGCTCCGGCCGCACACCACCACCCGGGCCGTTGAGAGCCAAAGCCGAACCGGGGGGGGCCTTGGGGCGCCGGCGCAACTCCGGTTGGCGCGGGGCCCGCGGAGTCTCCGCGGCCTCCCCGCCCGCCCCCGGCTGCCGGCGCAGCGCTGGCGGGCGCAGCACCGCCGCCTCCGCGGACGGCGGGCGTCGCGTGCCTAGAACTGGAATCGCGCGAGAAGCTGGCCTTGCCGGGGACTGGAAAACACCGATCCGGTGTTGATCCAGCCGAAGCCGGCCGTGGGAACGCCTGCGCCGTTAACCGTTTGCGTGGCCAAGGCGTTGGTCGAGGTCGGGTTATTCATCTCCGTGCGGTTGAAAACATTGTAGGCCTCGACGCGGAACTGCAAGGTCATGCCTTCGCGAAGCTGGAACGTCCGGCCGAAGCTCATCTGCTCGATGGGACGGCGTTGGTAACGGTAGTCGTTATAGTAAGCGGCGGCGGTGCCGAACTGCCCAGGGCCCGGTTCCGTCCATGCGGCCGGATTCAGCACGAATTGCTTGTTCGGGTCCACGCAATGGCAGTTGAGGTTCGCCGTGAACGGGGAAACGCCGGGCACCCGGTCGGCGAAGGTGCTCCCCGAGCTGCTCCCGTTAAACAGAATCGTTTGCAGGTTGTTGGTCGCCAGGGGCGACTCGATCGGGAGGCCGCTGGCGTACCGCAACATGCCACTATAGGTCCAGTCGCGGAGCGCGTACTTCACCAGGCGGTTCGATACCCCGATGGAAGGCACCCTGTACGTGTATCCCATCGCGAGGACCAACGGCTGGGAGTCCGCCGTAATGTACTTGTTGAGATTGCGGTTCAAGATGTCGTTGACAGCGGGGGCCCCGGCGGTGCCGCTGGTCGCGCCCAATTCCATCTCCTGCGACCACGTGAACGCGGTGGTGACCGTGAGGCCGTGCGACGTGCGCTTGGTGAGCTTGGTCTGCAACGCGTCATACCAGCTGTTGCCCAGCGACGCGAAATCGGTGGGGATGCTCCCGAACTGGGGGAACGGCCGCAACATCTGCGCCAGCGTGAGCCCGGTGGGATAACCGGTATAAGGAGCTTTGAATCCCGCTGCCTGGACCGCCGCCGAGTTCCAAGGCGAGGTCAGCAACTTATAGTCGCTGGAGTTGCTGACGTTCAGGCCGGCCGCGGCGATCCGTGCCAGAGTCCCATTATTCAGGGCCTCCATGGAATCGCTCCGCAGCCAGGCCCCCCGGTTGCCCACGAACGCGGCTTCCAACACCAGGTTGTTGGTGAGCTGGCGCTGCAGGGAAACATTCCACTGATTGATTCTAGGAGGCCGGCCGGCGCCGGCGGCATCGATGTAGTAGGGAGGCGAGTTGATCTGGCCGGGCGAGGGGAACAGGCCGGCCGAGTACGGGGCGGCATACAATTGCGCCTGGGTGAACTGCAAGCCATTCTGCAGCTGCACCGCCGGTGTGCCATAGTTGCCTGTGGAGAAGCTGAGTGTGTTCCAACCCACGCCGTTGATGGCCGTGTTGGTGATATAGCCGGCCGTTTCGGTCGTACCGTAAATGAAACCCCATCCGCCACGCAAGACCGTCTTGGAATCCAACTGATAGGCGACTCCTATGCGCGGGCCAATGGCAAGCGGATAGGTTTTGCTGAAGCTGCAGTCGCAGCCTCCCGGCCCGGAGCCTTCGTAGATCATGCCTCCCAGCAGCCCTCCCGCCGACGGGTTCGCGACCGTGGGCCCGAACATGGACCAGCGGTTGTGTATCTCGGTCAGGCCGCTCTGGTAGTCCCAGCGCACGCCGTAATCGAGCGTGAGCTTGCGGGTGACCTTCCAGGTATCTTGCAGATACAGCCCCACGGCATGTTTCCGGAGTTGCGGGTCTTGTTCGTTCCTGACGGTGGCGTTGTCGATGGCGCCAAGCAGGAAACTAGCGTACGGGAAACCCACATTTCCGCCACTGAGGGTCGTCGTTTGCAGGTAGGGCAGGCCGGTCTCGGAGCCAAGGACGTTGAGGATGCCCGTGGTGCCCACTTGCTCGACGTCGGTCCAGATGTCCTTGCGCCACTCCGCGCCAGCCTTGTAGGTGTGATTTCCGTGGACCCAGGTCGCGCTCGCCACCGCGGTCGGCTTATCGTTGTGATAAAAGCCGGCGTTGGTCGGCCCGATGGTGGATGTCGTGCCGCCGCTCGAGTTGGTGAACAGAAAACCGCCTTGCCCAGAGCTAAGGCCCGTGATCTGAGGAAAGCCCGTCGTATTGCCCCCCAGCCCGAGGGCGGCCGAGTTGTAGGTCAGCACGCTTTGGGGCGTCGAGTCGTGATGCTCGTAATGCATGTCTCCCAAGCCCACATGCACCAGGAAAGTGGGCGACACCGTCTGATCCAAGGTCAAGCGAATGGTCTGGTTCCGGTCCGTGTATTGCCGGGCATTGGAGATCGGGAACGGCAGCCCGTCGCCGACGTTCTTATTCATGTTCTGAATCCAATCCCCCCAGTAGAAGGAGAGTTTGGACTTGGGGCTGATGAACTCATCGACCTTCACGCTGGGCATCGTCTTCCCGCGGTCGGTCTGATCGCTTGGGGCGAAGTTATTCACGTTGCTGCTGCCGGTGGCCGTCGGGATGAGCGCCTGGATCTTCGCCGCCACCGGGTCGATCCGGCTCGTGGGAATTATGTTGCCCGGGAAGGGGCTGCGAACGATGCTGCCGTTGGATGCGGCAAAATTCGAGGCCGGGTCGTAAATCACGTCCTCCATGATGGCCGCCCCCGTCGGGTCCGTGCCGAGGGTGCGTCCCGTCAGCGCCCCGGCGAAATTGCCCGCGCGGTAGGCTGCCGTAGGAACAGTCTCGAGCGGCGTCCCCGAAATAGAGGTAAAGGTCTTATACTGCTCGAAATTGAAGAAGAAGAAAGTCTTGTTCTTCCCGTTGTAAATCTTGGGAATAATGACCGGGCCGCCGATCGTGGCGCCCCAGTCGTTATTCCTGACTACCGGGTTGACCAGCCCGCCGCTGCCATTGTTGGTGTACGGCTGGCCGGCATTGAGCACCCGGTTGACGAAGTACTCGTACCCACTCCCGTGGAACTGATCCGTTCCGGAGCGCGAGGTGAGGTTGACCAATCCTCCGCTGACCTGCCCGAACTCGGCGGCGAAGTTGCTGCTCTGCAGCGAGACCTGCTGCAGCGACTCCACGGAGGGCTGGGTTTCGGAAAGATGCGAGGCATCGATGGTGCTCGTGATATCCTGGCCATCGACTAATGTCCTGAAGGTATTGTCGGGAGCGCCGTTGACGTGCATCTGTAGATTGCTGCCGGTGATGTTCGTGGCTCCCGGCGTAATCCCGGCGAAGCCGATCGGGCTGCGCGGATTGTTCGTGAAACTCAAAGGAAGATCGTTGACCATATCGGCGTTAACGGTAGCGCTTTGCTCCGCGCTTTCCGTCTTCAGCAATGTGGCATCCGCCGTAACGGTCATCTCTTGAGTAGTCGAGCCGATTTGCAAGACCACATCGATGCGCGCGGTCTGAATGACCGCGATGTGAATACCCGTTTGAACGTACTTGGTAAAGCCCGCCGCTTCGACACTCAAGTCGTAAAGGCCCACGGGAAGGGAGGGCAGCGTGTAATTGCCGGTCGCCGTGGTTACGGTCTCAAAAACAGAGCCGTTCTCGGGGCTCTTAGCGGTAACTTTAGCGCCCGGAACCACGGCGCCCGCCGGATCCGAGACCGTGCCGGTGATGTTTCCACGATCGCTCTGGCCGAAAAGCAGGCCTGAAACGACTAGAATTAAAGCCACCAAAAATAGTGTGGCCCAAAGACACGAATGCTTCTTCACGTGCATACAAGACCCCCTTTTGCCGGGAATACCCTTCCGAGCGGTTCCCAGGCACGATTATCGTCCGAAGGCGAAATCTCTATCAAAGGAGTATGACCGCACGACTGGGCACTGTCAAGTCATTCTGAGGAGTTTTCCGGGCCCCATAGGCTCTGCCGAATCTGAATCGTTCCGCCCCGTTAAGAACCCTATTGCCGGATTTTCGTGCCCGGCGGAGGGAAGTTCTTCGAAGCGTCGTCCACCACCAGAACCCAGTCGTTTCCCGGACCGCTCGAAGGCGGCGTGAATTCGCGGCTTATGTCGCCGCGCCGCACATCCGCCGGCCTATCGCCGGGTTCCGTCTTCGGAAACTGCCCGATAAGAGTCGAGGTGCCTTTCCGCGGATCGTACCAATAGGCCTTATAAGCCGTGCCCGTGACCTTGTCGTGTATCTTGTCTCGAAGCTGGACCCTCACGGGTTTCCCGGACGAGGTATAGACAAAGATATAACTACCGTCGGACGACCGGCAGGCCTGGATTCGATCCGTCGTGCTCAGAGGGTCGTTGACGACCAGCCATTCGTCCGGGATCCTGGTGAGCATCGGCCGCGACTCGAGCAGAGCGCGCAGATACTGCATCTGAGTGCCGGCGGGCCGCTGCATGGCTTCCTGGAAGGAAATTGGAGGAAGGCCATATCCCGAACCTTTCTTGCTTTCTCTCAGTGGGGCATTGGGATTCGGGCTGGAGTAACTCCACACGCCTTGGCTCCCGTATGCGTATCCAGCGGCCCCCGCGAAGACGGAACAGTAAGCCGCTCTTCGCACGTCGTGGGCCTGAATAATCGGCACACCAGGAGCGTAGGCGATCAGATTGTCGACAATCCCTTCGTATTCCGATTCGCCCTCGACGACCGGCTTCGGCGGCGTCCGCTCCCAATCCCTCGCGATCAGGTCGTACGTCCGGTTCAAGACCATGTGGCGGGATTGAACCATGTTGAAGTCCAGCCAAGCCTCGCTCTGGAACCAATTGCCCGAGCTTTGAATCCCGGTCGGATGATAGGTCTTCAAGTGAGCCCCGCCGTCGCCCTCGGCAATGCCGGCCGCCAGCGCTCTCCATAGGTCCTCGGTCTTGTCCGGGTACCAGTCGCCGCCCAGGACAAACATCACACGCTTGTCGCGATATCGGCTGCCCAGGAATTTGCCGTAAGCAAAAGCGCTGGTTTTGTCGAGCACCGACTGCTTTTCGTTGACGTATTCCTTGCCCCAGATAGCCACAATGGCGACGTACAGGCCGAGCGAGTTGGCTTTGTTCACCGCATAATCGACATTCTTGAAGTACTCCTCGTTGGGTGTCGCCTTGGTGCCTTTGACGAACGTTGTCGCTCCGTACGGGTTCGGCCTGTCCAGACCTCCCATGTTACCGGCGACGGCTTGGATAACGTTGAACTTCTTGGCCGCGCGATCCTTCAAATAGAGATCGATATCTTCGCGTGTCATATGAAACAGCGCCCACTCGGTATCGGCCAGGTAAAAGAAGGGCGTGCCATCCTGGGTGACGAAGAAATGGTGGTTGTCGGAAATTCGAATCGGTGGCGGCGCCTGTGCGTAAGCCGCGACAAAACCGGCGCTCAGCCAGAGAACGCCCGCCAGAAACAGGCCTCTTCGAGTACTTTGCATGATAATCCCTCTTTCTATCGTCCGCCGACGGAGTGGTTCAGCCCCTCATCATGACTTTGCGGTATGGAATTGGAGATGGTTGTCAGCACGCTGCTTTAGGGCTTCTCTGTGGCCCGCCTTGGTCCTCGGCAATCTCCGAGTGAGCACTGGGACGCCTCGCCCGGCATCGTTCCAGCAGGCCTCGACTCCCCGGCAACTCGCCAGCGGTACATTTATCATACAGGGGCCTGCATGTCAAGTGAATCGCGGGTTTGAACGGCTACCGATCGAGGGCGTAAGCCGGTCGGGCGGCACGGCTTCGGTTCAAAACGTTTCGCCGACAGGAGGCGCAGCTTGTCTTTCCCACGGGTCGGGAGCATAATTCAAGCTTACGGCTGGCCAACCCGTTTACGCCCGCTCGGCGCGCTGACGCCGCATGCTGGACAGACTGCAACACGGTCGCTATGGAGAGTCCCGGGTATGAATGATTCGCACAAGAGTACCGTACTTATTCCGCTCGCCGCGTTACTGGCGTCGAGCATCCTTTCCGCGCAGGCAGCACCGCTGCCGCGGCTGCGCGTCTCGGATAACGGGAGATATTTCGTCAAGGCGGACGGTTCCCCGTTCTTCTATTTGGGCGACACTGAATGGGCCCTATTCCACCTCACACGCGAAGATGCCGAGCTCTATTTGAAGGACCGCGTCGAGAAGAAATTTACGGTCATCCAGGCCATCGCCACCTTCTGGGGCGGCTTGGACAGGCCCAACGCTTACGGCGAGACGGTGTTTGTGAACGGCGATCCCGCGCACCCTAACGAGGCCTACTTCAAGCATGTGGACTGGGTGGTGGATAAGGCCGAATCGCTCGGGCTCTACATTGGCTTTGTGCCGATATGGTCGAAAGAGTACGTTCAGCAGGATCCTTCGATGCTGCTCAATCCGAGTTTCGGACCAACCATCCGAACCGCCATCCGCACCGGAAAGCCCTCGGTCGTCGACAAGACAAGCGCCTATAATTACGGCCTATTCCTCGGCCGCCGGTATCGCGACAAGCCCATAATCTGGATTCTCGGCGGCGATTGGTTCGCATCCGGCGTGGAGGACGTGTGGCGCGCGATGGCTGCCGGTCTCGCCGAGGGCGACGGCGGAACGCACCTGAAGACCTATCACCCGAAGTCGCCCCGCAGTTCAGCCCAGTGGTTCCATGACGACGCCTGGCTGGATTTCAACATGCTCCAAACCGGCCACACGGCTCTGAACCGGAACTATGAATTGGTCGCCGCGGACTGGGACCGGATTCCCGCCAAGCCGGTGGTGGACGGCGAGGGCGGATATGAAGGCATCAACGACGCTATGTCGCCGTCGGGCAACGTCGAGCCTCCCGACGTGCGCAGGATCGCGTACTGTGCCGTTTTCGCCGGCGGCGCCGGGTACACATACGGGGCCAATGGATTGTTCGGCGCGACGAGCCGTCCCACCGACAGGGGGCCGCGGGCGGGCAGAAGTGCGGCCCCCCGGGGCGCGGGCAGGGGCGCGGCGAACGCAGGCGCGGAAAGCAGCATTCAGGATGAAGGCGGCCAGCGGGGCAGGGCCCCGGGGATGCCGTGGAAGGAAGCCATGCAACTGCCCGCCGGCCGGCAAATGCAGTATCTGCGGGCTTTGATCGAATCGCGGCCCATGCTCACTCGGATTCCCGATCAATGGTTGCTCGTTAACGACCCCATGGGTACCACGGAGCGAATACAGGCCTGCCGGGCATCGGACGGAAGTTATGCGTTCATTTACACCGCTACGGGGAGTAAGTTGAGGATACGGATCGTGGATCGTATCTATGAGAAGTTATCGGGAACTACGATCAAGGCGTATTGGTACGATCCACGGACCGGCGCCGCGACGCATATCGGGGATTTTCCGAAAACGGAGTCCCGGTCTTTCAACCCGCCAACCAGTGGACGTGGGAACGATTGGGTGCTGGTTCTGGACGATGCCTCCAAAAACTTTCCGCCCCCGGGGCAGAGCGGGGGCCGGTAACCGCACCAGTTAATGGCGCGAGATTAACATTAAAGGAGGACGTGGGCGATGCGAAGAGCGATCATAGTTCTGCTATTGGCCCTGAGTGCGGGGCTGGCGCAATCGGCCGTGCTGCCGCGATTGCGTATCTCCGACAATGGCCGATATTTCGTCAAGGAGGGCGGCCCGCCGTTCCTCTATCTTGGCGACACCGAATGGACGCTGCTCCAGTGCACGCGGGACGAGGTGGACACCTACCTGGCCGACCGGGCGGCGAAGAAGTTCACGGTGGTCCAGATCAGCGTGGCGGGCTTTGATGCTTTGAAGAAGATGTTTGTCGATGGCGATCCCACGCGGCCTAATGAGGAGTACTTCCAGTTTCTCGATTACGTGGTGCGGAAGGCCGAGTCGTTGGGTCTCTACGTCGCCTTGGTGCCGATGTGGTCGAACGATTACGTGAGGCCGGAGCTTAACGTGCTTACTAACGCTACGGCCTTCAGTTACGGCAAGTACTTGGGCAACCGCTACCGGGACACGTCGGTGATCTGGATTCTGGGAGGCGATTGGTTCGCCACCGGCTTCGAGGACATCTGGCGCCAACTGGCTGCCGGTCTCACCGCGGGCGATGGAGGCATTCATTTAAAGACTTACCACCCCAAGTCGCCGCGCAGTTCGGCGATGTGGTTCCACGCCGAGAAGTGGCTCGACTTTAATATGCTGCAAACCGGGCACACCACTCTCAACCGGAATTATGACTTAGTCGCCGAGGACTGGGCCCGCGTTCCGGCCAAGCCCGTGGTGGATGGCGAGGGCGGCTATGAAGGCATCGCCGATGGACTGGTGCCGGAGCTTACCATCGCGCCTCACGACGTGCGCCGCATCGCCTACAGCGCGATTTTTGCGGGGGCAGCGGGTTACACTTACGGCGGGCATGGCGTGTGGGGCTACCGCAATCCGGCCACCGGCGGGGCACCGTCGCCGGCCCCGGCCAGGAAGTCGGCGGCTCCGCCGGTGCGCCACGGCCCCGCGCCGCCATGGAAGGAAGCCCTGCAATTGCCCGCCGCGTCCCAGATGCAGCATCTGCGGGCGCTCATCGAATCGCGGCCCATGCTCACGCGCATCCCCGATCAATGGCTGATCGCCAACGATTACCTGGGAACCACCGAGCGCATGCAGGCCTGCCGCGGGTCCGACGGCAGTTACGCATTCATCTACACCGCCACGGGCAGGAAGCTGAAGATCCGGCAGATCGACGGACCCTACCCCAAGCTCTCGGGCAAGACCATTCGCGCCTGGTGGTACGATCCGCGGACCGGGTCAGCCACGGCCATCGGCGAATTCGAGAAGACCGGTTTCCACGATTTCACCCCGCCATCGAGCGGGCCGGGCAACGACTGGGTGCTGGTGCTGGACGACGCCTCGGAGAGCTTCCCGGCTCCGGGCAAGGGAGTACTGAGCCGCTGAGGCGGGACGCAGAAGGGCGTCCAGCGCCTCAGAAGAAGACCTTCCACTCCACGTCGTTTCCGGTCGGCGCCGTGTAGTCCACGGTTAGCAGAGGTCCGGCGGCCGCCATCTTCGCCGTCAGGCCGCCGGACAGTTCCACGCGTTTTGCCGTGAATCCGTCGGGAACATAGATGCGCAATTGATACGGATCGCCGGCCACCGCGCGCGAAAGGCCCCGCAGCATCCGCTGCTGGGCGTCATATGTCAGGTCCTTGATGTCGAACGCCATCTGACGGATGTGCCGGCTGGTGGAGATCAGCACCGGCCGGTCCTGTTTTTCGACCACGCTGTAGATATCGCAATCGTACGGGCTAACCGGACGCGGAACGAAGGTTCCCTTGAACGTCCCAATAAGTTTCCGGCTCCAGAATTCGTAAACGATGTACTCTTTGCCGGGAGCGAGGCGGAGATCCTTCTCCGCATCCAACTCGACAGTGAACTTAGGTATCAAATCTCGCGTCGCCGGGGTGGTATAAGTGAAGCCTTCCCGAGGCGTCTTACTGGTGTAATTGAAAACACCGACGATATTCCACTTGCCAAAGGGCCGTTCGACCGGCATGTTCCAGACCTGGGCCGGCTTCCGGATGAATAAATCCACGGGATAGGATACATCCGGGGTTGGCGGGCTGATCCGTTTCAGCAGTTCGATCCGGTCCGCCGGGTACTCTTCGTTGAACGCTTCCTCCAGGAAGAGCGTGCTCCCGGCGATGGCGTGGAAGTTCGCACTGACTTTTGCCTGGGCATAGTTGAAGCGCCCCGCCGATTCATCGATCGGCTGGGACTTATAGACGTGGAAACCGTCGCAGTCGTTCCAAAACACGCGCCCGTTGTAAAAGAACCTGATCGACGATCCCAGCAGGGATTCTGTAAGCCATAGGCGCCAGCCGTCGCCTTCCTCATAACCGTGGTCGGCATCGTTCGATACCCGGGTGATGTCGACAATTCCGTAGGTATGATCCACCGCGTTCATGTTCGAGCGGATCACCCTCCGGGGCGCCTTTTGATCGATTGCCTCGCGCCAGGGAGTCCCCGCAGCGCGATAGGTCTCGAGCGCGCTCATATAGGGGTCGTACTGCCCGGGCCACTTATCCCACCAGTCGGCAAAGTCCATTTCCGCGCGGCCGGTTTCATTCTCATGACCAGCCACCCATTGAAAGGCGCGCTCGCGCTCCAGCTTGATTGTCAGTGGATTCGAGAAATCGATGACCCTGGTCCCCATGGTCATGCCATAGTATCGGACGTGTATCGGGAGATAGCATTCGTCCGGGTAACTGGTCCGCCCAGGACCCCCGGCGGCAGGTGGAGTCCCCGCCGGTTGCTGGGCCGCCGCTGTTAGCCGGTGCCGGCCCGGGTTTTGCGAAGGAGAATCGGGCGGTTGCCGGTCTCCCCCGTGGCCGTACAGACCAAAGCTTCCCTGTCTGCCCGGCCCTCCAAGTCCCCAGTAGAAATCGTTCAGGCCATATGCCTTGAAAAACTTGTCCGCGTTGGCCTCGCTACCTCCGGACAGGTATCCGTGGAAGCGGCTATAGTTATTCGCGACCAGCTCCCGGTCGTTGAGATCGATCGGCCTCCGCTGTTTGAGCCGTATATCATACGCGAGGGCGATCAGGTCGGCCTGGTGTTCCATCGCGCGGAGCGCATCGGTATTGAAGTCGATGAGCAGCTTTTCTCCTTCGAAACTCTTTCCCGAAGGCATGGTGACTTTGTAACTGCAGTATCCGCGAACCCTCATGCGGTCGTTCGTCTTACCTTGCCAGCCCGCCCCCACTTCAAACCTCGATGCCCCCTTCGTAATCGTCACGTGTCCCATTAACAGGCTGTTGCCCGTGTCCATGTCTTGGATCACGTGATTCACCTCGTACATCTTAGGTACGATGAAGCTAACTACAGGCGCGAGGTCGTAATACTCGCGGTTCTGAGACATAGTTCCAAGGCTGGTCCACCTTTCCGTGGAGCCGCCCAGGCGCGCGTCGTTGGACACGAAGTAGTCGATGTCCCCCACTTCAACGGTCTTGCCGGTGTTATTCGAACGGCCCAAGCCGACCAGAATATCGTTTCCATTTTTGGAGACCGAAATCTGGTATTCGAAATCGAGTTGTCCGGGTTTCCTCCCGCGAAGCGTCACCGTGACGAACGATCCGAACTTGTTCGAGTCCGCGTTGTTGACTGAACGGGTCACTTTCCAACCCGCGGGGTCGTCGCCCGGGAGGAAATAAACATCGTTCAGGCGCATCGGCGTCCCTTTGACTTCGGCCGACCAGCGGCAGGCCGTGGCATCGACCGATACCAGAAGATTCGCCGTGTCGATCTTGATGGGAGCAGCCGCGTCGGCCGGCGAGACGGAAAACAGCACAATGAAAGCGAGCGCAATCAATCCGCAATAGTGTATCCGGCTGGGCATGACAAGTCCTCCCTTCACGGCGAGCCGCTTCCCGCGGCCGCCAGTGGCGCGGAGATCAGGATGTGAAAGTCGCGCCGCCGAAACGGCGGTCGATCTGAACTACTTTTTGGCGCCGGCGGGCGGCCTGTCGGTTCGCATGCCTCGCGGACCGCTCCAGGCGCCATCCTGCACGTCCAGCGGCGTCATCCAGGCCAACTGCCGTTCGACGTCGGCATTCATCCGGTACTTCTTCTGCACCGACGCAATCTGCGGACCGCGGATGTCGATCTTCGCGAGATCGTAATTACCCAAGCCAACCTGGGCGCAATATCGCAGATAGCCGACCCAGTTTGGATCGACCCCCATGCACTCCACCGCGACCCTGTCCGCGGCGATGAAATCGGTCGAGGCGATGGCCAGCTTCGAAGACACCGGGGTGCCCATGACGGGCCCGTTGCCCTCCATTCCTTCGTGGCCGTCAATCACCGCGAGGCCCCAGTATGGCTGCATGGCCTGCGCCGTCACCACCATGTTGTAGTGGACCAGGTGGAACCCCGCGTGATAAAGGACCTTGTCGTTGCGCGCGGGAGCGCCCAGCACCATGTTCTTTACCGACCCTGTGACAACCGCGTAGTTATGCGATTTCAGCATCGCTGCGCCGATGATGAAGGCGTCCGGATCGAAGAACCGGGCCGCCAGGTGAACCGGGATCATGTGGGCATCCTGGTCCAGCATTGGCCGCATTACAAACTTGCCCTCCTGCGCGAAGTCGACGAGGTCGACCTGCTTGTACTCTTTGACCACGTCCGGGTAATGCAGACCATCGAAAACACCCGACCCGCCCAAAACCTCGCCGATCGTGATCGGTCCCTTGAAGCGCGGCGCCAGGTAGTCCAGCATTCCACGGAGCGCATCGGGGTGAGTGCAGGCCAGCGGGTTGCGGCCGCCGCCCACGTCATTCGCTTTGATGAGGATGCGCTTCTTGGTTTTCAGCTTGGGCCGGATCTGGTCGTCGATCGCCATGAGAGCCTGGTAGACGCACTTGCGGCGATCGTCGCCGGCCGTCAGCGCCACGAGCGAGCGCGATTTGAGTTCCGTGATCGGCACACCGGCTACGGGGATCTGCTCCGACTGGGCACGCAGCTCCGCGGCGGTAACCAGCGCCCCGACGCCAGTGGTCAGGAAATTTCTGCGGGTAAAATAAAGTCGCACAACCATTCTCCTTCCCGTTCGCAACCCCCTGAATGGGCGTTGCTTGTTGATCTGAGTGGCCATCGTACCGGGTAGCGACAGGGATGTCAACCGGTCTCCGTTGCTACCCGGGCTTTCCGGAGCTACCGCACCGGGAACTCGTAGATGCTGATGCTGATCGGAGGAATCGCCAGCCTGCCCGGCGCCTGGGTCACAGGGATCTCCACAATGTCCACCACGCGCGGCTTCCCGGGTTCGTTCGCGGCCGTCAGGTCCGCGGCCGCAACTCGCCACATCCGGCCCTGGTTTTGCACGGCCACGCCTTGGAGCGCCACATCCATCTGCTGGCCGGACTCCGAAGGGTTCACAATCGCCAGCGTCAACGACTTCCGGTCCGCGGTCAGTGCGGCCACAGCATCCAGTGGATATGTGTCGCTGCCCGCGGGGGTCTTGGACTTGTCCACTCCCACCGTGCCCTTCACATCGTGGGGCGGCGAGTTCCCCTCCACGGCCAGCGGAATGGTCCCGAAATGCCGCCGGTACAATTCGAACATCAGCCCGATCGGCCGCACGGTCGAATCCGTCTTGCTGATCGCCAGCAGTTCGGGTGCGCCCGTGTACGCCGAAATGA
>Ga0326727_10014804_pt1 | contig 16894 bp, 15 predicted proteins | sample MB2enrmetagenome_FD_207643 | JGI IMG/M metagenome (GOLD analysis project Ga0326727, IMG submission 207643) | Lab enriched peat soil microbial communities from McLean, Ithaca, NY, United States - MB29MY | ecosystem: Environmental > Terrestrial > Soil > Wetlands > Peat | place: USA: New York...
CGCGGGGGAGAAGTGTTCCCAAAAAGCGCTTGACAACGCCGATGCCGTTATAGACGCGCTACCCCTGTTTTTCTCCATCTGACACTGTTTTTCTCCATTATTGTCCGTACCGCCTTTCGAGTTCGACGGCATCTGGGAGAGACTTGGCAATGATCTGGTGAAACACTGGACCGCTGGTCCAAATCACGGCGGACTCTATGTGGTCCGGTGCAAGCAGGAGCACAGCTCTGTACCCAACGGGTTTCCCCTTAGAGTCGGTCTTAGTCCCTTCCGTAAGGATCTTCGAGGCCCTCGCCACCCTCCAGTCAAGATACCGCTTCGCTTCCTCAGGGGAACGAAAGCGACCGTCCATCGCAATCAATTTCACCCCATCGGAGGCATCGAAATTCGTGAACCCTAAGTGGGCGTCGGACGACCCGGCGGTATGGAAGCCTGCCTGCGTTCCATCTCGATCAATCATTTCGCCCATCGTGGTCACGCGAAATGCAAGCCGTTTCGCCGTGGATTCGTTGGCGGGGCCCGACGAGCGACCGTCAAGCCAGTATCCGGTGAGCATCAGCACGCCGATGAACGTTAACAACTTCCTCAGTCCTTGAGGCTTCATGATCGCAGACCTCCCGAGAAGACATCCCCTAACATAGCTCACATTGCTCATTGAGAGTTGAGGCAGTCCTGCAATTTTGTGCCTGGCTCACTGTTTTTTGGTCCGGGCTGGATATTTATATTACCCGGAGCCGGCAGTTGTTTCCCCGTGATAATGGCAAGGGAATTGCCGAGTGGGAGAAAGGGTGTCAGGGAGAAAGGGTGTCAGGGGAGAAAGGGTGTCAGGGGAGAAAGGGTGTCAGGTACCCTTTCCGGGCCTGACACCCTTTCCTCCAAACGAGATTGTCCCCGAGCCGCTTATAACTACGCCCGTCAACGGCCGGATGAATTGTTGGTGAGGCACGCCCCTAAATTGGTGCGCAAGCGAGTCTCCTTGGAATTTCAAGTCGGAAGCAGAGGAAGGAGCCTCGAGATAAATCTTCACGGTTGGCGCTTGTGGCTGCGAGGAGGAATATATCTCCACAATCATAAAGGTATTCGGCCTTGCCGTCGCCCCAGGCATCTGCACGAAAACCCAAGCGCACAGCACAAGCAGGAAAGCCCCCGCTGCTGCGGTCAGACCGAGCATGACTTTAAGAACGGTTATCCTCAGCCTTCTCACTTCTCGCATCCGCATGCCTTGTCGTACGTGTGTCCGACGATCGATTCGATCTCATCCGGCAAGATTGAATATGATCCTGATTCCGCCATGATGTCGTTCTCGTGTCCCGGCCATGGCTTCTTGTTCCAGGGATAGTAATGATCGAATAGGTGGAGCAGATGCCCGGCCTCGTGTGCAATTACGCCGGGAGCGTCATCGGTTGATAGGTCGCCGCTGGACATGGTCGTGAGGCTAATACCGTGAGCGTAGTAATCAAATGTCCCCGTAGGCGGAACATAAATATAATTCTGTCCAGGAGCCGGTGCCATCATCGCGGTAAACAAGAAATTCTCCCCGGTCTCAACTTTAATATCGACATTAAACGCGACTTTGCAATTTCGATATCCACCGTTTTTATTCCAGTAGTCGGTAATGTACTTCTGCCATAAGCCAGCAAGACTTGAGGAGGCTCCGGGGCCGTAGATTGCAATGCGCAGCGGCGTACCGCAGAGTTATTTTTCTCCGAGAAAAATTACTCTGCGGTACGCCTTCAAATGCGTGTGCGCGGGTCGGCGGGCAACAACACGCGATCGACTGACAGGCCGCTGGGAGTTACGGGCGCATCGGTGAGGTTACCCGCATAATCATGGACGCTCGACCAAGGCCAATCCTCAGGACGCTTTGCCCATCCCGCCTTCACCGGGTTCAGGTGAATGTACTCCACCTTCTCGTGGTATTCCTTCACCGTCCGCAGAGCGCGATCAAAGAAGCGCGGCTGGAACAGCAATCCCACCTCCCCACGGGAGCGGTTGATACGCTTCGTCGGTCTATGATCCGGCCGGGGCCTTTCGACGGTCGAAAAAGCCCGTGCCTGCCGACCTCCAACGCGAAGTCGAGCGCCGCGCCCAGGAACTGATCGATTCCACCTTGAAACCTCGCTACCTCCAGCCGCCTCCTAAGGACACGCAGCTTAACCTAATGCTGAGTCCCCGAATGACCTTTGGCCCGCGCGGCCAGGAGGTTGGAGAGACACGAACAGGAGATCTCAGTAACTTTGCTCCCTTCCTGGTATAACTGAGATGCAAAGAGAGACTTCTCGTTATTGTCTACCAGGACCACCAGCGCTTGCTTACCCGACACTTCTCCCGCAGCGTTACTCCGTGGACCGTTCTCCAGCACAGCCACAGCATTCTGAAGAAAGTCCTGCATTCGCCTTTCGCCTTTTTCCGGGGAGGGATAATAATAGTGAGTTATATTGATGCCGGGCCCATCGGACGCATCCCAAGACTGGAGACCTGTCTTGGCTCCGTCATCCGTGAACCCATCCCCCAAAAGCCTTAGAGTAAACTTGATTTCCTTGTTGCCTTCATTCTCTCGCGGCCTGTCCGACGACGGTTCCGGGCGCGCCATCAATTCCGCGAACTTTGAGGTCGTCAACTCCATCTTCCAATCGGCGCCCCAGCGAGTCCGTCCAGGTTTGCCGTACGTGACCAATTTCACGAAATACACCCCGTTCTGGTGGGAGACGTTGGGTACATGGGAAACGCCTTTGAGTGCGACGAATCTGGCGGGATCCTCAAGGGCGTAGTAGGAGAGTGCCAAGTATAGCTTTACGAGGTCCAATGCATCTCCATCATCGCGAGGGGCAGACCGAGCCGCACGCATTAACTCCGTCATGACTGCGGAATTCTCCCTACAGAATAGGCTGTCGAAAATAAACAACTGCTCACCCACCGACGCACCCGTGACGGTAAAGCGGCGCCCCCTGTCACTCACGCTTAGAAGGTGAATCCTCTTCAGGATTGGCGAGGAGGAGAGACCCCAACTTTTCGCGTTTTCCTCTGCTTCCAGCCAGGCCTCAGCTGAGGGAAACAACATCTTAGCTGTCGCTTCCGGGTAAGCGCGGTATTCCATGACGCTGCCATCGTTGCCATGAACCTTCAGCAGCGCAGAAGGTGTGTCAGCGGAGGGAATAGCGGGCGAGGGAAAGCAGGTCGCAAGAAACAAGACAAATGCGATGAGCGCTGCGTGGCGGGGGCCATCCCGGTTACGGCAAGAGTTGATGGAAGCAGAGAATCTCATCCACGTTCATTATAGTCACCGGGTCAAGCCATCTTGTGGAGAACTGTCAAAAGCCCTGGTGAATACGCGATCATCCTTCTTGAACAAAGGCATTCAACCGCGGAAGGTGGGTTCGCCGGACGGATACGCTGTGTCCCGGTGATGCGTTCCGGCAGCAGGCTCGCCCGCGGCGTGTGACAAAAAACCACCGGTCGGGCACCACCCGGCGGCGATGGCGCGACTGGGCGCCCAATATAGAAGAGCCGCAGACGAACGCCAAGAACGCGTGCGTCTGCGCTACGAACCCGCGCCCGCGAAACGTCATTTCCCCAAAAAGCGCCGGAGTCGAACGCCAGGACCGCGCGTGCTACCCCGCTTGGGATCGATGAGGATTTCGAGCGGTAGAAGGGGCGATGGGGACTGGCACGCGTGTACCCGGGTTTCCCTCGGGTTTCCCTGGTGAAATACGCCCAAAATCAATTTGGCTACCCGGGCCGGGGGATTTTCGCAGAAATCTCCACGTAAAGGCGCTGTGCCTCTTCGTGGGTGTTGGCAAGGATCAGGACGGTCCCGAGCTTCTCCTGAGCGCCGGTGAGATCACCCTTATCCCGAAGATCTTTCGCTTCCTGAACCAGGTCGTCAACGAATCTTTGTTGCAAACTGCGGGCGATGGGAAGAAGGTCCGCCAGCAATGCATCCAGGGAAGGGTAGCGCTCGTCAGGGTTCTTCTTCAGGCCTTTGCTGATCACCTTGTCCATTTCGGCAGGCACCCCCGGGCAGCAGATGCTCAGCGGTACCGGTTCCGCGTTTAAGATCTTCGAGATAATGGTGGCGATGTTCGAACCCTCGAAGGGCTTCTTGCAGGCAATAAATTCGTACATCACGCAGGTTACGGACCAGATATTGCCGCGGATATCGATGCGACTTTCTTTGATCTGTTCCGGTGAAGGGAGGAGAATGTTTCCCATGAAGGTCGTGGTTCGGGTGGGGTCGGCGGTTTGCAGATGGACGGTGCTGAAATCCATCACCTTCACGATGCCCTCATTCGTCACCATAATGTTCTCAGGGTCCACGATGCAAAGAACAAACCCGTGCCGGTGCACGTGGCGGAAGGCCTCACAGAGTTGCTGGATCAACTTCAGCTTCGCGGCAAGAGGAATTCTGACGTACCGCCTGATGATGCTCTGCAGGCATTCGCCCTCGAGCCATTCCATCACGAAATAGGGGCGTCCGTCCGCCTCCCGCAATTCGTAGATCGTTACGAGGTTGGGATGGTGAAGGACCGCTCCCACCTGCGCTTCACGGTAAAAGCGTTGGAGGCTCTCCGGGTCGATCAGCGCTTCCGGAGTAACGGTCTTAAGCGCTACCAGACGTCCCAGGAGAGGGTCCCGGGCCTTATAGGTCACCGTCATGTCGCCCCAGGCAAGCTCCGCCAGGAGCTCGAAGGGGCCGATTTTCTCGCGGGACGGATCGGGCCGACCCGAGAGATCGTCGAATCTGTCGATAGGCATTGAATGCACCCTCCTCCGTTTGAGAACGGTCAGGGCGGGATGGGGACCACGATCCGCAGGTTTTCCTCGCGATCCCCCCAAGGGAGAGTGTACCCGCTTTTGTAACCCAGGCACTCCTGCCTGTGTTGTTTTTCCTGCACAGCCAGGAGTGGCTGTGCGGCGGGTGGAGGGGGATTGGTGGGGGATTGGTGTCAGGAAGGTGTGAAAAAATTGAATTTGGACCTGTTATCAACAGTGTAATGGATTGAAAATGCGTGGGGCTGAAATCGGTGAAACCAATTTTTTCACATGTTCCAGGAACCATTTCTCGGGCGACTGGTGTTGCACAGTGCGGCGGAGCCGCCACCAACGCGTCTCGTAGGGGCACCCCTTGTGGGTGCCCTTTCGAAGGGCACCCACAAGGGGTGCCCCTACGAGCGTTTCCTTATCGCGTCGCGGATTCGAGAAAATCTTCATCCTGCGCAGCTTCCCGGAACCACCGAGAGCGGAAGTGCGCACAGTTCAGCGCATGATAAATCATCCCGTCCGCTAAATAAACGGTACCTGAACCGTTCTCCCCCCACTTTTCAAACTTGCAGCGCGGCGTTCGGCATTTTCGGACAAAATTACTACGGAAACGTCCCAGGTTTTCCTGCGCCAAAATGTCCGGTCGGTGTCGGCGAGGAAGAGCATCTTGTTCAGATATAGCTGCGCCCAGAGCACGGCGTTTAGCCAGTACCTTCGGGTCATTGCCACGTCCACCTGAATTTGTGACAGGAAGTGTCAAATGCGGGTGACACATATGAGTACTTGGTGGGGCTACCCAAACCACGTGCGCTTCAATGAAGCAGGCGGGTTCGGTGGCAAGAAGGAGGCCCACAGTCTGACCCGGTTTGTCGCTTCGGATTGCAGTCGCAATGCATGCGGGGAGAGGTCAAGGGCAGAAGCGAGGTGTGCAGCCTCGTCACCCTCAATCACAAGAGTCACAGATAGCCGAACCCGCTTACGCTCCGCCCGGCGTTTCACAGACCGAGTGGCATCACGCATGCATCAAGGTTACGTGTAGGAGGACGGATAATCAACGGACCTCGTTGGGGATTGATGACGAGAGCTTCCAATGGAAGAGAAGGAAATGGTATTCCATCGCGTTCACGGCCACTGCGAAACCTGCCACCCGCCCTTGGTCTGTATCAGGGCATCACGCAGCATTATCTATTTAGATAAGTCTTGGAGGTGACTTATGGTGTTCTTTTGGTATGGGATGTACTGGTTTTCTGGCGTGTTGTCGATGATAGCGTTTGCCGCATACATGGCCCCCAAGCAGGACGTGGCGAAGGCGCCTAAGCGCCATTTCGGCAAGGCCTGTGACTTTAGTCCTTTTGACTTTGCGGATGCATCCGTTGCGATTACTGAAAGCGTGGAGGAAGCAGGGGCTTTCTGTAGGATCAACACCGATTGGCTGGGTATTGTTCGCATTGAGTACAGCCCCCATCAGCGCGAGTATTTGGTTTGTTGTAAGTCTTCTCGGGAGGATGGGGAATGTGAACAACTCATCAGGCTGGAAAGGGTGTACGCGCATATTGAACAAGACTACTGGGATGCTCGTGATGACGTGTGGCGCAAAGGGTGCATGCGTGCCTTGGCTATTCTGGCCAAGATGCAGCCAATGCCTGTCAGGATGTTCTGGTGATCCTGTTTCCCCCGAGATGAGGGGAAATGCCCCCATGGCGCCGGGCTGATTCTGAAGAAGGCACGGGTAATGGCTGATACCTTAGTGCACTTTTCATTCGATTAGCGGAATCTTGCAATGAATTCACTTGGCGGAAACTCCTGACGGAGGGCGCACGACCATGGAAGACTTACGTAACAAGCTCTATAAAGAACTGCATGACACGGTGAAGGCTGGGCGCTATGAGGTCGAGGTCACGATCAAGAAAACCTTTGACGTGCGTCCTGGCCACGAACAAATCCTGGTGGAGATCCTCGAATGGATCATGGGCACCGGACAAATCGCCGCCTACCAGGTGAAAAAGGTTGAATCGGCCGATGCCGGTCGGCCCGCGTCCTAGGAGTCCGAAGTGTCAAGGCCACCGGCGTCAGGTTTCTGTGAGTTGGTTCGCCAAAGCCCCCAGGCTTAGGCGAGAGAAATCAGAGGAGATTCGATGAGCGCCGCCGATTGGGTAGTCCTTGTCCTAATCCCGTTATCAGTGGTCATGGCGTATTTCCTTAGAAAGAGACCCAAGCCCAGGACTATTGGTCCTAAGGCGACGAAGGCAGAGGAGGCGCTGCGCCTGAACCCGAACAACGACAATGCGCACCTCAACCTCGGCGCGGCGCTTGCGATGAAGGGGGACCACGACGGGGCGATTGCGGAGTATCGCGAGGCGTTGCGCCTGAACCCAAACAATGACCATGCGCACGCCCTCCTTGGCGCGGCGCTTTTCGAGAAGAGGGATTGGGACGGGGCGATTGCCGAAGAGCACGAGGCGCTCCGCCTGAATCCGAGAAATGCCGATGCGCACGCCCTCCTTGGCTGGGCGCTCATCGGAAAGGACGATTGGGGCGGGGCGTATCGAGAGGCGCTACGCCTGAACCCGAAAAATGATGTTGCGCAGGCAAACCTCGGCGTGGCGCTCGCGCAACGGGGGGATTGGGATGGAGCCATTGCGGAGTATCGCGAGGCGCTGCGCCTCAACCCGAACAACAGCAGCGCCCGTCAATTCCTCGGCGTAGCACTCAGGATGAAAGGGGACTGGGACGGGGCGATTGCGGAGGCACGCGAGGCGCTACGCCTGAACCCGAAAAATAAGATTGCGCATGCGCACCTTGGCTGGGCGCTTGGGATGAAGGGGGAACACGACGGGGCGATTGCGGAGTATCGCGAGGCGTTGCGCCTGAACCCAAACAATGACCATGCGCACGCCCTCCTTGGCTGCGAGCTTGAGATGAAGGGGGACCAGGACGGGGCGATTGCGGAGTATCGCGAGGCGCTGCGCCTGAACCCAAACAATGACCATGCGCACGCCCTCCTTGGCAGCGCGCTTGAGAGGAAGGGGGACCATGAGGGGGCGATTGCCGAACTGCGCGAGGCGCTCCGCCTGAATCCGAAAAATGATATGGTGCACGCAAACCTCGGCGTGGCACTCGAACATAAGGGAGATTTGGGCGGGGCGATGGCGGAGTTTCGCGAGGCGCTCCACCTGAATCCGAACAACGACGTTGCACACGCAAACCTCGGCGCGGCGCTTGCGATGAAGGGGGACCACGACGGGGCGATTGCCGAACTGCGCGAGGCGCTCCGCCTGAACCCGAGCAATTCCCATGCGCACCGCAGCCTCGGCGCGGCGCTTGGAAACAAGGGCGACCATGACGGGGCGATGGCGGAGTTTCGCGAGGCGGTCCGCCTGAACCCAAACAATGACCATGCGCACGCCCTCTTTGGCAGCGCGCTTGAGAGGAAGGGGGACCAGGACGGGGCGATTGCCGAACTGCGCGAGGCGCTCCGCCTAAACCCGAGAAATGCTGATGCGCATCGCCACCTCGGCGGGGCGCTTGGCATGAAGGGAGACCATGACGGGGCGATTGCCGAACTGCGCGAGGCGCTGCGCCTCAATCCGAAAAATGCCGATGCGCACGTTGACCTCGGCGTGGCGCTTGGACAAAAGGGGGATTTGGATGGGGCGATGGCTGAGTGTCGTGAGGCCCTGCACCTGAACCCGAGAAATGAGAAATCCCACGTCATCCTCGGCGTGACGCTTGGGATGAAGGGGGACTGGGACGGGGCCATTGCGGAGTATCGCGAGGCGCTGCACGTCAACCCGAGAAATGCCTACGCGCAAGGTGCTCTCGGTTGGGCGCTTGAGAAGAAGGGGGATTTGAACGGGGCGATTGCCGAACTGCGCGAGGCGCTGCGCCTCAATCCGAAAAGTGCCGATGCGCATGGCGCGCTCGGCGGGGCGCTTGGACAGAAGGGGGATTGGGACTCGGCGATTTCCGAGTATCGCGAGGCGCTGCGCCTGAACCCGAGAAATGCCGATGCTCACGTTCGCCTTGGCGAGGCGCTTGGGAACAAGGGGGATTGGGACGGGGCGTTGACCGAGGAGCGCGAAGCACTGCGCCTGAACCCCAACCACGCTGGAGCGCATCTCTTCCTCGGCAAGGCGCTTGAAAAGAAAGGGGATTTGAACGGGGCGATTGCGGAATATCGCGAGGCGCTGCGCCTGGACCCGAGAAATGGGCTTGCGCACGTCGACCTCGGCGCCGCGCTTGGAAACAAGGGGGATTGGGACGGGCAGATTGCCGAAGAGCGCGAAGCGCTCCGCCTGAACCCAGGGAATGCCGATGCACACGGTAACCTCGGCGTGGCGCTTGGACAAAAGGGGGACTGGGACGGGGCAATAGCAGAGTTTCGCGAGGCGCTCCGCCTAAAGCCGAGAAATGCCGATGCGCATCGCCACCTCGGCGGGGCGCTTGGCATGAAGGGAGACCAAGACGGGGCGATTGCCGAACTGCGCGAGGCGCTGCGCCTCAATCCGAAAAATGCCGATGCGCACGTTGACCTCGGCGCCGCGCTTGGAAACAGGGGGGACCACGACGGTGCGATGGCAGAGTTTCGCGAGGCGCTGCGCCTGAAGCCGAGAAATTCCGATGCGCACGGTAACCTCGGCGCGGCGCTTTTCCAAAAGGGGGATTGGGATGGGGCGGTGGCGGAGGAACGCGAGGCGCTCCGCCTCAACCCCAACAACGAAAAAGCCCATTGCCTCCTCGGCATGGCGCTTGAAAGGGAAGGCAATTACGAGGGAGCCCTGCGGGAATATCGCCTCGCCCACAAGCTCGACCCTCAGAACCCTGAGTTTCGCAAGCATTGCGAGCGCCTTTCGTGGGCTCTTCCGCCGGAGGACACCGCTCTTTGCTAACATGATGCGCGGTGTTTCAAGATTGCCTCTCCTGTTGGGTGCGCTGGAGCGTAAATGCTTAAGTTGATGCTCGGTCGGAACTTCCTGGGCTTGGGGCGGAGCGGGACAGACACCATGTTTCCGATCTTTTCCCAGGCATATTAACTCTTCCAGCGTCAATCTGCCTGACCTTTCACGTTGCACAAGTAGGGGCGGTTCGCGACCTGTCCCGATCTGATCGGGAACCGCCCCGGCGTTAGGATCCCAGCCGCGAGCACTCCTCCGGATCGCTGATCGACAGTTTTCTGAACCCGATTTGCGTCCAGTGTTCGCCCTCAGGCGGAATGGGCCCCAGGCGACGGTTATGACGGGCTGAACGGGGTTCAACCCCGGCCGAACGCGGTTCGGCCCTACAAAGCCGGCGACCGCGGCGTCGGACCCGCCGCGCTGGGCCGTGCTTCATTTTCTCACTGTCGCGCGGGCCACACTACCCCACATCGTTATCGGCGGTTTAATCTGAGAAGATGAGATTCTTTTGACCGGCCGAGCCCAAGGGCTGCCGGCCTACAGAACAAGAGTCGAGCTGGAGGGGCAATTTGTCATTCGTGAAGCGGACAATATGTCGTGCTTCAGGACGGCGGCGGCACGCCGAGGCGGAGGGGCAGCCTGCGCTCGTGGACGGACAATATGTCGTGGTTCAGGACGGTGGCGGCACTTGGCGTGCCACGTCCCACCTCGCAATGTTGCGAGGAGGTTCGGGGGTTATCGGAATAACCACAATCAAGTTCCAGGATCTGGGTGAGTACACCAAAATCGGGGGTTCGGGCTACGGTCGCTGCCTACTGCCCGCTGCCTACTGCCTTCTGCATAGCGCCCTCGATCCCTTCCGGCGCGGAGGCGAGCACCACGATATCCACGCGGCGGTTCTGGGCGCGGCCTTCGATGGTCCCGTTATTGGCCGCGGGGTGAAACTCCGCGTACCCGGCGGCGGAAAGACGCATGGCGGGGACGTGGTAATCGGTGATGAACAACCGGATCATCTCGGTAGCGCGGGCGGTGGAAAGTTCCCAGTTGGAAGCGAAGCGCGCGTTGTGGATCGGCACGTTATCCGTATGGCCTTCAATGCGAATGTTGTTGGGCTGGGCGCGCAGCGCCTCGACAATGCGCTGCACCGCGGCTTGGGAGGCCGGCCGGAGTTCTGCCGATCCGCTTTCATAAAAACCGATCTCGCGCAGGCTGATCACCAGCCCTTCGCGATTCGCCTTCAGCACCACTTCGTGCCGCTTAATCTCCGGCCCCAGAGCGCTGGTAAGTTGCCTCTGCAAGGTGCCGAACTTGGGAGAGGGGAGGGTTCCCGTTATCTTTTCGAAGGGGGAAGCCAGGTGTCCTTTGCCGGACATTCCCTTGCCATCTTCGATCATCTGGATGTTCTCCGCCGGCAAGGGATCGGCGGTGACCATGGCTACGCGTGAGTTGGCGGTCTGGAAAATGCCCATCTGTTGAAAGGCATCCTGAATCGCCATGGCGATTTTCCCCACCTTGCGCTTATCCACCTGGGAGGAGGAAAAAAGGACCACGAAGAATGCGAATAGAAGGGTGATGAAGTCCGCGTAGGAGACCAGCCAACGTTCGTGACTCACGTGGTCGGGAGCTTTTTTCTTTCGGCTCATGAGGAGGACTCCCGGGATTCCGCCGGCTGGGGAGCGTCGGCCAAAAAGCCTTGCAACTTGGTTTCGACCATGCGGGGGTTCAAACCTTCCAGAATGGAGATCACGCCTTCCAGCATCATCTCGCGCATCTGGTGCTCGGTGCGAATGCGAATCTTGAGCTTGCCCGCCGAGGGCAGGAAGAGCAGGTTGGCGGCGCCCACACCGTAAATCGTGGCCACAAAGGCGACGGCGATGCCGCGGCCCACTTCATCGATGTTATCCAGGTGCTGCATGACCTGGATGAGGCCGAGGACGGCGCCGATAATGCCAATGGTGGGGGAGAATCCTCCGGCCGCCTCGAAAACCTGGGGGATGCGCTCCTCGTGCTCGGCCTGATTGTCGAGTTCTAGCTCCATCATCTTGCGCAGTTCCTGGGGCTCGGTGCCGTCCACCGCCAGCATCAGGGACTTGCGGAGAAAAGGCTCCTTGACGTTTTCCAGCTCGCGGTCGAGGGACACGATGCCTTCCTTGCGAGCCTTGTGCGCGAAGGCGACGATTTCTTTGACCACGTCCTGCGGGTCCGCTTGCGTGTCGAAAAAGACGGTGCCCAGGCGTTTGAAACTGGCCAGCACGATGGGCAGGGGAAACTGCAACATCACGGCGCCGATGGTCCCGCCAAAAACGATCATGGCGGCAGTGGGCTGGATGATCTGGGTGAGCTTTCCGCCCTCGATCAGCAGGCCCGCCAGGATTCCTCCGACGGCAATCAGCACTCCACCCCAGCTACTTTTGTCCAACGTCTGTCCCCTTACCCTTCGATTTCAGACGACTCCTCAGGCTCCTCCGGCATTTCAGGCTCTGCGGACTCTTCCGGCTGCTCCTCCGGATTCTCTGAGGGAGGGATAACCACGCACGGCCCGCGCAAACGCCGGCGGTAATCGACAATCCGGGTCATCACCTCTTCGGCCGATTCAAGCACCACGATCTTCTCGCCTGTGACTAAGGTGATGACCGTGTCCGGCGCGTTTTCGATGAACTTGATCAGCTCCGAGTTGACCACCAGTGGCTTGTTGTTGAGCCGGGTCAAACGAATCATGACTGCGTATCCTGTTCCACCGGGAGCAGACAAACTCCCGCGCGTGACATTGTCCCGTATGCGTACATCGGCATTTTCACAACAGGCTTGCGGGGAAAGGGGGCGTGACCGCGAATTTTGCTGGACAGCCTATGAAATCCCCATAAGTCCCATTAATGCCGCCTGGTATCCCTTAGGGGAGATAAAGGGCGATTAGGCACAAAATGTCCGAATTTGCGATGGCAAGCGACTGCAAGCGACAAAAAGTCCGCGCCATACGCCGCAACCGCCGAAGTTTTGTCAGGGTGGACTTATTGTCCCTGTCGTACGCAATGTTAAGGGGGTTCTAAGGGTTTGAAACTGCGGCCCTTATCGACGTAGGCGCGCCAGCCCGCCTGCGGTCGACGCCATCCGCGCTGGGTCACGAGGTGTTAGGCTGGCGGAGCGGCAGGCAAGGATGTCCTGCTTAATACCAGGCTGACATTGTGTCGTTCCGACCAGCCATTTTGCCGTGGTCACGTTGGCGCTGCGACGCGGAAGGAGCCCTTGAGTAACACCAAACCGAGGTCATGAAATTCGGCCGGTCAATTTTCGGCGGTCACGCCGGCGAAGCCACGGGTGGGGGGGTTCTGCGCAGAACCAGGCCGGCATTAAGGCGTTCCGGCCGAACATAATCGCTGAGAAGGTGGTGGCCGGGTGGAAACTCCAGGTCATGGGCCAAGTTGGGGATGCTCCCCACGGACGCATAGCCGTGCATATAGAGCATGGGCGTGTAGCCCCAGTCGAGGGTCAACCAAGCGTCCTGTTCCACCACTCGCCCGGAGCTATCCTGGGCGCGCATATTCAGGTCAAGGCGAAACAGCCGCGAGTAGAAGCGGCTGATGGAACCGGTCGACATTTGCAGCTTCGCGTACTGGCGGAGGATGACTTCCGCCGCCGGCCGCGAGAACAGGATCATTCCCGCCCCCGTCCCCCAGTTGAGGGAGTACCCGCCGCGATGCTCCATCACGCGGCCCTCAAAGCTCCGGACGGTGGCCGCGCCGCACACGATGCCATCGGCAGCGGCGAGGGCGAAGAGGTTCATCAACCGCCGGAACCACCCGGGCTGCATCACAATGTCGTTTTCGATTAGCCCCACATAGTCGTATCCGAGCTGCAGAAGGCGCTCGAGCCCGAAACGGATACACTGGTCCGGCCCGCCGCGCACGTCATAATTCATCTCCATCAGGCGCGCCTTGCGGAGGCGGAAGGTTCTCGGCAACTCCCGCGCCTCCGCTTCCTCGCTTCCATCGTTCCAGATGATGTCGAACCCACCGTCCGCATCCAGGGCTTTAAGGGTCTGGCGGGTAAAGGCTGGTCGATCTTTGCTGCTTAGCGCGAAGCCGACCCGATCCGCGGGCTGAGGCCAGCGGGGCGCCGTCCCCGTCCTGGCTTGCAGAAAACGGATAACGTCGGTGATGCTGGGAGCGGGAATGGGGTCACTCATGGCGATCTCCTTCGCTACGGACAGCGATTCCCCCGGGCGGTCCGTTCCCGGCCATTAAACCCCCAAGCGCGCCGGAGTAGGCACGTTGCGAGTGGAAACGCTGGGCGGAGGGGGAACCGGCCGGGTAGGATGATAGGTACTATCTTCCACTTTGATGAGCTGCGCGGGGGCCACAATACTGACCTCCCGCGGGACGCCCAGCATATTTAAGGAAGCCATTGTTCCGTAGATATTGTTGGCCACCCCAAAGAAGTTTTGAGGGTTAAAGAGCGGCGGCGTGTGCCACCACAGGTTGTAGCCCATTTCCCACAGCCATTCGATGAGTTCCTGTGAGTGCTCGGCGCGGTCATTCTCCACATAGAGCAGAGGCCGGGACCGCTGGATGAGCGCGCGACTTCCTTTCAGCACGCGCAGCTCAAAACCCTCGACGTCAATCTTGAGCAGACCCACGCGCTCGGAGGGCAGCATGTCATCCAGCCTGACGCAGGGCGCCTGCACGCTGCCATAGCCGCCGGCCGGGGCGGAGTTCGACATGGCAACACCCCCGAAGTTCCCCGTCTTCAGATAGTCGGGGCGTGGAAAGGTGACGAAGCCCGGCTCCTCCCCGCACGCATACGGCCAGGCGGTTACATTCATCAGGCCATTCAGCGCCAGGTTCGCGCAGAGCTGTTGGAAGACGACGGGTTGCGGTTCAAAGGCCACCACCTGCCGGCGCCTTTCGCGGAGGGCTCGGGCCAGGGGGACGGTGTGGATTCCCATGTTGGCGCCGACCTCCACCACCATGCCGGGATTCTGGGCGAGGACCAGGAGGAGCGCCAACTCCAGCTCATTGCACTCACCATAAGTTGCCATCGCCTTGCCCATATAGACGTCGTTCAAGTTGGCCAACATCCAGCCGCGACGGGACTGCACCAGGGAATAGGGTGGAGCTACATCCAGCTTGTTCATTTCTTCACCATAGTTTGCTCGTTTGTAGCGGCGGTCTCCGACCGCCGTCCAAACATGCGCGGAGCGCCTTGGAGTGCGGTAGCAGCAGCTACCGCCTTTGTCGTTCTGCTTCGTGCGCCATTCCCGTATGAACCACAGGCGGAAAGCGGTAGCTGCAGCTACCGCACTCCAAAGCGCTTCGCGCAGCCATTTTCACCCTCGCCGGCGGCTCTCGCTACAAGTGCGCGCAATTCACCTTCGACGCGGGCCACCACATCCTGCCAATCTCCCAGCGTGGATTGGCGGAACAGGCGCGCCGTGGGGTACCAGGGGCTATCTTCGCGCTCGAGCAACCAGCGCCAATCGGACGATCTGGACAAAATAACCCAAACGGGTTTGCCCATGGCACCGGCGAGATGGGCCACGGAGGTATCAATGGAAATTATCAGGTCGAGGTTGGCAACAATCGCCGCCGTGTCCGCAAAATCCTTCTGTTCGTTTTGGAGATCAGTGATGCGCACGCGCGGGCCCAACTGCTTCACCTGCTCGGCGGGCTCGCCCATTTGCAATGAGTAAAAGGTAGTTCCTTCCACGTGGGTCAACGGCGCAAGCTGTTCCAGCCGGATGGAACGCCAGAGCTCATGCGGGTGCATGGGGTTGCCCGCCCACGCCAACCCGATGCGCAGAGATTTCCCTGCCAGGCGCTGACGCCAAGCCTCCGCCTGGAAGGGGTCTGGAGCAACGTAGGGGATGGGGGCGGGAATCGTATCCAAATCCGTACCCATTACCAGGGGCAAACTCAGCAGCGGGCATTGCCAGTCGACCTCGGGAACCGCCTCATCAAGGCAGATGACCTTCGCCGCTCCGGAAGTTGGAGCCAGCAAGCGGTGCAAGCGGGGTTGGACTTCCAGGACGACTTCCCCTCCCCGCGCGGTGACAAGCGGGACGTAGCGCGCGAATTGGAGCGTGTCACCCATGCCCTGCTCGCAGTAAAGCAGAATTCGCGAGCCTTCCAGGGGCTCACCCTTCCAGCGGCGTTGCGAAAACTTCCGGCGAAAGCGGAAGCCGTAGGCGGTGCTCCAGCGGTCCTCATACTCGCTCAAGCCCACACGGAAATTGCCCTGCTTCAGGTGAATCAGGCCCAGAAAGGCGCGAGCCTCGGCGGACTCCGGCTCCGCTTTCAGAACTCGGTCGAAGCACTCGGCGGCTTCCCCCAGGTTGCCCTGCATAAGCAAGGCAGATCCCAAGAGAAGATGGGCGCGACTCAAATCCGGATTGAGCTTCAAGGCGGTCCGGTAGGTGTCCACCGCCGAAGTCAGATCCCCTTTGCGCTCGAAGAAGTATCCCAGCCCAAAAAGCGCAAGGGGAGAATCCGGCTGGATGGCGAGGGCCCGACTAAGGGTCTCCACCGCCCCGCCATAATCTTTCATATCAACGAGGGCATTTCCAAGCTGGCTGAGGATTTCGACCTGATGGGGATTGAGAGCCAGAGCGCGCCGGCACGATTCCACCGCTTCCTCGTTGGCCCCCTGCTTATTTTGCAGCCTGGCGAGGCTGCCGTGCAGGTCCGGCAAATCCGGCTGCAAGGCCAGGGCGCGCCCATACGATTCCATGGCGGCATCCCATTCCCCCAGGCGTTCCAGCGCCTTGCCCAGCCGGTGGTGGGTCTCCGCGGACTGCGGAAAAAGTTCGGCCAGGCGCTGGTAACAGTGGCTTGCCGGCAGGATCTGCCCCTGGTCGATATACGCGTCCGCCAGGCTGTTCAGTGTGTCCGGATCGTTGGGATTGAGCTCCAGCGCCTTTCCCAGCAAGCGGATGGCTTCCGGATATTGGCCCGCTTGCCGGGCCAGTATGCCCATCAAGTGGAGCGCCTGCGGGCACCAGGGGTCAGCCCGGAGGCTCTGGCGATAGCACGTTTCCGCCTGCCGCTTGCGCCCCGCCTGATGGTGCTTGATGCCCTTTCTTAGAAGCTTCCGGACTCGTGGGTCAAGTGACAGTGGCTTGGACATGGAATAACCTTTCGCAAAACGCAACGTAGGGGTAGGGCTTGCCCTACCCTCCGCATTTCTCGCCCGCCCGATCGTAGGGGTAGGGCCCTACCCTCCACATTTCCCGCCCGACCGATCGT
>Ga0326727_10014805_pt1 | contig 16890 bp, 18 predicted proteins | sample MB2enrmetagenome_FD_207643 | JGI IMG/M metagenome (GOLD analysis project Ga0326727, IMG submission 207643) | Lab enriched peat soil microbial communities from McLean, Ithaca, NY, United States - MB29MY | ecosystem: Environmental > Terrestrial > Soil > Wetlands > Peat | place: USA: New York...
AGACCGACGAATCTCCTCTTGCAGGGCAGGAATTGCCATGACCGCATCGGGAATGGTCAGCGCTTTCATGCATAGATTATATGATCTCCCGATAAATATGTCCAATTATTAATGACGCTGCGTATAGGAAAGTGCGGCCCAGGACCGGGGGAATGATGAACCAGGCGGCAAAGGCAAAAAAGGGGATGGCCCCCAGTAGCCTCACCAGGGCCATAGCATAAGGCGGCAGATGGGAGAACCAGCGCTTGGTCAAGAAGTCGGCGCCGGCATCTCCCAGGGCTGCACTCAGGCCCAACAACAGCCATAAGCCTGGTCTCACCTGGTCACCTGGAAATCAAAAATTAACCACCAAACCACCAAAATTAGGGGTTAGGAAATGCTTCTTCCTTTTTCCAAATCCCTGGCCCCTGAGCCTTGCCCCTCAGCTCGGCCATCTTGTTGCTCAGGGCCACGAACTCCGCCAGGTCCAGGGTTTCGCCCCGGCGGCCCGGGTCGAGGCCCACCTCTGAGAGGACCGGGCGGACCTGTTCCGGGCTGAGCCCAAAGTCGGCGGCCCGAGCCGTTAAGGTATTGTTCAGGGTTTTGCGCCGCTGGCCAAAGGCAGCCTTCACCACCCGGGCCAGGAGGTCCGGGTCCCGAGCCGCGCCAGAGGCGGCGTCCGGCTCCAGCCTCAGCACCACCGAATCCACCTGGGGGGGTGGGTAGAAATTGGCCGGTCCCAGGGAAAACCGGCGCTGCACGGCAAAATGATAGCGCAGCAGCACCGACAGAATGCCGTAATCCTTGGTGCCCGGCCGGGCCAGGAGACGCGCTCCCACTTCCTCTTGCATCATCAGCAGCGCCCGTCCGAGGGCCGCCTTTTCTTCAATCAGCTTGAAGAGCAGAGGGGTGGTGATCTGGTAGGGGAGATTCCCGACCACCGCCAGAGGCCGACCCACTTCCCGGCTGAACCCGAGGAAATCAAAGCGTAGCACATCCTGGCAGCGCACCTCCACCGTCGGCGCGTCGGCAAAGAGTTCCTCCTGTAAAAACCGGGCCAGGACCGGGTCGCGTTCCAAGGCCACCACCCGGCGGGCCGCTTGGGCCAGAACAACCGTCAGGGCTCCCAGGCCGGCGCCGATCTCCACCACGGCCTCAGCCCCGGTCAATTCCAGGGCCGCCACAATACGCCGGGCTTGATGGGGATGCACCAGAAAGTGCTGCCCCAGGGCTTTCTTAGGCCTCAGGCCCAGGCGGGGCAGGAGGATTTTGGGGGAGATTACCGACACGGGCGTCCTTTTGCGCCTTGAAACGGCGATAGCGGGTAATAACCCACCGGGTAAGAAAATAAGAAACTACGGCCGGGGGAATAGCGATGATCACGCCTCCAACCTGCAGGGCCAGGCCCCCGTGCCAGAGCAGGGCCAGCCAATCGGCGATGGAGTAAGTCTCGGGAAGCCGCAAGGGCGCCCCCCGTTGCAAGAAAAACTGTCCCACCCTAAAGGCAGTCAGGTACAGGAAGGGGATGGTCAAGGGGTTGCTAATCTGAGTGCCCAGCACCGCGGCGACCGGGGAGACTCGCAAGAGCGGTGCCAGGGTCAGGGCGGAAATTAAGTGGAAGGGTATGGTGGGAGTAAAGCCGATAAAAATTCCCAAGGCCACACCCCAGGCCACCCTCCGAGGGTCGCCCTGAAGGCGCAGGAACCTGAGCCAATGATAGCGCAGCGTGCGTTTAACAGACATAGAGTCGTTCGTTGGCGGTTAGCCAGTCAGCGAAATTTTCCCATAAAATGATATTTTAGCATAGTAGGGTATGGCAGAAGTTTTGCGTCGGCGCTGACCGGAAAATCTCTCTGCCGGGTTAAACAACAGTCCGACCCTCGGCGCGCCGAGGGCGCCAACCCCTGGAGACCGAAAAGCCGATAATTTTTTTGCATTATGGTAAATATATGATATTTAATTAGTTTTAAATAATTTAAATTCCCTGGCGCCTTACCGGCGCCGCGGGCCGGGTCCGATGGACGGCTGGGCCTATCTGGAAGATTTTTTGCAATACCTGCGGGTGGAGCGGCAGATGTCGTCCCACACCCTGCGCAACTATGCCCTGGACCTCCGCCAGTTTCTGAAATTTTTCCAGGAAAGCCGGGAAGACGCCTCCTTGAAGGCAATGGCCTACCCGGACTTGCGGGCCTTTCTGGCCCAGGCCCTCAAGGGGCGGCGAAAGAGCACGGTGGCCCGGAAGCTTTCGGCCCTGCGCACCTTCTTCAAGTACTTGCAGCGCCAGGGGGTGGTGGAGGTAAACCAGGCCCGGCTCGCCCCCAGCCCCAAACTGGAGAAGCATCTGCCCCATTTCTTGACGGTGGATGAGGCCTTTCACCTGCTGGATACCACCGGCGGCGTCGATTTTGGGGCTTGCCGGGACCGGGCGATCCTGGAGGTTTTTTACGGCGGCGGCCTCCGGTTGTCGGAATTGGCGGGGCTCAATCTGCCAGACCTGGACCTGAAGGAAGGCGTGCTGCGGGTCTGGGGCAAGGGCGCCAAGGAGCGCCTGGCCTTTCTGGGCAAGCCCGCCAGAGAAGCCTTAAAGGAATATTTGCCCCAGCGGCTGGCGCAGTTGGACCGGACCGGGGCGGCGGAGCAGGCGGCCCTGTTCCTCAACCGGCGGGGCGGGCGTCTCAGCACCCGCTCGGTGGCCCGGCTGGTGGAGAAATGGGCGCGGCAGGCTGGCCTCTCCCAGGCCCTGACCCCCCACGGCCTGCGCCACAGCTTCGCCACCCACCTGCTGGAGGGGAAAGCGGATCTGCGCACGGTGCAGGAGCTGCTGGGGCATAGCTCCATTTCCACTACGGCGCATTATACCCATCTGAACCTGGATTATTTGATGGAGGAATACGATAAGGCGCATCCGAGAAGTGAGGGGGGAAAAGGGTAAAAGGGAAAAGGGGGAAAGGGGAAATTACCACGACTGGTTTTTACCTTTTAACCTTTTCGCCTTTTCCCCTTTTACCCCTGCCGGTTTAATCCAATAAAGTTGGAATTTTATTGATGGACAATTTTAAGGAGAAATTTCGGGGCACCACCATCCTGATGGTGCGAAAGGAAGACAAGGTGGCGGTGGCCGGCGACGGCCAGGTGAGCCTGGGCGAGATGGTGATGAAGCACAAGGCCAAAAAAGTGCGCCGCCTTTACCACGGCAAGATCATCGCCGGTTTTGCCGGCGCGGCGGCCGACGCCCTCACCCTGTTCGAGCGGCTGGAGTCCAAATTGGAGGCCCACCAGGGCAACCTCACCCGGGCGGTGGTGGAGCTGGCCAAGGATTGGCGCACCGACCGGATTCTGCGGCGCCTGGAGGCCATGCTGCTCACCGTGGACGCCAGCGGCACCTTTCTCATCTCCGGCACCGGCGACGTCATCGAGCCGGACGAAGGGGTGATGGCCATCGGCTCCGGCGCCCCCTACGCCCTGGCGGCGGCGAGGGCGTTGATGGCCCATACCGACCTGCCGCCCACCGCCATCTGCCGGGAGGCCATGAATATCGCCGCGTCGTTGTGTGTGTATACCAATAGTGAGATTGTTATAGAGGAATTGTAGCTTTTGGATGAGGAAGGGAATGAAACCGATAAGGTGGACACCCCATGCCTTGAATAACTTGGTTGACCGCGAAATTGACCGGAAAGAGGCGGAAAGGACCCTGACCGATCCAGAATTTATATTTCCCAATCAGCCCCAAAGGGAGTTGTTGATGCGCCAATATTTTGATCGGGTCTTGCAGCAGAAGATGTTGCTTATAATTATAGTGGAAGATACCGAAACGGAGAGAGTGGTGGTAACCCTGTTCAAAACCTCGCAGTTTAACAGGTACTTAAAGGAGAGGGGTTATGAAAATAATCTATGACCCAGAAACCGACTCATTGACCATAACGCTGCGCCAGGAGCGCATCAAGGAGAGCGACGAGGTGCGCCCGGGGGTGATTGCCGATTTCGGTTATGATGGCGGGATTGTCCGATTGGAAATTTTGCAGGCATCTAAAGTGGTGCAGAACACCCGGGAGATTCAATTTGCGGTGAATGATTAAATCGGCGTCTATCAGCGGGCATCGGCGGTTAATATTAAACCGCAGATTAATACAATAATGGAAATGGTCGGGCGTGCCCAACCTTGTAACTTTTGTCATCTCCGGCACCGTCGACGTCATCGAGCCGGACGAAGGGGTGATGGCCATCGGCTCCGGCGCCCCCTTCGCCCTGGCGGCGGCGAGGGCTTTGATGGCCCATACCGACCTGCCGCCCGCCACCATCTGCCGGGAGGCGATGGATATTGCCGCGTCGTTGTGTGTGTATACCAATAGCGAGATTGTGATTGAGGAATTGTGAAGGAGAAACGGGCAAAAAATTCAGAAATAATACCGGAATTAAGCTTGTTAATAGATAAAAGGAGTAAATGAGAGCTTATATGTTAAATTAACCAGAAAATGCACAGAAAATGGAAAAACTTTTGGAAGACGCAATACAACAAGAGACTGAATCCAACAGAAGAGATAAGCTAATTTCAATATATAAAAATATTAGGCTTTGCAAGGATATGATTATAGAATTAAATTCATTGCGGCATTTGCACCACCTGTTACCCCGTGAATTAAAAAGAGCAGAAAAGGAGCTAAATATAAGGTTGGAGCCTTAAATATTTATTATTTTTTTTGATAACATAATTTAAAAGAGATACTACTGGTGGGCCGTGCCCACCCTACTATTCTAGTTAATGGTGATGTGAAAATGACTTTCTGGAATTATGTAATAGCGACACTGATTGGTACAACGGCCGGTTTTCTTTTCTCGTTGGCTTTCTTCTGGCTAAAGGAACGGGTAAAACAGAATTATCTTACTAAAAATCTCATTATCAATTTGAAATATGAACTTGAATACAATTTAAATTTGTTTAAAAAATACTCAATCAAAGTATCTGAATGTATCGAAGCCATTAACTCTGGGAAAAAAGATGTTTATCTAAATTTGGATTATAATTTCGTTTCTTCATATTTTTCTATTCAGTTCTATCGAGAAGGATTAACGCGCAAATATTTGCACTATGAAGACTTGAAGCGGTGGAATGACATAGTATCTAATCATTCCGCAGGTAGCGAGAAATACGTCATGGATGCTGTTGAAAGCTGGAGGAAGACTGAAATAGAAAAAGAAAAGGTCTTTAGTGCCTTAAAGCACGAGAGAGACCAACTGAACTACGCAATCGAGATGATTGAATATTTGAAGGCGAAAATTCAGTAGAAAAATGGTGGGCCGTGCCCACCCTACATTTTATTTGCTTTTGGCTGAAAGCTGAAAGCTGACGGCTGACAGCTTCATAAAAGGACTTGAAACTATGGAATGGCTCAAGGCGCTGCGGCCCTCCGGGGACCATCTGACGCCCCGGGAGATCGTGGCGGAATTGGATAAATATATTGTCGGCCAGGAGGACGCCAAAAAGTCGGTGGCCATTGCCCTGCGCAACCGCTGGCGCCGCCAGCAGATCCCCGAGGCCCTCCGGGACGAAATCGCCCCCAAAAACATCATTATGATCGGCCCCACCGGGGTGGGCAAGACCGAGATCGCCCGGCGGCTGGCCAAGCTGGCCCAGTCGCCCTTTCTGAAGATTGAAGCCACCAAGTTCACCGAGGTGGGCTATGTCGGCCGGGACGTGGAGTCCATGGTCCGGGACCTGATGGAGCTGGCGGTGAACCTGGTCAAAGCGCAAGAGCGGGACAAGGTCCAGGTCAAGGCCGCCGCCGCGGTGGAGGAGCGCTTGCTGGAGCTGCTGCTCCCCGGGTCCGCCCCCGGCCAGGAAGGCGAAGGCGGGGCCGCCACCCGGGAAAAATTCCGGGCCATGCTGCGGGAAGGTAAGCTGGAAGAGCGCTTCGTGGACCTGGAGACCACCCAGCGGACCACCCCGGTGGTGGAAATTTTCTCCGCCGCCGGCATGGAGGAAATTGATTTCAATCTCAAGGACATGCTGAGCAACATCTTCCCCGGCAAGACCAAGGTGCGCCGGGTCAAGGTCTCGGAGGCCCGGGAAGTGCTGCTCCAGGAGGAGTCAAGCCGCCTGATCGACATGGACCGGGTGGTGGATGAGGCCCGGCGCAAGGTGGAGCAGCACGGCATCATTTTTCTGGATGAAATCGACAAGATCGTGGGCCGGGACCACACCCGGGGGCCGGACGTCTCTCGGGAAGGGGTACAGCGGGACCTGCTGCCCATTGTCGAGGGCACCACGGTGAACACCAAGTACGGCATGGTGCGCACCGATCATATCCTGTTCATCGCCTCCGGGGCCTTTCATATGTCCAGGCCTTCGGACCTGATTCCCGAGATGCAGGGGCGCTTTCCCATCCGGGTGGAATTACAGTCTCTGGGGCCCAAGGAATTTGAGCGCATCCTCACCGAGCCGGAGAACGCCTTGATCAAGCAGTATCAGGCCCTGATGGAGACGGAGGGCATTCGCCTCACCTTTGCGCCGGAGGCCATCAGCGAGATCGCCACCCTGGCGACCAAGGTGAACGAGTGCACCGAAAATATCGGGGCCCGGCGGCTGCATACCATCATGGAAAAGCTGCTGGAGGAGATTTCCTTCACCGCCCCGGAACGGGGCGAACGTTCCATCAGCATCACGGCGGCGTATGTCCGGGAGCGGCTGGATAACCTGATCGCGGATGAGGATTTAAGCCGGTATATTTTGTAGCGGTCAGCTATCGGCGGTCCGCGGTCCGCAAAGATTAAAAATCAAAATAACTGTCCTGCTTTTAGCTGAAGGCTGAAGGCTGAGAGCTTCATCATGACCGACGAATTCCTCAAAAAAGCCGAAATCCTGCTGGAGGCGCTGCCCTATATGCGCGCCTTCCAGGGCCAGACCATAGTGATTAAGTATGGCGGTGCGGCCATGCAGGAGTTAGAGCTCAAGGCCGCCTTCGCCCAGGACATCACCCTGCTGCAGTATCTGGGCATTCACCCGGTGGTGGTGCACGGCGGCGGGCCCCAGATCGGCAAGGTTTTGGGCCAGATGGACATCCCCTCCCGTTTTGTGGAGGGCCACCGGGTCACCGACGAACGCACCATGGACGTGGTGGAGATGGTCCTGGCCGGCAAAATCAATAAAGAAATCGTCTCGCTCATCAACGCCGCCGGCGGCGTCGCCGTGGGCCTGAGCGGCCAAGACGGAAAACTGCTCCTGGCCCGGAAGCTCCAGTTCTACAAGCCCCGGGAGGACGAGCCCCCGGAGATTATTGACATCGGCCTGGTGGGTGAGGTCATGGCGGTAAACACCGCCTTGATTCGCTCCCTGCAACGGGAGCATTTTATTCCGGTTATCGCCCCGGTGGGGGTAGGGGAAGCCGGGGAGACTTATAATATCAATGCCGATACGGTGGCCGGGGCGGTGGCCAAGGCCATGAAGGCGGCCAAGCTTATTTTGCTCACCGACGTGGCCGGGGTCCTGGATGAAAATCAGCAGTTGGTCTCCAGCCTGGACCGAGATCGCGCCCTGGTCATGATGGATGAAGGCACCATAAAGGGCGGCATGCTCCCCAAGATCAACTGCTGCCTGGACGCGGTGACCGGCGGCGTCGGCAAGGCCCATATCCTGGACGGCCGCCGGCTCCATGCGGTGCTTCTGGAGATTTTTACCCATACCGGCATCGGCACGGAGATTGTGGGTTAGCAGTTAGCTGATAGCAGTTAGCAGTTAGGAAAAAAACAACCAGGTTGAGGCACTCCACAGTCGAGTACCTGGCATTAACTGACGGCCAATGGCTAACGGCTAACTGCTAATGATGCCAAAATGAGGAACTTATGAGCAACCATTGGAGACAACGCGCCGACACGGTTATCATGAACACCTACGGCCGGCAGCCCCTGGTGCTGGTCAAGGGCCAGGGCTGCCGGGTGTGGGATGATACCGGCAAGGAATATCTCGATTTCGTCGCCGGCCTAGCGGTCTGCAACCTGGGCCACGCCCACCCGGAGGTGGCCCGGGCCGCCGCGGCGCAACTGCCTCAGTTGGTGCATGTCTCCAACATCTATTACACCACCCCCATGGTGGAGCTGGCGGAGCTGCTGGTGCGCCTGTCCTTCGCCGACCGGGTCTTTTTCGCCAACAGCGGCGCCGAAGTCAATGAAGGGGCCATCAAGCTGTGCCGGCGCTACTCCCAGCAGAAGTATGGGCCTGGCCGGCACCGGATTGTCAGCGCCCTGAACTCCTTCCATGGCCGGACCATGGGGACGTTGAGCGCCACCGGCCAGGAGAAGTTTCAGCAGGGCTTCGAGCCCCTGCTGGAAGGGTTCAAGTTCGTGCCTTTCAACGACCTGGGGGCCCTGGCCGCGGCGGTGGACGACAGTGTCTGCGCCGTGTTGCTGGAACCCATCCAGGGGGAAGGCGGCGTCTGCCTGCCGAACCCCGATTATTTACTCGGGGTGCGCCGGTTATGCGAGGCAAAGAACCTGTTACTGGTGCTGGACGAGGTCCAGGTGGGCCTGGGCCGCACCGGTAAGCTCTTCGCCCATGAGCACTACGGCATCAAGCCCGATGTTATGACCCTGGCCAAGGCCCTGGCGGGCGGCCTGCCCATGGGGGCGCTGTTGGCCACCGAAGAAGTGGCTGCCGCGTTCATCCCCGGCAGCCACGCCAGCACCTTCGGGGCCGGGCCGGTGATTGCCGCGGCGGCCAAGACCGCGGTGGGGCTGCTGAGCGACGAAAACTTGCTGGCCGGGGTGCGGGCCAAGGGCGAATATCTGCAAAAGGCCCTGACCCAGCTTCAGGCGAAATTTCCGGTAATCAAAGAAGTGCGCGGCCTGGGCCTCATCTGGGGCCTGGAACTGACCCAGGAAGGCGCGGCGGTGGTGACCGCCTGCCTGGAACGGGGTCTCTTGGTCAACTGTACCCGGGGGAACGTTGTCCGGCTGCTGCCGCCGCTGATTGTGGAGATGGCTGAATTGGACCGGGGATTGGGTATCCTGGCGGAAACGCTGGAATCCTTGTAAAAATGGGCGAATCCTGGATTCGCCCCCCATTTAGGGAGAACTCCGGGTTCGCCCCTACGAAGCATTATCATGAAACGAGACCTCCTTACCATATTGGACCTGAGCCGGGAAGAGATCGTCACCCTCCTGGCCCGGGCTCGGGAATTGAAGGCCCTGCACCAACGCGGGGTGGAGCACACTCCCCTGAAGGGCAAGATCCTGGCCATGATCTTTGATAAGCCCTCCACCCGCACTCGGGTCTCCTTTGAGGCCGGTATGGCGCAACTGGGCGGCAGCAGCATCTACCTGGCCCCGGGCCAGACCCAGATGGCCAGGAACGAACCGATACCCGACACCGCCCGGGTCCTGTCCCGCTACGTGGACGGCGTCGTGGTGCGCACCTTTGCCCAGGCGACCGTGGAGGAACTGGCCCGGCACGCCACCATCCCGGTGATCAACGGCCTGACCGACGCCCACCATCCCTGCCAGGTATTGAGCGACCTGATGACCATGGAAGAGCGCTTCGGCCGGGTATCCGGCCTCAAGGTGGCCTGGGTGGGCGACGGCAACAATATGGCCAACTCCTGGATCACCGCGGCCCTGCACCTGGATTTTAACCTCCAGCTTGCCTGCCCCAAAGGCTATGAACCCGACGCCGCCCTGCTGGCGCAGGCCAAAAAGTTGGGGCGAAGCATCAGCCTGGGCGATGACCCTGCCTGGGCGGTGACCGACGTCCATGTGCTCAACACCGACGTCTGGGCCTCCATGGGCCACGAAGGGGAAGCCGCGGCCCGACAGGAAGTCTTCAAACCTTATCAGGTTAATAGCGCCCTGCTGAAACTGGCCCGGCCCGAGGCCATTGTGCTCCATTGTCTGCCGGCCCACCGGGAGGAGGAGATCACCGCCGCGGTCCTGGAAGGGCCGCAATCCGCGGTCTGGGACCAGGCGGAAAACCGGATGCACTTCCAGAAGGCCCTGCTGGAGTGGTTGTTGAGCCAGTGATCAGGGGCCAGTGGTCAGTAGTCAGTAGCCAGTAAATGAAATAAGTTGGTAGCCCAGGCTTTCCAGCCTGTGCCGGTAAGGTGCGTCCTACGCACCAAAAATAAACAGCTCCGCCAAGGGTGATGATTAACCTGGCGCCAATTTCACCGAAAAGGAGGCAGTTATGGCCAAGATATTGATCGCGCTGGATAGGTCCGACGGGGCCTGGCGCGCCGTGGAATACGTGGCTAAAACCTTTGGCAAGACCCCGGGGGTGCAGGTCACCCTGCTTCATGTCCTGTCGGGCCTGCCCCCGGCTTTTTGGGATGATGGCCACATCTTGGAGAAAAAGGAACGGGAGGCCCGGCAGCGGCTGGTGGCCGGCTGGGAGCGGGAGCAGGAAAAGAACTGGAAAGAGCTGGTAAGAAAAGCCCACCAACAATTGACCGACGCCGGCCTGGCCAAGGAGGCGGTGGCCGACAAATTCAAGCCCATGTATTTCGACGTGGCGGAGGATATTATCAACGAGGCCGAGACGGAAGGTTGCGACACCGTCGTCATGGGACGCCGGGGGATGGGGACGGCCAAATCCCTGCTCCTGGGGAGCGTCACCCGCAAGGTGGTGGACGGCGCCAAGGGTTTTGCCGTGACCATCGTGGAATAAATTGCCCCGGGAAAGATATAGGGAAGATTTTTTGGTAGAACAGGCTTCCAGCCTGTACCGGTAGGGCGCGTCCTACGCACCAAAAAAAAGGCGGTTTTGCAAGTTTGTAGGATTATGGCGGGCAGTCCCCGCCCTATATTGCAAAAAATAACGTTCCCAAGCGGGAGCTTGGGAACGAGTAAAATCCTACGAGTCAAACCCCATAGGATAAAAAATGCCAAACATCAACAAAATCGTCCTGGCCTATTCCGGCGGGCTGGACACCTCGGTAATCCTCAAGTGGCTCAAGGAGACCTATAAGTGCCGGGTGGTGGCCTTTTGCGCCGATATCGGCCAGGGGGATGATCTGGCGGAAGTGGCGGCCAAGGCCAGGGCCACCGCGACTGACGAGGTCTGCGTCGAAGACCGGAAGGAAGAATTCGTCCGGGACTTCGTCTGGCCCATGTTCCGGGCCAACGCCCTCTATGAGGGAGCCTATCTGCTGGGGACCTCCATCGCCCGGCCGCTCATCGCCCAGGCCCAGGTGGAGGTGGCCCGCAAAACCGGGGCCGACGCGGTGAGCCACGGCGCCACCGGCAAGGGCAACGACCAGGTGCGCTTCGAACTCACCTACCAGGCCCTGGCCCCGGACCTGAAAATCATTACGCCCTGGCGGGAGTGGGACCTGAAGGGCCGGGCCGACTGTGTGGCCTACGCTAAGGCGCACGGGATCCCGGTGCCGGTGACCAAGGAGAAGCCCTATTCCTGCGACGCCAACCTGTTGCACCTCAGTTTTGAGGGCGGCATCCTGGAGGACCCCTGGGCCGAGCCGCCGGAGGAAATGTTCGTCCTGACCAGGTCGCCCCAGGAGGCCCCGGATAAGCCGCAGTATGTGGAAATTCACTTTGAGCAAGGCGACCCGGTGGCGGTGGACGGCCAGCGCCTCAGTCCCGCCGCCCTCCTGGCCCAGCTCAATAAGCTCGGCGGCGAACACGGCGTCGGCCGGGTGGACCTGGTGGAAAACCGCTACGTTGGTCTGAAATCCCGGGGAGTCTATGAAACCCCCGGCGGCACCATCCTCAGGGCGGCGCATCAGGCGGTGGAATCCCTTACCCTGGACCGGGAAGTGATGCACCTCAGGGACAGCCTCAGCCCCCGCTATGCCGAAATGGTCTATTACGGCTACTGGTTCTCCCCGGAGCGGGAGGCCCTGCAAAAGCTCATCGATGAAGCGCAAAAGCCGGTGACCGGCACCGCCCGGTTGAAGCTCTATAAGGGCAACGTCACGGTGGTGGGGCGCCGGGCCCCCAAATCCCTGTACCGTCCCGACCTGGTGACCTTCGAGGCCGGCGGCGACTACCAGCAGGCGGATGCCACCGGCTTTATCCGCCTGAACGCCCTGCGCCTGAAGATTCGCGCCATGCTGGAGGGGAAGTAGGGGCGAACCTTGGGTTCGCCAGGCATGGAGGGCGGACATAAAGTTCGCCCCTACTCAAAAAGGAGGCGATAATTCCTGAATTATTGGCAGTACCTGATTACGGGTCTCTGCTGGGCTGTGGGGGTGCTGATGGTTTTCTGGCAGCCCGGCCGCAATCTCTGGTTCGGGGTACGCCTGCCCTGGACCCTGGCGGATGCCGCCATCTGGCAAAAATCCTGGCGCCTGGCTTCCCGGCTTCTGATGGTCATGGGCGTCACCGCGCTCCTCTCCTGGCGGGCTTTTTGGATTTCCACCGCGCATCTCCTCGGCTTGAGCTGCCTTTATCCGGCGCTCCTGTACCGCTGGAAATACGGCACCTGGCGATATTGGAAGGATATCGGCTGGAGCGACTATCGCCCGGTGGGGCGCTGCGCCCATTGCGGCCATTTCCAAAAAATCAGGGACGATTCTGAATTGCTGGTGGCGAGCTGCGAGGCTTGCGGGCATCTTTGCCGCAGCCGGAAACATGGACGCCATCCCATCGCCGTGTTTTTCCAACTGCTCCGGTCCAGGATATCCACCCTGGATAGACTGGCTCCAAAGAATCCGCCCGAAGATTGAGGCGGCAAATTAAGGATATGGCCATGAGAACCAGACTGATCGCCGTATTAGCATTGTTTCCCTGGTTGCTAGCCAATACTCTGTATGGCAGCGAGTCAAGCGAGACCTTCTTCCCGCTGAAGGAGGGGATGACCTGGACCTATGCGATTATCTCCGACAAACACCCGACCCAGAAGATCAGCATAACGAATCTGCCTCCCCGGGAAATAAATGGGGTGAAATTGACGCCCAGAAAGACCCAGGCCGGCGAGGCCACCACTTATTTTCTGATAGGCTCGGATGACTGGGGAATTTATCGTTACGGGGAACAGAAGTCGGAAAACTCCGAGCCGATAATGACGCAACCAAAGGACTATTATCTCAGAAATCCCATAGGCCTCGGGACAACCTGGAATACTTATACGAAATTGGGCGATATTGATTTGACGATTACCCTGGAAATCCAAAGCCTCAGCGATGAAGTAACCGTCCCAGCCGGGACCTTTAAGGAATGCCTGAAAATCAAGCATACCGGCAGCAATCAGAAAGCTGACCCTGGCGTCTCGGTGGAGGCCTATGAGTGGTTTGCCCCGAATGTCGGCATGGTGAAATGCCTGGCGGTCATTACTAAAGAAGAGAAAGAAAAGCCAAAAGATTCCGAACACTTGACCTATCAGTTGGAATCCTTCAAACCCTGAGGCCGGCCCCTGCCGGCATAAGGAGTAAAGATCATGGCCCAAAAACCCTGGGGCGGACGGTTTGCCGGGGAGACCGCGAAGACCGTGGAGGACTTCACCTCCTCCCTGAACTTCGATAAACGCCTGTTCCGTCAGGACCTTGCCGGCTCCATGGCCCATGCCAGGATGCTGGCCCGCCAGGGAATCATTACCGCGGCGGAGGCCGAACAGCTCATCCAGGGCCTTACCGAGATCCGGGCCGAAATCGAGGCCGGCGAGTTTGATTTCGCTCCGGCCCTGGAAGACATCCATATGGCCATCGAGACCCGCCTCACTGCCAAGCTGGGCGAAGTGGCGGGCAAACTCCACACCGCCAGGAGTCGGAACGACCAGGTGGCCCTGGATGTGCGCCTTTACCTGGCGGAGGAAGTGGAGGCCCTGATAGAGGCCCTGACCGAGTTGCGTCGGGCCGGAGTCCACTTGGCCCGCCAGCATCTCGACACCATCCTGCCGGGCTACACCCACCTGCAGCGGGCCCAGCCCGTCCTCCTGGCCCATCACATCCTGGCCTATGACGAGATGTGGCGCCGGGACCTCATGCGCCTGCGCGAGTCCCTGGCCCGCATAAAGGTTTCCCCCCTGGGGGCCGCGGCCCTGGCCGGGACCTCCTTACCCATTGACCCGCAGTTCACCGCGGCGCAATTGGGCTTCCCGGAAGTCTTTCGCAACAGCCTGGACGCGGTGAGCGACCGGGATTTTTTGCTGGAATTCTTGGCCGACGTCGCCATCATCATGGTCCATTTAAGCCGCCTCTCCGAGGAGCTCATCCTCTGGTCTTCCAGGGAGTTCGGCTTCGTGGCGCTGCCGGACGCTTACGCCACCGGTTCTTCCCTCATGCCGCAGAAAAAAAATCCCGACGTGCCGGAGCTCATCCGGGGCAAGTGCGGCCGGGTGGCCGGCCACCTGCTGGGCCTGCTCATGACCGTCAAGGGCCTGCCGCTGGCCTATAACCGGGACCTCCAGGAAGACAAGGAGCCACTGTTCGACGCGGTGGACACGGGGAAGGCCGCGGTCACCCTTATGGCCGGGCTGCTGTCGCAACTGGAGGTGCGGCCGGAGCGTATGGCCGCGGCCCTGCGCGGCGGTTTTCTCACCGCCACTGACCTGGCGGATTATTTGGTGACCAAAGGGGTCCCCTTCCGCACTGCCCATGAACAGGTGGGCCGGACGGTGCGTTACGCCGAGTCCCAGGGCAAAGAGCTGTGGGAACTCAGCCTGGAAGAGCTCCAAAAATTCGCCCCCTTAGCCCAACCGGATGTATTTGACTGGCTGAAAATCGAAAATTCCGTGGCCCGGCGGCACTCCCCCGGGGGCACCGCCCCGGCGCGGGTGCGTGAGGCCCTAAAGCGGGCCGAGGCGGAATTGGGACTGAACCTTGATGAACAAGCGATGTGAGGAACGACCGGGGACCGGGGACCGGGGACCGGGGACGGGATTCCCGGCCCTTTTCCTCCTTATGGTCTTGATGGCGCTGGCCGCGGCCTGTGGCAAGAAGTTGCCGCCCCTGCCGGCGGACAAGGTGGTGCCCGCAGCGGTGCGGGAGTTCAAGCTCAGCCAGGAAGGCGACTCCCTGGTGTTGAGCTGGCTGCTGCCCCGGGTCAATTTGTTAGGGCAACCCTTGACCCAGGTGCAGGGCTGCCGGGTCTATCGGGCCGAGGTTCGCGGAGTCTCTCCCGAGACCCCCTGCCCCTTCACCAGCTTCGCGCTTTACGCCGACATCGACCTGGCCTACCCCCAGCAGGGCGAGGTGCGAGGCGAAGCCTTCATGTTCCAGGACCAGGAATTGGTCCCGGAGCATCGCTATTTCTACCGGGTGGCGGCCTATGACCAGGATGGCTACCTGGGCGACTGGTCCCCCATCCTGAACCACGTCTGGGGCTGGCTGCCCCGGGCACCGCAGGATCTCAAAGCGGCAGCGGGAGACAAGGTGGTGGCGCTGAACTGGCCGCCGGTGACCCGGCTCAGCAACGGCGCGGTGCTTGAAGACCTGGCGGGTTATCTTATCTTTCGCCGCTCCGGGGAGGGGGCCTGGATCAAAGTCAGGCCCGAACCGCTGCCCCAGACCGCTTACCAGGATGTGGCGGTGTTGAACGAAGTGGAATATACTTACAAGGTCCAGGCGGTGCGCCGGCTGGGGGGCGAATTGCTGGCCAGCCTGGACTCGCCCCTCCGGGTCGCCAAGCCGGTGAAGCTGACCCCGCCGCCCCCCCTCCTGGATCTGGTGGCGGTGGCGACCGACCAGGGAGTGGAACTCCATTGGGGGCCCAGCCCGGTGCCGGAGTCGGACCTGGCGGGCTACCGGGTCTACCGCCGGGAGTCGGGCGCGGCCCAATCCGTCCTGCTGACCCCGAAACTGTTAACCAAGCCCTATTTCGTGGATTTTCAGGTGAACCTGGGCCAGACCTATTATTACTATGTGACCGCAGTGGACAGCAGCCCCCGGGCCAACGAGAGCCTGCCGTCGGAGGAAGCGGCGATTACCTATTAGCGGTCAGCTATTAGTGGTCAGTTTTCGACCAGAAAGGTTGAACCGCCGCCCGCGGCGGTTCCGGCCTATTGATAAAATAAGAAACAGAAAAGTTGAGACCTCTGGGAAACTCTGATTTATTGGTCCAGGAAATCAAAAGCTAGCCAGGCGCCCACCTCTGCGCCGGCCCCGGCGAGACTCCTGGGCCACCAGGAAAGGAGATGGCGGGCAGTGCCGGCCCTACGCTATCGCGCCAAGCCGATGACAAAAAGATTTACCACGGAAGGCGGGATGCGCTTCGCTTTCCCGCCCTACGCGCTCAATTTGTAACATTGAACTATTTTCCGGGTCAATTGTCTCACCTGTGCTGGAAATTTCTTTTTCTATGGCTTAGTCTAGAGATATTCGGCAACAAACCGCTTGCCGATCCGGCCGGCGGGCGGATAAGCGGCACATAAGCGGCACAAAATGGCACAAAATGGGGGTTAAAGCGGGACTTCGGCGGTGGATTATGGAAGTAAAGTGAGCAATATTAGCAAGTTATGCGCAACCTGTTGCGGAAATTTTTTTGTGGCGGCACAATTTCGCCCCCAAAAGGCCCTAAAAAAGTGAGCAAAATTGAACAAAAAAGGCCGGTTAATCAGGAAAACCGTGGAATATTAGTAACTTGGAGATTACAGTGATTTTATTTGCCCTAAGTTCAGACAAGTACTGGATTTTTCTGGATTATTCGTCGCGGGGCCGGTCCGGCGACCATTTTCATTCCAAGGAATTAACCTTTAAATTATCTTTAGCGATTATGAAACGGTGGCGAAAGTCCTTTGCGGGGAGGGTGGGCAGCCCTTTACCAAAACTCCCCGGCTCTTCCCTCAAGAGACTTTCGCAGGGGTCTCAAGGCGTGATTTCTAGCTGAAAGCCGAAAGCTGCCCGCTGACCGCTATACGCAGCGTCATTAATAATTGGACATATTTATCGGGAGATCATATAATCTATGCATGAAAGCGCTGACCATTCCCGATGCGGTCATGGCAATTCCTGCCCTGCAAGAGGAGATTCGTCGGTC
>Ga0326727_10014806_pt1 | contig 16890 bp, 16 predicted proteins | sample MB2enrmetagenome_FD_207643 | JGI IMG/M metagenome (GOLD analysis project Ga0326727, IMG submission 207643) | Lab enriched peat soil microbial communities from McLean, Ithaca, NY, United States - MB29MY | ecosystem: Environmental > Terrestrial > Soil > Wetlands > Peat | place: USA: New York...
ACAGCAGCCCGTCGGAATCCTCTTCCTGCTGATGGGCTACGTAGAGCGCTTCACTGACATCGCAGAGCAGCTCCAGTTCGGTGGGCGCGGGACTTATATCGCTGAAGCCGTTATCGCTGCTTGCCAAAGCTTTCAGCCCGTCCTCCGGCTGGCGGAAGAAAAGGATGCGGTCTCCATGGGTGATGGGGCGCTCGCCTTCACCCTCTGACCCGATAATCGTATAGAATTGTGGCCCTTCGGCCGCGGGATCGAGACGGAAGCCGATAAGGTAGAGCTCGCGGCTGGGACGCGCTGGAGGAAGTGAAACTACGCTGCTTTCCATAGCCAAGCATTGTAGTGCGAAACTTTCCTCCGGAGCTCGCGTTTATGGCAATGTCGAGAATTCTCTCCCGGGCGGGTACAGTTATGCGCAAGCTAATCCTCACGTTGATCAGCGTCGCCGCGCTGGCAGCCCTTACCGGCTGCGGCGGCAGCAACTCTCCCCATACTTCGGTGCCGCCGAGTCCCTCCAGCGGCAATAATGCCGGATTCTCCAACGCGAGCCTGAATGGAACCTACGTTCTCTCCGTCAACGGATACAACAGCTACAGCAACTACGCCTACGCCGTCGGCGGCCTGGTGACTGCCGATGGCAACGGCAACATCACCGCAGGGGTGCGCGATACGGTGAACGATACCGGCGGCCAATCGCTGGATGAATCGATCACCGGAACTTACAGCGTCAATCAGGACGGCCGGGGACAGATGGTCCTGAATGGCGGTTCAGGGCAGGTGATTTATCGATTTGTGCTGCAATCCGGCAGCACCGCCTCACTCTTCCAAATCTCCGCTACTTCCGACGCCGTCGGCAAGCTTGAGCAGCAGCCACAGGTAGTGCCGCAGATTGTGACCGCCGGCAACCCGACCTTCATTGTCACCTTGAATGGCGAGGATGCAAGCTCGTCCCATTATCCTTATGCCGCCGTGGGAGCACTTACGTTCAATTCCGGCGGCAGCATCACCGGAACCACGGACGAAAACGATGCCGGGACCGTGGGTACGCAGCTGAGCGTTTCCAATGGCACGTACAGCATTGGCAGCACAGGACGCGGCACGGCCAGCTATACCACGGCGACCGGCACGCATAACTTCATCGTTTACCAGGTTTCATCGAGCCGCCTGGAGATGATCAGCGTCGATAAGAACAATTTCCTCTATGGCGGAGCCAGCCTCCAGCTTGCGGACGTCGGCGACAGCTCAACTTTCATCGGCGATCAGGCCTTCATGCTCTCCGGGACCGACGATAACGGCTATCCGATCGTCGAAGCCGGACGCTTGACCCTGGACGGGGCAGGCAACATCAACAGCGGGGTCGAGGACGCAAACGACAACGGCACTGTCACCTCCGCGCTGAGCTTCGGCGGTAATTACACCCTAAGTTCCAACGGCCGCTGGACGTCCACGCAGGGAACCGTCTCCAATGGGCTGATCGGCTGGCAGGTTTCGCCGACCGAATCCGTACTGCTCACCAACAATTCGGCCATCCTGCAGACCGGAACCATGCGCGCGCAAACCACCGGTCTGACGAATGCCAGCATCACCGGCAACTATGCGCAGGATCTCTCCGGCTATTACGTCAACGCCGGCGACGTTGAGATCACCGGCAACTACCTCGCCGACGGCAATGGCAATCTGACGGGAACCTACGACTCGCAGACGCCGAGCGGCGATTACACCGACAACAGCGGAACCGGCACATATTCCGTCCAGTCCAACGGGCGCAGCCCGGCCTCGATCGGCGGAGTCTCGCTAGTGATGTATGTGATTGATGCCAACACTATGTACACCGTCTCCAGCGATCCGGTACGGGTCTACTCCGGCGATCTGGTGCATCAATAAGCGGATAGCAAGCACCGCCCCGGTCCTTGCCAGAGGGCCGGGGCTTTCTTTTATGGTACCCACCGGGATGCCTACCCACTACACCAACGGAATCTGCCTGATCGTATGTGTACTTTCGCTTTGGGCCGTGTTGGCGGTACTATCAAATCTCATCCGCTTTCATACACGAGGCGATGGGACGGTTGGCAATGAATATTGGTGATTGGATCAAGTCGGAAGTTGAATATGGACGCAACCTGGCGGACTCAGGTTGGCAGGGAGCCAGAGAAGCGCTGCACGGAGAGTCGCTGAGGAAGATTTTTTCGCAGTCGGCACGCGACTCGTGGGCGCCGACGTTGATTGGTGCGGGGGTGGGAGCCCTCTGCACGCTGCTGGTCCAGCGACGCCGTCCCAAGCCGGCCGCCGTGGCCGCGATGGCCGTGGTCGGCGGAGTGGTGGGCTTCACCGCTGGCGTTGCCTGGGAGACGCGCCAGCTCTCCGGCGGCATGGCCCGCGGCGCCATGCGCAGCATGGGCAGCACGCGCGACTCGCACTGGCTGGATAAGAACCCGATCAATTTCGGCTGATCTGCTGGCTGCGCCTCCAAGCAAGAATGCCCCAGCAGAGGCTGGGGCATTCTTGCCGGAACTCGAACTACTTGCGGGCAATCGCCGGCGCTTGCTCTTGGAAGAGCTCGGGATGCAGATAGGTCCCGCGCTTTTCTCCCTTGTCTTCCTCCACCTGCACGCGGTGCGCGTTGGCATAAGCATCATGGCGAACGCCCGTGACCTGCCATGAAACCTTTACCGAAGGCTTGCTGGTTTTGATGACGAAGTGGTTGTCCTTGATCTCCTTGACCACGATCGCCTGCGCGAACTGTCCGATGACCGTCAGCTGATAGCGGAAGTCCTGGTTCAGGGCCTCGAAGTAGTCAGGAAGGTCAACCGTCGCCACGCCGTGCTTATCGGTAACCACGTTGCCGTTGTAGATGTTCATCATATCGGGCGACTCGACGAAGGAGTGGTACAGATACTTGTTCGCCGGATCGAGCGGATGGTCGATCTTAAAGGTACCCGCCGGCTTCGAGAGAGTTCCGTTAATGGCGACGCTCCCACCAAAGACCGTGGTACCACTGACGTTGATGCCGCCGCTGAACGTGCTCAAGCCCGACGCGACCACTCCGCCGTTGTTGACATGAAGACCGCCGCCGCCGTTCGTGGTGAGGCCGCCGGCAAGGTTCATATTGGCGTTGGTGTTGATGTTGCCGCTGGCGGTAATGCCGCCCACGGTGGTGATGTTTCCGCCACCATCGATGGTGAGCATGTTCGTCGCGGGTGAGCCGTTGGCGATGCTAAGGCCCTGGCTGACCACGACACTGCCGTTGAGATTCGTGGTGCCATTGACGCTCAGTCCATTATTAAGGCTGAGCTGGCCGCCGAGACTGATGCCTCCGTTGAGGTTTGCAGTGCCATTGACGGTGAGCCCACCGCTGGCACTGATGTTTCCGCTGCCGTCCACATTGAAGTACGGGCAGCTGCTGCCTGAGGGGCAGTTCTCAATACCGGCGCTAATCATGCCTCCCGAGGTTGGAGGGGTACTGAAGTTAAGCTGCAAACCCCACGCAGACGGACTGGCGAGGTCGCCCTCAAACGCAACCACCTGCCCGGAAGTTGCGCTGGCCTCGGCACGTATCACCGTGGTTTCCTGACAGTTGTTCGAGCCCTGTGCGCAGGTTGGCGCGGTACTGGCAGTCGCCTGCGCCTCGATCACCTTTCCGCCGGAGTTTGACATCATGGCGTTCAGGGCAGTCGGATAGTCGCCATTGGTTGAGCTGTATCCAGTAACGGCATTCCACGCCACGACCGTCGGGTTGTTCGATGTGCTGCTGTAGCCGACGACGCCCACGCCTTGTGCTCCTGTCGCCATGCCGACCACGCCCGCCGAGATCTCTGATCCGGTGGACGTACCCACGATTGCAGCAGGAATGGTGTTGAAGACCGGCGGACCGTTTTGAGGGGGAGTCACTCCCGTAGCCGTCGTGTTGACATTCAACACGCCAGCGGGCGTAGTGGGCGGAGTCGAGGTTCCAGTCCAGTTCACCGGCAGTGCAATCGTGCCGCCGCCGCTGACCGTCTGGCAGCTGACCCCGCCCGCCTGGTTGATGGCCGCGATGGCATTACCCGAGGGACAGGTGCCGGTGACGCGCTCCTGCAGATAGGTCGGATCGGTATTCAGAGTCAGCAGGTTGTTGGCCAGGCTTCCCAGGAGTCCGGATCCCAGCGAGATCGAACTCGCCCCCTGCCCGGTGACGCAGACCCAACCCGTTCCACTCCACCGAAGCTGTTGGTTCGCCGTGCATCCTGAGGGCGGAGTGATCCCAGCCGTCGTCTGCACCGAGTTGTCGGGGAACATGAACCCGCCGGTCATGCTTTGAATCGTGCCGTTGACCGATAGCGGATAGCCTGGCGTAGTGGTTCCGATGCCGACGTTGCCCGCATCGGTGATGCGCACGCGCTCGGTCGCCGAGGCGTTCGGCGAGGTCCCCTTCAACGTCGTCGCCAGCGTGATATACGATCCCTGCGCCGTGTCCGTCCAGTTTTCTGCCGCAAAGAACTTCATATACGCGCGACTGTACGGCGAGAACGCGGTCGCGCCATAACCCCGCCCCTGCATCGCCATGATGTTGTCATTCGCCTGCAAGGCCTGCGGACTGGCCGGTGTGCCTCGGGCGCGGCGGCCCATGAAGTTGATCCCCACCAGCGTGCCGTAGCCTTCGATCGTCAGCGCCGCCGGATCCACCGTCGAGATAAAGTGCAGGTTGAACTGAGGATTCGTCGTGCCGAAGCCCAGGTACGTCGTCGTCGGCGTCACCACCTGGGTCAGCACCGAGGGGCCAAGGTCTCCGTTCGTGTCCGTAAAGATCGGGAAGGTGTTCGGCTGCGCATTGGTGACCGTGATCGAGGTGGCCGCCGCAGCCGCGATGTTGGCGGCAGCGACCACCGCCCGGCTGTTGACAAAGTTCGTCGAGCTCACATCGCTGCTGCGCAGGAAGGCCGAGGCCGGCAGTCCGCCCAGGGTCTCGGCATCGGCCGCCTTCAGCGCATAGGGCACGCTGACCAGCAGCACCCGCGGCTGCTCCGGCTGGCCCTGAACGCTGATGCCCAGCCAGCGCGCCTCGTTCGAGCTGAAGAGCTCGACCGGGATGCCGGCATCATTACGGGCACCGAGCAGCACGGTGTAGCGGCCGTTGGCATCGACGGCGACGCTCTGCGTCTCCTGCCACAGCGGTGCGCCACCACTCTGATCCTGGTACAGAGCAAAGACCACCGAAGTGTTCGCCGACGCGCCCTGCAGCGTGCCGCTGAACTTCACCAGGTGGGGAAGGGATGCAACACTTTGCGCCCAGACCGAGGTAACGGAAAGGACCAGAAGCACTCCAAGAAGGAGGCGCGAAAACGTGGATTTCACGAAACCCGTGTGGCAACGACTAACCATGATCCCTCCGTCAGCTTTCAGTGAGTTTGAAGTGGAACTGCTCCAGGCCCAAAAGGCCGGAATGGGGAGTGGATGTACGATAGGTTCGGGAACTCTGGCTGTCAAAGGAAAACGGCTACAGGAAGTTCTGAGCGGGGATTACTTTCGTGCGCACTATCCAGGACGGCGCGGGTGCAACTATTTTGTGCTGCGCAATTCGATCTGGCCTGCCATCGTCCGCATCTCGATGGTTGAGCCACCGCCGTGAATCGCTCCGAATGCAGCTACACTGCGCGGGCCGTACTCGGCCAAGCCAGTCGATATTTTTAAGGACGAGAAATCGCTGAGTATCTTCTGGCCTGGGCAGACGCCGGTGATGGCGCGGATGTTGGCAGAGGCCGCGGGCGAGAAATAGGCGATGATGTCGCCCATGGTCGTCGCCAGCTCGGAATCCCGCATGGAGTTGCGGTCACCGACAAACTCGGCGGTGATGCGCCCGAGGCCGGTGTGCGCCACGGCACCCTGGGAGAGCTTCCAGAGCTCGATGTCGCCAAGCGCAGTGTTGGCAGCGACCGTGCCGCGAGCTACGCCGATGCGGATGCTGCCACCGCCGCTTTCGGCGTGCACCGGGCCATCCATCTCGCCGAGATTGATGTTTCCGCCGGCAGTGCGCACCAGCAGCTCGCCCTTGCAGCGCACGACTTCGATGTTGCCACCCTCGGATTGCACCTGGCCGCGGGCAATCGCCTTCAGCCAGATGTTGCCGCCCATCGAGAGGATCTCAAGATCGCCGACCGAGGCGTCGACGCGAATATCACCGCCGCCGGCGCGGATCTGCGAATCGCCGAGCCGGTGATTGACGACCACCGAGCCGCCCATAGTGACCGCATGCAGCTGGTCGGCATCGTCGAGTTCGATATCTCCGCCGTGCGTCTGGAGCTCAAGATGTTTGACCTTGCCGTTCACGGTAATCTTGCCCGCCATGGTATCGACGTGGACATCTTCGGCGCCGGCGGGAAGCTGGATGATTAGCTCCGCGCGCAGGGCCAGATCTACCGGGCCTACGGTCTGGATCAGGCTGGCGTTGCCTTTATGGCTGATGCCGAGATGGAAGTTGGCGAGCTGGCGGCGGGCATTCTGCTCAATCGGCTCCTGCGAGTGGACCCGCAGTACCCAGGTGGCGCTGCGAGCTCCGTTGGCAATGCGAACCGAACCAACAAAACGCGTGACCTCAAGATTCTTTTCGGCGGGAAGCGTACCGGAGCTCTCATCGACCCATCCACTGCCCTCGCGCTGGATGCGGTGTTCGGCGGCCAGCGCCGGTGCGAGCAGCGCAAGCATAAGGGAGAGCATCCCCGCACATCGGCGATATGCGCGGCGCGAATTCAACGCGAACTCTCCCCTATTGCTGACATCGTCTCACGAAGTCACTCGGCCATCGGCGAAAGCGCCAGCATGCGCGACGACTCCTGACGGATAAACTCATTCGGATCTTCTTTTGCCAGCTGCGTGAGCGCCTGGCGGACGCTGGTGTCGTCACGCACGGCTCCAAGGGCCTTGAGCGCGCCGGCGCGAACGCCGGGATTATTGTCATTCAGCAGCGATTCCAGCATCGCATTCCGCACGCGGATATCGCGCTTGACCATCGGCGCCAGCGCCTCTTCCGCCTTCAGCCGCACACCTGGGTTGCTGTCTGAGCGCAGCGAGTACACCAGGCTCTCGCGCACTGCAGGATCTTCGGGCTTCTGCCGCAGAAGATCCACGGAATCCATGCGCAGGCCGGAGTTGGCGGTGCTGCGCGAGGCCATCACCAGCAGCGCCTGAATCTGTGGATCATTGATGGGGCCTTCGGCGGTCTCCGGCAGCGCGCGCTCATACTCGATGCGCACATTCTTGCCATCGGGTGCGGTGACGATATTGCGGATTCCGGCAACACCGGCCTCCTGCGTCGCCGCCGGCGCACCGTGCAGCGCGGAGCTCATGCGGTACATGGTTCCGAGTCCACCGCCGAAACCGACCATGAAAATGATTGCGGCCAGCGCCGGAGAGAAACGCGCCTGCCGCAGCAGGGCCATGGGATCGAGCACCCAGCGCCAGCCGCTCCGCTGCTCCACCGTCTCCAACGCCTGCGAAAGCTGAATGCGCGCCGAGGCCAGCAGATTGGGCGTCACTTCCAGCTGCGAAGTCTGGCTCATCTCGGCGTTGAAGGCCCGCATCGACTCCAGCTCAGCAGCGCAATCCGAGCAGCGCTCGGTGTGCCGCTCCAGCTCGTGACGCTCGCCGTCAGCCAGCTCGTCGTAGACGTACAGCGCAATGTTTTCCCGAACCCAATCGCAATTCATCAATGCCTTCTTACTTCTTCAGGTCGGCCAGGGCCGTCCTTAATTTTTGTGTCGCCCGGAACAACGTGTTCTTTGCCGTCTCCTCGCTGGTATTCAGGGCCTCGCCGATGGTGCGCAGCTTCAGTCCCTGGTAGTGTTTCATCTCGAAGACCATGCGCTCGCGCGGGCTGAGCTTGGTAAGCGCCTTGGCGATGCGGCCTCCGAGCTCGCGCCTCATCAGGTCGTGCTCGGGACTGGCTCCCGCACGCTCATCGGGGAGCTGCTCCAGCAGGTCGATCTCTTCGCCGTCGGCCGCCGTGCGTACGGCTGGCTCCTCGCGCCGAACCTGCTTGCGCCGGAGATAATCCATGCACAGGTTGGAGACGATCCGGTAAATCCACGTATAAAAAGAACACTCGAAGCGGAAGCTGCCCAGGCTGCGATATGCCTTTAAGAACGCTTCCTGATAAATGTCCCGGGCCTCCTGCTCCGATCCTGTCAGATGCAGGGCGAGCCGCAGTACCGGCTGATCGTACTGGCGAACCAGTTCCTCGAACGCAGCCCGGTCACCCTGCTGCGCCGCGCGAATCAGCTCGGCGTCATTTACACGGCTCGGGCTTTGCCCCTCCATAGCCTTCCCTGGAGAACTTTCGGCTTTGCCCGTTGCCAGCTTCGCTGCCAACCTGCCACTGGGGCAGAGTACGTCGTTCAGTTGGTTGGACGGTACAAAGCAAAGTTCGTTAGCAATCTATTTTGCAGTCGGAAACGAAGAAAGGCCAGCGCCCCCTGGACGCCGGCCCTGTTTGCAAGCAACTGAATGGTTTAGGCCGGCTGTTCTTGGCTCGGAGCCGCCGCGGCTTGCTGTTCCTGCTCTTTGGTGATGGCGACCTTGATCTGCACGGTCACGTCGCGGTGCAGCTTGATCGCGACGGCGAACTCGCCCAAAGCCTTGAGCGGCTGATCCAGTTCGATCTTGCGGCGATCGATGTTGAAGCCGCGGCCCTCCAGCTCATGCGCGATATCCGAGGAAGTCACCGAGCCAAAGAGCGTATCGTGCTCGCCAGCCTTGCGAACGAAGTGCAGGCTGACGCCCTCGAACTGCTTGGCCAGCAGCTCGGCGTCGGCCTTGTCCTTGGCGAGCTTGCGAACCGCGGAGGCCTTCATCTGCTCGATCACGGCCTTGTTGGCAGCGGTTGCCTGCACCGCCAGCTTCTTGGGCAGCAGGTAGTTGCGCCCGTATCCTTCGGCGACGTTCACCACCTCGCCGCGCACGCCCAGCTTGGGCACATCTTCTTTCAGAATCACTTCCATGACGCAATCCTCTCTTCTCAGTGGCCGGCCGCAAAAGGCAGCAGGGCGATGTTGCGCGCCTGCTTGATGGCCTCGGTAACGCGGCGCTGGTGGGGCGTGCAAACGCCCGTCAGGCGGCGGGGAACGATCTTGCCGCTCTCGGCGACAAAGCCGGAGAGCAAACGCACGTCCTTATAGTTGATGTCGTCGATCTTCTCGGTGCAGAACTTGCACACTTTCTTCCGCCGGAAGAACTTGCGTCCGCCGTCGCGGCCACCGCCACCCGGACGGCCACCCTGCCGCGGCCCTCCCGGACGCCCACCGGCAGGACGCGCGCCAGCCTCTGGCGCGGCTGCCTGACCCTCTGGTTTGCTGTTCTCGTCTGCCATAACTCTCCTTGTTGGCGCCATCGGCGCCTGATCTCCTGTTTGCCGTGATTAGGCGGTCGGTGCCTCGGCTGGGGACTCGGTTTCGGCCTCGGTCGCAGCCTGAGCAGCGGCCTCGGCCTGCGCCGCGGCGGCGGCCTGGCCCTGCGTGCCCTGGCCGCGAACCTTGCTGTCGCGCAGCTTCTTGATCTTGGCCAGCCGCTTCTCTTCCTCGTCGGTGCGGACGGTGATGAACTTGATCACCAGCTCCTGCACGCGCAGGCGGCGCTCCAGCTCCTTGAGCACCGAGCCCGGTCCTTCCACGAAGGCCAGGATGTAAATGCCATCCTGGAACTTGCGAACCGTGTAAGCCAGGCGGCGCTTGCCCATTCGCTCGAAGCCGGTCACCTTGCCGCCGGTGGCGGCCACATTGGTCTCCATGGTGTGGAGAAGCTTATCCACATCCTCGTCGGCCGTATCCGGGCGAAGGATGAACATCACTTCGTATTTGCGATCCATCTATGCTCTCCTGGGCAGCGCTGGCCGCCCTAATTCCTACTCCGCTTGTCCGGCCTCGCTCACCTTCTGATTGAACCGGTTCATTGCGGCCGACGCTCCTCGCGTCAAAATCATTCGCACCGCTTCACTGGCTGTATCCAGGGCCTCATCGGCCAGCAACAGCTGCGATTTGCGCATGGGCGAAAGCAGATATTCCCTGCCTCGCTCCAGCTTGTGCTCCGGCGCCACTCCCAGCCGCACCCGCAGAAACTCCTGCGAGCCATCCAGCCAGGCGATGATCGACTTCATCCCGTTGTGTCCGCCGGCGCTGCCGCGCTCGCGAACCCGGATGGCCCCGAAGGGCAGCGCCAGCTCGTCGTAAAGCACGATCAGGTCTTTCTCCGGATCGGCTTCGTAACGCTCCAGCAGCTCCCGAACCGCCTCGCCGCTGTGGTTCATGAAGGTCTCCGGCTTGGCCAGCAGCACCGGCTGGCCCTCTAACACTGCTCTCGCCGTGACCGCCTTGCAGTGCCGGTTGATGACGCTCACCCCGCACTGCCCGGCGATCCGGTCGATCACCAGAAACCCCATGTTGTGCGGTGTGAACTGGTATTCGATGCCCGGATTTCCGAGCCCGACGATCAGTTTCACCTTGCCGCCTCTCCCATCGCTCGCAGGCTTGTGCCCGCCAGCGCCACAGCCCAGTTACTTCTTCTTCGGTGCTTCCTTGGCAGGCGCCGCCTCGGCTGCAGGCGTTTCTGCCTTGCCCTTCTTGATGACTTCAGGCTCAGCCACCACCGGTGCGGCCGCAGCCTCCACCGTCGCCGGAGCCTCTTCCCTCACGTGCGTGACATGCACAACCGTCGAATCGGGATCGTTCAAGTACTTGATCGCGGCGTTTTGCGGCAGGTCGCTGACGCGAATGGAATCACCATGCGCCAGGTCCGTCACGTCGATGTTGATGTGGCTCGGGATGTCGGCAGGGAGGCACTCGATCTGGATTTCGCGCAGCACCAGATCCAGAATTCCACCCTCTTCCTTCACGCCCTTGGCCTCGCCGACGATGTGAACCGGGACCGAAAGATGCATCTTCTGATCCATGGCGATGCGCTTCAGGTCGACGTGCAGCAGATGACCCTTCATCGGCTCGTACTGCCAGTCCACCACCATCGCCTTGGCCTGCTCGCCATCGAGGTTGATATCGAAGATCGTGTTGTGGCCCGAATCCGAGTGCAGAATCTTCAGGATCTGCTTCGGGTCGACGGCGATGGCGCGCGGATCCTTCTTGGCGCCATAAAGCACCGCCGGAATCATTCCGGTGGTGCGCAGCCGACGGGCGGCGTTCTTATCGGAAGCCTCGCGTGGCTTTGCTTCCACTGTGTTTGCTGCTGTTGCGGTTGCCATCGGTATATTCCGTTCCTTCTACGTCAATGTCCCGGCTGTGTTGAAGCCGGGGCTCTAGGTAAACAACTTGCTCACCGAGGTCTCCTCGTGGATCGACTGGATCGCACGAGCGATGAGACCGGCGATGGAAAGCACCTTGATCTTTGGTTCCTTCTGTCCCGCCTCGCTGAGCGGGATGGTGTTCGTGACAATCAGCTCTTTCAGATTCGACTTGGAGATGCGCTCAATCGCCGGCCCGGAGAGCACCGCGTGGCTGGCGCAGGCATAGACCGCGATCGCGCCGCTCTCCAGCAGCGCCTGCACGGTCTTCACCAGCGTGCCCGCCGTATCCACGATGTCATCGAGGATGAGGCAGGTGCGCCCGCGCACATCGCCGATGACGTGCATCACCTCGGCGACGTTGATGTCGGTGCGGCGCTTGTCGACGATCGCCATGGGAGCATCGACCTTCTTGGCGAAAAAGCGGGCGCGCTCCACGCCGCCGGCATCGGGCGAGACCACCGTCAGATTCGGCAGATTCTGCTTGCGGCAGTGATCCACCAGCACCGGCGAGGCAAAAAGATGGTCCACCGGAATATTGAAAAAGCCCTGAATCTGCGGCGCGTGCAGGTCAACGACCAGCGCGCGATTGGCCCCGGCGGTGGTGAGAATATCGGCCACCAGCTTGGAGCTGATGGGAACTCTCGGCTTGTCTTTGCGGTCCTGCCGGGCGTAGCCGAAGTACGGAATCACCACCGTAATTCGCCGCGCCGAAGCGCGCTTCAGCGCATCGATGATCAGCAGCAGCTGCATTAGATTGTGCGAGACCGGATCGCAGGTCGGCTGGATTACAAAGACATCCGCGCCGCGCACGTTTTCCAGTATCTGAACGTAAATCTCACCGTCAGAGAACTGCGTGAGATAGGTTTGCCCCAGCGGAAGGCCGAGGAAGTCGCAGACCTCCTTGGCAAGCGCCGGGTTGGAGGTGCCGCAGAAGATCCGCAATTTGTCATCGCGGCGCGCGGGTACCGGTTTCTTATCGCTCTTGGGCTGCTCGGCGCTCTTGGCCGCCGTCGCGGTGCCGGGCTCCGGCGCCGTCTGCGCAGCCTCGGCAGTGGCTGTGGCTAAGCTTGGTTTGGCTACTGCGTCCATCGCTGTCTCCCTATGGGGACTGGTTGATCCCCGCATGAATCGCGTTGAAACTCCGGCTTCGCCGTCGCGAACTCATGTCGCGACCCGGCGGCGCCGGAACCGGTACGTTTGCTCACCTGATGCCTGGGATTCTGGCTGGGCGGCCAGGATTCGAACCTGGACGAAGTGCTCCAAAGGCACTTGACCTACCATTAGTCTACCGCCCAGTCGGGCAAATTCGCCGAATCGCCTACTTCACGAACATCTGCGCGCGATACTGACTGCGTGGCAGAGTTTCCGTGACCATGGCCGCCAATCCTTCTGCTTCCATCCGCCGGGCCGCCTGCGCCGCACGCTCTGCCGTGCGAAACAAGCCAAACATCGTCGAGCCCGATCCAGAAAGCGAGGCATAGTCAGCGCCCTCGCGCTCCAGCACTCGCTTCACGTCACGCAATTCGGGATACTGAGGAAAGACGACTCTTTCGAAATCGTTCTCGATCCCGGCACGGACGAGGTCGAGAAGCGGGGTCTCGGCCCGGTCCCCGTCACCATCGACGGGAACACCGGATACTTCCAGGTGGCTCAGCCACTCAAACGCCGAACGGCTGAACTTAGATAGTGTAGCTGACCCGTTCGGCGGGGTCAATGCGGCCTCCCCGGCAACGAGCGCATCCCAATCGGCAAAAGCCTTCGGCGTGGAAACCGCAACCGGCGGCGTCACCATGACGCAGGCCAGCACCGGCAGCTCGGGCAAGGGGTAAACCTGCTCCCCACGGCCCATACCAAGGACCGTCCCGCCAAGCAGAAAGAGGGGAAGGTCTGAGCCCACCTCGGCGCAGATGCGCAGCCGCTCCTCGGCTGCGAGCTCCAGCTTCATCTCGCGCTCGAGGGCGAACATGGTGGCGACGGCATTGGATGAGCCCGCGCCCAGCCCACCCTGTACAGGCAGGTTCTTTTCCAGTGTGATGGTGACCTTGGCGCGCTGCTTCCAGTGGCGAAGCATGCGGTCGGCAACGCGGTAGCAGGTGTTGGACTCGTCGCAGGGAACCTTCGGATTGCGGCAGCGAATTTCGATAGCACTGCCGCGACTGAGGTCCACTTTGACCAGGTCATGAGCCGCGACCGTCTGATAGATGGTCTCCAGAGCATGGAAGCGATCCGCTCGCAGTGGGCCGATGGCAAGGCCGAGGTTGATCTTTGCGAACGAGCGCACGGTGACAGCCATGCTTCGATTTTACTCGTGCAATGTGGCCGTGCGTCTGCCACGAGTTGGATTTTCTTCTTCGTCCGCCGAGCCCGGAAAATATAAAGGGCCATCCTGCATCGAGGATAGCCCCAGGACTTTGCGGCAACAGCCGCTCTACTTGCTTGCGCCCGCAACCGACGAGACGGAGACATGATCGCCGGTCACGCTGCCATGAACCGTCGCCTTGCCGCCGGCGTAGCGCTCCAGTTCCTTCGTCTGGCCATTCAGGCTGAACTCTTCGTCGCCAACCTGCAGAACATAGTGCGATCCCGATTGCACGCAATCGATGGCGCAACTCTGTTGGGTCTCGTTTCTGCGGCAGTTGTACTGGTGCGAAAGCTGCGCGGCACAAACCACGGAGCCCGTGAGCGCCGCCTGACCACCGGATTCGGTCGAGCTATGCTTGCCGTCTCCCATCGGCTGCGCCATCAGGGAAGACACACCAAGTACGACCAGGAAACAGAAACCAACAAATCCAAATCTCGTATTGCTGTTCATAAAATTCTTTCCTTCAAACTTCGGGCCTGCTTGCGCCCTGTACATCTCAACTGATGTTTATCGTGCGTCCCCCGGCAGAAAGAGTCGCTAAACGGCGGCTAAAGAGTTCGTAAAGATTCAAGAACTCGCGGCGCAACCCGCGCCTGCGGCGAGAAATCCAAGCAGCAGAACTGGCCATGTCCGCGCATCCGCAGATTCCGGTTGAACGACGACGCCATGATCCGCTGCTGGCCGAGCGCCATCGGAACGGAGAACCCAAGCCGCTTCCGCTCAACAATTTCCGCTCGCTCGGGCTGGGATTGATCACAGGCGCCTCGGATGACGATCCGTCCGCGATCGGCACCTATGCTGCGGCCGGCGCAGCCTTCGGGCCGTCGTTTCTGTGGACGGCGCCGGTGACCTTCCCGATGATGTTCGCCGTCGTCTATCTGTGCTCGAAGCTCGGCCAGGTGACGGGCAAAGGGCTGTTTGCCGTAATCCGGCAGAACTATCCACGCGGGCTGCTCTATTTCTTCCTGATTACGGCAGTCGTGGGAAACATTATTGAAGCCGGGGCAGACCTGGGTGGAATGGCCGCCGCCCTCAACGTCATCGTCCCGATCCCGATCGGGGGGATGGTGGTGCTGCTCGGCGTTGCCGTGCTGACGATGCAGCTCTGGGGATACACGATGATTCGCGATGTCTTCCGCTGGCTGGCGCTTGCCCTGCTGGCTTACATCGGAGCCGCCTTCCTCGCCAGGCCTGAGTTGCTGCCGGTGCTGAAGGGAACGTTCATCCCTACGATTCAATTCAACAAGGACTTCTTCGCCATGCTGGTGGCCGTCGTCGGCACCACGCTCTCGGCATATCTGTACTCATGGCAATCAAACCAGGATGTAGAAGAGGATATTGCGCAGGGGCGCCGGCGGCTGACCGACAGGATGGGCACCACGAAGACCGAGCTGCGCCACTCGCGCCATGATGTGGCCTTCGGGATGTTCTTCTCCAACGTGGTGATGTACTTCATCATTCTCTCGACCGCATCTACCCTGTTCAAAGCCGGCAAGACCGACATCAGCACCGCCGCCGATGCCGCGCAGGCGCTGAGGCCGCTGGCCGGAAATGCCGCCGGGTTGCTCTTTGCCGCCGGCGTGATCGGCGTGGGCTTTCTGGCAGTGCCGGTAATGACCATTGGCGCGGCCTTCGATCTCTGCCAGGCCTTCGGATGGAAGCACGGCCTGCACGCGCAGCCGAAAGCAGCAAAGCACTTCTACGCCGCCATCGTCGTATTCACCCTGCTGGCGATCGGATTGAATTTCTTCGGGATCAATCCGATGAAGGCGCTGGTCTTCGCTGGAATCGTGCAGGGGGTTTCGACGCCGTTCCTCATGCTGCTGGTCATGTTGATCACCAACGATGGAAAAATCATGGGGCGCTGGGTGAATACCCGGGCCATGAACATCCTGGGCTGGTTGACCACGGCGGCGATGTTTGCTGCCACGGCGGGACTGGCGTTCACAATGCTGAAATAGAGCTGCAGATTTTTCTGCTCACCCGCTAACCAATCCGGAACTGGCACGTCTAAGCAGACATAACCTCCTGATATAAGGCGCGGCTAAAACCGCGTCTTCTTTTTTGCGAATTTGCAAACAGAGTGGGCAGGATGCACTGCCGGTGGACATTCGACTATCATGGAGACGAGCGAATCGCGCTGCTTGCGCCGGGAGTAGCGATGAACCTGCGTCTGGTTGCCGTGCTGGCCGTTGCGGCTCTGCCTGCGCTGCTGTGGGCAGGGGATACCAGCGCCTTGAGGCCTCCCAGCTACGCCGCGGTCGCTCTGATTGCCTTCGAAGATCTGCAATGCCCGGACTGTGCCGACGCCGAAGCGCTACTGCAGGAAGCTTCGACCAAGTACAAGATTCCGCTGGTGCGGCGGGACTTTCCGCTTCCCGTGCATAACTGGAGCTTCCAGGCCCACGTGATCGCGCGCTACTTCGACACCAGGTCGCCGGAGCTGGGCGAGCAGTTCAGGCGCTGGGTCTATGCCAACCAGAGCTCGATCAAGAAGGAAAATCTCGCCGGCATGGCCTCGCGCTTTGCCGATCAGCACGGAATTGAGTTACCGGAGAAGTTCGATCCAAAACTGGAAAAGCTGGTGCAGGACGACTTCAAGTATGGGCAGCAGATTGGCGTGGTTCATACTCCCACCGTCTATGTGGTGAGCCTGAGCCAGCGTAGCGCGCCCTTTGTGGAAACGCTCGACCGTGACAAGCTCTTTGCCATGATCGAGCAGATGCAGGCGGCGGAACGCGCGAAGAAGTAGGAAAAGGGGAATATCGATGAAGATGAAGATCCTGGCGCTGATTGCGGCGACCATGACCACGGCGATGCTTTGGGCCGGAGATACCAGCGCGTTGCATCCGCCCGCCGGAAACCGGATGGCGCTGATTGTCTTCGAGGATTTGCAGTGCCCGGCTTGCGCCGCCGCCGAACCGGCGTTGGAAAAGGCCGAACACGATTACAAGATCCCGATCGTCCGGCACGATTTCCTGATTCCTTCGCACAACTGGAGCCCGGACGCGCACATCATCGCGCGCTACTTCGACGTGCAATCGCCGCAGCTCGGCGAGGAGTTCCGGCGGTACATCTTTGCCAATCAGCGCGCGATCTACAACCAGGCAACCCTGCGCCAGCTCGCGGATAAATTTGCGCAGGCGCACCACACCGCGCTGCCGCAATTCGTCGATCCCATGGGACGCTTCCGCAATGAGGTGGAGGCCGACACGGATCTTGGCAAACATTTGGGCGAACAGGGCGTAAGGCACACGCCGACGATTTACGTGGTCAC
>Ga0326727_10014808_pt1 | contig 16887 bp, 19 predicted proteins | sample MB2enrmetagenome_FD_207643 | JGI IMG/M metagenome (GOLD analysis project Ga0326727, IMG submission 207643) | Lab enriched peat soil microbial communities from McLean, Ithaca, NY, United States - MB29MY | ecosystem: Environmental > Terrestrial > Soil > Wetlands > Peat | place: USA: New York...
CCAAGAATTGTTCCAAGCGCTTTCGACATTTCTCGATTTCGCTCGCGGTCATGGACCGGAGCTTAGCACCTCTCCTGCGGGAGGTCAATAACTTAACGTAGTAGTATTAGTGGCTAGTGGTCAGCCGTCAATTGTCAGTCGTCAGTTGTCAGTGGACAGTAAAAGCGGCCTGAATACTGAGAACTGACGACTGACGACTTTTCAAGCGTTACGGGTGCGCGGGTTGATGTTCCTGGTTGCCGCGGACGGCAAAATCCACAAGGGCGCGACGCACGGCATCCGGCTCACGGTCAATCACGATCAGGAAGGCCCGTGCCGCCCCGGAGGGCACCACCCGACCTTGCTCCCACTCCTGGACCGTCCGGACGCTTACGCCAAAATACGTCGCAAACTGGCTTTGGCTCATTTTGATTCTCTTGCGAATCCGCGCCGTGTCGATCTCGTCAGGGATGTGGACAACGCAGGCGTTGTTTTCCCCCTGGGCGAATGTCAGGGCCTGCTTGGCACTGGCAATCATGCGTTGTCCTGCGGTAAGCCACTTGGCCATGGTCATTTTCCCCTTCGATAAGCGTCGGCAAGGGCAGTGGTCAGTCGTCAGTTGTCAGTGGTCAGTTGTCAGTGGTCAGTTGTCAGTGGTCAGTAAAAGTCGCCTGAATACTGAGAACTGATGACTGACGACTGATGGCTGACAACGGACCACGGACAACGGACCACGGACGACTTTCTAAGGCAACTCCTTCGCCATCACCCACGCGGCTGTCCCGTCGGCGTAGTAGTGCTCGATTTCACCGACCTTGCGGTAACCTCGCGCTTCATAAAACCTCTGAGCGGCGCGATTGTCCTGGGCGGTTTCGAGTCCGATCATGCCCAGGCCGTGATCGCCAGCCCACTGCTCGGCGGCCTCCATGAGAAGCGATCCCACCCCGCGCCGGCGCCAGGCTTCGAGGACATCGATGGTGACGATGTGCAGGATTTTGCGCGGCTCACGGTGAGCAATCAGAAAACCCGTGATCTCACCGGCTTCTTCCGCCACCCAGGTTTGCGAGTGACGGTGGCCGATGAAAGCTGTCAGCTCCTCCCGTGTGTAGGAAATCCCCGGAACAAAACATGCTTGATCGATATCGTACAGCGTTTGCAAATCATCGGGGCGGAAGGATCGAAGGTGCATTTGGATTTTAGATTTTAGATTTTAGATTTTGGATTTGGCGATCTGGGCTTTCCATCGAGGCTGCGCTGCCATTCTCGCTCTAGTCCAAAATCCAATATGTAGTCCAATATTATTCAGGCAATCGGGCGATTTTGTATTTTAGATTTTGGATTTTGGATTCTGCAAGGGGGCTGAGTTTGAGCCGCGCGGGCTTCTGTAATCCAAAATCTAAAATCCAAAATCTAAAATTGCTCAGGTCGAGCGCGCTGGCTTGAGTCTGTGCACCGCCAGGGCTTCTGTAATCCAAAATCTAAAATAGATCAGGCGATTTCCAGTAGCCGGTCGATATCGGCCTCGTCATTGTAAAGATATGGCGAAACCCGAATCATGCCGTGGCGCAAACTCACGGCGATATGATTCGCCGAGAGCTTTTGATGCAACTCCGCAGTCGCCCTGTCAGTCAAGGCATGGAAGCCCAAAATCGTCGATTCGTGGTTGGGCTGCGACGCCGCCGAGAGAGTATAACCCCGGGCGCGCAGCCCTTCCTCCAATCGACGAAGGAGCCGGCGGCAATGGCCGTTCACGGTTCTGATCGTGACCCCTTCCACGAGTTCCAAGGATGCTTCCAGGCCATGGAGGTTGATGAAATTTCCGGTTTCGCCGCAATCGAACACGCGCGCATCGTGAATCAAACGGAACTCCTCCTTGGGGAGCGAATCGAAATCTTCCGCGCCTTCCACCGAACACCAGTTGATGACCGGCAGGTCGAGTTTGTTCAATAATCCCCGCCCCACATAGGCAAACCCGGTCCCATAAGGGCCGAGAAGCCACTTGTATGCCGCGCAGGCCATAACATCCACAGGCAGCGCGTGCAGATTCAAATCATTCGCGCCCACTCCTTGCGTGCCATCCACAACAAATACTCCGCCCCGGTCGTGAATCAGCGAGCCGAAAGCGGCAAGGTCGATCCGATAACCGGTGGAATAATTTACCCAATCGAGCGCCAAGACGCGTGTGCGCGGGGTCAGCTGCGCCGCCACCTGGTCCAGGGTCACTTCCCCTTCGGCCGGATGGATGACCTTCACGGTTACACCCTTCCGCCGTAAGTGGAGCCAAGAAAAGAGGTTGGAGGGAAAGTTCGAGCTCGAAACCACGACTTCATCCCCCGCGTCAAATTCCAGACCCGCTGCCGCGATGCCAATTCCTTGCGTGGCGCTGTTGGTGATCGCAATTTCTTCCGCTTCCGCGCCCGTCAATCGGGCAATGCGCGCGCGCACACGCTCCGGCAGGCCAAAATACTCCGGCGCCTTCAGCCGATCCGGATGAGATTTGAGTTCGATGGCTTGAAGCAGCCGCTCCACCGAAACCCGCGGGAAAGGCCCTTGGTAGGCACAGTCGAGGTAGATCAGGGGCGAAAAGTCCGAAAACTCCTGACGGTAATTGCGCATAGGTTAAAATCCCCTCTACCTACCGAACAGTCGGTCAAGCAAGGACTTGTGGTCTTTGTCGGGCATTGCTGGAGTATCCACCATGAGAGGTTCGATCTGGTCCTCTGGCCAGGGTTGGCGCGCGCGATCCCACGCGACAACTTCCAGCAACGAGGTCCACAATTCCAGGCAATGGAGGCACTTGGTGCGATGCTCTTCCGCCGGAGTCTTGTCATGCCAACTCGCTTGGCCGTCAAGAATGCGGATGAGCTGCCGGAGAGGCGTGCAATCCTTCTGCCCGCCCGCGCGCGCCGCTCTGCAGATGCCGATCCAGGTTGAGGGCCATAAGCACCGGTCCTCACTTCGCTCCAGTACCCGGGCGTAGCTTGCGCGCAGCCGTCCTAACCCCTCGCCCGCCACGGCGGGTGTAATGCGGAGAGTCTTTTCGAGGGTCGCTGGGGAATACCCTGCCAGGGTCAGGAAAACAATCTCCTGGTGAACCAAGGGCAGGCCGTTGAGCAGGGCGCCGAGCGTCTGAACCGTGGGTGCGGGAGGTTCCGGGGCATCCTGCCAGGATTGGAGCTTTGTGGCGGCCCAGTCCTGAAGAAATGCGCGCAAACCCACCAGAAACTCGCGCTCCGACTGATGCGAGAAACTCCTCAGGATCGCGCACTCATTTGCGCTCAAGGCGCGGAGGGCATCGCGCCAACAATCCAAACGCACCTCGGGCGCCCAGGGCGAGTAAACACGGAAAAATTGGAGCGCCATGGGAGTGTAATCCGCCAGGAAGGCTCTCCAGGCCTCAGAGTTCCCTTCCTCGCATCCTGGAAGGATTTTATGAAATATCACCAATTTGGACATTGTGGGAATTCAGAAGCCCGGCTGGGCAGGCCCTCTCGCTGCCACCTGCCATAACTATCGAGGAAAATCACGCCCGCATTGTTTGACTTTCACCGCCGCTCGCCCACCCGGACGCTCTGCTCCAAGTGTGCTGCCACCAAGGTGGCGGTATCACTGACGGCTTGATCCAGCGTCGGAGGATTGAACGGCCGGTATATCGTGTCCTGCCAAACGGAAGCGCCATTGCGGTCTGAAATAAAAACCTCAGAGTGTACGTGCTTCAGCCGGCGCGATTCCAGGCACGATCCCCGAAGTGTGGCGTCGGCATCTTTTGCCTTAGCGACCAAACGAAACCGCCCCCACTTTCCCAACGCCTCAACCAGCTTGTCGCTCAGCGCATTGTCAATGCTCTCGATATATAGAGTGCGAATCCGCATCAATCTCCGAATGTCTGTAGTGGTGGATGTGAGCGGGCCGCTTTCTAATCCCGGTCCGGTTTTAGGACCAAGTGTGGGGCGCTCCTCCGGTTGTGGAGGCTGCCCCTGCGAATTCGACTGATCGGAACTCTGCCCCGCCTGAGCCCACATCGCCAAACTGGCAAGGAAACAAATTGCCAGATGCCGAGCACCCCATCTCATGGCGACCTCCCCGGGCCGAAATCATCCACTCCCAGCCCGTCCAAGCCGCACGGCCACTACCGGCCATAAGCACGTTGCGCTTCCTTTAACGACCTTTGACGGTCTTTCATATTCTGCATCGCGTCCTTCTGCTTCTGTTTCAGGTCGCGACGTTCGCGCTGCATTTGGTGGTTTGCCTTAGCGCGCTCAGCCCTGGTAGTCCGCCCGGCATTCCAGGACCGCTTCCTGTTTTGCTGCTGAACCTTTAAGGCATTGCGCTCCAGCTTCTGCTGTGATTTAAGCTGCTTTCGTTGCGCCTGCCAATCGACATTCTGGGCTCGGACCATGCTGGCCAAGCTGATCCCCAGACACATCGTAGCGACCATCACGATCAGGTAATTACGCATTCTGCCTCCCCATGCGCTCAGATGGCTGCCCGACGCGAGCTTATCCCGCCGAAAGCTTGGCGGCTTGGAGTATCCCCTCTCCATGAGCATCTTAGCGAGAATAGGGACAGAGTACAATAGTTTCCCTTGCAGATCATTGGGCTTCCCCCAGCAAGCCTTCCCAAGTGCGGAGACCGGTTCGACTTAAGTACAAAGGGATATTCTTGAATCGGGGATTTTCGGCTTCAATCTCCCTGATCATGGCCCGTTTCACATGGGACAGCGCTCCTGATAGGATCGTAAGTGACCCACCATCTCCCCCAGCCCCATTCACCTTCCATCCCAAAGCGCCATGCGCCTTCGCGATCTCGATCACCCGTCGCGCATCCTGACTCACCAGGTCAGAATGAAGGCGTTCCTGCGCCTCCGTGTTCTCAATCATGGCCTTCCCGAGCCCGGCAAAGTCCCCTGCGTATACGGCGTCGCGGGATTTTTCGGGCGTTGCGCGCAGGTCTTGAAGCTTCTGGCAATCCGGTCCCAGCCCCTCGAGCTCTCGAATGACCTTTTCATGGACTGCGGATGAGGTGTGGGATTTCCCGAAATAGATCAAGACCAGACGTCTTTCCAGTTCCCACCAAGTGGTGTTCGGTATCTGTATGGGGGAAACGGTGGCATGCGGATAATCAAACATCTCGATGTAATTGATGCCGCCATAAGCCGCACACAATTGGTCTTGGATGCCGCACTGGAGCTTGAGCATCTGGGTCTCAATCGCCTGGGCCGCATAGGCAACCTCGTGCGCCGTCAAGTGCCCCCGGGTGAGGCGGTCGAGCGCCCCCACCAACGCCACACCCACGGCCGCCGAGGTGCCCGTTGAAGCTCCGCCCGGGGCCTCGGAAAATATCGTGAGGTTCAGGGCCAGATCCGAGGGGACCTTCATGCGCTCAATAGCCGCCTCCAAAAGCGGATGCTCACCCCATCCTTCCGTCCTCTGGGTTACGGAAAAGCGCTTGCCGTAGTTTTCCGCAAAAACCAAAACTTGCTGGGGCTGATCGTCGCGGCGAAACACTTCCACCTGAACTTCCACATAGGGATACACGCCAATGTTAAAGATCTTCCCCGTCTTGGCGAACCACGTATCCGTCCAGCCGCCATTGTCACAAATTCGAATGGGCGCAACACCATTGATGATCCGCAGCGGTCGTCGGGCAGCCATTTCCGTCATCCCATGCCTCCTTGTGACGGTTGGTGCGCGAAAGGGTAGTCCCACGTGCTTCGAGGCATAATCTCCTTTCCAGCGCTCCAGCCGGCATGATCGTACCACAATTAGCCGGCGTCCAACCGCAGGGGCATACTTCCTGCCTGGAGACAATCATGCTTTCTGGTTATTCCCTTGTCGGCGGGCGGGGAACGAACAACCTCCGCTCCTCATTTTTCCACCTAACGGGATAGCAATTGTGTGTCAGAATCAGGTGTTGTCCCCGAGGTGGTTTTCGGCCGGGAAGCAGATGCAGGGGAGGAGCCGGAAACACGGCGGGGCGGATATCCACATTTAGCTCGCCCTCATGACTGAGAATGCGGGATTACTTCGATGATGATGAAACCTTCGATGAAAAAGGCAGGGAAACGTCGCGCCCATGACTTCGCGCCACGATCCGTCTTTGGGCGAAGACTCCGTCTTTTCCTTTTGGTGGTACCCCTATTTCTGGTGGGTCAGCCGATCAAGAGCCAGCAACCGACGGGAGGGCAAGGACAGGCGCCGCCCATCACCGTACACGTGAAAGTGGTCAACGTGCTCGCCACCGTGCGGGACAAAAAGGGAGCGATCGTCCGCAACCTGACCCAGGATGATTTCGAGCTGAAGGAAGATGACCGCCCGCAAACGATTCGCTACTTCTCGCATGAGACCGATCTTCCCCTCACCCTCGGGCTGCTGGTCGACACCAGCCTCAGCCAGCGGCGCGTTCTCGGCCAGGAGCGCGACGCCAGCGCCACATTTCTCGACCAAGTGTTGCGCGTCGACAAGGACCAAGCCTTTGTCATTCACTTTGACCGGGAAGTGGAACTCCTCCAGGACCTCACTTCCTCCCGGCAGAAGTTGCAGGCAGCTCTGAACCTCCTGCAAATTCCGCAACGTTCCGACCAAGGCGGCGATTCGTCTGACTCCGGGCAGGGGCAGGGCGGCCGGGGGCGGGGCGGATATGGAGGCGGTGGCACCACGCTTTACGATGCTATTTACTTGGCTTCAAACGACATCACGGCGAAGCAGGGAGGACGCAAAGCGCTGATCGTCCTTACCGATGGAGTGGACCGCGGTAGTAAGAAAACTCTGGCCAGTGCCATCGAGGCGGCCCAGCGCGCCGACACGTTGGTTTATTCCATCCTTTTCGCCGATGAGGAGGGATATGGCGGCGGAGGCGGAGGCTATGGCCACCATGGTATGGGAGGCGGTATGGGGGGCGGCATGGGCCGGCATGGCGGTGGGTATCCGCGCCCGCAACAATCGCGGCCGGACGGGAAGAAAATCCTCGAACGACTCTCCAAGGAAACCGGCGGGCGCTTTTTCGAGGCTTCCAAGAAGCACCCGATTGATGAAACCTTCGGCCAAATCCAGGAAGAACTGCGTAATCAATACAGTTTGGGATATACGCCTGACCCACCCAATGCCGGAACGGGTTATCACAAGATAATCCTAACCACGAAGAAGAAAGATCTCATTGTGCAAGCACGTGATGGATATTATTCCGGGCAGTGAGGAAATGAGCTTTCGGCTGTCGCCTTTCAGGTTTCAGCCAAATGGAATGTGTCAAGCTGGAGATTTCAGTGACGTGGTTTCTCTGGCCACCAGGGAGAATTTTCGCCGTCCAAGTTCTTTAAAAGAAAAAGACAGATAAGAAACAGGGCGATGGAACCGATGAGCAGAATAAACTGACCATGCATGTATACGGGCGTAATCACAAAAACCACAACCGCCAGCACCATCGCCATTTTGATAACTTGCATAACTACACGCTTCAGCACCCCTTCATTATGCCCCCCTCGATCCTGGTGTTCAAGGCATCCGAAACCCAAACCGATACGCTGCCCGGAAACGGGCAATCTTTCCCCATGTGCATCGAGTCCCGACTTTAGATTCCCGGCGCTCGACACCGGGCGCTAGCTGAAGGCTGATCACCGATCGCTATAATTCCAAGACCATGTGCTCGTTGTCAAAATAACGCTCCCCGACTTTCAGGCCGTGCGGTTCCAATCCGTACGGCTCGAAGCCGAGCGAGAGATAAAGAGCCCTTGCCGCCTCTTTCCCGCTCACCAGCGTCAGAGACACTTGCTCCACCCCCGGGCAGGATTTGATTCTCGCGAGCAGCGCCACCAGCAACGCCCGCCCCATGCCCTGCCCCCGGAAACTCGCGCGCACATAACCCCCCCAAATCCTTCCCTTGTGCCGAGCCTTGGCGAGTGGATAGCGGAAGAATCCCGCCATGCCCACCAGTTCACCTTCCTGGAAAGCGCCGAGGACAATGTTATCGTCAGGATTCGCCGCCAAGCGTTCCGCGGCCGACTCCACGGTGGTCTTGCGATGCTCCTCCGCGGATTCTCCGAAGGACTCCGGTTCGCGTTCCAGAGCCTCCAGCAGCAAAAGTCAATAGGCCTCGGCGTCACGATCAGTTAAGGGCCGGATTTGAATGCCCGTCATCATGACAGTGGCTAGGGGTTTGGGGTTGGTGGCGATTGGTCAGTGGCTAGCCCAGTGACCGCCTGCCCAAGGAAAGGGAGCGACTGGCACTTACCACCAGCCACTAACCACTGTCCACTCGCCACTCTTATTTCAGGGCGCCCTCGATGGCGGCTTCCGCGACGGGCGCGAGCAATTCATATCCCCGCGCGTTGGGATGCAGGCCGTCTTCGGAGTAGCCCTCGCGCAACATGCCTTTGTCGTCCACCAGCGCGGTGTAGTAGTCCGCAACCTGCGCGTGGACGTCCGGGGCATAACTCTCGATCCAGTGGTTGAGGCTCACAATGTCCGCGGGCGGCCGGTTTTCAGTCTGTTTCCTCCTGGAGTAGTCGCTGACGGGAGTGAGCAAACAGAGAATGATTTTGATGTGGTGGCTTTCAGCCAGCTCGCACATGGCGCGAATGTTGTCCTCCACCATTTCCAGCGTCTCCGGACCGGTGTTGCGGGCGATATCGTTGGTGCCTGCCAGCAGAATAAACGCCGCCGGGTTGAGGTGGATTACATCCGGATGCATGCGCACCAGCATTTGCATGGTCGTTTGTCCACTGATACCACGGTTCACGTATGGTTTCCCGGGAAAGTACTTCGCCAAATCCCATCCGTCGGTTATCGAATCACCCAGGAATACCACGCGGCCCTCGACGGCCGGCGCTTTCTCGAGCCGCAAGTCATCCTGGTGGTAGCGGCCCAATTGGTTCCAATCCTGAAGCTCCTCCGCGAGTTGTGCCGCAGCGCGCTGCAAGCAGCACGGCGACGGCGACGGATTGAAATCCTGCACGAATTGCGCCCGCGCAGAAAAACACAGGCAGAGGCTCAGGCACAGGCCGACAAGAACCTTCTTCATTTTGTCCATGACTCCCTCCCTGCTCGTGTTATATACGACTTCAGGAAAGCCGTCAAAGAGATACTCTCCACGGGGACTGGGGGCTCGGGACTCGGGGCTGGGGATATGGGATGGGTGATGCGGGGCTGGGGATTCGGGGGCCGGTGTAGGGCCGAACGGCGTTTGGCCTCGGGGAGCGGATCAGGTTCAGGTGTTCCCTTTGTTACGGCAAAGGCGGTCTTCGGGAAGTACGAAATGAGAGATTGAGTCGTCAATAAGAAGTTGTTTCCGGATCGGCGACCACTCAGTAGTTGATCGATTTGGTCTGCGCTAAGGTGTGACTCGTGGGTCGTCGCGGCGCATTGGCCTCTGCGCACATCTACGCGGATCGCGTTACCGACCAACTAGTGCAAAGCCGCCAGGAAGACTTGCAACTCATGGAGCACTTCGGCCTCATGGGTGAGGTACAAGTAATGCGTTGCCCCCGGCCACTCCAGTATGCGTGCACTCGGCACGGCGCTTTGCAGGCTTGTTTCCCACCGACCGATGAACTTCATCAGCATCGAGTATTCCTCCTCCGCGGCCTCACGCTGTTCGGGGTTCTGGCTGGGATGCTTCTCTCTCCGTTCTGCCGGCGGCAGCGGCGGCGCAAAAATCGAAAGCACGGGTACCCGAATATGCGAATAATCCCGCTTCTTGGCGCCGGCGTCGATCGCGTTATGGACCCAATGGGGAGTTCTAAATGCGCCGATCGACCCGTCGGGATTGAAATCGTACTCATTGCGCACTTCCGATTCACAAAATGCAAATCCCCCACTCTCCATTTGCGCGGCCCGGAAGGCCTGATAGGATTTCTTCCGATCCGCTTGGAGGCGTGAGGGCGGAGCCGGGGTGGGAGGCGACATTTTCTGGAAAACCGCGCGATACGCCGGATCGTCCCATGGCCAGTCCGTCGGGTCCGCACCGGCCTCCAGATAAACCAGGCCGGACAACCGGTCGGAGTGTTGGTTGCCGACCGTGGTCAGTTCGGCGCCGGCCATCGAGTGGCCCACCAGCACCGGCGCCTCAAGCTTGAGCGAGTCGATAACTTGGAAGACGTCATCCGCCAGCCGCTGGTCGTCATAACCCGTCTGGGGTCGACTGGAAGCGCCGAAGCCACGTCGCGTGATGCCGTATGCGTGGCAGACGCTTTTGAGTTTGGGGGCGAGGTCGTCGAAGATGTGAGCAGTGAGTCCGGACCCCGCCAGCAGCACGATGGGCCGCCCGGCTCCGCCCCAATCGAGCACTTCCAACTGCACGCCCTCTTCCACCGTAACCAATTGCACGCGGTGCGGGGAAGGGTCGTGCCAGACGGCGGGCTCCCGGCAAAACGCCATCGCCATCCACGAAGCCCACACGATTGCAGCCGCCCCGATGCCGGCAACGAGCGTAGGTCCAAAACCACTTCGCGTCCTCATTGGAATCTCCGTTTGCTGAAAATCCAGCTCTTGCGGCGTCCGCCCTACGTCGCGGGCGCGAACAGAGAGACTTCAGCTCCCGTCGAATTGCACACGTCGATGGCGTGCACGACATCCCCGTATGGCAATGGCCCGTCGACATTTAAGCGGACTACTTTCTCGCTGTGGCTCTGTTGGAGCTGCCTTAGCCGGCTTTCGAGGATCGCCCAGGAAACATCTTCGTTGTTGATTTTCAGTAGAGGCGAGTGCTGCCCCGAGCTGAGCTATTGCACGACGGTTGATTCCGCGCCCGAGGGCAGGGGAGGCCCCACCCGCACTTCCAGACCTTTCGGGACCACGCGTTTCCCGGGTTGCAGCTCCTCATGTTGGCCGGTCAGCAGGCTTACCGCCGTGACGCCTGCGGTGCGCACAGCGGCGAGAACCTTCGCGACGTCGGCATACGGAGTGCGAGCGTCGGCCTTGATGTACAGCTTTCCTTCCAGACCGGGCTTTTTCGCCAAGGCAGCGGAAGTGATGGGATCGATTCCGAAGTACACGCTGCCGCCTTGGGTGACCACGATGATCAAGGCCCCTTCATTGTCGGCATCGGGCATCTTGATGGCATTGCGGGTGGCCGCTAATTCCACGCTAATCCCCTTTGGCAGCCTCTGGGCGGTGCACCTGGGGGCAACAAACAGCATGGTTACAAACACCACGAACGTGAGACTCCAAACCCGGAGTGAGGGTCTTCCCCAGGGATTCAATGCATTCGAATTCAATCTTCTCCTCCTTTTATGGCCATGGTTGCGACCCCCAACGCGGGGGTGACCCCCATGACCTCTCTTTCCTTGATTGCTTCGTCGAACAGACAGCGCAAACCAGCCCTGGTTCATTACTTGCCGTCGCGGACCATTTTCAGACCGGGGCTTTGCTTCTCACTCAGATTCTGCAACTCCGCCTCGCCCTTTCCCGTAAGCCGCATCAGGAAGGAGGAAGGCGGGTCATGGAGAGTCCGAGGGGGATGGGCCTCTTTGTGGCTGACTTGGAATGAGATTGTCTTCCCATCAAACTTTGGGTCGATCAGAGGCAAGGGAATCGAGTCCTGCGTATCCACCTGCCACGGGTCATGCTCGGTGTTTCGGTGCAGGAAGAAGAAGAGGATGGTGCCGCTTAACTTCCCGCCGTCGTCCCTTACCGTGAGGACGATTGCCGGCAGGTCGTACATCCTGCCTCGCCACGTTCCCGCGATGGGTGAGTCCGCGGTGGCGGCCGGCACGGCCAGGGTGGCCGCCAAGAGCAATCCAACAAGTCCTCGCATAACGCCTCCCTTGAATCGGCTATTGCCCTTTGCCCAAAGCTGCGGTGCCCAGCATTCCACCTAGGCCCATGGTTTCGACCACGGAGGAGGGCACGATGACCATCGAGCCCCTTTCCTTGATGGCCTCATACAGCATGTTCATGGCGCGCAGGTGCAGAGCCACAGGATTGTCGACATAGACTTTGGAGGCCTGCTCGAACTTGGCCGCAATCTCCGTCTCCGCCTGCCCCAGGATGATGCGCGCCTGGCGCTCGCGCTCCGCCTGAGCTTGGCGCGACATGGCGTCCTCCAGCGCCTGCGGAATGTGGACATCGCGGATTTCCACTGACTGCACGGTGATTCCCCAGGGATTGGTCTTCTCATCCAGGATGCGCTGCAACTCGTGGCCGAGGATTTCGCGCTCCGTAATCATCTGCGCCAGTTCGTGGCGTCCAATGGACTCGCGTAAGGCCGTCTGGGCGCTCATGGTGATGGCGTCGATGAAATTCTCTACCTCCAGGATCGACTTCTCCACGTTCCACACTACCCAGAAGACGATGGCATCGACGTTCACCGGCACCGTGTCGCGCGTCAGCGCCGTTTCCGCAGTCACCTTCGTCACGCGCACGCGCTGATCCACGTAGCGGCTCAGGGTATCCACGACGGGAATGATGGTGAAGATTCCCGGTCCACGCAGGCCGACGTACCGGCCAAAGCGCAGCACCACCACCTTTTCCCATTGCGGAGCCACCTTGATCGCGAAAAAGAAGTAAATTCCCACCAGAATCCCGGCAAGAGCGGGCCACGGACGGCCCCAAATCGCCGTTCCAATCGCCCCGGCGATCACGCACGCCACGAATACAGTGATCCCCACACTACTGACCCTTGGAAGCTTCGCGTTCATGTCTTACCTCCTCTTCCCCAAAGCGGGGTAACGGTCAAATAAAACTTCCGCGACATCTTGAAGGGTGAACCCTCCGGCTCCGGCGCGGGCTACAAACTCACTGACCAGTTGTTCAAGCTGCCGCTCGCGTTCCGAGTCGTCCCGCCTGACCTGGCGATGCGAAATAAACGTGCCGGTGCCTTGCTGCGTTTCCAGCACACCCCGAATCTCCAACTCCCGGTAGGCGCGCAGCACGGTGTTGGGATTGATGGCGAGATCCACCGCCACTTGGCGGACGGTGGGAAGCTGATGTCCAGGCCCCAGCGCACCCGTGGCCACCCCGGCCTTCACCTGATCGATAATCTGCCGGTAGACCGGTACTCCACTTTGGAGATCGAGCGTGAATCGAAACGGCGTTGGCGAATTGGGGCGTTGTTCTCTCATCTAGCGCTTGAGTATACTAGTGTACTATAACAATGTCAAGGAAAAAAATTTCGTGCTTCCCCGGCCTCCGCGTCTCTGCGCCCCTGCGCGAAATGCTATAGCGCGTCCAGGAATTCTTTCACCCCTTCCAAGCCGTGGGAAAATCGGTCCCTCACCCCGCCCGAGCCTCGGTGCGACAAACGGAACGAAGGCGGACCAAACTGCACCACTTTCGGTAATGTTCCCTGCCCCCTTGCTCCGAGCGGCGAATCCACCTAAGATACGGCTTTCCGGGATCATCGTTGGTCTCCTCGACGGGTTATTTCAGGAAGTGCACTTGGCGGCCCATATTGCAAACCCGTAATATCTTGCTTTTTCTTGCAAGGATTTTAGACGTGCGGCTTTTCACTCTTGCCCTTTGCCTTTTGACTTTTTTTGCGGATCCGGAGCGCTGTGATGTTATACAGAGCGACTTAAATGTTTGCGCATCGGGCTCTAGCGGCGGTCTCCGACCGCCAGTCGGCGCTCAGAGAGCGCCGCTACAATTTATGTCGCTCTGTATAGATTGCAAGAAGGGGAGTGCCATGATACGAGGATTTGGGACTCGTAATACTTTGGGACTGGTTCTCGCGGTCATCCTACTTGGAGTAGTCTCCATGTCAAACGCTGACGAAAAATCGAAGCAGCCTCCGACGGTAGCGGAGGCGGAAGCCTTCATCAAAAACGCCGAAGCCAAGCTGCTGGAGCTTAGCGTGAACGCCAGCCGCGCCGACTGGGTGAAGGCTACGTACATCACTGACGACACGGAAATCCTAGCGGCCCAGGCCGACGAGCGCGCCATTGCTGCGCAGGTTGAGTTCGCAAAGCAGGCTACCCGCTTCGATGGCCTGAAATTGCCCCCCGGCGTGGCTCGCAAGCTGCTGCTCCTGAAGGTTTCCCTGGTGCTGCCCACTCCAGCCAATCCCCACGAGAGTGCGGAGATCACCGAGATTGCCTCCCGCATGGAGGGCCTTTACGGCAAGGGTAAGTGGTGCCCACCGGGCAAAGACAAGTGCCTGGATATCGAAGACCTGACGCGTCTAATGGCCACCAGCCGCGACCCCCACGAACTGCGCGATGCCTGGGCGGGCTGGCACCAGATATCGCGGCCCATGCGCAAGGATTTTGTGCGCTTCGTGGAGCTCTCGAATCAGGGGGCGCGGGAACTGGGATTCAAAGACACCGGCGCGCTATGGCGCTCGAAGTACGACATGCCTCCGGATGATTTTGCGCGGGAACTGGACCGGCTGTGGGAACAAGTACGCCCGCTTTACTTGCAGCTCCACGCCTACGTGCGGTGGAAGCTGCGCGAAAAATACGGCGACCAAGTGGTTCCCGCGAGCGCCCCCATACCCGCCGACCTGCTGGGCAATCTGTGGGCGCAAACCTGGAACAACGTCTATCCCCTGGTCGCGCCGCCGAATGCCGACCCGGGCTACGACCTGACCCAAATATTGAAGAGCCGCAACACGGACGCCCTGGGGATGGTCCGCTACGGCGAGCACTTCTTCACCTCGCTCGGCTTCGCGCCCCTGCCGCAGACGTTTTGGGAACGGTCGATGTTCGTCAAACCCCGCGACCGCGACGTGGTCTGCCACGCCAGCGCCTGGGACGTGGACTTTGATCAGGACCTGCGCGTGAAAATGTGCATCGATATCACCTCCGAGTATTTCTCCACCATTCATCACGAACTGGGGCACAACTTCTATCAACGGGCTTACCGTGGGCAACCTTACCTGTTTCGCGATAGCGCTAATGACGGTTTCCACGAGGCCATTGGCGACACTATCGCGCTCTCCATCACGCCGCCATACCTGGTGAAACTCGGGCTGATCGAGCAGGCTCCTGATCCTTCCAAGGATTTGGGCTTGCTCATGCAAAAGGCGCTGGAAAAAATCGCCTTCCTGCCCTTTGGACTTCTCATCGATCAGTGGCGATGGAAGGTCTTTTCCGGGGAAATCACGCCCGAGCAGTACAACCAAGCCTGGTGGGCCTTGCGGTTAAAGTACCAGGGCGTTGCCCCGCCCACGCCGCGCAGCGAGGAGGACTTCGACCCCGGAGCAAAATACCACGTGGCGGCGAACGTTCCCTACACGCGCTATTTCCTGGCAGACATCCTGCAATTCCAGTTTCATCGCGCTCTGGCGAAAACGGCTGGGTGCACCGAGCCGCTTAACCGCTGCTCGATCTACGATAACAAGGAAGCCGGCTCGCGCCTGGCCAAGATGCTCGAAATGGGCCAGAGCCGCCCGTGGCCCGACGCCCTCGAAGTCATGACCGGCCAAAGGCAAATGGACGCCACAGCCATCCGCGACTACTTTGCCCCCTTGGAAAAGTGGCTGGAGGAACAGAACAAAGGGAAACCGGTGGGGTGGTAGAAAGCAGTAGGCAGTAGGCAGCAGGCCGCGGCACAAGCACCACGGCTCGCGAGGAAGATTCTACAGACCCAGGAGCGGCGCGAGGCGCGCGAGGACTTCGGAGAGAAGTTCGACAGGAACCCGGCCCGCGGGTTCGGCGAGACGTTCCTTCCAGTCAAGACTCTTGAGCTGATCGGCCAATACCACGCCGGTAACCGCCAACCCTGGCGGCAGAGGGACTTCGAAAGGATAACCTTTGATGTGGCTCGTCACGGGACAGACGAGCGCGAGGCTGGTTTTCGCATTGTACGCGGCGGGAGACAACACCAGCGCTGGTCGGCGTCCGGATTGTTCCCTGCCTCGCTGCGGGTCGAAGCTGAGCCAGACCAGATCACCTGCGTCCGGCACGTAGGCGTGTATGACCAGATTTCTTTCCCCACCGGCTCGCCCCATTCGGTTTCATCATGCCGATTCCTAGGCGTGATTGCGGAAACCAGTTCTTCCAGGCGATACTTGCGGTGAGCGGGCCGCATGACGACCGCGCCATCCTTGCCCACGCTCAGGTTCAGCGGGTCGCCTTCCCGCAGGCGGGCGGTTTCAACAATCCGCCGGGGAAGCCTCACTGCCAGGCTGTTTCCCCACTTCGCAAGCTGACTTTTGTGCGCAACTCTCATATGTATCTACAAAGAATATACATGGGATACAGCCGTTTGTCGAGGCCGCTCCTATTCAAACGCTTATTCGAACTCGAACACCGGTCTTGCCTGCTCAGGGCCCACTCGGCCTGCGGCAATCTTTGCCTTAAGGTAATTCTCACCCCGTACGGGACAGCCCGCCAGGCGGCGCAGCATGGCAATCTGGCCAACGTGCGTAAAGGAATCCGCGATAGGCCCCTGAAACAGCCCTTCCACGGGACATGCGGGCGGTACATCGGAAGAAAGCCGCTGGTCAAAAGCCTCCAGCGCGGCAAAGAAGCGAGCCGTTCCCTGCTCCCAGGTGAGCGGCGGGGAATTGTGCCAAGCTTCTCTCCCCTCGGCGAGGGAAAGCGCCCAGTCCAGCAGGTCGCCCATGTGGGCCAGGATTTGAGCGGGCGTGCGAGTGGTCTCGCCGGCGCGAAACTCGGCAAACTCAGCGGGCGCGCTACGCAACGCCTTTCCCCCTCGATAAGCGAGCGTGGCCAGCGTGTGGCGCAGCAGAACGGTTTTGTCGTCGCTCATGAAGACCTCCCAAACCCGAGGGACTATTTTTTCTCCAGACTGCGCGCGCTTTCATCCCTGGCGGGGTCCATCCAAGCGACGTCCGTGTGCGCATCGCTAAAGCGTCGCAGGCCAGCCTCCTTGATGGCAGCGTCGGGCACCTTTTGGAGCGGGGTATAGCGTGGATGGTGAGATTCTTTATAGGGATCATTGCGCGCCGCGTTGTAACAGCAAATCATCGACCAGCGCGGATGGTCAGAATGGTTCTGATCGGACCGGTGCA
>Ga0326727_10014812_pt1 | contig 16886 bp, 10 predicted proteins | sample MB2enrmetagenome_FD_207643 | JGI IMG/M metagenome (GOLD analysis project Ga0326727, IMG submission 207643) | Lab enriched peat soil microbial communities from McLean, Ithaca, NY, United States - MB29MY | ecosystem: Environmental > Terrestrial > Soil > Wetlands > Peat | place: USA: New York...
CGGAGGCGCGATGTAACGCGGATGCCGTCGTTCAGCGTTAAATCCGCGCCGAAGATGGAGTCGATTACCATGTCCACAAAACTCCCCGCCGCGATGCAGCACCAGTCATTGAGATAGGGCAGGTCCTCGGGGGATTTGCAGGCTCCTCCATGCTCCGGCGGAAATACGTTCTCGATAAAGTGCGCCTGACCGAATGGTCCCTGATTGCCGGCCTTCGCCAGTTGCTTCACCCACGCGGCAACCTCGCGGGAAGCATCGGTCTTATACAGCGCCTTGGCTGTCATGGGAGGCCACGAGGGGTAAGCGCCGATGGCGCTATGGTCGGGCCGTATGTTCCATGTGGCATCCGCATCCCCTGCCGAAAGCGCCCGCATCCACAAAGAACTATGTAACTCGCTCCAGAAAAAATGACTCATCTCCCGTTTCTGCTTTTCGCTCAGATCATCGGCCATGTTATCGAAGACAGTTAATAAGTCGTAACAATGGCGGACTTCGTTATAGCTTCCGTCAGGTTGCCTGCATCGCCAATAACCTTTGCCTTGAATGTAAAGCTCGCGGTTGATGCGTGCAGCCATCGTATCGGCCTCCGCGCGCAACTGTTTCGCAAGCGTCGAATTGCCCTTTCGCTCAAGCAGTGCCGCTACAAAGCGCATGCCGCTGACGTTTCCGGCGTTCATTCCCGCCACCTGGTGAAGATAAGTGCTGACGACCTCCAGCAGATCTTCGATGTTGCCGTAATCCGCAAGTCCATAACCCGATTTGTCCAGCTGCTTCCAATAGAGAGCGTGGCCCACGAGATAATCCATCACGGATTTGCCGTCGAGCCGTGTGTCGAGCCAGGCAAAATTCCCGGTTACGCGCAGATAATTCTGTGCGCAGCGCAGAATCGCCATGTCGTTCACTCCATACCAGGGACCAACGCCTTTTCCGGAAATGTAATCCGTAGCAAGATGGTGGTGCATATCCTGGGCCATCCAGGTTTCCACCAGCCGGCGCAGCGGCTCCGGGTCCAGCATCGCCAGGCTCAACGAAGTCAGGGACGTGTCCCACGGAAAGCTGAGCGTAGGCAGCACGCGCCCGCCCAGCGTGATGTATGTGGCCCCGTATGCGGAATCCGGAGAAACGCGCCGGCCAAAGAGCAGGTTGGTAAAGCCGCGATAATAAAGGTTCCAGAGCGATTCATCGTTTGTAACAAGTTGGGGCAAGTGGCCGGAAAACTCCGAGTTGCCCGGCGTAAATGCCGCGCGAATCAGGCTCGAAAATGTTTCCTCATTCTGGCTGAGCAAGCCAGCAAATCCCTCCTGCATGCGTTCAAACGATTCGATAGCTTCTGTTTTGTCACCGGCAATCGCATTGACATAGTGCAGTTCCCGCGATTCCCCCGGCTCCAGCGCCAATTCAAAAACCAGAACGCGCAGTTCCCGCACATAATCCGGCTTCGGCCGGAATCCCTGCACTGATACCGCCTTGCTATGCGCGGACTCGAAGATCAGGCAGCCTCGCGAGATGTCGGCGGTCAAGCGGTTGTCGGCTTCCCCCGGAGAGTTGACAAACCAGGCATCGGCCTTTTTCGTAACCGCCGCGCGCAGATCAAATCCGAGCGTGAAGGCGCGGCGCCTGCTGCTCAAATTTTTCACAACAATGGATTGCGCGACTGCGCGCTGCCGGGAAGGCATAAACGTCTGCGTAGTGAAAGAGAGTTCGTCCGCCATCGCCTGACGCACTATCCGATGCGGATACCATATATAACTTGAATCCGCGGACTGAGGGGTTGAAACGGCGAGCAGGCGGCCATCGAGAAAAATCTCACAAGTCGTCAAATAGCCTGGGCTCCATGTTGTATCCGGTATGCCGCAGCAGGCGTACGGAGGAAAAGAGGCCGCCGTGATTCCCGTAATCGACTTCGACGCCTTCACATATCCCCATTCATTTTGCGTGGCCGGCGTGCTGTAAAGATCGCGAAAATGATGCGTGATGCGATCGCTTGCCAGGTCTGTCAGGGATGGAATGGACGGCAGTGGATGAGCGGAAACCGCGGCCTTTGCGGGCGATGCCATGCTCAGTGTCGCCGCCGCGGCGCTGCCTTTCAGAAACGAGCGCCGGCTCAGTGATCGCAACCAGTTGAAGGCTGAATGTCCTGATAGATTTTCCATAATAAAAGTATATGTACCCGCCCCGTCGACTGCACTCAAAGAAGGCTTTAACGCATGAAAAGCGAGAAAGCCTTCTTTGCCAAAGTCGAGGCGGCGGGGTATTTCGCTTCAATTAAAAAGCTCAGTCCAGGGTGCGATGGTGCTGGGACACGGGCTCGGCGACGGTGGCCAGATAGCGATCAACGGACGCGGCGGCCTTGCGGCCCTCGCTGATGGCCCACACTACCAGCGATTGGCCGCGGCGCATATCGCCGGCGGCAAAAACCTTCTCGATGGAAGTCCGGTAGTCCGCGTCGGTGGCCACGTTTCCGCGGCTGTCCAGAGCCGCTCCCAATTGTTCGATCATGCCCGAGCGCACAGGTCCGAGGAACCCCATGGCCAGCAGCACCAGATCAACGTCGAGCGTGAACTCGGAACCTGGGATTGGTTCAAACTTCGGCGGAGGGCCAACGCGCACCGCGTGCAACTGCTTGACGCGCCCCTCTGCGTCGCCGGTGAACTCTACGCTGTTGATGCCCCAGTCGCGGATGCCGCCCTCTTCGTGCGCGCCTTCCGTGCGCAACTGCAAGGGCCACATCGGCCATGGCGTAGAGGCGGCGCGCTCGGCGGGCGGTTGGGGCATTATCTCGAATTGGTGAACGCTCAAAGGGTGCTGGCGCAGGCTCGTTCCCAGGCAGTCCGCGCCTGTGTCGCCGCCGCCGATGATAACCACTCGCTTGCCATCGGCGAGGATGTCCAGTGCGGGATCCAGATGGTCGCCTTCGCAGCGGCGATTTTGCTGCGGCAGAAACTCCATGGCGAAATGAATGCCCTTCAGCTCACGGCCGGGAATCGTCAGGTCGCGCGGTTGCTCGCTGCCGCCGCACAGCAGGATGGCGTCATAGTGTTCGGTGAGTTTGTCTACCGGCAAGTTGACGCCGACGTGGGCATTGGCAACGAAAGTAACGCCCTCGGCGCGCATCTGCTGAATGCGCCGGTCGAGAACGTGTTTTTCCAGCTTGAAGTTGGGAATTCCGTAACGCAGCAGGCCGCCGATGCGGTCGCTCTTTTCGTAGACGGTGACCAAGTGCCCGGCGCGCCGCAATTGCTGCGCTGCCGCCAATCCAGCGGGTCCGCTGCCCACCACGGCCACTCTCTTGCCGGTGTTCTGTTCGGGAGGCTCGGGGTGAATCCAGCCCTCGTCCCACGCGCGATCAACCACGCTGCGCTCGATGAGCTTGATGGAAACAGCCGGCTGGTCGATGGCCAGCACGCATGCGGCTTCGCACGGAGCGGGGCAGATGCGCCCGGTGAACTCGGGAAAGTTGTTGGTCGAGTGAAGGCGGCGGATGGCCGCCTCCCAGCGGCCGTTGTAGACCAGGTCATTCCAATCGGGAATCAGGTTGTTGACAGGACAGCCGGTGTGGCAGAAGGGAACGCCGCAATCCATGCACCGCGCGCCCTGTTCGCGCTGCTTTTCTTCAGGAAAGGGCTGGTAGATCTCGAACCAATCCTGAAGCCGCTCCTCGACCTTGCGGCGGGCGGGTTGTTCGCGTTCGATTTCCAAAAATCCGGTAACCTTACCCATGGTGCACCTCGGCTGCCGCCAGAGGCGACGAAGCTGCGGGAGAAAGATGGCCTTCATCAGCGGCGGCGCTGGGGCTGGCAACGCCAAGCACGCGCTTGTACTCGTGCGGGAAAACCTTGATGAAGCGCGGTTGCGCCTCCGCCCATCGCTCCATAATCCAGGCAGCGCGCGGTGAGCCGGTCAGGTCGCGGTGACGCTGAAGCAAGCCGCGCACCTCGGCCACGTCGGCATCGGAAACCAGCGGCTCCAGATCAACGCTGGCCTGATTGCAGCGGCGCGCGGAGAAATCGCCCTGGTCGTCATAAACGTAGGCCAATCCGCCGCTCATGCCGGCGGCGAAGTTGCGTCCGGTGAGACCGATGACGACAACCGTGCCGCTGGTCATGTATTCGCAGCCATGGTCGCCCACGCCCTCGACAACAGCGACGGCGCCGGAGTTCCGCACGGCGAAGCGCTCGCCCGCGATGCCATTAAGGAAGGCTTCGCCGCTAGTTGCGCCGTAGAGCGCCACATTGCCCACCAGAATGCTCTCTTCGGGAAGGAAGCTCGAAGTCCTGGGCGGATAGACAATGATGCGCCCGCCGGAGAGCCCCTTGCCGAGATAATCGTTCGAGTCGCCTTCCAGCTCGAGCGTGACTCCGCTGGGAACGAAAGCGCCGAAGCTCTGGCCGGCCGAGCCTTGAAACTTGAAGTGAATGGTTTCGTCGGGCAATCCGGCCGACCCGTAACGGCGCGCGATTTCGCCGCCCAGCATTCCGCCAACGGTGCGATGCGTGTTGCGAATATGGAAGCTGCCGGAGACCGGCGTTTTGGATTCGAGAGCCGGCGCCGCCATTTCAAGGAGTGTGTGATCGAGAGCGCGGTCGAGGCCGTGATCCTGAGCCTGCATTTTGCGGTGCGCTACGCGCGAGGGCAGCGTGGGCACGTAGAGAATCGAAGAGAGATCGATTCCCTTGGCCTTCCAGTGGTCGTGAGCGATGGCGGCATCGATTTTGTCCACGCGGCCTACCATCGCATCAAAGGTCCTGAAGCCCAATTTGGCCATGTGCTGGCGCACTTGCTCGGCGATGAAGAAAAAGAAATTGATTACGTGCTCTGGCTGGCCTTTGAAGCGCGCGCGCAAAACCGGATCCTGAGTGGCGATGCCCACCGAGCAGGTGTTCAGATGGCACTTGCGCATCATGATGCAGCCCATGGCGATAAGCGGCGTGGTGGCAAAGCCGAACTCTTCTGCGCCGAGCAGGGCGGCAATCACCACGTCGCGGCCGGTCTGGAGTTTGCCGTCCGTCTGTACTTTGATGCGGCCCCTCAGATCGTTCAGCAGCAGAACTTGTTGCGTTTCGGCGAGGCCCAACTCCCACGGCAGTCCCGCGTGCTGGATGGAACTGAGCGGCGATGCGCCGGTGCCGCCGGTGTCGCCGGAGATGAGCACCACATCGGCATGAGCCTTGGCCACGCCCGCGGCCACCGTGCCCACGCCGGCCTCGGAGACCAGCTTGACGGCGATGCGCGCCTTTGGGTTGACATTCTTCAGGTCGTAGATCAGTTGCGCCAGGTCTTCGATGGAGTAGATGTCGTGGTGCGGCGGCGGCGAAATCAGCCCAACGCCGGGAATCGAGTGGCGCGTCCTCGCGATGATCGCATCCACCTTGTGGCCGGGCAACTGGCCGCCCTCGCCGGGCTTTGCGCCCTGCGCCATTTTGATCTGCAACTCGTCGGCGTTGACCAGGTAATTTGTCGTCACGCCGAAGCGGCCGCTCGCCACCTGCTTGACTGCCGAGCGGCGCGAGTCGCCATTGGCGTCGGGCTTGAAGCGTTCTTCTTCCTCGCCGCCCTCGCCGGTGTTGGACATTCCTCCAATGCGATTCATCGCGATGGCCAGCGTCTCGTGCGCTTCCTTGCTGATGGAACCAAAGCTCATGGCGCCGGTTGTAAACCGCTTCACAATCTCTTTGGCCGGCTCAACCTCATCGAGCGGCACGTGCTTGTCCGCGTACTTGAGCTTGAGCAGCCCGCGCAGCGTGCACAAATGGCGGTTCTGATCATCGAGCAGATCGGTGTATTCCTGGAAGGTCGCCGGGTTGTTCGCGCGCACCGCGTGTTGCAGCTTGCTGATGGTCTCCGGATTCAGCAGGTGATACTCGCCGCCCTCGCGAAATTGATACTGACCGCCGACAACCAGCTCGGTTTCAGATTCTGTCAGTGGCTGGAAGGCGTAAACGTGCTTGAGCAGCGCCTCGCGCGCCAGCACATCAAGGCCCACGCCCTCGATGCGCGAAGCCGTGCCGGAAAAATATGCGTCTACCAGCGATTGATTCAGTCCCACCGCCTCGAAGACCTGCGCGCCGCGATAGCTTTGCAGAGTGCTGATGCCCATCTTCGAGAAGGTCTTCAGCAGGCCCTTGTTAATGGCCTTGATAAAGTTTTTCTCCGCCTGGTTGGCCGTGACGTGGTGCGGCAACAGGCCTCGCCGCTTCAGGTCGTGGAGGGTCTCGATCGCCAGATAGGGATTGATGGCGCTGGCGCCGTAGCCGATGAGCAGGGCAAAGTGCATCACTTCGCGCGGCTCGCCGCTCTCAATGATCAACGCAACTTGAGTGCGGGTCTTGTCGGCCAGCAGCCGGTGATGCACCGCGGCCATCGCCAGCAGGCTGGGAATCGGCGCGTAGGTCGCATCGACGCCGCGATCGGAGAGAATCAGCAGCGTGTACCCTGATTCGACGGCGTGCGCGGCGCGCGCGCTCAGGTCGTCCAGCGAGCGCTTCAAGCCTTGCTCGCCATCGGCGGCGCGGAACAGCGCCGGCAGCGTCGTGGCCAGCAAATCTCCCGAAGATACGCGGCGCAGCTTTTCCAGATCGCGGTTGGTCAGAATGGGATGCGGCAGCTTGAGCGTATGGCAGTTCTCCGGCGCCTCGTCCAGAATGTTGCGCTCCGTGCCGATATAGCTGATCAGCGACATCACCATCTCTTCGCGAATGGGATCGATGGGCGGATTGGTCACCTGCGCGAAGAGCTGCTTGAAGTAGCTGAACAACGGCTGCGGACGGTCAGAGAGACACGCCAGCGGCACATCCGTGCCCATGGAGCCGATTGGCTCTTCGCCGCGCGCGGCCATGGGCGCCAGCAGGATTCTCAAATCCTCTTCGCTGTAGCCGTATGCTCTCTGGCGGCGCAGCAGCGTCTCGGGATTTGAGGCGATCATGCGCGCTGGCTCGGGCAGTTGATCGAGCGAGATTTGCCGCTCCTCAAGCCATTTTGCGTAAGGCTGCCGGCCGGCCAGTTGCTTCTTGATTTCGCTATCGCTGATGATCCGTTTCTGAACCGCATCGACCAGGAACATGCGGCCGGGCTGCAGACGGCCCTTCTTGCGAATGTCTTTCGCGGGAACGTCGAGCACGCCGGCTTCGGAGGCCAGCATCACCAGGTCGTCCTTGGTGACAATGTAACGTCCGGGGCGCAGACCATTCCGATCGAGAGTCGCGCCAATCACGCGGCCGTCGGTGAATGCGATGGCCGCCGGGCCGTCCCACGGCTCCATCAACGAGGCGTGGTACTCGTAGAAGGCGCGCTTGTCCTCGTCCATGTCGGGGTTGCCCGCCCACGCCTCCGGAATCAGCATGGCCATAACATGCGGCAGCGAGCGGCCTGACTGAAAGAGAAACTCCACGGCGTTGTCCAGCGAGGCCGAGTCGCTGCCTTCCGGCATGATGATTGGATAGAGCTTGTCAATCTGGTCGCCGTAGAGCGGGCTCTCGAGAACGGACTGCCGAGCGTTCATCCAGCTGATGTTGCCGCGAATGGTGTTGATTTCGCCGTTGTGCGCCACATAACGGTAAGGGTGCGCCAGCTTCCAGCGGGGAAACGTATTAGTCGAGAAGCGCTGGTGGACCAGGCAGAGCGCGCTCGACACCAGCGGATTTGCCAGCTCGAAATAAAACTTCTCAATCTGCGGGGCCAGCATCAGGCCCTTGTACACGATGGTGCGGCACGAAAGCGAGGGGACGTAGAAGAAGTCCTTGCCCTCAATCTCCGAGGCGGCAATCTCGTTCTCGGTGCGCCGCCGAACTTTGTAGAGCAGCCGCTCGAAGGCGTCTTCATCCAGATCTGCGGGCCGTCCCAGGAACAATTGCTCGATGTAGGGCTGGGAGGCGCGCGCTTCGCGGCCGATGGCGATGCCGTTCACCGGCGTATCGCGCCAGCCAATCACCGTCAGGCCCTCTTCCTGCGATATGCGCTCGAAGACGCCCTCGCATTGCAGGCGGCTGTGCTTGTCCACGGGCAGAAAAACCATGCCCACGCCATACGCGCCCGATTCAGGCAACTGCATTCCCAGTTCGCCGCATTCGCGCGCGAAAAAGATGTGCGGAATCTGAATCAGAATCCCCGCGCCGTCGCCCGTCTCCGGATCGCAGCCTGTCGCGCCGCGATGGGTGAGGTTGATAAGCACCTCAAGACCCTTGCGGATAATGTCGTGGCTCTTCTCGCCGCGAATGCTGGCGACCAATCCCATGCCGCACGCGTCGTGCTCGTTGCGTGTGTGATACAGCCCCTGCGGGCGCGGAATCTGAATACGGCGATCCGATGATTGCATTGCAACCTTCCCGATGGAATGCTTCCGTGCTGATTGCGATGTCTGACCCGAGATGCACAAATGCCGCGCGATTTCAGGGGAGGAAATCGCCTTATCGTCCATGAATTGCCTGTCAGTGCAGGCTCGAACGTGTCTGGGATGGTGCCGGAGTCTCTAATATACCGAAAATTTTGCGTAGCGGAGAGAATTTTTGGTATGGGTTGGTTTAAAGCGCGCGCGCCCTCACAAAAGCCCTCATTGAGCCAACGCTTTGAAAGGGGCGGACTTAAAGCCTGCCCTGCGCGAAGCCGTCTTGATTTGTTTGGTGGCGGGAGGCAGGATCGAACTGCCGACCTACGGGTTATGAATCCGTCGCTCTAACCATCTGAGCTACCCCGCCGAACAGAGGCACAGGCCGCGAACCTCCGGCCCGATGGGAAACGGCAAACACGGAATCCGCGCGCAACTCCCTCTTCCGATGATACGGGCGGCTCGATTGAAAATCAACCCGGCCTTTCTCCGGTGGGCTTTCACCCCGGCCACGGGCTCTCGCCGATGAACTCAGCCGCTCCACTCGTGTAAACTCGGCTCCATGAGTACGTTCCGCATTGCCGGGGTGATTCCGGCCCGGCTCAGCTCCACGCGGCTCAGCCGCAAGGTGCTGCGCGTCATCGCCGGCCGGCCCATGGTCGAGTGGGTCTGGCGCGCCGCCTCCGCCAGCGGCCTGATGGACCCCGTGGTGGTGGCCACCGATTCGGATGAAGTGGCCCATGTTTGCCGCGAACGCAACATTCCCGTGGCCATGACCTCGGCCACCTGCCCCAGCGGCTCGGACCGGGTGAGGGAAGTGGCTCGCCAGATCGACGCCGACATTTATGTCAACATCCAGGGCGATGAGCCGACGCTTACCGCGGAGTTTTTTCACCCGCTGCTGGCTCTCTTTGCGCGGCCTGAGGTGGAAGTGGCCACGCTGGCGGTCCGCTGCCCGAGCGAGGAGTTTGACAACCCCAACGCCGTCAAAGTGGTCACGGCCCTCGATGGCCGCGCGCTCTACTTTTCCCGCGCCACAATTCCATTCGACCGCGATAATGGCGGTTTTTCCGGCTACCGCAAGCATCTGGGAATTTACGCCTATCGCAAATCCGCGCTGGAGCGGTTTGCCGCCCTCGCGCCCTCGCCGCTGGAGCTGGTTGAGCGGCTGGAACAGTTGCGGCTGCTGGAAAACGGCATCGCGCTTTATGTCGCCGATGCTCCAGCCGACACCATCGGTGTGGACACTGAGGAGGATTTGCTGCGTGCCGAGGCGGTGCTGAAAGCGCGTGATGAACGCGGCAGCGAACAGGCCGCTTGGTCTCCCGGCGGTGAATTTCATCCGTGGTGTTAAAAATTCGAATTGCGCGCAAGAATCGGGTAGCATGCCCGGCGCCTCATCGGCGACCATGGTTTCCATGAGCGGCAAACTCCAACACGCGCTGCCTGCTAACGCCCCAGCGGCCATCGACCCCGAGACTTGCTGGAAACAAGTCCTGGCCCGCGACCCGGCGGCTGATTTTTTCTACGCCGTCTCGACCACGGGCGTCTTTTGCCGGCCCGGTTGCTCCAGCCGCCGTCCGCTCCGCGCCAATGTCCGCTTTTTCCGCTCGGTGGACGAGGCGCGCGCCGCCGGCTTTCGTCCCTGCAAGCGCTGCAACCCCGGCACTGCATGCAGCAGCCCTTTGGATAAAATTCGCGGCCACATTGAAGCCAACCTCGACCGGCAGCTTCCGCTCGCCGAACTGGGCCGCCTCGCCGGCTTGAGCCCCTTCACCGTGCAGCGCCTCTTCAAGCAGGCGCTCGGCGTCAGCCCGCTGCAATATCAGCGAGCGCTGCGGGCGGCCAGCCTGCGCGGCGCGCTCAAACAAGGAGAAACCGTGACCAATGCTATCTACAACGCCGGATTCGGTTCATCCAGCCGCGGCTATGACGGCGCGCAACTCGGCATGACGCCCTCCCGCTTCGCCAAAGGCGGACGCGGCGAGCAAATCAACTTTACTACCGCGCGTTCGCCCTTCGGCTGGCTGGTGGTGGGAGCCACAGCGCGCGGGCTTTGCTGGCTGGCGCTCGGGGCCACCTCTGCCGAGGCCGAGGCCAGCCTGCGCGAGGAGTTTCCTTTGGCGAACGTGCGCCGCGATCCATCGCTCTCCTCGCTCGTGGAAGCGGCGCTAGACACAGTTTCTGCCCAGACAAATTCATCGAAAAAGTTGGCCCCACCGCAGGTGGCCCCGCCGCCGATGGACCTGCGCGGAACGGCGTTTCAGCTTCGCGTCTGGCAGGCTCTGCGTCAGATTCCCCGCGGCGAAACGCGTAGTTACAGCCAGTTGGCGCGCCAGATGGGCATGCCCAACGCGACCCGCGCAGTGGCCCGCGCCTGCGCCACCAACCGCGTGGCCATTGTCGTTCCGTGCCATCGCGTCGTGGGCGTCACTGGCTCGCTCACCGGCTATCGCTGGGGCGTCGAGCGCAAGCGCCAACTGCTCGAAGCCGAAGGCGCGCTTGCAGCCGCATTGATCGCATGAAATAGAACCTGGTGTCCAGAGTCTGAAGTTCCTTCGACAATTGCACTGTCATCCTGAGCGAACGGGGCCCCAAACGTTCTTCAGTTTGGGGGTGGTGAGTCGAAGGATCTGCGGTTGCGCTTCTGCGAACTTCAGACTCAACAGACTAGCTGCTCCCGCAGCTTGAGCGGACGAGAAATTGGCCTCGCCGTTCAACGCGGATGATATTCTCAATAAGTCAGGAGCACCCCCCAATTATGGCAACTTCAACGCTGGAAACCGCTGCAACGGATTACAAGATTGCCGACATCACGCTGGCCGGCTGGGGCCGCAAGGAAATCACCATCGCCGAGCAGGAGATGCCGGGCCTGATGTCGATTCGCAACAAGTACGCAGCCGCCAAACCGCTCGCGGGCGTGCGCATCACCGGCTCGCTCCACATGACCATTCAGACGGCTGTGCTGATTGAGACGCTGGTCAGCCTGGGCGCGGAAGTTCGCTGGGCAAGCTGCAACATTTTTTCCACGCAGGACCATGCCGCCGCGGCCATCGCGGCCACCGGCGTTCCGGTCTTCGCATGGAAAGGCGAGTCGCTTGAGGATTACTGGGCCTGCACCCTGAAGGCGCTCAGCCACAAAGGCGGCAAGGGACCGCAACTGGTGGTGGACGATGGCGGCGACGTGACCCTGCTCATCCATAAAGGTTATGAACTGGAAGAGGGCGATAAGTGGGCCGACGGCCCCGCGTCGAATCAAGAAGAAAAGGTCATCAAGGATCTGCTGAAGAAGGTTTACGCCGAGGACCCCGAGCACTGGCACAAAGTTGTGAAAGAGTGGCGCGGCGTCTCGGAAGAGACAACGACCGGCGTGCACCGGCTCTACAAAATGATGGAGCAGGGCAAGCTGCTGACGCCGGCCATCAACGTGAACGATTCCGTAACCAAGAGCAAGTTCGATAACCTGTACGGCTGCCGCGAGTCGCTGGCCGACGGCATCAAGCGCGCGACAGATGTAATGGTCGCGGGCAAGGTCGCGGTTATCTGCGGCTACGGCGATGTGGGCAAAGGTTCCAGCCACTCGCTGCGCGGAATGGGCGCTCGCGTCATCGTTACGGAGATTGACCCCATCAACGCGCTGCAAGCGGCGATGGAGGGCTTCGAGGTTACCACTATCGAGGAGACGCTGGGCCGCGGCGACATCTACGTCACCTGCACCGGCAACACCGACATCATCACCCTCGAACACATGAAGCGCATGAAGGATCAGGCCATCGTCTGCAACATCGGCCACTTCGACAACGAAATTCAGATGGACCGGCTGAACACGGAGCCGGGCGTAACCAGGCTCAACATCAAGCCGCAGGTGGACAATTACACGTTCCCTGACGGGCACAGCATCTTCGTGCTGGCCGAAGGCCGCCTGGTGAATCTTGGCTGCGCCACCGGACATCCCAGCTTCGTGATGAGCAACAGCTTTGCCAATCAGACGCTGGCGCAACTTGACCTGTGGGCGAAGCGCGACAGCTACAAGGTCGGCGTCTATGTGCTGCCCAAGCATCTGGACGAAGAGGTTGCGCGGCTGCATCTGGAAAAGATCGGCGTGAAACTGACCACGCTGACTCCGAAACAAGCCGACTATCTCGGCGTTCCGGTCGAAGGACCGTACAAGGCGGAGAATTACAGATACTGAAAACGGTGAACAGTGGTCAGTCAGGCTGTCCATGACAGATAACTGACCACTGTCTGCTGGAACTATTGCGTCTCAACGCAGTTTGCGATGCGTCATCCTGTGCCACAGGCGCCATGTGAAACTATGCAGCAGTTCGGTCTGTTGGGCCTTGAGCGCGGCATAGGAGCGTTCCACATACACATCGAACTCCGGCGGCCAGCCGATGGTCGAGCGGCGCTCGCTGAAATCACCCTCTGACCACTTGGCCAGCACAGCCTTGTAGCCCACCACGTGAGTAACAAAGTCGAGCAGGCACTGAGGCATCTGTTCCTCGATGATGAGATACGCCTTCTCGATGATGATCTTTTCGCGGATGTCGTTGAGTGGCATGAAAATCGTGGTCATCCACAGCATCCACTCCTTCATCTCGCTGTCGAGAATGGGAAAGCTCTGCGTCTTGCCCTGCTTTTTCAGCAGCGAGCGGTAGGCGATATTGCCCGCCTGCAAGGCGATGTAGAGCGGACCGTAGAACTCATTCAGGCGCCGATTTACCAGCTCCAGCTTGTCCTTGCGGCGGGCCAGCATTCTGGCGCTCAGAAAAGTCACAAGATAGCCGACAAACGCCAGCAGAATGGTGAGCGCTGTCGCGTTTTCGATAAAGTTTCCCAAATTAAACATAAGCCGACCCGTAACATGCGTTGGCAACGAGTATAGCGCGACGGCCGAAGAGGACGAGTTTCAGTCGGCGGCAATGCAAAGGGATTTTGAAATTCGCTGCCGTTCCCGCCCGAATTCCCTGGAAAAACGGATTTTTCCAGTGATTTTCAGGGGCCAAATCTCACCATGCGGGAGAATTCGGGGCCGAAAAGTTTTCAACAGACTTTGATTCCAAACGGGTTATAAATAATCTGCAAGGTTCAAGGGGAAATTTATACCCCCCAGGGGTATAGGGGGGGTACCTTCAAAAGCAGGGAAACAGAGGATAGTAGACGCCCGCTTCTCCGGTTCATTGTTCATGTTTTGATTGTGCGCGGGCAGAGGGTAATTTTCAGCAAGCTTCTGCCGAGCGTCCCAGGTTCAAGGGCGGAAGGCGCGGTTGCCGCGAGGAACTGTGCGAGGAGATTGAGCCAACTCAGACACCTTCTCTGCGCACCAGAGCTTGATGAGCGACTGGTAGGGCACGTCCAGCTTGCGGGCGTGGCTGCGGATGGTGTTCAGAACGTCCTCGGGCATGCGCAGGGAGATCGTCTCCGTGGAAGGGCGCAGTTTGGGAAAGGTCGCCAGTTTGGCCTTGCTCCAATCCACGTACTCCGTGCTGTCGTTTTTGGGCGACTCCCAGAAGGCGCGCTCCTCGGCTTCGCTCGAAAACTCAGGAATGGGTTTTAACTGCTTGCTCATAAACGGCTTTCTCCTTCCTGCTCATGTCCCGCGCCGAGATGGGACGGATAAGCGTTCCGTTTTCGCGCTCGGTAAAAGTTACGTGCAGCCGGCGATCCAGATCAGTACGGCCCAGCGCATGAAATCGCGGTTCTCGCTGGCTGTGCTTCGCGTCATTGGCCAGCAGCAGAGGCGCATTGAGAAAGACCTGCTCAACCTCGGATTTGGAGACGTCGTGCTTCTCGTTCTTCCTGGCGTTGCCTTCGTCCCAATCAAACCCGGTGTAGAGCATGGGCGGCCTCTGTATATGTCTGCAATATACCACAACCCTTGCAGCGGGCCAACTGCATTCGGTTGCGCTGGTGAAGGGAGCGACGCTGAAGGTCTATCCGGGCGCGTCGCACGGATTGTGCTCGACTCACAAGAACGAAGTGAACGCAGACCTGCTGGCGTATATCAAGGCGCAGAGGGGTACGGGACAGGCGAGAGCCTGATTGAGGCGGATGTACTCCCAGGTCTCAAGAGCGAGACCTGGGGCAGCCGGAGAACAGGGGGGACAATCCGCGGGAATGTTCCACGTGGAACATATTCATTCTGTTGGATTTAGTTACTTATTTACTCCTTAATTAACTGCAAAATTCCTGGGCTTTTTTGCATGGATTAATTGGCGGCAAAAACGAGGGTTGAAAAGCATGGAAAGTGGTTGGGAAAAGGATAGAAGTGGCTTGAAAAACTGATTTTTTGGGATGGGAGAAGTCGTCGGGTTGGCGGGTAGAGGTTCGTGGTATCCCACATCTGGCCGCTCTGCTGATAACGGACCAACTTCGCCATAACCCGAGAATCCTATACCCGGTCCGTTGGTTGGGATTTGGGGTTCCCACCCTTTCCGCGATGAAACTGCGGAAAGGATGGGGCACCCAAATTTGTGGGCCGAGTAAGATTTCAAAAACTCAGGGTGCGCCACCCGCCGTTCAGCCATGCCTCATTTACACTCGACCGACGAGTTGTCTTCGGGGATTGCAGAATCGTACAGACGCACGGGCATTGTGTCTCTAACATGGAACAGCCGAGGGTAGAGTTGAAGGTCAAAGACTCTGAGCATGGCGAGTTCCTCCCAGTGGAACTCTTCTGTGTCGCTTAGGGGTTTATCTCGTATGTAATCGACGCGAGAGATTTCCGTCTTTGGGAAGACGGTCTCCTTGCCAAATGCATCAGAAAGGGTGATGTCACGATCAGTCACTTGGCTTAAAACGGCGCGATGCAATTTGCCGTCCTTTGTGAACACTGACAGGTGTAACGTAAAGCCCGGATGAGTCTTGGACTGAAAGGGCGTGAGGGTGAGGATGTCTTCCCATGAACTCCTGCCGCTATAGACCGTAAAAAGCGGCATGTTGGGGTTGTTGGGCAGCACGGCACGGCCCCCAAATCCCAAGCGGACTCGGACCAGACTTGATCTGTCGATTCTGACTTTAGACCGATCGGTCTTTATCGTGATGTTCTGATCCGTGAATGCCTCAATTCGCCCATATTGGCAAGTCATGTCGCGCTCAATGAAGACAAAGCCAACATCTTGCCTCAGTTGCTTCAGCTCTTGCCAAGGGTCATCTCGATCCGCGCAGAGGCCGGGGGAGACCAAAAGGGTGAGGACAAGTGAACTGAGACCGATTTTGTGTTTGAGAAGCATTCGGTAGCCAGCTGCCTATTCTATCGCGTCTGGGGAGACGGCTTGTACCGTCTTCAGGTGTCGCCGAAGCAGTTCTGAGCGTATGTCGCCTGCTTGGCAGTGACAGAGTGGTAACTGCCGAGCAGCCGGTCAACCAGGAACAGCGCTCACCCCAGCAGTTTGGCGGCGTCCTTGGCGAAGTAAGTGACGATGAAGTCGGCGCCGGCGCGGCGAATGCCGAGGAGCGATTCGAGCATGGCGCGGTCGCGGTCGAGCCATCCTTTTTCGAATGCGGCCTGGAGCATGGAGTACTCGCCCGAAACCTGGTAAGCGCCGATGGGCACGCCGGTACGCGCGCGGGCGGCGCGAATCACGTCGAGGTAGGGCATGGCGGGCTTCATCAGAATCATGTCAGCGCCTTCCCTGATGTCGAGGTCGATTTCGCGCATGGCTTCGCGCAGGTTTGCGCCGTCCATTTGATAGGAGCGGCGGTCGCCGAACTGAGGTGCGGAGCCGGCGGCCTCGCGGAAGGGTCCGTAGAAGGCCGAGGCGAATTTGGAAGCGTAGCTGAGGATGGGCGTATCGGCGCAACCCTCGCTGTCGAGAGCGCGGCGGATGGCGGCGACGCGGCCGTCCATCATGTCGCTGGGGGCGACCACGTCGGCTCCGGCCTTGGCCTGGCTGACGGCGGTGCGCGCCAATAATTTCAGCGTCGAGTCGTTGTCCACGGTCCAGCCGTCGCCGGTCTCCACGATCATGCCGCAGTGGCCGTGGCTGGTGTACTCGCAGAGGCAGACGTCGGCGATGAGGACGAGATCTTTGGAGGCTGCCGACGCTTTCAGAGCGCGCAATCCTCGCTGCACAATGCCGTTCGAGTCATAAGCGCCGGAGCCTTGCTCGTCCTTGGTTTCAGGCAGGCCGAAGAGCAGCAGGCCGCCCAGGCCCAGGCTCGCGGCCTCCTCGGCTTCGCGCACCGCCTCGTCGATGGAGAGATTGAAGACGCCCGGCATGGAGCCGACCGCGCGGCGCACGCCTTCGCCGGGACAGAGAAAGAGGGGATAGATCAGGTCGCCGGGGGTGATGGCGGTTTCGCGCACCAGCGCCCGCAGGGATTCCGTGCGCCGCAGCCGGCGCATCCGCGTTTGTGGGAAGCTCATGGTGAAGATTGTAACGCGGGATGAGCGCGGCAGGGCAGAAACATCCGGACGCCGCGCCTGGGGCAAATCCTCGGCTGTTACTATCTCTGTGACTATGAATCCTTCTGATTCAACGCCGGCTGCCGTGCACGAGGGGCGCCGTTCCATTCAATGGGCGCAGGCATTGGTTCTTGCGGCGCTCTATGCGTTTCCGGTGTT
>Ga0326727_10014814_pt1 | contig 16885 bp, 19 predicted proteins | sample MB2enrmetagenome_FD_207643 | JGI IMG/M metagenome (GOLD analysis project Ga0326727, IMG submission 207643) | Lab enriched peat soil microbial communities from McLean, Ithaca, NY, United States - MB29MY | ecosystem: Environmental > Terrestrial > Soil > Wetlands > Peat | place: USA: New York...
TTGGAGTCCGACATTGGTCTGCCCGTCGCGCTGGCTTCAAAGAAACATTGCCGACTCGTTCTTGGGTAAATTCGATATCAGGGTTATCAGCAATGGGGTTGATATTAACCTGTTCGCGCCAACCACGGATAAGGATCAGTTAAAAAGAAAGTATAATTTGCCTCTGGGTAAAAATATCGTCTTGTTCTCAGCTTCGAATTTGAACGACGCCAGTAAGGGGATTGGACATATTATCTCGGCCGCAAAATTATTACAGGATAAAAACTATCTCTTTTTATGTGTTGGAGGTGGAAAAATAGAGGGTCGAGAAAATATCAAGGGAATCAACTACATATATGATAAAATCAAATTTGCAGAAATATGTTCGATTGCCGATTTATGTTGCCTTGCTTCAACCGCTGAAACTTTTTCGTTGGCGGCGGTTGAGGCCTTATCATGCGGGGTGCCGGTCGTAGGATTCGATATTCCCGTCGTCAGGGAAATCGTGAATGACGATGTAGGTATGCTTGTCGAGCCAAGCGATGAAAAAATTTTAGTGAGAGCCATTACCTATTTGCTCGATAACGACCGAAAGAGAAATGAAATGGGCATAAATGGGAGAGAACTCGTTGTGAATAACTATTCAGATAAATTATTTTATAAAAGATATTCTGACTTGTATCACGAAATTCTAATATGAAGATCTCCATCATCACCGTCTGCTACAATAGCGCCGCGACCATCGAGCGTGCGATGCAAAGCGTGCTCGCGCAAAATTATCCCGACGTGGAATATATTGTCATTGACGGCGGCTCGACCGACGGCACGGTGGACATCATAAAGAAATACCAAAGCAGGATCGCGCATTTTGTTTCGGAAAAGGATGGGGGAATCTACGACGCAATGAACAAGGGCATTGCTTCCACAACGGGAGACGTTGTCGGCATTTTGAACTCGGACGATCTCTATGCGGACAATACGGTTTTGTCTGCGGTCATGGCGGTATTTGCCGCCGACAGTGCGATTGATGCGGCGTACGGGAATATCGCGTATTTTAACAAAGAAACTCCCACAAAATTTTCCCGTTATTGGAAGGCAGGAACGTTTTCCCGCGCGAAGATGCGGAACGGGTGGATGCCGCCGCATCCCGCGTTTTTTGTGCGGAGAGCATATTATGAACAGCACGGGAATTTCCGCCTTGATTTCGGCACCGCCGCGGATTACGAATTGCTCCTCCGTTTTATGCTTTCCGACATCCGCATGCGATATCTTGACCGCACGTTGGTGCATATGCAGGCGGGCGGTACGAGCGGAAAAAATTTTGGGACGCGGTGGAGAGCGTGGGATCTGCTCAGAAAGGCGTGGATAGTGAACGGTAAACGCCCGCCGTTGTTCCTTATCGAAAGAAGGATACTTTCAAAGCTCTCGCAATATTTATTCAAATGAACATTGTATTTATCCATCAAGGCAATAACGATTATCTGTCGGTCGCGTTGCAATGCGCACGGAAATCGAATCCGGAAGCCGATATCTTTTTGATCGGCGATGAACGCAACGATGTCTTTGATTTCGTCCGGCATTACAACATCAAAGATTATTCTGATGGTGCCAACCAGTTTGCCAAAGTGTATGCGCATCTCTCCTCCAACTCTTACGAATTCGAGCTTTTTTGCATACAGCGGTGGTTTGTTCTCCGGGACTTTATGCGTAGTAAAAATTTATCGGACTGTTTTTATGCCGATTCCGACGTCCTGATCTTTGCCGACTTAAAAACCGAACGGCAAAAGTTTTCGCAATTCGATTTTACGTTGACGGAACAGATGTCCGGTCACAGTTCCTTTTGGAACAGCCGCGAAGCGCTCGATAACTTTTGTAGCTTTGTAGAAAATATTTATAGCCGGAAGGACCAGTTGCATTACAACAAAATGCTCGCTATGTGGGAGGATATCCGTCGCGGTGGCAATTCCGGCGGAATCTGCGATATGACCTTTTTTGATTTTTACCGCGCGGCGCATCAGGAAAAAGTAGGAAATACCGCCGCAATAATCGATGGTTCAACGTATGACACTAACATTTCGCTCAGTCACAATGGCGATGTAGCATTTGTAATGCAAGGAGGGGTCAAAAAGATATTTTGGAAGGAGGGGAGCGATAAGCCGTGGGGATTATTGCAGGGGGGTAAAGATCAATTTGTCGCATTCAACACCCTGCATTTTCAGGGCAGGGCAAAGCTGCATATGGAGCGGGTCTTCCTTCGCAAAAAAATGAAGCCGAGCTTTATTTTCTTTTTAAAGCGCCTTGGAGTTGATAAGCTCTACCATAGAGCGAAGATAAAATTGAAGAAGCGGTAGATCGGTCGGCGCGGGCGCGACGGGAAAAGGATTAAAAAAAGATTAAAAGAAGTTTGACAATTTTATTGGGCAAAGTAACATGATAATGTGCTTGTGCGAGCAAGCATTTACCACAAAAAGCACCGCATAAGGTTCCGTCCTTATGAGGGGCTTTTTATATTTGGGCGCTCAAGAAGCGTTTGCATATCATCCATGAAACTTATTTTTCCATTGGCCGCTTTCTTCAAAAGCCCGGAATATCTGTTTTTATTTGGCACGATGACGTTCTTCAATTTTTGGTTTTTGTTAAGATGGCGCACTAAGCAGGAAAAATCACCATCACCGCTGACGATGATCGCCTTTTCATAATTTCCATATTCTATCATCGCTTGTAATATCAGTTCCGCATCGACATTGGCCTTTATCGTTCCTGTCTCATTTATTATTGCCTTTTTGAAAACGAGCGTATAACCATATCCAGCCAATAATTCATAGTTTTTGACATTCCATGGGAGATATCCAAGAAATAGATATGCTTTGCGTGCGCCATATTTTTCTTTTAAACAGATTCTAAATTTCTCGAAATCAAGCTGCCATCCCATCGTATGGATGCCAAAACTTACGTTTTGACCGTCTATGAACGCATAGTTGTTCTCTTCTGTTAACGCCATGCCGCAAGTATGGCATGTCGCGCATTAAAACTATCTAAAATCTAAAAGATTAAAAGAAGTTTGACTATCGGTGCGGACAGAATTTCTACTTTGGCTTAATTGTTTCCAGCGCCGATCCCCACCATGCTTTTTATCTCGCCCAGCAGCGGTTCTTTGAAGAGAAAGAGCATCGCAGTATAGACCGCCGCGGATGCCACGATGTTTACGAGCACCGCCACTCCTGCCATGGAAAGCAGGATCGTCACGACCGCCATCGCCACGCCAGCGCCGATAATGCGCCCAAGCTGCGGGAAGACGCTGAATGGGTTCAGCTTCTTCATGGCATACCAAAGATACGTGTTACCCAATATCTGTGCGATGAGCGTGGCGACCGCCGATCCCGTCATTCCCCAGCGGGGGATGAGGAGGATATCAAAGAGGACGTTGGCCGCGCCGGCGATGGCGGAAGAGATGATCAAATTTTTCTGGTGATCATACGCGAAGATGCCGCTTGCGACGATGCTCCCAGCGTAGTCGAACGAAAGATTGAGCATGAGGATGGACAGGGCAAGCCCGCCGACGGCATACGTCGAGCCGAAGACAAACCCCATGATCTGCGTCCCGAGGATGATACCGCCGAGGGAGAGCGGTATCGAAAAGAGAAAGATAAACACCAACGTACGTTCGAGCACGATCCTGAATTTTGCGTTGTCGTGCTTGGCGAGTCGCGCCAAAAGCGGCAGGGTGCTTATTTGAATGATTCCCGGCATCATATAGAGCACCTGGACGATCCGGATCGCGGCGGAGTAGATACCGACATCCGCAGCGGTCTTCATCCAGCTGATAATGAGGATGTCGATGCTCGTAAGCAGGACGCCGAGTGCGCCCGTGATCGCAAACGGCCACGCGATCTTGATGATCGCGATCATGCGCTTTGCGGATGCTCCCGCGAAGATGTTCTTGAATCTACCTCTGAGCAGCCATATCGCCGTCAGTGCGCCGATCGCAGTGCCGATGACGTAGGCCTCGGTAAAGGATTTCGGGGTTGCCGATATTTTGAGGAAAATGAATCCGATGATCGCAATGCTGAAATTTTCCAAAAGGAATGAAGCGGCATCCCACTCCATCTTTTCTTCGGCGCGGAAGAGCGCCGCCAGAAAATCCCTCGTGTTATCAAAAATGATGATGAGCGCCAATAAGGGGAGGAGCATTATTGCGCCGGGGAGCGTGGAGAAGAGCGGCGCGACGAACATGACGATCAGCACGCTCGCCGCGATGGCGATCGCCTTCATAATGAGGGTTGTCGAGAAAAGCGACTGCCGTTCCTCTGGCGACGCTTTGGAGCCGTCGCGGATGAGGACGGAATTGATCCCGAGATCCACAAATATGCCAAAGAATCCGGCAAGGGTTACCACATACGAGAAAATGCCGTATCCTGCGGCGCCGAGTACGCGGGCGGCGTAGATGATGATGAAGGCTTTGAAGATCCTCGCACCGAATTGGGAGATCGAGAGCCAAACGGTATTTTTTGCCACCGTCTGCTTGGTGGTGGTATTTTTGAACAGGAAATCCTTTATCTTCTGAGACATGGAAATTATACTTAACTCATACAGGATAGCCGAAAAAACGGCTTCCGTAAATTGATATGGCGAAGATAAAAAAGGACGCCGCGCGCGCAGGGGCATTCCAAAAAAGTGGTGGTAGCCGTTTCCGGCGGCTTCGACCCACTCCATGTTGGCCACGTGCGGATGTTCGAGCAGGCGCGGGCGCTTGGTGCGGCCGCATATCTTTGCGAACGGCGGTGATCGAAAGCTCGACAATATTCCCGAGATCCCGGTGTGCAATGAGATCGGCTGCGCTACGGTGTTCAATGTCGGCAAAGGCGGCAAGATACAGTCCAGCTCGTGGCTTTTGAAAAAACATTTCGAGCGGGTGGCAGCGGAGGGAAAGAAGGGTGGCGGCGTGAATCGAAGATTAAAAAAAGATTAAAAAAAGTTTGACGGTAAAAATAGAAAGCATAAAGTGATAATGGATTTGCGCTTAATTGCGTTCCATTGAAATGAAAAAGAAAATTCTAAAAAATAGTATCGTTATTTATCAGGCGAAGTCCGGCGCTCTTGAGCTACGGCGCGACAGCGAAGCTGATACGATTTGGGCAAGTCTAGATCAGATTGCTCGTGTTTTTGGCCGCGATAAATCGGTTATTTCCCGCCATATTAAAAATGTGTTCGCGGAAGGAGAGCTCAAGCGTAATTCAGTTGTTGCATTTTTTGCAACAACTGCGGCCGATGGGAAAATATATGAAGTCGAACATTTTAACTTGGACGTCATTATTTCCGTTGGCTATCGCGTTAATTCAAAGCAGGCAACGCAATTCCGCCAGTGGGCCACAAAGACCCTCCGCCAATATATCGTTGAAGGATATGCGATCAATAAGCAGCGCATTGCCAAGAACTATGGGCAATTTTTGGAAGCGGTGGAGAGTGTAAAGCGGCTTTTGCCGCCGGGCGCGGCGATCGATACGGAGAGTGTGCTTGAACTGGTGAACCTGTTTGCCGATACGTGGCTTTCGCTTGACGCGTACGACAAAGACGCCTTCGCGGCAAAAGGCACAACAAAAAAACGGGTAACGCTGACGGCGAAAAAACTTGAAGAAAGTTTGACGAAATTAAGGACGGCGCTTATGGAAAAAGGCGAGGCGTCGGAACATTTTGGCGCGGAACGGCAGAGTGGGAGTATCTCCGGGATTGTGGGCAACGTCATGCAATCATTCGGCGGCAAAGAGCTTTATGGGAGCGTGGAAGAAAAGGCTGCATACCTACTGTATTTTATGGTTAAAAATCATCCATTCGTGGATGGTAACAAGCGGAGCGGCGCGTACGCGTTCGTATGGTTTTTGAGGCAGGCAAATATTTTGGACGTGTCGCGCATGACTCCGCCAGCGCTTACCGCGCTTACTATCCTCGTGGCCGAGAGCGATCCAAAAGAGAAAGACAGGGTTATCGGACTTATTCTTACGCTCGTATCGAAAGTCTAGAAAAGCTACTTCCCCAGTGCCGCGACGACCGTCCGAATTGTTTTCAGGATGATCAGCACGTCGAGCACCGCCGAACGGTTTTTAAGATAATACAGGTCGTACGAAAGGCGCTCCCGCGTTTCCTCCGCGGAGATCGTCGCGGGAAAATTCACCTGCGCCCATCCGGTCAGCCCCGGTTTGATGATGGTGCGGATGCCGTAATAAGGGATCTTGTCCTTGAGCTGGTCGTAAAAATCGATGAAGTCCGGCCGTGGGCCGACGAGGGAAATGTCGCCGCGCAGTACGTTCACGATCTGCGGCAGTTCGTCGAGGTGGGTGGCGCGGAGCATTTTTCCGATCGCGGTGACGCGGTCGCTGTCCTTATCGAGCCATGTGTTCTTATCGCTCACAAGCATGGTGCGGAATTTGTAATGGTCGTAAAGTGCGCCGTTCTTTCCCACGCGCTTTTGCGTGAGGATGACCGGCCCTTTGGAAGAAACCGCGACGCCGAGCGCGATGAGCGGGAGCAGGGGGATCGCGATGATGGTGAGCAGGAAGATGAAAATGAAATCGGTGATCCGCTTTAAGAACGCAGAGAAGGAATTCTGGAGGAAAAGATTTTCAAGGAACCATGTTTCCTCGAGTTCGGTGAGCGGCACTTTCCCCATTACCAGTTCATAGAAATTCGCGAAATCGTAGATCTCCGTGCCGTGGCTTAGTAATTCATAGAGAAGATTCGCCATCGCGCGGTCCTGCTTAAGATGCCGTGGCACGACGATCATATTGATGGTGCGGCTTTCGGCGATCTGCCGTATCTTTTTTAACACCTCCGGCCCGTCATGCGGCAGCCATTCCTTTATTTCGTAGCCGAACTGAGGGTTTGATGTGACCGCCTGCACCAACTCCGTGGCGGTGCTTCCTTCTCCGATAAGCAGCACTTTATTGGGCGCTTCGCCCGACGAGATGGCGCTGTTCATCCATCGCCGCAAAAACACCTCGACGATGGCAAAAATGATGATGAAGAGCAGGAGATTCGTCTTTGGGGTGATGCCCATTGCGGGAACCGCATAAAAAAGGACGACGGCGATGGCGGTGTTGATCGCGAGGCACAGGGATAGCGTTTTCAGGAAATCGAGATTATTGCGCAGGCGGCGCAGATCGTAGAGCCCGGCGATATAGAACACCGCGATCCATATAATGAAAACGATGGTAAAGGGGACGGCGTGGGCATCCTTAAATTCCGCATAAAACCGTCCGCGGTAGCGGATGATCAGAGTGATAAAAAGCGCGGCGTAGAGCGCCGCCACATCGGCGATAAAAAAGAGAAAAACCTTGAACTTATTCCCGGCATCCATGACGTCCTTATTATAAGCGGAAGCGGGAGCATGCGTAAATAAGCGCTTCGATGACGAAAAAGACAATGAGAATGGTGCCGAGCGTAATGGCCCACTCCTTCATTCGATGCTCCGGCTGGTACATGGTCTGCTTGTCGGCGAAGCGCACTTCGGTGGAGGTCATGGTGAACGGCTTATTGAACAACGTGATCCAGAAATAGTTCATTGCGTAGCGCCAGCCCATCGTGAAGGCGCCTTCCTTGGCGAGCCGGCGGCCGGAGGAACGCATGGCGAATTTGAACGAGAAGCGCACTTCGCCCACTTTGCTCAATCGGCGCGCAAGGTCGGCGTCGTCACCGTAGAAGGTGAGGTTCACGTCGTGGCCGTCGATCTTCTGGAGCGCATCGCGACGCACGATCTCGGTGCCGCCCTGAATGACGGAGGTGTTGCGGAAAACAAAGTTATTGATGAGATAGACGATATACGACATTCCATAAAACCATTGCACGAGTATTCTGGCGCCGAGCGGAAGGTCGTAATAAATGAATGGGCCGGAGATGCAGACGAGGTTTTTATCTGCGGCGAACGCGCGCTCGGCGCGGTTGATCCATCCGGACATGAGCTCCGTGTCCGCGTCCAGAAATGCCACGAGGTCTCCTTTCGATACCGCGAACCCCGCCTCCCGCGCGCGGTTGGCGCCGCGCCGCGGCTCGTGAATAAGCCGGATGCCCGGATATTCGCGCGTGACAATCTCACAGGTTCGGTCGTTGGAATTGTTGTCCACGACGATGATCTCATACCCGTCGCGCCCACCGATCTCGCGGACGATTGCGTCGAGACAGTGGCGGATATAGCTCTCCTCGTTGTAAGCAGGGACGACGAAGCTGATCTTGATCGTGTCGTTCATATTGTGCCGAGAGCGTCCTGGTAAAGCGGGTTGATGATGATGACGTATACGCTTGCGCATACGAAGATGCCGGTTGCGGCAACCGTTGATTGCCACGGATACCCCATGAACATGCCTGCGAGTGCAAGAGCGGAGAGCAGCGCCCCGAGCGCGTCGATCTTTACCTTACGGAACAGCGCGCGGGAATTCTTGACGGACGGAAGGTCGCCGGCGTATTTGAGCACTGCGAGAATGAAAAGTACGGTCATCGCGATGGTGAAGAGGAACGGATTGCCGAAGAAAAAAACGGATATGAAGTGAAGCCCGACGAGAACGGTATCAATGAATATTTGGGAAGTCTTCTCCGGCGGAATGATCTTTGAAAAATGTTGTATGGAATAATAATCGTTCCATACGAGCATCGCGTAAAAAAGCATCGGCGGCCACGCGATCGCAATGTTGTGCCGCGCGATGATCGCGCCAAGCACGCCGAACGCCACAAAGATCAACGTCCCGCCGATTGCTCTTTCTTTTGGAGATGGCCTTTTCATGTTTTAACGGATGTCTTTATGCTGCGTGGTCAGTGGTTTGAGGCCGATCGCGGTGGAAAAATAATTTATCGCGTAGCGTGAAAAGGTGCGGGCGATTCCTTCTTTCAGAAGCCGCCGCCCGGAGCCGATGATGAAAAATTCCATGGAAAATCTTGCCTTTCCCGCTTTGTTCAATCGCCGGGCGATATCGGTGTCTTCCCCATAGAATGTAATAGTGGTATCAAATCCGCCTATTTGCAAGAGCGCCTCGCGCTTGGCGACGAAATTCGCGCCGAGCACCATGAAGCCGACCATCCAGAACGTCGGCATTGCGGTAAGCGTCCATAATCCTTCCGCGAGAATTTTTTTTGACGGTGGCAGGTCGTAATAATGGAACGGGCCGGAAAGGGAGACCATTTCCGGATGCTTGGCGAACTCTTTCTTTGCGGTCGCGACCCACGTGGTCGGCATGCGCGTGTCGGCGTCGAGATAGGCGATGAGATCGCCCTTGGCCTCCATAAGGCCCCGTTGCCGCGCGCGGGTGAGGCCTTTCTGCGGTTCGTGCACCACCCGCACGCCGGGGAACTGTTGCGCGACCGCTGCGGTGCCGTCCGTCGACGCGTTGTCGATCACGATAATCTCAACAATGTCGTCCGTTCGATTGGCGATGATGCTTTGCAGACAATCGCCGATGTATTTTTCTTCGTTATAGGCGGGGATGACGATGCTGATGTTCATGTATATATGGTATTATCATTTTACCATGACAATCTCCTGCGTGATCGCTGCATATAACGAAGAGAAGGGCATTAGTACTGTTCTTCGCGCGGTGAGCAAGCATCCGCTTCTAAAAGAAGTCATTGTTATCGATGACGGCTCCCACGACCGCACTGTCGATATCGTCGGCCAATTTCCTGATATTACGCTTATAAAGCATCCCGTCAACAAAGGGAAAACCATATCGGTGGCGGATGGCATCGCCGCTGCGACGGGGGATTTTATTTGTTCGTTGGACGCCGACCTTGTGGGAATCACCGCCGACAGCGTCACGCGGCTCATTACTCCGATCATCGATGGCCGTGCGGCAGTCAGTATAAGTTTGCGTGAGCGCTATCCATGGTTCTGGCACCCCTTTGGCCTTGATTATATTTCCGGAGAACGGGTGTACCCAAAAGAATTGTTAAATGAGCATATGGAAGAATTGCGCCATCTTTCAAAATTTGGGCTCGAGGTCTTTATGAACCGTCTCATCATTAAGCAAGGGCTTCCCGTTGCCATCGTACGGCTTCCCGGCGTGATAAGCCCGCTCAAGGAAAGCAAACAGGGATTTTGGCGCGGACTCGCGAGCGACATAAAAATGGTAGGCGATATCTTTCATACGGTTCCTTTCTGGGAGTGTCTCTCTCAGATCTTCCATTTGATGCAACTTCGCGTAAAACTTCATGCGAAACGCGGCTAGGCTGTCTCGTTGAAATAGTGCCGTGCGATTTTCCCTGCCAGCCAATAGGCGAGCACCGCGATGACCGTGATCGCCATGATAGCAATAACGGCATAGGTAAAATATTTATCGATCACCGAATAAGCGGCGCCGAAATAAAATCCTACCGCGAGAAAGAATAATGTTTTTGGAATGGTGCTTGCGGTGTTGACCCACAGGAACTCATAAAAACTTTCTTTTACCACGCCGGCGCTTACGAGAATCGGAAATCCGAACGCATGACCCCATTTTCCGAATAACAACGTTTTTTTTGCGTTATTTTTGAAAAGCTTTTCGAATTTTTCCATACGCTCGGGCGTCGCGCCAAATTTTGGTCCCCAACGTAAAACGAGAGAGTTTCTTCCCCAGCGACCGACGCCGTATAGCAGCATATCGCCCAGCATATCGCCCAGCACCAGAATACCAAACGCGATCCAGAACTCCATCACGTGGATGGATACAAGAAACCCTGCGATGACGGATATAATCGGGCCTTCCGCGACGGCGATAGGAAGGAGAACGGCATAACGGTAGGTCAGCACCCATCCGAAAAGGGTATTTAAGGAGAACCACATTGCTTTAGTATATACTATACCAATGCTCGCGGCCTTCAAAGAACACAAAGGATTTTGGACGCCGGCGCGGAAGCGCTCGATGTGCTTTGGCGTTCTCCTTCTTATCTTGAGCATCATCATCCAGATTATGCTTGGGAGATTCTCTTCGCGGGTGGCGCTGAATGCGCCCGCGGTGCGGGACATTTTTCTGGACAACCTGCCGCTCATCAACCTGAGTCCCGTCATCGTGGGCGGCGCGATCGCACTATGGATATTTGCGTGGGTGCTTTTGATCGTCCATCCGCGCTATCTGCTGTTTAGCGCCAAGGCGATTGCGTTCTATATCATCTCCCGCGCGTTCTTCTTTAGCCTCACCCACATCGGTCCGTATCCATTGCAATATGCTCCGAGCGCTCACAACGACGGATACCGCCTCTATCACCTCGTTACGTTTCAGGGAAATTTTTTCTATTCAGGGCATACCGCCTTTCCGTTCCTCCTGGCGCTGATTTTTTGGGATAATAAATATTTGCGCTATCTTTTTCTCGCCCTGACGGTGCTCTTCGGTGCGAGCGTGCTTTTGGCCCATGTGCATTATTCCATTGACGTTTTTGCCGCACCATTCATCGTTTACGGCATGTATGTCATCACTGCCAAGCTTTTCCCGCGCGATTACGCATTATTTGCCTCTTGATACGCCGCCGCCCGCGCGGTATCATTAAAAAAACATAAATAAACACCATGAACGAAAAAAATAAACTGCCCACTGAAGAAATCGATCTCAACGTCGGGGAAGTAGATGTTTTGATTTCCAAGAATGGCAAGAAAAGGGATCTATTCTTACCGGTCAGTATCCTTATCGCTGCGGTAATGGTAGGCGGTGCAATTGTTTTTGCAACATTATATAAAGGCGGAAGCGCGGCAGCTCCGGCGGGAGGCGCCGGCGGGAACAACAATATGGTTGCCGCAACCTCCACCGTCGCCAATCCGGCGGCGGCGATGACGCTCGGCTCGCGCGATGCAATTCTCGGCAACGCGAGTGCTCCGGTGACGCTCATTGAATACGGCGATTACCAGTGTCCCTACTGCGTGCAGTTCTTTAGCCAAACCCAGCCGCAGATCATCCGGAATTATGTGAACACGGGCAAGGTGCGGGTGGTATTCCGCGATTTTGCGTTTCTTGGTACCGAATCAACCGCCGCCGCGAACGCCGCGCAATGCGCCGAAGACCAGAACAAGCTATGGGCGTATCATGATGCTTTGTATGCCGCCAAACTGACGGACGACAATAATGGCGGCAGTGAGGACGACGGCTTCTATACCACTGCGGAATTTTTGAAGATCGCCCAGCAAGTGGGGCTTAACCTCCCGACGTTCACGAGTTGCGTCAATAACAACGCCAACGCGAATATCGTCGCGCAGGAAAAAGGCGCCGCCGCCGCGGTTGGCATCAATTCCACGCCATCGTTCATTATAAACGGTACGATGATCACCGGTGCTCAGCCGTACTCGGTGTTCCAGCAGGCGTTGGATGCGGCATTAAAATAAGGCCATGGTTGAGTATTGGACGACATTGGTCATCGGTCTTATGATGATCATCTCGCCGTGGGTCCTGGGGTTCTCTGATATATCTCTCGCCAAATGGTGTAATATCCTGTTAGGACTGGCGCTTGCAATCATGAGCGCGTGGAGGCTGTTTGGGGAAGCCCCTGTCAATGCTCCGCCTGCGACGGAAGAGTCTCAGCCTCCAAAGCGAAAACGGAAAACGAAGAACAACGTCGAATAAAAATAAAAATTTTATTATCACCATGGCAAAAGTAATGATCTACAGTACGCCGACCTGCGTTTACTGCAAAATGGCAAAGGAACTTTTTACGAAGAACAATATTGCGTACGAGGAATACAACGTTGCGTCGGACCTGAAGGCGCGCGAGGAAATGGTCAATAAGTCGCATCAGATGGGAGTGCCGGTCATCGACATCGACGGCAAGGTCGTCGTGGGATTCGATCAAAAGACGCTGGAAGGATTGCTGGGATTAAAGTGATGTACGATCTCGTTATCATCGGCGGCGGGCCGGGTGGCGTCGCTGCCGGCGTATATGCCGCGCGCAAGAAGATAAAAACAGCGCTTGTTACCGACAGTTTTGGCGGGCAGTCTTTGGTTTCCAATAGCATCGAGAATTGGATCGGCACGCGATCGATCTCCGGGTTCGATCTCGCAAAGTCGCTGGAGGAACATCTTCGCGCGCAGGCCGGTGTCGATATCATGGACGGCGATCTCGTTGCGAGCGTCGCCAAGCGCGATGACGGGACATTTTTAGTGGCGACGAAGAACGGCAAATCGCTCCAGACGAAATATGTCCTGCTCGCGTCCGGCAGCCGGCGCAAGCGGCTCGGCGTTCCGGGCGAGGATCAGTTCGACGGCAAGGGCGTGGTGTTCTGCACCACGTGCGATGCGCCGCTCTTCGGCGGCAAGACGGTCGCGGTCGTGGGCGGCGGTAATTCTGCGCTCGAGGGCGTCGAGGACCTTCTGCAATATGCGTCCAAAGTCTATCTCCTGGTCCGCTCAGAAACCTTGCGGGGCGACCCGGTGACGCAGGAAAAAATGAAGGCGGATCCGCGCGTTGAGATCTTATGGAATACTGTCGTTGAAGAGATTCGCGGAAGCGCCGAGACGCAGATGGTGAACGGCGTCAAATACAAGAACGTGAAGACTGGGGAAGAAAAAGAACTCCCGCTCGACGGCGTATTTGTAGAGATCGGCCTTGTGCCGAACTCGGATTTTGTAAAAAATCTCGTGACGCTCAACGAAGTGGGCCATGTGGTTGTTGATGCAAAAACCCAGCAGACATCCTATCCCGGTATCTGGGCCGCGGGTGACGTAAGCGACGTGCTTTATGATCAGAATAATATCTCCGTCGGCGATGCGATTAAGGCGATCCTGAACATCTATGACAAGGTTAAAAAAAGTTAAAAAGATCTTTGGCTTTTCTTTCGCTTGAGATATTATTTTAACGAAGGTAATGCTCGCATGGGTTGCGGGTAAAAATCTTTTACTTGTCATGAAAACAGTCACAATATGTGGCCGTTTTCATTTTAAATAGTTTTAACGGCCTCTCTGCTATGGTGGTATCGCCTGCGGATCCTGGGTCCGTAGCTCAACGGCAGAGTATTACCTTTGACAAATAAAAGATACGGGTTCGACTCCCGCCGGGTCCACAGGTTCCGCGGACGTATCGGTCACTTCTTGACTCTCTTCCGCTTTCGAATATAATTCCTATTGGCACTCACTGGTCCCGAGTGCTAAACCGTTTAAAAACAATAAAAAATTATGGAGTTCAAACCATTATCGAATCATTTGTTCCTTGAGCCGGTCGAAGAAGAGAAGACAACGGCGAGCGGTATCGTTTTGCCGGACACGGCGGAAAAGGAAAAGCCGGTAAAGGCCAAGGTGATCGCGGTCGGTCCGGGGAAGAAGAACGACAAGGGCGAACTGCAACCGATGACGGTCAAGATCGGCGATGTGGTACTTTTCAAAAAATACGGCCCGGATGAGCTCGAACTTGAAGGAAAAAAATATTTGGTCGGGGACGAGGATGACATCTTGGCGATCGTTGAATAGAAAATAATTTATCTATACCCATGGCAAAACAAATAAAATTCAACGAGGAGGCGCGGGCTTCCATAAAGAAGGGGATTGATAAGCTTGCGGATGCGGTCAAGGTAACGCTCGGCCCCCGCGGCCGCGCGGTGGTGATCGAAAAGGGCTATGGCGCACCGCAGGTGACGTTCGACGGCGTGACCGTCGCAAAGGAGATCGAGCTCGAGGACAAATGGGAGAATCTCGGCGCGGAGTTCATCAAGCAGGCGGCGGACAAGACGAACGAGGGCGTCGGCGACGGCACGACGACCGCGACCGTCCTCGCGTACGCGATGATCGACGAAGGCGAAAAAGTGATTCGCGAAAAAGGGTTCAACGTGATCCAGCTCGCCGAGGAGTTGAAGAAGGCAAGCGGTTCGGTGGTGAAATCGCTCGAAGGCCAGCGCGAGCTTATCAACGATAATAAGAAGATAAAAGAGGTGGCGACGCTCTCCGCGAAGGACGAGGAGATCGGCGGGCTCATCGCGACCGTCATGGAAAAAGTGGGCAAAGAGGGCATCGTGACGGTCGACGATTCGAACACGATCGGCAGTTCGTACGAGCTTGTGGAAGGCATGCAGTTCGATCGCGGCTACGTTTCGCAGTATATGGTGACGAATCAGGAAAAGATGGAGTCGGTGCTCGAGGAACCATACGTGCTCGTGACGGACAAAAAGATTTCGTCCATTCAGGATATCTTGGCGCTGCTCGAGAAGATCGTGCAGAGCGGCAAGAAGGAACTGCTCATCGTCGCGGACGATGTGGATGGCGAGGCGCTCACGACGCTCATCGTGAACAAACTGCGCGGCATTTTCAACGTGCTTGCGGTGAAGGCGCCGGGCTTCGGCGACCGCAAGAAGGAGATGTTGCAGGACATTGCGACCGTCACCGGTGCGTCGTTCATTTCCGAGGAGTTGGGCAAGAAGTTCGAGAACACGGAGATCGCCGACCTCGGCCGCGCGCGGCGCGTGGTTTCGACGAAAGACGTGACGACGATCGTGGACGGCAAGGGCGACAAGAAGGATATCGAAGCGCGCGTTGCGGCTATCAAAGCGCAGATCAAAAAGACCGATTCCGATTTTGACCGCGAAAAATTACAGGAGCGGTTGGGGAAGCTTTCGAACGGCGTTGCCGTCATCAAGGTGGGCGCTCCGACGGAAGTGGCGCAGAAAGAGCTGAAGCAGCGCGTAGATGACGCCGTTGCCGCGACCCGCGCCGCAATGGAAGAAGGCATCGTGCCGGGCGGTGGCATCGCGCTTTTGAATGTTAATTTCGAACTGTTCTCGAAACCGGAGGCGGACAAGACCGTCAAGGCGGCGGCGATCTCCATCTTGCGCCGCGCGCTCGAGGCGCCGGTCCGTGCGATTGTGGAGAACAGCGGCGAGTCCGCCGACCGCGTGATCGATGAACTGAGCAAGAGGGGCAGCAATGAACCGTGGAAAGGATTCAACGCGCTCACCAACAAGACGATGGGCGACCTCCGCGAAGCGGGCATCATCGATCCGCTCAAGGTGACGCGCAGCGCGTTCATGAACGCGGTCTCCGTCGCTGCAAACTATCTGACGATCGGCGCGGCGGTGACGAACATCCCCGAAAAGAAAGAGATGGGCATGCCGGGAGGCATGGGCGGCGGGATGCCGGGCATGGGCGGGGACTACTAAAAGCCAAGCAAAAACATCCCCTTCTTTTTTTGACGGAAATGCCACGGAGGAATGTGACCGTCAAAAAGAGAAGGGGATGTTTTTGCTTGGCGGTGAAAAACACCTTTGATATCATAGTTGAATACGAACAACGGCAAAGTTGGCCAAATGTGCAGGAATCGATCGAGGTTACTATCGCGGGGAAGACCTATGAGGGAAAGCTTCGTAATATAGGGACTTACCCGCTCGGCCTCAATCTTGCCTGTGTCGATTTTTCCGGGCTCACTCCCTATGATTGTCCGATGGTGTATCCTCTGGTACTCGAAACCGCCGTACCATCCACGGTGACGTATGAGGAAGTGCTATTTCAATTTGCGCCAGGGATGCCGTTTCTCAATGAAAAAGGCAGGGTCGTCGCAATGCTCTCCGTGTTCGATCCCACCGCTCCGGAATTTGTTTCCGCGGCGGGACTTCGACAATTTTTAAGAGAGGCGGAGAAGATTCCACGTTCTGAGCCACATCTTTCCCGTCAGCCGCTGCGGTGATATGCAGCGGTTTTTATTTTTTGTCTGTTATGGTACAATGCTCGGCAGAACCAACAACAGATCCCTTATGAGGTTTGAAAGATGCAGGCTCGAGCCTACGCTATCGCCGTTGTGATCGCCGCCGCCGCCATTATCCTGACCCTTTAACCAGCCCAAAACCGCTTTGCGAAGCCCATGCTTCCGAAGCGGGTTTTTATTTTCCAGGAAACCCCGGGCGAGAGCCGTCGCAACACGGTATACTATGCATATCTCACGCTCGAGCCCGGGGATGAATGGAACCCGGAGCGAGAGCGGAGGCTCGTTG
>Ga0326727_10014815_pt1 | contig 16885 bp, 15 predicted proteins | sample MB2enrmetagenome_FD_207643 | JGI IMG/M metagenome (GOLD analysis project Ga0326727, IMG submission 207643) | Lab enriched peat soil microbial communities from McLean, Ithaca, NY, United States - MB29MY | ecosystem: Environmental > Terrestrial > Soil > Wetlands > Peat | place: USA: New York...
TCAATCCGGACACGATTTCCAACTCATTGCCGTAATCCCGGCCGACCGTGATGGGCACCAATTGCGCGTGCCCGTCGCGGACCACCCCGACACGCAATCCCTCCGAGCGGAAAAGTATGGTATTCGCCGGAATGGTGAGGCCGTGGTTGGCCCCGCCCGGCATTTTCAAATGCACCGAGACATACGATCCCGGCAGCAATTCGCCCGTGGGATTCTCGACATCCACTTCCACCAGCAAGGTGCGAGAAGCGGTATCGATGGCGTTGGCATTGCGCACCAGAGTGCCGCTGAAAGTGCGCCCGGGGAACTCCGCGAGCTGCAAGGTGGCATGCGCGCCCGATTGTGCCGCGCGATCGAAATTCTCCGGCACGTTGACGAAGACTCGCAGTTGCCTGGTAGCGGCCAGGTGGAACAACTCGCGCTGCGAACTGTTCGCCCCCGCATCGATCAGCGCGCCCACATCGGTATTGCGCGCGGTAATCACACCGTCGAACGGCGCCGTGACTTTCTCGTAGGACTGCAAATCTTCCAGCCGGTGGACCGCGCTCTCCGATGCGTCAACCATCGCCTTCTTGGCATTCAGGTCGCCCGTCTTCTCATCGGTTTCCTGCCGCGAGACCGACTGCGTCTTCAACAGAAAGACCCAGCGATCCGCCGTAGTTTGCGCCAGTTTCAAATTGGCTTGCGCGGTCGCCAGATCGGCCTTTGCCTGCTGTAACTGGTGGTCCAACTCGGGCGCCTCGATCTCCGCCAGAAGCTGCCCGGCCGTGACGTGCGTCCCGATGTCGACGTACCACTTCTTCAGATATCCCGAAGTGCGCGCGTAAATCGGCGAGTCCGTGAATGCCTGAGTATTCCCGGGAAGCACTACTTCTTCGTCCGCGCTACCCATCTTGGGATGGATCACGGAAACGGCCATCACGGCATCTTCGCGCGTCTCGACGGCGAGTGTGTTGGCAGAGACTGTGCGGCTATGGATGCCGTAATAAACCAGCACCGCGCCCCCTCCCACCAGAAGCAGCAGCATCACGATTACGGCTGCGGCAGTCCCCCAACCCGCCTTCGCATCGGCTGGTGGTCTGATTTCTTCCTGCTGTGGTTGTTCGACAGTCATGATCCTCTCCTGATCTCTCATTGATGCGCCGGCGTAAAATCGGATTCGCGGACTGGTGCCGCCGGACTGCCCTTGCGCATTCCGTGTAATAAACTGAAGACTGCCGGCACGAATACCAGCGTCGCCACCGTGGCGAACATCAGGCCTCCGATCACCGCGCGGCCCAGTGGCGCGTTCTGCTCGCCGCCTTCGCCCACGCCCAGCGCCATCGGCACCATGCCGATGATCATCGCCAGCGCCGTCATCAACACCGGGCGGAAGCGCGTGAATCCGGCCTCGATGGCGGCTTGGATGGCGTCGTTGTGTTGCGCCAGCCGCTCCTTCGAAAAGCTGACCACCAGAATGCTGTTGGCGGTCGCCACTCCCATGCACATGATCGAGCCCATCAGCGCCGGCACGCTCAGGCGCGTATGCGTGGCGAACAGGAACACCACGATTCCCGCCAGCGCGGCCGGCAGCGCCGTGACGATGATGAACGGGTCCAGCCACGATTGGAAATTGACCACGATCAGCAAATAGACGAGCACGATGGCGAACGCCAGACCGCCCAGAAGGCCGGTGTACGACCTCCTCATGGTGTCGATCTGCCCCCGCATGGCGATGCTCGAACCGCGTGGCAGCGATTTGCGATTGGCGTCCACGATGCGCGTGATATCGCCCGCCGCCGCTCCCAGATCGCGCCCGTCCACCGAGCCGAAAATGTCCACCACGCGGCGAATGTTGTAATGCGAAATCGCCGCCATGCCGCTGCCCCTCGCAATACTGCTCACGTCACCCAGAATCTCGGGGCGCGTGGACGTCGACGACGCGATCGGAATGTTCTGCAGGTCTTGCAGCGATTGCACGCTGTACTGCGGCGCCTGCACGGCCACGTTGTAGCTGACGCCATTCTGCGGGCTGAGCCAGAAAGTGGGCTGCGTTTGAAAGCTGCCGCTGAGCGTCACCAGCATGCTGTTGGCGACGTTTTGTTCCGTCAGTCCGGCTTGCGATGCCTTGGTGCGATCCACGGAAATGTGCAGTTTCGGCTGGTCGGCGGGCTGCTGAATTCGCAGATCGCCGAGTCCCGGCACCTGGCGGAATTGGCTGAGCAGTTTGTCCGCCACCTGCAAGCTGGCATTGAGGTCGTTCCCCTGAACCTGCACATCGATGGGCGCCGGCAGTCCGAAATTCAGGATCTGCGTCACCATGTCGGCCGGTAGGAAATAGAACGTCACGCCGGGATATTCGTTGGCCAGGTCGTGGCGCAACCGGTGAACATATCCCGCTGTGGGGTGATGTTCGTGCTTCAGCGATACCAGAATGTCGGCGTCTTCCGACCCGATCACGCCGTTATTGCTGTATGCCGTATTGATGCCGCTATACGGCAGCCCGATATTGTCGAGGATGCTCTCCATCTCCGCGCCTGGAATATGGCGGCGGATGGAACCCTCCACCAGGTCGCACACGCGCGCGGTCTCTTCGATGCGCGTGCCGGCTTTGGCCCGTACGTGCAGGCGGAACTGGCCGCTGTCGGTATCCGGGAAGAAGTCGCGCCCGAGCCACGGCACGAGGAAGAATGCCGCGCCGCACAGCGCCAGAAATGCCGGCACAAACAGATAACGCCGATAAACCAGCGATGTAAGCAGTAACTCGTAACCCAGACGCAGGCGCTCGAATCCTGCTTCGAATGCCTGCTGTAGGACCACGAACGGATTGCGCGATCTCCGCCCGCCGTGCGAAGGCGTGCGCAACAGATACATCGCCAGCGTGGGAACCAGCGTTCGCGAAAGAATGTAGGAGGCCAGCATGGCGAACACCACCGCCTCGGCCAGCGGCACAAACAGGTAGCGCGCGACGCCGCCCAGGGAAAACATGGGCAGAAACACGATGCAGATACAGATGGTGGACACCAGCGCCGGAACGGCAATCTGCGCGGCGCCATCGAGGATCGCCTGCCGGATCGGCTTGCCTTCTTCCAGATTGCGGTTCACGTTCTCGATTTCCACGGTGGCATCGTCCACCAGAATTCCGACTGCCAGAGCGAGCCCGCCCAGCGTCATGATGTTGATGGTTTCGCCGAGCGCGCTCATCGCCAGAATCGAGGTGAGAATGGAGAGCGGAATGGAAACTGCGATGATCAGCGTGCTGCGCCAGCTTCCCAGGAAGATCAGGATCATGATCCCGGTGAGCGCGGCGGCGATCATGGCTTCGCGAATCACGCCCTGCACCGCGGCCCGCACGAAGATGGATTGATCGGCCAGAGGCTGCATCTTCAGATCGGGCGGCAGCGTGGCGGCGAGAGTGGGCAGCATGGCGCGCGCCGAACTCACGATATCGAGCGTCGAGCCCTTGCCGGTCTTCAGAATCGAGACCAGCGCGCCGCGCTGACCGTCCATGCGCACGATGTTGGTCTGCGGCGCGAACCCGTCGCGCACGTGCGCCACGTCGCGCAGATAGATTGTCGAATTGCCCACCTGCTTCACCGGCAGATCGTTCATCTCGGCGACTTGCTTGGGGCTGGCGTTGAGATCGACGTCGTATTCGAACTGTCCGATCTTCGCCGTCCCGGCCGGCAGGATCAGGTTCTGCTGGTTGAAAGCGTTCAGCACATCGGTGGGCGAGATGCCCTTCGATTGCAGCAGCGCCGGATTCAGATCGATCATCACCTGCCGCTGCTTTCCGCCATAGGGGTAAGGCACCGAAGCGCCCGGAATCGTCACCAGTTGCGTGCGGATGAAATTCAGGCCGAGATCGCCCAACTGCTGCTCCGAGAGCGTCTGGCTGGAGAGACCTAATTGCAGAATCGGCACGCTCGAGGCGTTGTAGGTCATCACTAGCGGAGGCACCACGCCCGGCGGCATCTGCCGCAAAATGGTCTGCGAGGTTGCCGTCACCTGCGCGACGGCGGTATCGAGGCTGGCGTTAGGCTGGAGGAAGATCTTGACCACCGCGAGCCCGTTCACCGTCGTCGACTCGATGTGCTCAATGTTATTCACGAGGGTGGTGAGAACTCGCTCGTACACCGAGGTCATCCGGCCTTCCATTTCCTCGGCGCTCATGCCGGTGTAATTCCAGACCACCGCGATCACGGGAATGTCGATTTCCGGGAAAATATCGGTGGGCGTGCGCTGGATTACAATTGGGCTCAGAATCAGGATCAACAGCGCGAGTACGATGAAAGTGTACGGGCGACTAAGGGCGACTCGAACGATCCACATAAATGTAAATGCTGCCTGCTCCAGTTGATGAATTACGAGACGAAGAAGTCTCGGAAATCTTGTAGAAAAAATGGACAGTCCCTCACACGCATCGAAAGGACCAGGTCGTCCTCGCGATGAAGAAGTGCGCCGGCGGATCTTGAATTCCGCCGCTCAACTGCTGGAGGACCGGTGTTTTGAGGAGATTACGGTGGATTCCATCGCCGAAGCGTCGGGTGCCGGCAAAGCCACCATCTACCGGTGGTGGCCGAACAAGGCGGCGGTGTTAATTGAAGCCTTCCGCGAGCGGATCGCCCGGGAGTTGCCATTCCCGGACTCTGGCGATTTCAGGCAGGACGTCCGCCAGATGCTCCGGAACTTCACCGAAATCATCTATAAAGGGCGTCGCGGAAAAGTCTTCCGCAGTTTTATCGCGGGCGCGCAGGCCGACCCTGAGATCGCCAAAGCATACCGCGAGATCTGGATCGCTCCCCGGCGCGCGGAGGCCAGAAAGCTCTTCGAACGCCACATCGCGCTAGGAGTCGCGGACTCGCAGCTCGATCCTGACCTCGCCGTGGAAATGGTATTCTCGCCACTTTATTACCGGTTGCTGACTGGCTGGGGCGAGATCACGCCCGAATATCTCGATTCCCTGGTGGATACCGCATTACGCGGGTATCTGGCAAGGAAGACTTAGCCACAGATGAACACAGATAAACACAGATAAAACCGGGCGTCTTTCTTCATCTGTGTTCATCTGTGTTCATCTGTGGCCCATAATGTTTTGCCTTGACTCCTACACCGTGCAAAGCTCCACGGCCTGCCGCAGGGATGCCATCGGATCCCGCGTCGGCAGAAACTCGTGTGCCATGTACCCCTGGAAATTCAAGTCCGCGATGGCCTTCGCGATGGTCCGCCATTGCAACTCCTGCGTGTCGTCGAGCTCGTGCCGTCCCGGAACACCGCCCGTATGGAAATGCGCGATGTACTGGATATTCTCGCGGATGGTGCGGATGATATCGCCCTCCGTGATTTGCATGTGGTAAATGTCATAGAGCAATTTCACCCGCGGCGAGTCCACGCCGCGAATCACGTCCACTCCCCAAGCCGTGCGGTCGCACTGGTAATCCTTGTGGTCTACCTTGCTGTTCAGCAACTCCATGCAAACCGTGACACCCTTGTCCTCCGCGAATTTCGCGATTCGCTTCAGCCCGAGGACGCAATTCTCCTTGCCTTCCTCGTCGGACATGCCCTGGCGATTGCCCGAGAACGTGATCGCGTTCGGCACCTTGGCATCGGCCGCGCGGACAATGCGCGCGCGAATCTCGGCCTCCAGCCGATCGTGGCTCTCCTTGCGATTCCAGCCATCGGGAATCTTGGCGTCGCCTTGCGTGATCGTCGGGACCAGTCCGTATTTGCGAATGGTCGGCCAGTCGGCGGGCTCTACCAGATCGATGCCGCTGAGTCCCATCTCCGCCGCCTGCCGGCACAGCTCGTCGAGCGGGATTTTGGCGTAGCACCACCGGCAGAGCGACTGTTTCAGCCTCCCCGCGGGAGGTTCGATGGCGCGCCCGGCCTGCGCGCACGCGAGGGCGGCCGGGATGGTTTGCAATACAGAACGCCTGGTCATTCCTGGTGTGACCTCTTCCTAGACTCTACACCCGAGCCCCATGCGCTGGACCAAAGGCGGGCGACATCGCCAAAGGTTGCACCGCCGCAAACTGCGTGTTACATTCTGGCCAACAGCGGCAGCCCGGCAGGTTCCCGGCAAGCTCGAACGGGATCGCAGGAATCTAGGCAATTACATGCGGCCTCACATGCGGGAGGGCTGGGAATTGAAAATCCAGGGACACACGAGATGACATTTACCAGACGCGATTTGGGGAAGCTGGCGCTCGCCGCTATTCCCGCTGCCGGACTGCTGGCAAAGCCGGATTCGTATTGGGGTGGCGTTGAGGTCGGCATGAACGTGCCGTATAGCTACGGCAACAACAATATGAGCGCTGACGAGACGATCGCCAAAACCGTGGAGCTCGGCATCAGCGCCGTGGAGTGCCGCACACAGCCCATCGAGCAGTGCATGGGGGCGCCGGCTGCCGCGCCAGCCGAGTTGAGGAAATGGCGGCTTTCGCTCACCCCCGATCAGTTTGAGGCCGCCCGCAAGAAGTTCGCAGACGCCGGCATCGCCATCCGGATCATGAAGGTGGACAGCATCAATGGCATGGATGACGAGGTGGTGGATTACTGCTTCAACCTGGCGAAAGCGCTGGGCGCGCGCGCAATTTCGTGCGAGATCCCGCTCAGCCGCACCAAGTGGCTCGGAGCGTTCGCCGATAAGCACCAGATGATGGTGGGCTATCACGGCCACACCGACATCGCCAACCCCGAGGCGTTCGCCCGGCCGCAAAGCTGGGAAACCGCCATGAGCTACGCCCGGTACAACGGCATCAATCTCGATCTCGGCCACTTCGTTGCCGCCAATAACGTTTCGCCGGTGGAATTCCTGAAGAAGCACCACGACCGCGTGACCCACATCCACGTCAAAGACCGCAAGCTGCACAACGGGCCCGCCGTGCCTTTCGGCGAGGGCGACGTGCCGATTCGCAAAGTGCTGCAGTTGATGCGGAAAGAGAAGTGGACGTTCCAGGCGACCATCGAGTTCGAGTACCCCATTCCCGAGGGGTCAAACCGCATGACGGAAATCGCCAAGTGCGTCGGGTTCTGTAAGGCCTGTCTGCTATAGCGATTTTGTGGGATAAGCTTCAGCTTGTCCAAGCGAGCGGAGCTCGCTCTGGCTTTCCGGGGCCATGAGGCATCGCGTCAGCTCGCTCGGTTTGTGGCCGGCAGCCCTACGTCACCTGACAAATCCGGTCACCACCGTGTGCGGCCCCGTGGGCACCGGGTGGGCCGCGATCCGCTCATAACCCGCTTCCCGATACATCGCTTCCAGTTCGTGGAAGGTGTAGGCATCGCCCGCCTGCGTGGTGGTCAACATGACCATGCTGAACATGGCCGGCATCGGCGGCGAGACGCGATCTTCATTGGGTACGAATTCCAGCGCGGAAACTCTCCCTCCCGGCTTCAATGCCGCTCGAATCTTTTTCAACAGGCCGACGCACGTCGCTTGATCGAAGTGGTGCAGGAAGTTGGTGAGCAGGACAACGTCGTACGGCTCGCCGAAATCCACGTCGAATGCGCTGCCGGGCAGCATTTCGTAGCGGTCGCCCACTCCGGCTTTTTGCGCATTGCTCCTGGCGACCTCCAGCACCGGCGCCCAATCGACGGCTACAATGTGTGCCTGCGGATGTTGCTTCGCCACCTCGATGCCGAACAGTCCATGGCCCGCGGCGATATCGAGCACGCGCAGCGGCCCGGCCAATCCCTCCAGCACGATCTGCCCCAACGGTGCGGCCATGGGCGCCATCATCGGCGCCATGCTGTGAGCGAACTCCACCCAGATGGGATTTTCGGGGTCGACGGATCCCTGCCCCGACAGGGTCGTGTGGCCGTTACGAACGATGTCCGCCATGTGATTTACCGGCGCGGTCATCTGTGGATTCCCCAGGAATCGGGAGATCGATGCCAGGCACGCTGGCGAGCGGGGATCGAGGAACAAGGCGCTGGTGGGCGTATGACGATACCGCCCACTCTCTTTTCCGAGCAGACCGATTACCGTCAGATAGTCGCAGAGAATGCGAATTCCACGCTCCGAAGCGGAACAGCGGCGCGCCAGCGACGCGGCGTCGCCGAGGCCCTCGCCCACCGCCGCGAACAGATCGAGCTCAATCGCTGCGCGCAGCGCGGCCGTCCGCTGGAATGCCAGTAAAGTGTCGAAAACGATTCCCGGATTGGGAGCATTTTCGGGTCGCGCGGTTGCCAATTTCTTGCCCTCCAACAATTCTGCTATTTCTTCCCGGTCACTGGCTTATAGCCGCTGTCGCCGGCCTTCTTCATCGCCTCCATGCCCTCTTCAATGGCGAGTAGCGGCGTCGTCCTGACGTTGTGGCAGGCGCCTCCGGCGGCAATCGCGATGGCGAAAGCGGCGGCAGCCACGTTGTCCGGCATCTCGACGATACCGACGATGTCGTGCTCGCCGAATGCGAACCAGAATTCGTTGACCTTGCCGCCCAGTTTCTCGACGGACTTTCGTACGGCCTTGGCGCGGTTCTGGGGATGTTTGACCAATTCGGCCCAAGCTGCCGCGGTGTAAGAAAGTTGCAACATGTATACGGCCACAGGTGTGTCTCCTTGATGTTTTTCGGCTCACGTGCCGGATGCGTGCCGATCGCCCCAACAGCGTCCCCTCGATCGGCCCTGGGGACCGATGTTACCACACAAACGGCAAAATGAAGGGATTTTTATCGCGAGCCCAAGTTCTCTGCCTGGCCGTAAAGGCGGTCGAATTCCAGCTTCAACCCCGGGTTCGGCGCGCTCAGCGCGTCCACCACCTGCCTGGCCCATTCGAAATACTGCCGCTGCCGCTCGACGCTCCAATCGCTCGGCGGGCTCGCCAGAATCGCCCGCAGATTGGAGATTTTATCGGCCAGCTTAATCACCTGCGCGCGCACCGTTTTCCTGGGTGCATTGATAATCTGCAGACGCTTCCGCTCCTGCTTCGGCAGCGACTTGTCATCGGTTACTTCCAGCACCAGGTCGGCCACATCCTGGCCGAAATTCGCGATCAGTTCTTCCTTGGTGACCCCGACGTCTTCCACCGTGTCGTGCAGCAGCGCGGCGATCACCAGATTCGTGTCGGGCTCGCTCAGCGCGCTGGAAACCAGTTCGGCGACTTCCAACAGATGATTGACGTATGGCTCCGCCGATGCGCCCTTGCGGCGTTGTTCGCTGTGCCGGGCCGCCGCGAAATGCGCCGCCTTCATAAGCTCCCGAATCGTCTGCAGGCTATCGTTCGGCATAGCAGCGGCCTTTAATGGCGCCATACATGAAGTAATCCTCATAGTGCGGATTGTGCGTGGTGTTCATCCAATCCTGCATTCCCCGCCGAGGTTCGCGATCCCCTCCGCGTGCAGCGACTGTGCGCTCCATCGTCGCGAACACGCGACCGGTAGGCGGTCCGGCGCTTGCTGACGAAGCGTACGAGATCTCCAAGCGCCTAGCGGCACCCCCCGCGGACACCGCGAGCCCCGAGTTCGCTACCGAGAGTGCCTCTCGCATGAGACCGATTCTGCCGGATAACGTGCTATTTTCGCATTCATATGCGACGTTACCTGCCGTTCCTGCTGCTGGCAGTTTTGCTGGCAGCCCAGACCACTCGTCCGCGCGCGAGAGACGTAGGACTGGCGCCCGGAGTTCACTCGCCCGGACCGCTGAACGCCATCACCGATGTTGCCGGCGTTCGCGTGGGGCACGTCACGCTCATCGAAGGAGACGATGTCCGCACGGGAGTTACCGCCATCGTCCCCGCCGATGGCAATCTGTTCCAGAACAAAGTGCCGGGCGCCGTTTTCGTCGGCAATGCTTTCGGCAAGCTCGCCGGCTCAACTCAGGTGGACGAATTGGGCACCATCGAAACTCCCATCGTGCTCACCAACACGCTCAGCGTCGGCGCCGCCATGGAAGGCGCCATCCAATACACGCTGTCGCAGCCCGGCAACGAACACGTCACCTCGGTGAATGCCCTCGTCGGCGAGACCAACGACAGCGGCCTCAACGACATTCGCGGTATGCACGTAAAGCCCGAGCACGCGGTGGAAGCGATCCGCAACGCCAAGGGCGGACTTGTCCCGGAAGGCAGCGTAGGAGCCGGAACCGGCACTCGCTGTTTCGGCTGGAAGGGCGGAATCGGCACGTCGTCGCGCGTCGCGGGAGGCTATACCGTGGGCGTGTTGGTGCAGACCAATTTCGGCGGCCACCTGATGATGGACGGAATTCCCGTGGGCCGCGAACTGGCTAATGCTCCCGGCGGCGGGGGCGACGGCTCCTGTATGATCGTGGTGGCTACCGACGCGCCGCTGACCGCGCGCGATCTCAAGCGCCTGGCGGCCCGTGCCGTTTTCGGTCTGGCGCGCACCGGCTCCTCCTACAGTAACGGCAGCGGCGATTTCGCCATCGCGTTCTCCACCGCTCTCTCCGCGCGCATTCGGCCGACCGGATCGCGGCCCGCTGCCTATGAGGCGCTCGGCGCCGACGCCGTTTCGCCGCTCTTCGATATGGCGCTCGAGACTACCGAGGAAGCGGTGTACAATTCGCTGCTGCAAGCCACCACGGTGCAATCGAAATTCGGCACTGCGCAGGCGATCCCTATCGATCGTCTGCGGCAGATCCTATCGCGTGGGCGGTAGAAATAGCAGAAAATGGCCAATCTCGATCGGCGGACCGATATCGGCGTATGAGTCGGCTTTGCCCGCGACGCCGGCGCAATCGGGGCAGAAGACCGCGCAAGGGCGCGCCGGGTGGTCCACGCCGGCGTGCCAGAAGCGCACCGCCGGGTTGCGCTCGCGCAGCAGCGCCTGAAAGGGATATTCGAGCTGATTGCGCGCGATGTCGATTCCCACCGTCGTACAGCCCGAGCGCGCCGTCAGATCGACCGTCGATAAATACGATGCGCGGTTGTCCCACTGCCCCATGTCGCGGAAGTAATTGTCGTCGCGCGCAGTGCGGAGGAGCGAATGCGCCCCCGTCAGCGGGCGCGTCCAGTTATGCAAGAGCGGAAGGCGCGTGTTGACCAGCAGGAACACGCAGACAACCATGGGCACGATCGCCGGCCGGATGGTCTCCAGAAATGCGCCTGCAAGCGGCGCGGCCAGCGCGAACAGAGGCAGTTCCAACCGGCCCATGAAAAGCTGCCATTTCAGGTAAAAACAGAACAACAGGTAGCCCGTGAACAACCCCGCGCCATAGGCGATCCACGTTCTCTGACGCGTGGCTACCGCGAAAACCATGGCAATCGCGAGCAGCAGCAGGTGCCAGCGGTTGTTGGCGTTCGCCTCGTGATTGGCGTTCACGGGGGCAGCGAATCGCGCGCCCGGCCAGGTGGTATCGCCATCGTTGGGATCGATGCCGAGCGCGTCCTCAAGCCTAAGCGCCGCATGGAATACCGCCTGGTTCCAGCGCTCGCCGCGGTCGCCGAGTTGATCGCTGGTATGACGGATGAAATTCGAGATTGTGGATCTCACACCGGGATGTTCGTTGCGCCAGCGAAAGGCGCCGTCGCCCTGCGCCGAATCGTAGCCCAAAGGAGACCCGCTGAGCCTGAGATTGCGGATGTACTGCGGCGTGTTGACTGCGAGAATACCGGCCGCCACCCAGACCAGAGAGCGCGCGCGAACCGGCGGACGGCGAATGAGCACGATCGCGAGAATAAGCGGAGGCGCGAACAGGTACGCGGTAGCTTTCGTCGCCAGCGCGAGACCGAGCGACAGGCCGGTGAATACCGCGCGTTCGCGGACGGCGAAGTAAGCGGCGCAGATCAGCCACAGCGCCGCCATCCACTCGTTTTTCGCCCCGGAAGCCTGCAGAATCCCGTTCGGCAGCGTTGCACAGAAGAGCGCCGCGAACGCCTGTCCGCGAGCGCCCGCGCCCAACGCGCCGGCAAGCGCTGAAACTCCTACAATCGACGACAAAAACGCGGCCCACGTCACCAGATTGACGAAATGGTCGCCGCCGGTAAGCAGATAGGTGTGCAGCGCGAAATACTCCGCCAAAGGTTGGAGCGACACCTGGTTGAAATACGGGGTGGGGAAGAACGCCACGCTGCCCGCCTGGGCCCAATAGACGACACGGGGCATGTGGTACGCCATCGCGTCGGCGGAGTTCGGCGGGCTCACCCAGGCGGTGACGGCCACAATTCCGGCAATCGCGGCGCAGGCCAGCGCGATTGCCGCTTCCACCGGGCGGACGGCGATCCTCGGCCGCTTCGCCCGGCCCCACAGGCGCAGCGCCGCCGCGCCCACAATCGCCAGCCAGACCGCAATCAGCGGACCGCGCCGCAGCAGATGGAACGGGCTCAATATCTCCGTTACCAATGCCACCGCGATCCCGAGCGCGACGCAGGCGCGAAGAAAGAGATCCCGCATCGGCATGCTCAAGCGCTTTCCAGCAGCGCGGCCGAATCGGCATCCAGGAAAATCGCCGCGCCCGGATGGTTCCGTAGAATAGACGCCGGGCAAGCCGGCGAAATCGGGCCTTCGATGGCGTCGCGAACGGCGCGAGCTTTGGCCGGCCCGGGTACCGTCACCACAAGTCGCGGCGTGCGCATGAAAAACGGGATGGTAAGCGACAATGCGCGCCTCGGGACATCCTCCACGCGCGCGAACCCGCCATCGTGCACCTGCTGCTCGCGGCAGGCATCGTCGAGGTTGACGACGCGGACGTCGCGCGGATCGTCAAAATCGCATTCCCCCGGATCGATAAACGCCAGATGCCCATTCTCCCCGATGCCCAGCGCCACCAGCACCGGCGGCCGCTCCGCCAGGAGCCGTTGATAGCGATTGGCCTCCGCTTGCAGATCCGGCGCATCGCCCGCCAGTTCGTGAAAGGCCGCCACCGGCACTCGATCCATCAGGCTTTCCCGCAAGAATCGCCGGAATGAGGCGGGATGGCCCGAAGGCAGACCGGCGTATTCGTCCAGATGGAATGCCGTCACGCGCCGCCAATCGATGGCGGCATCGCCGCGCAGCGCCGCCAGAAACTCATTCTGCGAAGGCGCCGCGGCAAACACCACGCCGGCCGCGCCATCCTTCTCGATGGCGGCCCGAACGATGGCCGATGCTGCCGCGGCGCTCGCCAGGCCGACGTCGCGCCGGTTGGGATACACAAAGACGTTGTGAGACATGCTTCACGCCTGCTCTTCTTATGCTCCTCCTTTCCGCCGCCCGAATGTGGAATCGAGGAGCAGCTTGAGGGGAATTGAGATCCAGGCGGCGCTGACTTCGCGGCCGTTCTAAAATAGAAATTGATGAGCGACGATGTCCAAAACCCGCCCGCGCAGGAGGATACGCGCATCCCCTTGCCGCCGGCGTCCTTCTCTTTCATCGTACTTTCCCTGCGCGCCCAAGCCGAAATGCATCTTGGATTGATAAACTTCGGCGAGGAGGAAAAGCCCACGCCCGACCTCCCGCTGGCCCGCCATAGCATCGACCTGATGGCCATCCTGCTCGAGAAAACCAAGGGCAATCTCGAGCTGGAAGAGCGCCGGCTGTTGGAGAACTCGGTTACGGAATTGCGTTTTCGTTTCGTGCAGGTGTCCGAAGACGTGGCTAAAGCGGCGGCTCAGAAAGCCTGAATGCCGGCGCCTCCCGTCAAGATCACCGTGCTCGGCTCGGGCACCAGTGTGGGTGTGCCCACCGTCGGCTGCCACTGCGCCGTCTGCACTTCCACCGACCCGCGCGACAATCGCTTGCGCCCTTCCGTTCTCCTCACCTACGAAGGCCACAACGTCCTGATCGATACCACGCCCGATTTCCGCACCCAGGCCCTGCGCGCCCGCATCGAGCGCGTCCATGCCGTGCTCTTCACCCACGCCCATGCCGACCATGTGATGGGCTTCGACGACATCCGCCCGTTTAATTTTCGCCAGAATGGCGACATTCCGATCTACGCCGCGCCCAACACCATGGATTCCATCCGGCGCGCCTTCCCCTACGTTTTCGACGGCGAGGAGAAGAAGACCAACGTGCCGCATGTGGAACCGCGCCTCCTGGATGGTTCGCCGTTCGACCTGTTCGGCCTGGAGTTCCTGCCCATCCCCATCCTCCACGGACCGCAAACCATCTACGGCTTCCGTTTCGGCCATGCCGCCTACCTCACCGACCATAGCGAGATTCCCGCTGGCTCCCTGGAGCTTCTGCGCGGGCTCGACGTCATCTTCCTCGATGCGCTGCGCTACAAGCCGCATCCCACTCACTCCACCGTGGAACGCTCCATCCAAACCGTCGCGACCCTCGGCGTCCGGCGAGCCTTTTTCACCCACATCTGCCACGACCTGGGCCACGAACGCGCGGAAAGCATGCTGCCGCCGCACATTCGCCTGGCATACGACGGGCTGGAAATCGTAGTCGAATAGCTGCCATGCGCCTCTATTGCAGTCTCGACCAGGTGCCTGCCGATTTCGGCCCCTGCGCCCTCACCATCGGCAATTTCGACGGCGTGCACTTCGGCCACCGGCGCATCCTGAAACAGGTGGTAGCTCTGGCTGCCGCGCGGGGGTGGAAATCCGCCGTCCTCACCTTCGATCCCCATCCCACCCAGGTGGTCGCGCCCGATCGTACACCCGTGCTGCTCACCTCGCCCGCCCATCGCGCCGAGCTGATGGGTGAGGAAGGCATCGATGAGGTGCTGATCCTGCCGTTCACCCCGGAGATTGCGCGCCTTTCAGCAGAGGATTTCGTGCGGCAACTGCTGGTGGATCGCCTGGGAGTGCGCGCCGTTCTGGTGGGCGATAATTTCTGCTTCGGGTACCGCCAATCGGGAAATACTCGCCTGCTGGCGGAACTGGGCGCGCGCCTGGGGTTCGAGACCCAAATCGTGTCGGCCGTTAAATGGCGCGGCCTCATGGTCAGCAGCAGCGGCATCCGCACGCTGATCCGGTCGGGGCGTGTTTCCCTGGCCGCGCGCATGCTCGAACATCCGTACGCGCTCGACGGCGCGGTCGTCGAAGGCCGCGGCGTAGGGTCCAAACAGACCGTCCCGACCCTCAATCTCGCGCCCGATGGCGGCATGATTCCGGCATCGGGTGTTTACGTTACGCGCGCCTACGATCTGGCCGGCGCGCGCCAGTGGAACGCCATCACCAATATCGGATACCGCCCCACATTCGGCGCCAGCGATCGGCTTTCCATCGAGACGTTCCTGCTCGATCCGTTCACGGGTGACACGCCGGGCCGCATCCGCCTGGAATTCCTCTGGCGGGTGCGCGACGAACGCCAATTCGATTCTCCGGCCGCGCTGAAGGAGCAGATTCTGCGCGACGTGGGGGTGGCGCAGCGCTACTTCCGCCGCACCCGGGCCTGGATCGCGGCATGAATATGCCCTCCGCCCATCTGTTCTACGGCGTCCTCCAGATCGTTTTCATTGACCTGCTATTGGCCGGCGACAACGCGCTCGTCATCGCCATGGCGGTGCGATCTCTGGCTCCCCGCGAACGGCGCATCGGCACCATCTGCGGGGCCGCCGTGGCCGTGGTCCTGCGCGTGGCGCTGACTTTCGTCGCCGCCAAATTGCTGGATATCCAATTCGTCAAGATGGCCGGCGGAGCGTTCGTTTTGTGGATCGCGGTGAAGGTGCTCGTCGACGCCAGCGATCCGCCGGAATCCGTGCCCGTGCCCAAAAGAATGGTGCAGGCCATCTGGTACATCGTGTTCGCCGACCTGACGATGTCCACCGACAATATTCTGGCCATCGCCGGAGCTTCCAACGGGCACATCGAGCTCATCGTTTTCGGCCTGTGCCTCAGCATTCCTTTCGTGGTGCTCTCCGCCAACCTGCTGGCAAGCCTGATGGACCGCTATCCTCTCACCATTTACCTCGGCGCCGGAATCCTGGGCCGCGTGGGCGGCGATATGATCCTCACCGACGGCTTCATCGTCCGCCTGCTGCACCCTTCGGATACCGCGCGCTATATCGTCGACGGCGTGCTCGCCGTGGCGCTGATGGTAGGCGGCAAGATCTTGTGCGATCGGCGGAAATGCCGGACGTAAGCCCCGACTTTGCAACCGTTCTCTCGCGGTCGCGGCTCAGTTCCGAGCGCGGTGATGGCAGCTGTTCTGAGCCGCGACCGCGAGGGAGCGGTGCTTTACTCAATCCCGCGACAAACTTCGCGACCGGAAGATCCACGCGGCCAGCAGAAAACAGACCAAAGCGTAGTCCACACCGTAAGCCAGCGCTGTCGCGTGGTCGGTCCACAGGGCCGCCCGCAGAGTGGCGCGAGTGATGGTCAGGAAACGGCTCTCGGACAGGAGACTGCTGGATGGCAGCACATAAAACAAGCCGGTGCGCAGCCAATGCGGCATGAAGGTCTGCGGATTTCCGGGAGCCACCAGGCCGGCCGCAATCATCATGACCAGCACAATGCAAAACGCCACGATGGGGTGCATCACGGTGACCAGCAAAATGCCCAGCGCGCTGTAAATCATGTAGCGCACCATGGGATAAACAATCAGCACCCAGGGGGCGGTTTCAATAGTGGCGCCGCCAATCCAGGCCAGCAGGTAATTGAGCCCCAGCATCAACAGCACGAAGACAAACATCATCAGCTGCACGCCCAGAAACTTGCCCAGCAGGAATTCCCAGCGCCGCACCGGCCGCGCCAGTACCGCCAGCACAGTGCCCGCTCGCATCTCACCGGCCACCGCGTCGGCTGCCGACCATGCCGCCAACAGGCTGCCGAATCCGCTGACGATGCTCATCATACTGGCGATGAGCGGCAGAACGGCCATCTGCATCATCTCCGCGTTCTGCGTCCCGCGCATGTTTCGCAGGGCGAGCAGCGACGCCAGCATCAGCAGCAGCACGCACAGGCAACCGGCGCAAAACAGGATGATGATCTTGTTGCGCAGCAGCGCAGAAAAGGTATTCAGGGCGATGGCGCGGACCTTCATCGTGCGCCTCCTCCCGGCTGGTCCACTTCCTTGAGGAA
>Ga0326727_10014816_pt1 | contig 16885 bp, 12 predicted proteins | sample MB2enrmetagenome_FD_207643 | JGI IMG/M metagenome (GOLD analysis project Ga0326727, IMG submission 207643) | Lab enriched peat soil microbial communities from McLean, Ithaca, NY, United States - MB29MY | ecosystem: Environmental > Terrestrial > Soil > Wetlands > Peat | place: USA: New York...
ACCGTCATACCGTGCGCCGCGCGCTGGAGGAACTGTCGCGCGCCGGCCTGGTACGCGTGGAACAGGGCCGCGGCTCCTTCGTTGCCGAAGACGTGATCGAATATGCAGTGGAGCCGCGCACCCGGTTCTCGGAATGGATCCGCAAGCATAACAAAGAGCCCTCCGGCCGCGTGCTGCAACTGAAGGAGACCGCGGCCACCGCGCAGGTCGCCGTCGGCCTTGGCATTCGCGCCGGGTCGCGCGTGGTGCTGCTGGAACGCCTTGGCCTGGCCGACGGGCGGCCGGTCTCGCTGGCCACGCACCACTTTCCGTCGGTCCGCTTCCGCGGCCTGCTCGACGCGCTGCGCACCGCCAGCGGCATCACCGAGGCATTGCGCTCGGTTGGTGTGTCTGACTATCTGCGACAGACCAGCCGCGTCAGTGCCCGGCTGCCAAGCGCCGAGGAAGCCGAGCTGCTGCGCATGCCGCGCAACCGCCCGGTGCTGGTGTGCGAGAATATCAATGTTGACCGCGCTGGCGCGGTGATCGAATTCGCCATCGGCCTGTATCCCACACCGCGCGTGCAAATCGTTTTCGAACCCTGAGGGCAGACTCCATCCATGACGCCACTGCGCATCACCGGCGGCCAGGTACTGCTGCCATCCGACGGCCTGCAGCCGATCGACGTGACGCTTGCCGATGGTCGGATCGACCGCCTTGATGGCGCCCCCCGCGCCTTCGCCATGCAGCTTGACGCCAGCGATTTGCTGGTGCTGCCGGGCATCGTCGACATCCATGGCGACGCATTCGAGCGCCAGGTGCAGCCGCGTCCCGGCGTGGATTTTCCCGCCGACATTGCGCTGGCGGACACCGAGTCGCAATTGCTGGCCAACGGCATCACCACCGCGTTTCATGGCATCACGCTGTCATGGGAGCCGGGGCTGCGCAGCCTGACGCAGTGGCGCAAACTGCTCGATGCGCTGGCGGCTCGAACCTGGGCCTGCGACATGCGGGTGCATATGCGGTGGGAGGCGTACAACCTCGATGCGCTTGACACTGCGTTGGCCGACATCGCGGCCGGGCGGGTGCATCTGGTGGCGTTCAACGACCACACGCCGTCGATCCTGAAGAAGACCGCGGACCCGGTCGCCAACGCCAAATACAGCGAGCGCGCTGGCATGGGCCTCGCTGACTTCCACGCGCTGGCGCAGCGCATCGCCGGGCGCGCCGCGGAGGTCCCTGCGGCGGTGGAACGGATCGGTGCCGCCGCGCGCGCCGCCGGCGTGCCGCTGGCGAGCCATGACGATGCATCGATCGAAACGCGCGACGCATTTCGCGCGCGTGGGGCGCGGATCTGCGAATTTCCTATGGCCGAGGCGGTGGGCGAGCACGCGCGCGATGCGGGCGACTGGGTGGTGATGGGCTGCCCGAATGTGGTGCGCGGCGGGTCGCATCTGGGCTGGGCCTCGGCCGCGCGCCTGGCCGAGGCGGGGATCTGTTCCGTTCTGTCGTCGGATTATTTCTACCCTGCAATGCTGCGGGCAGCGCTGGTCCTGGCTGACCGCGGCATACTGGACCTGCCGCGCGCCTGGGCGCTGATCTCGCACAATCCGGCGGCGGCGACGGGGCTGACGGATCGGGGGGATATCGCCGAGGGCGCGCGGGCGGATATCGTGCTGGTCGATCCGGTGCGGCAACGGGCGGTGGCGACCATCGCCGGCGGGCGGATCGCGCATCTGACCGCAGAGGGCGCGGGGCGGTTGCGGTAGGGTCTGCTGGGCTGCTGGGGATAGTTGACGGGATAGACGCGTTTGCGTGGCAGCGGTTCTCGTTAGGGCCGGCGTGCGAGGCAGGTACGAACGATTGGATTCGCGGCCAGGCCCTCACCCGGAGCGCTGACGCGCTCCGACCTCTCTCAGAGGGAGAGGTAAAGGTAGCACCATGGGTTCACGCGCCGATGCGGGGGCGGATTATATGCTCGAATGCCGTGACCTCGGCTTCTGGCATGGCGTAGCCGCCGGCAAGGTCGTGCGCTGGGAACAGGAAGACTTCCGCAACGCCGGATTCCTCCTTGGCACGCAGCAGGCGCTCTGCGCAGCGTTCCGGTGGGCCGAACAGCCCGAACGCATCGGCGATCCGTTGTGCGTGCTCCTGCGGGATGGCGGCGGGATCATGCGCGGCGTCAACATCGAGGCCGACTGCCTTGAGCCAGTGCAGATTCGCAACGCTTGGATAGGCGAGGAACGGTTGGCCGGGCGCGAACCAGCTTCGCACCCATCGTGCTCCGGCGGTCTCATCGCCGAGGCCGATCGTGATCACGAACACCACCGGGAAGTCGGCGAGCGAGCGGCCGGCGCGGCTGGCCCCTGCTTCCAGGTGACGCCGTGCGGCGCGGATCGCGGCCGGATCCAGTCCGACAAAGAGGAACGCCCCATCAGCCACCTCGCCCGCGAGTTCGATCATGCGCGGACCGGCTGCCAGCAGATGCACCGGCGTCGGCGCGGCACTGTGGTTCCGCAGGCGGGTCGATGTTGTGCCGAACGCGACCTGTTCACCGGCCAGGAGACGACGCAGATCATTGATCGCCTCGCGCATGACGGCGAGGTTGCCGCGCGGCTGCCCGATACTTCGGGTCGAGATGAAGCCGGGGGCGACGGTGAGGCAGGTGCGTCCTGGGGCGATTTCGTCGAGGCTGTGGGCCAGCGAGGCGAGGACCAACGGGTGCCGGACGATCGGGCTTGAAGTGGCGGGGAACAGCCGGAGGCGGTTCGTTGCGCGTGCGGCGAGGGCCAATGCCAGATAGGCGTCGCGGCCGCTGGAGGGATGGTCGTGGATGCCGACGCCGTCGAAGCCGGCATCCTCGCAGCGCGCGGCGAACGCCGCGACATCGGGCAGGGGCTGGCCGACGGGAACGCGGAGTGCGACGCGGAGCCGGGTCATGCGGCAGGTCCTTCGCCCCGCTTGGGCTGGTGCGGTCGTGTTTCGGCCGGATTGCGGGCCAAAATGGGGTGCCGGTAAAGACCAGCACCCCTCAGTTTGGCTCCCGGAGTAGGACTCGAACCTACGACCCAGCGGTTAACAGCCGCTTGCTCTACCAACTGAGCTATCCGGGATCAGCGGGCGGACCCTATAGCGAAGCCGGGCGCGCGACGCAAACGGCGCGGGGCGGGTGCCGCGGGATGGGGCTGCGGGCGTGCGCAGGGCGCCGGGTGGCGCTCGGCGCGTTGTTTGCCCGACGACTGGTTGGCCCGACGATTGGTTGGCCCGACGACTGGTTGGCCCGACGACTGGTGGATTGTAGCGGCTTGGTCCTTGCGGCCTTGAGGCTGCCGGATTGAAGCGGCCTCGCTCTCGTTGTAAACGAGGCTGGCGTCAGATCGGCGCATGGCGGGTTAGCGGGCGTGGCGGAACTGGTAGACGCGCTGGACTCAAAATTCAGTTCTGGAAACAGAGTGTCGGTTCGATTCCGACCGCCCGCACCAGCGCGCCGACACGCCCTCGGATGAGACCGCGCCGGCGCGATGCATACGTGCCTCGCCGCTTCGCCATCTCCGCCTCGCGATCGCGTTGCCGCGACGGACGCAGCGAGATCAGTTGGGCGATCGGCAGGCCGAGCACAATGGCCTCGATGATCGCCCAGTCATATCGCGCGGTCCGATGCCGCCGAGCTGATCGCGCCGGCATCCTACCAGTGATCGATAGAAATCTTGCTATCGCTCAAAAAATGCGCCCATTATGAGCGATAGAAAGGTCCGCTACATCGACTGGTTCAATCGTAGCGCCCCGGACGGAGCGGCGCCGCTGCCGGCAATGACCCGCGCGGGCATCGCGCACCTATATTTAGTGCGCATCCATCCCTTTGAGGACGGCAACGGGCGCATCGGGCGGGTTATCGCCGAGAAGGTTGCCTCCCGACGGATTGGTCATTACGCCTTTCTATCGATCTGGTGGCTGTTGTGGGGCGTATGGCTGGGCATCGTGTGGCTTGCGGCGGGGCAGGACCGGGCTCTGGCGCAGCCTCTCTCGAACGCGGAAATGCTCGATTATCTCGCTCAGAGTATCTGCCTCGACGCGGCCGGCAACCCGAGCGACCAGCTTCCGATCGAGCCGAACTGCATGCACCATCGCCTGCAGACATCGCAGGACATGGCGCATTATCGCAAGCATGACTGGCCCGACAGGTCCGATCCACGATTGCCGGTCGACGGATACCAGGCGAGCGACTCCGTCATCGAAGACCGGGGGCACCGTATGCTGGTCGTGCAGACCTTCGATTTCGGCGACACACGACGGGTCTTCGGTAAGTTCGACACCGGGCAAGGTGACGGCGGACAGGTGGTGGTCGTGGCGGATGGCTGGGCAAGCATAGCCATGACCGAGGACGGCGGCGACGGTGTGCAATGGTTTGTCGCCGACGGGTGCCGGTCGAACCCGAAATCCGACCAGCGGTACCTTGGCTGGTTGATGTTCCGCAACGATGCGACGTCGGATCGATGGCGTGACATTGTGACGTATTTGAACAAGGAGCGCGCACCGGGTGACTGCCCTTGGTTCTTCGCGCCCGCTTATACCCGCTACCGGTCGGGCAGCGTCGAATTTCCGTTTCGAATTGTCGACACAAATGGCGACGTAACGGCTGAGAACCACCGCCTCGACGTCATCATCTCCGAGCATTACGGCGGCCGCAGCATCGCGCTCGCCCGGCATCTCGAGCGCTTCTATCTTGCCAAGGGTCTGGGCATGGTACGGTGGGAGCGGTGGGAGAATCCGGCAAGATCGGATCAGCGTGGCATAGACCAGGCCGCCACAGGGTTTGCTCGGTCAGGACGCTGTCCGAGCCTCGATATGCATGAAACCGCGGATCGCGACTGGAAGCTGGTGGACTGCCGGATGTGGACCAACCTGGTACGGGCGCACGGATCATGGTCGGTCGATGATTATCGATGGCGGGCTCTCGATCAGTTTGGCACGCCTGCGGGGGGTGAAACCCACCGATAGTTTCGGTGTGCTGTCGGTCCGGGCAGCGCCGCGCCCGCCGCATTATTAATGTGCTGGATTCTGCATCTCCGCCAGGGCGGCATGACTTTGATGAACCGGGTCTGTGCCCAGCACCTTCGCATAAAGGTTCTGCAGTCGGACTTGATAATTCGCCATGCTGAAGGCTTGCGCGCGGACGCGACCTCGATCGGACAGTTCGCTCAAAAGATCAGTGTCGTTGTCAAGGTTCCGGATCGCCGCGGCCATGGCATTGATGTCCCTTGGGTCGACCAGCAAGGCAGCGTCGCCGGCAATTTCAGGCAGCGACGTCACGTTGGAGGTCATGACCGGCGTGCCGAGTGACATCGCCTCCAGAACCGGCAAACCGAAACCTTCATACAGCGACGGGAACAGCAGCGCCCGGGCACCGCGCATCAGCACCACGAGCTGTTCGAGGGGCAGGTAGGGTATCCGACGCACCCGCTTCACTTTCGAAATGGTGTTCTCGGTGACCCGGTAGTTGGAGAAACGCGTGTCCTCGATGCGCTCGATATCGGCTTCGTTCTGCCAGCCTTGCCCGCCGGCGATCACCAACGGTCGCCGCGATCCGGACGCGGCGTAGGCATCGATCAGGCGCCCGACATTCTTCTTCGGTTCCAGCGCGCCGAGGAAAAGGTAGTAATTGCCTGGATCGAGCTCGAACAGGTTGGTGATCTGATCGGCAATCGCGTCGTCTGATCTGGCGACAACGCCCGGTGGCAGGGTGACTGCCTGATAGGTGTTGGTGATCCGAGCCTCCGGCACGCCGAACAGGGCGATGACGTCCTGGCGCGAGAATTCCGATACCGTTACGATGTGGTCCGCGTCAGCCAGATGCCGTTGTATCAGGCGAAAGAAATACCGCTTGTTGTCCAGCGTCATGGACGGCAGGCGCAACGGCACAAGGTCATGGATCGTCACGATGTTGGGGCATCCCGGGACGCGGATCGGCAACGGGAATGTCGCATGAAACAATGTGGGCGCGGTCGGCAAAGTGACGGGCGTGAAGCGACCATGCACGTAGAAATGTGCGCTCGCCACGTTGAAGAGCCGCGCACCGACATAGGTCCGGTCGAAGACTGGTGCCCCGCCCGAAGCCTGCAGCACGGCGCCGACGCGCGGCAGCAGGCGCGGACGGTAGCCGAATGGCGCACGCACCACGCCGCGAATGGCGTTCGTCACGGGCTCCAGCCATGGCAGCAGCGGCTCGCGCTGCACGTCGAAGAGTTGCACTTCCGCAAGGAGCGGATTTGCCAGGTCTACCTTTACGTCGGTGCTGACCAACGCTTCGATGTCAAACCCAGCATGACGTGCCGCGGCGGCGAGGTTGCGTGCGTAGGTGGCGACGCCGGTCCCCATGCGATAGGCGACATTGCTCTGGTCGTACAGGACCGCGCCGGTCACGAGGTAATTGCCTCCGGCAGGCGCGGGCTGCTTGCAAGCCACAAGAGGGGGCGGAGTTTCGACAATCCGTCCATGGTAGCCTTGTCCGCGACTCTGCGGCCACGAGGGCGCGACGGCGCGATGACCTGGGTGACGCAACACGTCTCCACGGCATCGCCCGTCTCGACAGGTCTGCTATGGAACTGGCTGCCAGGTTCCCGCCCGAATTGTTCGCCCGTCGTCGTGTTGGCGGGATGGACTTCGTACACCGGGACCGCTCCTCAAGACCCTCCTGACGTCACACCGCGCCCGGCATCCGGTGCCGGCGTCGTCACCGCTACACCGCGTCACCATGTGTCACGCGGCGGTCGGTTCCGCAAGGTCCGCGGATTGGCAGGAATCCGTCCCGTCGAGCGGATTGCGATGAAGCCACAGATATGATTCCAACGCCGTGCTGATGCAGCGAGAGCTTGACCGGTTGGAAGCCGGTCGATACCTCTAGCAAACTTGGTCAGCTGCTATCCCGTTGGTACATCGTAACACTCTAGACTTTGTCGGGAATCAACGCTTTGCGCATCACCCGCGCCTCGTTCGTATCCTTCGCGTTGCTGGTAACGCTCGCCGCCTGCTCATGGCTCCCACGTTCAGGTCCCAGAACATCCGACATGATGGCGGCCGGCGATGCAGGGAACGGCGTCGCGGTGGTGGAGCTCGATCCGTCGACTGTTGGCGTACTTTCGGCCAGCGAAGCGCCCTCCTTGCTGGGTGCGTTCGGCGACTATCGGCCGCCACGGGAGCAACGTATTGGCGTCGGTGACGCGGTCCAGATCACGCTCTGGGAGGCTGGTCCCGGCGGCCTGTTTTCCAGCCCGGTGGTGGATCGTTCCAGCGCAGGATCCCGTTCGGCGGTCATCCCCGAGCAGGTCGTGGCACAGGACGGCTCGATCACGGTGCCATTTGCCGGTCGCATCCTGGTGGTCGGACGTACCCCGCCCGAGGTCGAGAGCGTCATCGTGCAACGCCTCGCCGACAAGGCGATTGATCCGCAGGCATTGGTCACCGTCACGCGCAACATCAGCAATACCGCGACCGTGATGGGCGAGGTTTCTCCGGGCGCTCGCGTTCCGCTGACGGTGCGCGGCGACCGGCTGCTCGATGCGATCGCGGTCGCCGGCGGCATACGCGCGCCGATTGCCGACATCTCCATCGTGCTCTCGCGCGGCGACCGTATCGTGCGCGTACCAATGGCGGCCGTGCTGAACGACCCGCGGGAGAACATCTACCTGCGGCCGGGCGACGTGGTCACTTTGGTCCACAACCCACAGTCCTTCACCGCCGTCGGCGCGACGGGGCGCTCAGGTATCGTGGACTTCGACGTGAGCACCCTGACGTTGGATCAGGCGCTGGCCAAGGCAGGCGGCCTTCTGGACGACCGCGCCGACCCGGCCGGCGTTTTCGTCATCCGGCTCGAAACGCCGCAGATCACCGGCGAATTGCCGCAGGTGCACGTGCCCAACCCGCGGCCCGAAGGCGTTCCCGTGATATACCACTTGAACATGCGGAACGCCGACTCGTTCCTGCTTGCACACAATTTTCCTGTGCGCAACAAGGACATTATATATGTGTCCGACTCACCGATTACCGATGTGCAGAAGGTGTTTGGCCTGGTCAATCTGCTGGTCACGCCAGTGGTCACTGGCGCAACGATCAAGGCTTCGACCCAGTGAGGACGACGGCCAAGCCGCGCCAAACCTAGTGTTTGCCTGGCGTTCACGGATTCTGCTACCTTGCGATCATGGGGGCTTGAAAATCGTCGACCGCAGGGCCGCCGACCGGTCTTTTGGAAGAGGACAAGCGAGGATTTTCACGTTCACGTGTACGGCGCGGAGTTCGGCCTGTCCGGGAGCACCCGCTACGACGTGGTTGATGGTACGGTAGCCCTAGTCCGCCGAGCGAGACGCGGTGGATTGGCTATCGGGTCGATAGCCGAACCACTCAGATGTCGAAGGTATATGGCAACGGAATGAACGAACAGCCAGAAGGTTTGACCGGTCAAGTTCAGAGGAGACCAAATAGGTCTATCTGGCGTGATTCGTGCGTCTTCGGTCTCTTGGGCGCAAATACCTGAAGGGTGACGCATGCTCGGTTCTACACTGTATTTGCGATTAAAAGGCAACGCAGCGCGTGACGCGAAAGCATGGCCTGTCGCCGAGGCTGCCTACCGGGCGGTATTGGAGCGCAATCCCCGCATTGCACGCGTGTGGGTGCAGCTTGGGCATTCGCTCAAAGAGCAGGGGTTGATCGCCGAGGCCTTGGCCGCCTACGAGGAAGCTAACCTGATCCGCCCTGATCGAGCCGATACGATCCACCAAATCGGCCGTATGCTGAATATACTTGGCGACCACGATGCCGCGCTCGCCAACTACGAGAGGGCCCTTGCCCTGGATCCGTCGCTCCCCAACGCTGAACGGGAAGCACGTTTGCTCAGAAGCAGGCTGGAGGCGCGGCGTAACCCCCGTCTGACGGGTCTACCCGAACGGTTACGCTACGTGATGCTCGGGACAACCGGCACGTGCAACGCGTCCTGCGTGCATTGCCCGACCGGAAAGATCGAGACGGCTCACGTTCCGCGCATCCCGATGCCGATGGCATTGTTCCAGAAGATCGTCGATGGGATCGCCGACCTCGAACTGCCCATCACTGATCAGGTATCTTTTGGCCTGTTCGGCGATGGGCTGGTGGACCCGATGGTGGTTCAACGCGCAGCGTATCTGCGGGCGCGTTTACCTGACGCGCGCATATCGGTAAATACCAACGGGGCAGCTTTCAATGCCAAGAAGCACGCTGCGCTGAACGACCATGTGTTTACCGTAGCCCTCCACTGCGAGTCCTTGGTTCCTGAGACCTACAACGACCTGATGCGGCCGTTGCGGGCCGAACGCGTTTTTCCAAAGTTCGAGGCGATACTGGCGACTTTTCCCGGGAAGGTCCTCGTCAGCGTGCCAGTCAGCAAGCGAAACCTCGAGGAATTGCCAACGATCCGGGAATGGTTTCTGTCACGCGGTGCCAAAGAGGTGGCCTTTGATCCATTGAGCAGCCGCTGTGCCGAAGACCGTTCTGTGTTCGACTCGTTAGCTTTGGACCCACATCCAATCCGTTGCCCCCCTGAAATAATGGATGACCTTATCGTTGATTGTGACGGTCAGGTGCTCGTCTGCTGTCAGGACTTCGAGCGCGCTGAAGGGATCGGGAATTTACAAACCGAGAGTTTGGCCGAGGTGCTGGTTGGCATCCATCGCACCAATATGCGGAAGCTGCTGGCTGAGGGCCGTCACGAGGAAATGGCGACCTGCAGTCGTTGCTATGCCGACCTACGAGATCAGCCCGGCGCCGAAGGTCGGTCCAATCGCCCCCTGAAGGAGGCACGCGACACGCCGCAGACGGAACGACTGGTCAGCATTTCGCGGTAGTCCCTGAACCACGTAACCTAATTTAGAGCTAAAATTAGATCGGATGAAGAAGTACCTGGTTCAGGCCGAGGTGCCCCTCGATGGTACCCTCCAAAAGTTCTACTCGTACCTCTATACGTTGATCCGCCCGCTCGACCGAGAATTGAAGCGATACCCGCAACAGGCCGCCTTGCACCGGCTTGAATTCGTGTCGCGCCAGGGCGCCCTCAGCATACACATCCACAGCCAATTTCTTGTCACGCATGGTTGCGGAGACGATTAGCTGGACATCAGCGCGCCAGCGGCCACGAGGAAGGTAGAAATAAGGCCCATAGTAAATTATCCGCGCTTTGCCGACCACCTCGATGAACGGCGATGCCTGCTCGCTGAGGTAATCGCCCGCGTAGAAGCAGGCAAGGGGCCAGACAATCGGGTCGCGTGCCGCGCTGACAACATGATTGGCCAACGGGATAAGCGACTGTCGCAGCAGTGCGAGAGACTGACCGACGAGTATCGGAACTGGCGCTGAGATGTCGATAGGTGGCCAAGCCGGCATTGGGACCGGTGGGTGCCCGAGGATGCCTGACATATGGCCGACGATCGCGGATTGTGTCGCCACGAGATCCATCTCGACCGTGCGTATTACGAGTAACGTGCCATCCTCACGAAGGATGTCCCCAACAGGCGCAAGTGTGGCTGTGAGCATGCGCGCCGCATCCACGGGATCGCAGCCGTTCGAAAGCAACTCGTGGAATGGCCGCGCTGGGGCATCAAGAAAAACGGTGGTGCCCAGCGGAACGATCCCGGGTTGTAAAACCACCGGGCCGTGCCCGAACAGCAGGCGAACCTGCATATCCCCGTCGAACGGCACATCATCCACAGCCGGCGACGCATCGTCCAACGACGTGACATCAGTCGCGTAACCGGCGCTCAGCAGAATTTGCCGGACACATTCGAGGCCCCAGGCGGAAAATGTTCCGGGGAACCCGATAACGCGCCAATATCCGACCGCAGCCGAAACGTCATCGCTATGCAACTCACCGCTCATCGTAGCCAGTTCATCTGTTTACAGCACAATCGTTGACGTGGTCATGGCGAGTGTCAAGCAACCTACTGCTAAAGTACCGGGAGCAGGACGTGACAGGATACCGCCACGATGTCCACAATCACAGCGAGGCGTAGATCTCAGTGGCTAAGGTGACGTCCTCAAAAACGCGGCCACGCCCATTTATCAACACGAGAGCCTGGCTGCAATATGTCTGCACCACATCCATCGCGTGGACAGCGAGGATCATGCCACAATGACGGCGGTGCTCGAATATCTCCCGCCGACACTTCTCCTGAAAGCGACCATCGCCGACCAGGATGACCTCGTCGATCAGCAGGCATTCGAAATCGATCGCCAGCGAAATTCCAAGCGCCAGGCGCGCGCGCATGCCGTCGGAATAGAACCGCATCGGTTCGTAGATGTCACGGCCGAGTTCGCTGAAGTCTGTGACGAACTCCAGCATCTGCTTGAACGGCGTACGGTAGATGCGGGCGATGAACCGCATGTTGTCGTAGCCGGTCATTTCGCCCTCGAATCCGCCGCCGAGGGCGAGCGGCCAGGACATATAGAGGCCGCGGTGCAGATAACCACCGGTCGGACGCAGCAGTCCGGCAAGCACCTTTATGAGGGTCGATTTCCCCGCGCCGTTGCGCCCCAGTACCGCCATACGCTCGCCGGGACCAACGCGGAAATTGATGCCGTCGAGCACGCGGCGGGTTCCATGCTCGGTTGGGAAGTCTTTCACAAGATCCACCGCGACGATTGCGCGGTCGCCGGTCGGATCTTGCGCCTTGGATACGGGGGAAAGCGTATCAGACCGCTGGAACGCAGGCGTATCGAACAGTGCGTTCATTCCGGTCGCCGACCCGGGCGGGCCGGCTTTGCACGAGCGGGCCGAAATAATACGAACGTTATCAGCCCCGCCAGCAGCGTACCCACAGTCCAAATGATGCGGTGGGGGTAGAGCGCCTTGTCAGGCAAGCCAGGCTCGACCACATGTTCGAGATACTCCTGCTGGCGCACCACATCGATCCGCGCCGCCTCCAGCACATCCAAGGCAGAGATGTAGCTGTGTTCGGCGAAATCGCGCGCCAGGGCAAGTCGTTCGTAGTCCCTTATTTTCGGCGCCAGAGACATGTCGCCGCCAGCCAATGTGTCGCGCTCGTGGTCAATTTGCGCCTGCAAAGCGTGGACGCGGCCGCGTAACGGCGCAATCTGCGGGCTGCGCGGCGAGGCTTGAATGGTCACATCGAGCTGCGCCGCCGTATCGACCAGTTGCAGCGACAGGGTGCCCATGGTCAGCAGAACGGTTTCCGAATATTTTGTCGGATCGATGACAGTTTCGCGCTCGCGAAAGGCTGTCAGCCGATCCTCCGCGGCACTTGCCTCGGCCCGGCTGCGTGCCACTTCCGCGGTGGCCACCTGCACCGCGTCGCCGCGCGCACGCTCATTCAAGCGGTTCAGCAGTGTCTCGCCGCCATCCATCAGGACGGTGGCGAGTCGTTGCGCATCCTCGGGGCGGAACGCCTCCACGTAGAGGGTGGTCACGCCGGTCGAGGATTCATAATCGACCGAAACGAGCGAGAGATAACGGCGATAAAGGGCTTCATCGCTGGTCTCGCCAAACGGGCCTGGAAACCACCAGAACACATCGTTGTGAGCGCGCGCCACAGCGCCGCGCAGGTCCGCCTTGTCGACCAACAGCCGCATCGCGTCGCGCGACAGCATGTAATCGCGCAGGGCGTAGGAATCGTCGGTTCCGATACCCTTGGGTCCGTCTTCGATCGACAGCGACTGCGCCGGGCCGCGACCGAGCGCGTTCGGCTTGCGCACCAGGAACTTCGCCTCACTGACGTAGCGATCAGCAGCGATCAGGCCAAAATATGTGCCGGCGATCAGGGTCGGCAGCAGGACGATCAACAGGAACCGGACGGCGGTGCTCACCCACCGGCGCGGGCGAGCCCGTGGCGGCGCGAACGACTCGGCTGACGCGAGCCGGGAAAACTCGATGGGCTGGATGAATTCGACCCAGGCATCAGGGGCTTCAGGCGGCATCGAGACACCTAGCTGAGGTTGGTGACATACACGGCCAGGCCATGGTAACACCATTCGGCTGAGAAATCGAAGAGGCGATGCACGGTTGCGCCAGACGGATGAAATTTGATGCCCTCGACACGGACCCTGCCGAACTGGAGCGCAACCCGGTCTGACCGGTGGGCCAGCGGCTTGCTGAGGCGCGATCGCCCAAGTGTCAGGTCCGGCCTTGGCTTGCGACGGTGGACGATCGCGCTTCGGGTGGCGCTGGTGTTGCTGCCGACGATCGCGGCCGGCCTGTATTACGGTCTGATCGCCACGGACAGATACGTGTCCGAGGCACGCTTCGTGATCCGCAGTGCCGCCAAACCCGGCAGTGGGATGGGCGGGCTGGGCGCCCTGCTGCAACTCGCTGGCTTCGCCGGGTCGCAGGATGATGCGTATGCGGTGCGCGATTTCATGTTGTCACGGGATGCGCTCCACCAGGTGGAAGAGCACGTGGATTTGCGAGCAATCTACGACCATCCCGATGCCGACTTCATCGCACGCTACCCGTCCGTGTTCTACGGGCGGTCGGACGAGGAATTCTACCGCTACTTCCAGCGCATGCTTAGCGTCGTGGTCAACAATTCGACCGGACTGGCGACGCTGCGCGTGCAGGCATTTCGAGCGCAGGATGCCGAGCGGGTGACGCGCGAGATGCTTGGCCTTGGCGAAGCGCTGGTCAACAAGTTGAACATCCGGATGCAGGATGACGCAGTACGTGTCGCAGCGGCCGAGGTGGCGCGTGCACAGCAGCGGCGAATCGACAACGAGATTGCCACCACGGAATTCCGCAACCGTGAGTTGATCCTGGACCCAGGAAAGAGCTCCGCGATTGTGGTGGAGCTGATCGGGAAATTATCGACCCAGCTTGCGGACGCCCGGGCCCAGATCGCCGAGACGCGTGGTAATTCGCCGAACAGCCCGCAGCTTCAGTCGCTGCAACAATATGCCGACGCCATCCAGCATCAGATCGACATCGAACGCGCGCGGGTGGCCAGTTCGTCGGACGGTCTCGCCGACAAGATCGCCACCTATGAACGCCTGATGCTGGAACGGGAGTTCTCCATCCGCATCCTCGCATCGGCGGTGGGCGCACTGGAGACCGCCCGGGTCGAGGCGCGGCGCCAGCAAATGTACCTGGAGCGGGTGGTCGAGCCGGGCCTGCCCGACGAGGCGACCATGCCGCGCCGCTGGGAGATGGTCTTGACGATATTCGGCTTCAACGTGATCGGGTTTGGCGTGTTGTGGCTGATCGGCGCGGGCTTGCGCGAGCACGCCGCGCATGGCGGGCGGTGACCGCCGCGTTGCTCGTTTCGGGTTCCGACCTGACGCCGGCGATCAATAGCGCCTGCCCCGAAGTCTGCCCGCATTCAAGGCCAACCGAGTGACCTGGCCCTGGCTGCGCACGGCGGGTGAAGGCGAAGCGTCACCACCTGCGCGCCGCCCGATGGCGAACAATTCGACGACAACGGACACCTCGGACGCCCTGATAGGACGGGCTGATGCGTTGCGCGATGCCGGCCGTTGGGCCGAGGCTGCGGAAATCTACCAATCGGCCCTGGAACGTTCGCCGCGGCGCGCCGCAATCTGGGTGCAGCTCGGGCACGCGCGCAAGGAAGCCGGCGACATGGCGGGTGCCGAAGCCGCTTACCGCCGTTCGCTGGACCTGGCGCCGAACGTGGCCGATACATACCTGCAACTCGGGCACGTGCTGAAACTGCAGGGCCAGCGCCCGGAGGCTGTCTCGGCCTACGCGCGCGCGCTGCGCGTGGATCGTTCGTTGACGCCCGCACTGACCGAGTTGATCGCGCTCGGCGAAGCGTGGGCAGCGGAGCAGGTGAGCGGCATCGGCCTGCACCTGCTTGGCGGCATGCTGCGCGCGGTGGACGAGCTTCGCGGCTCCCTGGACCGGCTGGAACGCGCGTTGCCGCAGGTCGCGAGCCTGAACAGCTTTCCGCCGGCTGACTATGATCTGTTTCGCGCGCGCTACCGGTTGCCGCCGGCGCCGCTGGAGAATGTTCCGGCCCCAAGATGGGCCGTGCTCGCGCTCGACACGGATGGTATGGGCGACCCGGTCGCGCTGGCTCGGAGCCTGGCGGCGCAGGATCCCGCGCCGGCCAGTGTCACCGTGGCTTCCTCGCGGCCGGGCGTCGAGGCGGAATTACGGCAGATCAGCTTCGGTGGCCTGAAGGATCCGATCAGGGTCATCGCCCCGGATACGGCGTTCGCACCACCGTCGTGCGACTGGGTTCTGGTCATTGATGCCAGGAGCATTCTCGTGGCCGGCGCGATCGGGTGGTTGAGCTGGGCATCGTCGCAGGTTGGTGCTTCGGCGATTTATGCCGACGAAGACCATTTGCGGGCAGTTGACGTAGACATTCCTGTCGCAGAACGTCCTGTGTTGAAGGCTGCCTACGACGTGGAGGCGGCGGTGCAGCCTTATCGTCACGGCATGGTGGCACTGCGTGGCGCCGTCGCGGCACGCGTCCTGCCGGGGCTGACGAAAAGTTCTGACGCTATTGACGACCTGGTGGATGCGGTTGCCGGTGAGGATACCGTCGCACATTTGCCACGCATCCTTTCCACGCGCCTGGCGGACCTGCCAGGACCGTCGCCGCGCGCCCTGCGGACGACCGGCGCGGAAAGCCAGGCGCGCATCGGCGTGATCATGCCGACCCGCAATGGCGCCGATCTGTGCCGGTCGGGGATCGATGCCCTGCGCCGCACGGCGAGCGAGCCATTGAGCCTTGACATTGTCGTCATCGACAACGGCTCGGATGACGCGGCGACGCTGGAATTTCTGGCAGAGTTGGAAGCCGGTGGCACGGCCCGCGTGCTGCGAGATGCCGCGGAATTCAACTGGTCACGCCTCAGCAACGCCGGCGCGGCGGCCTGTGCCGCGGATCTGTTGCTGTTTGTCAATGATGACGTTGAAGTCGTGTCGCAAGGCTGGGATTCTCTGCTGCGCCACCACCTCGACAGGCCCGAGATTGGCGCAGTTGGCGCCCGGCTGCTCTATCCGGACGGCGGCGTGCAACACGGCGGCATGGTGTTCGGCCCCGGAGGACGCGTCGAGCACGAAGGCGTGGCACCGGTCGGCGTCTCCGCCGATATCATTGCGCGCTGGACCACGCGCCGCAGGGTTGGGGCGGTCACGGGCGCGTTCCTGGCATGCCGCCGCGAGGATTTCACGGCGCTGGGCAGCTTCGACGCGGCACATCTGCCGATCTGGTTCAACGATGTCGATTTCTGCCTGCGGCTGCGGCGGGCGGGCCGGCTGATCCTGTATGCCCCCGAGATCGTCGCGACCCATTACGAATCCCGTACGCTGGCCGCACAGCCGGAGGACGCGCGCCGGCGCGCCATCTGGACAGAGTCGCTCGCCGAGATGCGCCGCCGCTGGGGACGCGCGCTGGAGACCGACCCTGGCTTCAATCCGCATTTCGCCCGCACCGGACGGCCGTTCGAAGCGATAACGGAGCCGCCGCTTGATGCAGTCCGCGAGCATCTTGTGCTGTCGGCGCAACGCAACCCGTGGGCGCTGGGGTGAGCCCGGGGAAATGACTTCCTCGTCATTCAGATTTGGGTTAGCAAGCCGGGACTCAGGTGCGCAAAAAAGACAGAGCAAGAACAGGTTTCTTACTCGAAACATTCGCGTCAGGACTACGGTAAACCTTCCAATTCCGACAGAGCTTGTCGTACGGGAAACCAGCGGACTATTCTCCCTTCTGGGGTACCAAGACCATCGGCGAAATGCCGCGACTTTGTGGTCGAAGTAGCGCTTAAAGATGGCTGCTTCTTGCTGGTAATTACTCACCCCCCGGTCGACATCACCCGGATCGCATAATTGGCACGCCGGCGAGTGCGGCCCGTAGGGCGTCGAGGGCGGTAAGCCCATGCAAGCGTCCGGTCGCCATCACGCTCGCTGCCG